>Ga0209039_10000060_pt1 | contig 89066 bp, 77 predicted proteins | sample BogFormECP12_OM1_FD_188238 | JGI IMG/M metagenome (GOLD analysis project Ga0209039, IMG submission 188238) | Bog forest soil microbial communities from Calvert Island, British Columbia, Canada - ECP12_OM1 (SPAdes) (version 2) | ecosystem: Environmental > Aquatic > Freshwater > Wetlands > Bog ... | reverse complement strand
GGACCTGAACCGGCAGCACAAAGTTGTGCGCGTTCGGCGCGTGACTCCGCGGCTCTTTCTTTCGAACACTCTGCCTTCTTCGCGCTGGCATTTACCCGGCGCTCCGCGCCACCCTCCCCAAGGGAGAGGGGAGTTTTCTTCTTAGGACTGCTGGCCTCTCCGTTTTAGGATTGGCAACCGAGCTTGACGCGGCGCGCCGCCCCCACCCCGCGCGACATGCTATAATCGCCTAAGCGCAAAGGTACGCTACGCTGATGCGTTTTTCCCGCCGAATCCCTTTCCCGGTTCGTGCGACGATTCTCGCGCTGATGCTTCTGCCGTCGGCAGCGCCAAGCCATACCCCAATAGCGAGTCAAACCCAGGATACGGAAAGTCCTACCCCCACGGCAGCGGAGGTCTGGAACGAGGCGGCGGGAGCGCTGGCGGCCAAGATCCTCGAGCACGTGACTTCGGGGAACACGCTGGCGTTGACGGTAACGAACATTTCGTCGCTGAGTGACGATGACGTGGTGCAGGTCCGGCGCGCACTGCGAACCCAACTGCGCAGCCAGCGAGCCCGTTTGGCGAGCAAGCAGGCAAACTTCGATGTTCAGGTGACGCTCTCCGACAACGCGGAGGGGTACCTCTGGATTGCGGAGATTCGCGACCAATCTCCCCCCAGCGCTGCGGGCGAGGACGCCGCCGCTCGAAACCCGGTCGTGATGGTCCCTGTGGCGCGCACAAGTGTGGACGAACGTCACCCCACCGCTGAGCCCCTGAGTATTCGCAAGACTCGTGTTTACCAACAGTCTGCCCCGATGCTGGATCTCGCGCTGCTCGATAATCCGCCCGTCGGATCGGCAGGGTCGCAGGTGTCTGCCACTGCGGCGGCTCGCATTCTTGTGTTGGGCCTCGACAGCCTTTCCCTTTATGAGCAAGCGGAGACTCCTGAAACCGGTGACAAGAAGGTGCAAAAGTGGCGTCCTATGCAATCGGTGCCAATCACGCGGCTTCGCCCCTGGCCACGCGACCCGCGCGGCCGGATCATGGTGCGCCCCGATAGCCTGTTCGATGTTTATCTGCCGGGAACGAAGTGCACCGGCGCTCTTGAGCCCGTTCTCACTCTGGAGTGCCACGAGAGCGACGAACCTTGGCCCCTGGTCGCAGGAGTGAGGGAGGGCAACTCTGCCAACTCCGGGACTTCCGCTGATGGTGGGGCCGGCGCTGGGACTGGCACTGGGGCGGGCACAGGAGCCGGCATTGGGCCCAGTGCTGAAATTCTCCCGGCCGCCTACTTCACCGCTGACCGCAACTTCTTTGACGGGCGAGTGAAGCTCGACGACGGCCACGAAATGAAGTTACCTTCCTTCTTGGCCGCCGTGGCCATGCCGCGGAACGGTGCTACCCATGCCGGGCTGAAGCCCGGCGCCACGGGCGCGCCGGGGTGGGTGCTGAGCGGATTGGACGGTCGCGCCCAACTGCTCAACAGCAATTGCGGAACCGGTGGCGAACGTGGGCGGCTGGGGCAGCCAGATCGTCGGCCTCCAAACCGGCTGTGACGCTGGTTGGCAGGTGTTAGCCAGCCAGACGCGGGATCTCAACGAACCGGACGCGGTGCAGGCCTACGAGATCGTCGCCCGCAAACCCGTGCCGGTGAGTACGCCTATCGAGTTTGCCGGGCCCATCACGGAATTGTGGCCTCTGGCCAACGGGTCGGAGGCCATCGCCATTTCTCGCAATCTCCAGACGAAAGCCTATGAGGCATTTCGCTTATCGGTTTCTTGTGGCCAGTAGCGCCGCGTGCCTGGCTCTTGCGGCGGGGGCGGCGACGCGCCCGCGCTATGGCGGGGCTCTGCGCGTGGAAATACAGGCCAAATTGTCCACCTTCGATCCGGCCGAGCCGCTTGACGTGGCGGAGGCTGAGGCGGTGCTCAAGCTGCGCGAGTTGATTGACGATCACCTGGTCCGCCTCGATCCGCAGGGTCAGCCGCAACCCGCCCTCGCCATCTCCTGGGAACACGACGCGCAGGCGGCGAAGTGGCGTTTCAAGCTTCGTCCTGGCGTGAAGTGGCAGGATGGTGCGCCGCTCACTCCCGAAGAAGTGGTAACGGCGCTCGAAGGTCATGTGGGCGGCGCGTCGGTTCGTCTGGCGGGAGAGGCCCTCGAAATCGACGCGGGCGGCCCGGCGCCCGGCCTGCTCGCGACCCTCGCCACCGATGCGAGCCTGAGCGTCCGCCGCCCGGCGGTGGGGACACCGCCGCTACAGCGGGACTCGGCCGGCGCCCTCCCGATCGGAACGGGACCCTTCCGCCTCACCACTTGGGAGCCCGGACGCCGCGCCGTGCTTCAGGCCAACGAAGACTATTGGGATGGCCGTCCTTATGTCGATACGATCGAGATTCAGATGGGGCGCGCCAGCCGTGATGAGCTGCTCGACCTGGAACTGGGAAAGGCGGACGTGGTGGAACTCGATCCGGTGGAGGCTCGTCGCGCCCAGCAGGAAGGCAAGAAAATCTGGACCTCCGCGCCGGTGGAACTCCTGTGCCTCCGCTTCGGCCCGAACCGACCTGCCGTGCAGGATCGCCGAGTACGTCTGGCCCTTGCCGGTTCCGTCGACCGCGCGGCCATCCAGAAAGTCCTGGTGCAGAACTATGGTGACGTTGCCGGAAGCATTTTCCCGCAGTGGCTGAGCGGCTACGCGTTTCTCTTCCCCACGGTGATGAATCTGGATCGCGCGCGGCAACTGAGAGGGGAGATCGGCGCGGCGCCGACGCTCAAGGTGGGTTATGGTCCCAGCGACATGCTGGCTCGCCAGACGGCCGAGCGCGTGGCCGTAAACGCACGCGATGCCGGGATCACGCTCCAGGTGGCGCCGCTTCCCGAAGGGTGGAGACGGATGCCCGACCTGCGAGCTGACCTACTCGTACAACGCGCCCGGATCGACGGGCCGACGCTGAGCAAGGCGGCGCTGGAGGCGGCGGCCTCGTTGGGGTTGCCACTGAACGGCGAGCCAGACCGCGCTGAACAAACCTATGCTGCCGAACGAGAGTTTCTCGATACCTTGGCGGTGGTTCCGTTGATCCACATCCCGGAACTGGTCGGAATCGGCCCTCGGGTGATGGACTGGTCCGCGACGCCTTGGGGCGCCTGGCATCTGGAACGCGTTTCACTGGAAGGGGAGAAACCGTGAGTTTCCGGGCGAAATTGCTGGCCGTCTTCACGTTGACGGTAGTCCTCTCGGTGGGGCTCGTGGCCTGGGCAGTTTCTTTTCTGATGCGCGACGCTTTCGAACGCCTCAACAGCGAAAGGACGGCTGCACTGGTGGCGCAGTTTCAGCGCGAATTTGCTCGCCGCGCGGAAGAGGTGACCCGGCGGGTGGAAGGCATTGCCAAAGCGGATGAGACGCTGCACATGGCGGTGAGTTTGAGCGGCACGGCGCCCGACTACTCGTCCCACGTCGATGATGCCGCCGGACTCGCCGCTGCCCATCAACTCGATTTTCTCGAGCTGATCTCGGGCGACGGCACCATCATTTCATCGGCACAATGGCCCGCGCGCTTCGGTTACAAGCAGGAGTGGGTAACCGCACCGGCCGCTCCTACGGACTGGGTAGCCCAGGGCGCGTTTCTAAAGCGCGAGGATCTGGCGGATGGAGAGGCGCTCGCGCTGATGGCGGTCCGCGTGGTGCGAGCGGGCGACACCCGGCTTTATATCGTGGGGGGAAGAAGGCTGGACCGGGAATTCCTGGCCTCGCTCGTCTTGCCCACAGAGATGAGGGCTTTGCTCTATCAGGAGGCAGGCCAGGAAGGGGGAGAAAGCAGTGGCGGCCCGCCGAGCGCCGGTCTCCCCAACGTTAAAGGGGTGGCGGACAGTCGACTGGTGGATGCTACCGGGCCCTTTCCGTGGTCGGACAAGCTCATGCCACTCATCACGCGAGTGGAGCGCGAGCCCGCGGAATCGTCGGCCCAAATCACCTGGACCGCCGACCCGGCGAGCGCCGAGATATTCCATGTGATCCCCCTAACCGGACTCAACAAGGAAGTTCTGGGCATGTTCCTGGTGGGCAGCTCGATTCGCGAGCTGGTGGAACTGGAGAAGCACATCCGCGTGGTGGCCATTGTAGTGGCCGGAGGAGGGATCCTGTTGGGCGTGGCGCTGAGTGGGTGGACGGCGGCACGCGTCACCAAACCAGTGGAGCAACTGGCCGCTGCCTCGCGGCAGGTGGCGGCGGGAAATTGGAACGTGCGAGTGGAGACGCGCTCGAAGGATGAGTTGGGCGAACTGGCGCGCGCCTTCAATCAGATGACCCAGCAGTTAGTAGAGCAGCGCGACCGCTTGGTACAGACGGAGCGCGTCGCCGCCTGGCGCGAGCTCGCGCGCCGTCTCGCCCACGAGCTCAAAAACCCGCTTTTCCCGCTTCAGATCACCGTGGAGAACCTGCTCCGCGCCCGCGAGGTTGATCCCGGCGAGTTTGACGAGGTCTTTCGTGAAAGCAGCCGGACCCTGCTGGCCGAACTGGCCAACATGAAGACCATCATCGGGCGCTTCAGCGACTTCGCCAAGATGCCCGCGCCACAGCTTCAGACGGTGAACGTCAACGAGGTGGTGCGCGGCGCCCTGAAGATCTTCGCAGCGCAACTCAACGTTCCGGTTAACGTTCCGGGCAAGCCGCCCATCACGACGCAAATCAACCTGGATGAGACGCTGGGTGCGATTCAAGCTGACCCTGACCTGCTTCATCGGGCCGTGCAGAACCTGATTCTGAACGCGCTGGACGCCATGCCCGCGGGCGGGACCCTGACCCTGCGGACGCAAGCGGCCACGAGCGGCGTGCGCCTGGAAGTCTCCGACACGGGTAAGGGCCTGACGAAGGAAGAGTGCGAGCGCCTGTTTACGCCGTACTACACCACCAAGCTGCACGGCACGGGGCTGGGGCTCGCCATCGTGCAGTCGGTGGTGAGCGACCATGGCGGGAAGATTTCGGTGGAGAGTGAACCCGAGCGGGGCACAACGTTCACCATCGAATTAGGAATTAAGAATTAAGAATTACGAATTGCCGCGATCCCAATTCCTAACACTCTTAATTTCGTAATTCTTAATTCGTAATTCTTAATTCTCAATCTATGATGTCAAAGGCCCATTTGCTGATTGTCGACGATGAGGCGAATACGTTGGCTTCGCTCTCGCGAGCCTTCCGCCTGGCGGGCTACGAAGCTACCGTGTGCGACTCCGCCGTCCGCGCCCTGGAACTGGTGAAGACCCAACCGTTCGACATGATTCTCTCCGATGTGGTGATGCCCGAAAAGGATGGCCTCTCACTTCTGGAAGACCTGAAGAACATGGAGCTGACCACTCCGGTGGTGATGATTTCAGGACAGGCGCACATTGAGATGGCCGTTCGCGCCACGCGGCTGGGCGCCGTGGACTTCCTGGAAAAGCCGCTCTCCACCGACAAGCTCTTGCTAACGGTGGAAAACGTTCTCCGCCTGAAGCGGCTGAAGGAAGAAAACGAGCAACTGCTCGGACGCCTCGGCAAGCACGAGATTGTCTGGTCGGGCGAAGCGATGGGCCGCGTCATGGCGCAGATCGAGCGCGTCGCCTCGAGCGAAACGCGCGTGTGCATCCTGGGCGAAACCGGAACGGGAAAGGAGCTCGTCGCGCGCACGTTGCACCAACGTAGCCCGCGCCACGCCGGCCCCTTCGTCACGCTGAACTGCGCCGCGGTTCCGGCGGAGCTGATCGAATCCGAACTCTTCGGACATGAGAAGGGGGCCTTCACGGGGGCGGGTGCGCGCCACACGGGCAAGTTCGAGCAGGCGCAGCGCGGCACGCTCTTCCTCGACGAAATCGGCGACATGCCTCTGCCCATGCAGGCCAAGCTCCTGCGCGTGCTCGAAGAGGGCGAAATCGAGCGCGTGGGCGGTGACCGGCCCATTGCGGTCGATGTGCGCGTCGTGGTCGCCACGCATCGCAACCTCGAAGAGTTGATCCGGCAGGGGAAATTCCGTGAGGACCTCTACCACCGGGTGTACGTCTTTCCACTGTTCCTTCCTCCGCTCCGCGACCGCACGGAGGACATTCCGGCACTGGTGGATCATTTCGCGCGCCAAGTCGCCGGACAGAACGGTTGGAAGCCCGCCGCGTTCGCAAGGGAAGCCATCGACGAGCTCAAGCGATACACGTGGCGAGGCAACGTCCGCGAGTTGCGAAACGTGGTAGAGCGCCTGCTGCTGCTCTCGACGGGTGACTCTGTGGATGTGGCCACGGTGCTCGCCGCCCTGCCGCGCGAGACGCCTGCCACCCCGATTGGGATAGGCTTGCGCGTTGACGGCACGCTCGCCCAACGCGTTGAATTGTTCGAGCGCGAGACCATCATCGCGGAGCTGCGGCGCCACCAGAATCACATCACCCAAACCGCGCGCGCGCTGGGCCTGGAGCGCAGCTATCTGTACAAGAAGTGCCAGCAGTTGGGTATCGATTTGCGGGCGATGCGCAGGGAAGAATAGCGCCGCCAACTCGTTCTCAGAAGGTGTGAAAAAATGAAGAGTTTCTCGCAAAGCTGCCAAGGAGCGAAGAGTCGCAAAGAACAAATCTTTGTTTGCTTTGCGTACTTTGCGCCTTGGCGAGAAACGTCTTTGCTTTTCCAATTTCTTCACGCCTTCTCAGGCGGCGGCTACCTCATTTTCCCGTTTCCCGTCGGTGCCGGGCTGGCTTATGCTGTGACCGACTGCCCTGAGGGGCAAGAGGGCCAGGCGTCCGTCGCCTTGGGAAGGAATATGAAGAAACTGATTAATGAGCCGGAGAATGTAGTGCGCGAGGCCCTCGAAGGGATGCAGGCCGCGCACGGAGATCGCATTCGCGTCAACCTTGAGCCCTTTTACGTCGTGCGTAGCGATGCCCCTCGGGCAGGAAAAGTGGGGCTCGTTTCGGGCGGCGGGAGCGGTCACGAGCCGATGCATTGTGGCTACGTGGGCCGCGGTATGCTGGATGCCGCCTGCCCCGGACAGATCTTCACCAGCCCCACGCCCGATCAGATCTTCGAAGCCAGCAAGGCCGTGAACGGCGGCGCCGGCGTGTTGCACATCGTCAAAAACTACACCGGCGACGTGATGAACTTCGAACTCGCGGCCGAAATGCTGAGCGACGACGGCATGGCTGTGGAGAGCGTGCTCGTGGACGATGATGTCGCCGTCGAGAACAGCCTCTACACCGCGGGACGGCGTGGCGTCGGCCTGACGGTGTTGATGGAGAAGTTGCTCGGTGCCGCGGCGGAAGAGGATGCGACCCTCGCGAGTCTCAAGCAACTTGGAGAGTCAATTCGCGCCTCGGGCCGCAGCATGGGAATGGCGCTCACCGCCTGTACCGTGCCGCAAGCCGGCAAGCCATCGTTCACCCTGGCAGAAGACGAAGTGGAAGTGGGAATCGGCATCCACGGCGAGCCCGGCCGGAGGCGCGCGAAGCTTGCCACGGCAGACGAGATCGCCACCACCCTCATGGAGCCGATCCTTCGCGACCTTTCTTTCGAGAGTGGTGACGAGGTTCTATTGTTCGTGAACGGCATGGGAGGCACGCCCCTCATCGAGTTGTACATCGTTTATCGCAAAGCGGCGCAGATTGCCGCGCAGCAGGGGCTGAAGGTCATTCGCAATCTCGTGGGCAGTTACATCACCAGCCTCGAAATGTCTGGCTGCTCGATCACGCTGCTAAGGATGAATGAGCAACTCACCAAGCTCTGGGATGCTCCGGTGGATACTCCGGCCTGGAAGAATTGCCGATTGTCGATTGCCGATTGACGAATGGAAAACCGGGTGCTCGGTGAAATCTGTTTCATTCATGACCGCACCTGGAGCGGCTTGCGTCTTCTCTTTCAATCGTCAATCGTCAATTTCACGCGATGCTGGCAAGACGATGAGTGAATTGACTCTGGATCGGGTCCGATCGTGGATCGAAGCAGCGGCGGCACTGGTAGAAGAGAACAAGGCTCTTTTGACTGACCTCGACACCGCCATCGGGGATGGCGACCACGGCACGAATATGTCGCGCGGCTTCGCGGCCGTGCGCAAGAAGCTCGATACCACGGCGGAGGCGGACATTGGCGGGATGTTAAAACTCGTGGGAATGACGTTGCTTTCGACCGTCGGCGGCGCGGCGGGGCCGCTCTACGGCGGCCTCTTTCTGGCGATGGCGAAGGCGGCGCCCGGCAAAGCGCCGTTGACAAGAACGGAAATGGGTGAGGCTCTCGCTGCCGGCCTCGACGACATCAGGCGGCGCGGCAAGGCGGAAGTGGGTGACAAAACGATGGTGGACGCGCTCACTCCGGCCGTTGCGGCATTCCTTTCGGTTTCGGCGGAGGACTTGCGGGCTGCCTCTCGCGCTGCGGCCGACGCCGCCAAGATCGGGGCAGAAGGAACGGCGCCCCTTCAGGCACGCAAAGGACGGGCGAGCTATTTGGGCGAGCGGAGCATCGGCCACCAGGACCCGGGAGCAACTTCGTCGTGGCTCCTGCTAGAGGCCTTGGCGTCAGTCTGCGGGGCTGAGAATTGACGATTGACGATTGGAAGAGAAGACGCGAGCTATTCCGGTTTTCCAATCGGCAATCGGCAGTCCTTCGTGGGTGGTCGCCGCCCTTCAACGAGGTTCTATGCGATGGTTGGTCTGGTGCTTGTCTCTCACAGCAAGCGGCTCGCGACCGGAATCAAGGAGTTGATCCTTGAAACCGCCGGGCAGGACTTCCCCATCGCTGTCGCTGCCGGGGCCGGCGACGATCACGAGCAGCTTGGCACTGACGCGGTGCACATCGCGCAAATCCTTCAACCGTTCGTCGAGGGCGACGGCGCGGTGGTCCTGATGGACTTTGGCAGCTCAGTGCTGAGCGCGGAAATGGCCCTGGAGATTCTCGAACAAACCTCGGGACCCTGCCCGGACAAAATCAAAAAGATCCGCCTATGCTGTGCTCCGCTGGTGGAAGGGGCGATCGCGGCTGCGGTCCAGGCACGGGCCGGGGCAAACCTGGATGAAGTCTGCCGGGAGGCACTCCGCGCGCTGACGCCCAAACAAGAACAACTCCATCGAGAGCAAATCGGAACGCCTGCGAGTGGCGCCGCCGCGCCAACCGATTCGCAGCCCACGCGAGAGCTTCTTCTGACCATCCGCAACGAGCACGGCCTGCACGCCCGGCCGGCTGCCCAGCTCGTCCTGACGGCTAGCCGATTCTCCGCTGAAATCGAGATCGCGAACGAAACCGCAGGGCGAGGCCCCGTGCTGGCTAGGAGCCTTACCAGCATCGCGTTGTTGCAGGTGCGAGAAGGCGACCGCGTCAGGGTCCGAGCTCGAGGCGTGGACGCCGACGCTGCACTCCAGGCCGTCTCGCAACTGGCGGCAGCGGGTTTCGGTGAGGCAATAAGCCCCGCACAGATTTCGGAGCACAGATCCAAGCCACAACCTTCCGGTGTATCCGACCAGCCCGTGGGAGAAGCGCATTCAGGGACACCGCTGATCCGCGGAATTCCCGCGTCCGAGGGTGTTGCGGTCGGTCGCGTGCTCCCGCTCCAGAACTCGCTGTTGGCTCCGACCGCCAAAGCCGCCGGCGAACCAACCGAGGAGCTTGCCAAGCTCACCATCGCCACACGACGAGTGCAAGCGCGTCTCGCGCAGCGAAACCAGAGGCCTGCCGGCGCCGTCCTCAACGACACGGCCGAGATCTTCGCCGCGCAAGCTGCCATTCTGAGTGATCCGGCCGTGTTCGATCAAGTAAAGGCGCTGGTGGAGAGAAAACGTCTCAGCGCGGCGCGGGCTTGGACGGAAGTCACCGACGATCTCGTGGCTTCCTATCGCCATCTTGATGATCCTTACCTCCGGGAGCGCGCGATCGACGTCTTCGATATCGCGCAGCTCGTGCTGCTGGAGCTTGCCGGCCGGTTGGCGCCCGCCTCAATTCGGCCGGAGCCGCCCGCGATTCTCTATGCCCGAGTACTCCTGCCCAGCGAGGCTGCCAACTGCGACCCGGAGGCGGTGCTGGGAGTAATCACCAGCGAAGGCAGCGCCGTGACCCACAGCGCCATTATGTTGCGCACGCTTGGCATCCCGATGGTCTCCGGTATTCACGGCCTTGACACTGCGGCCGCAGCAGGCAAGATCGTCGCCATGGACGGCGGCACAGGAGAGGTGTGGCTCGAACCAGCCGAGCCGATCGTTCAGACTCTTAAGGATCGCAGGAAACTGTGGCTGGCGCGACGTCAGAGCGCCGTCATGCTGTCTGCCCAGCCTGCCGTTACGCTGGACGGCGTGCGCATCGAAGTGCTGGCCAACGTTGCGAGCGCCGCCGACGCTGTGGTCGCCGCGCGTAACGGCGCGGATGGCGTGGGCGTTGTCAGGACCGAACTCCTCTTTCTTGAACGGCGCGAGGCGCCAACCGAAGCCGAACAGGAAGAGGCGCTGCGGGCCATTTTCGCCCCTATCCCCGCGGCCCATCCTATCGTGGTTCGCACTCTTGACGCGGGCGCCGACAAGCCTCTGCCATTCCTCGAACAGCCCGGGGAGCAAAACCCTTATCTTGGCGTGCGCGGCATTCGTCTGCTGCTCCGGAATCCGGACTTTTTCTTGACTCACTTGAGGGCGATTCTCACGGCCGGCGTCGGGCGCAACCTCTGGGTCATGTTCCCCATGATCTCCGAGGTGCAAGAGGCGGAACGAGCGCGCGAGTTCCTGACCAAGGCTCACTCGGAGCTTCAGACCGTGGGGAAATCCCACGCTTGGCCGGTGAAAGTGGGCGCCATGATCGAGGTCCCATCGGCCGCGCTTCTGGCAGCGCAACTGGCCGAGCCGATGGAATTCCTCAGCATCGGCACCAACGATCTGACGCAGTACGCGCTCGGTGCCGAACGGGGCAACGCGGCGTTGGCGGGATTTCAGGACGCACTTCACCCGGCAGTGTTGAAGCTGGTGCGTGCGACGGTGGAAGGCGCGAAGCCAAGGGAGCGGCACGTGGCGGTGTGTGGCGATGCGGCCTCCGACCCCATCGCCGCCGCGGTGTTCTTCGGCCTGGGTGTACGAAGTTTGAGTGTGAGGCCCAGTGAGTTGGCAAACGTGAAGGGCTGCTTCGGCCAATGGCGCAGTTCGGACGTGGCGGAACTTGCCCGGCTAGCGATCGAGGCGCGCGACGCAGCCGAAGTGCGGGCGCTGGCCGAAGGGTTCGCGAAACGTCATCACTGATCTCACTGGGACAAACGCATCATAGACTATGTCGCTCATTGTTCCAGGGCGTTGACTTCGCGAATCTCGTGCCCGTCAAGAGGCACGCGCAGCGTCTTGATTTCCAACGGCCGGAAGGTTCCCGTCCAGCGTCGGTTCACAAGTCCCAGGTCCACGGTTGCCTTCGCCTCCCGTCCTGCTGTCTCGTAGCATCGGACTATGAGGTCATCCCCGTCCTCGCCTTTCTTTACCACCGATACCACGACGTTGGGCGCATCCACGGAGAGGAAGGAGGCTGAAAGCGGCCGGGTTCCCGGATGAATGCCCTGATAGAAAACCGGCACGGGCGCCGTGAACTCCTCCGCCAGCCGCACGACGCCTGCATCCTGCCACGCCCCAGCGTGGGGCAACAGCAACATGCGGAACGTCTGCTCGCCCTGGTCCTGCCAGATGTATTCCCCGTTGGGTTCCAGCTTGCGCGGATCGTGTTGGGCGTAAACCGCTCCTCGCACGATGGAGATGCGCAGATCGTTATCCTGTACGCTGTAACCGTACTTGGCGTCGTTGATTATGCCTAGCCCATACTCCTTGCCTACGCGGTCACCGGAAAGATCGATCCATCGTTGTCCCGGATCCTCGTCCCCTTCTGCCTTTCGCAACTTGTAGCCGTAAGCGATTTCGTAAGTGGGCCGGGGATTCTGCACGTCCACGGGGAAGGAGAACTTCAGAATCTTCTGGTGCTCGTGCCAATCGAGAGTCACCCGCGCTTCGAGGGCGCGGGCGCCGGCGTAGAGCACCCAGTCCGTCCGAAGCGAGGAAGCTTCATAGTTCGTCCGCACGCGCACCGTCGCGCGCAGGGGGCCATTTTCAAGCACTCGGAAACGGGCGCCGCCGAACGTTCCCACTTCCTTGGTGTAGGCGCGGACGCCATGGCTCCAGGTGTCACTATGATCGTCCAGCACGACGGCGCGCGCCCCTCCTTTGCCGCCCCGAAAAACCTCCGCTCCGCTATCTTTGTCGTACATCGATAGCGTCCCGTCGTCCGCGAAAGTGACGCGAAGATGTTCATTCTCCAGACCCTTCTCTGTAGCCTGGACCATGGATGCCGGCGCCGGCGCCGCCTCGACCTTTCGCAAGCGGAATTGCCGGTAGCCAAAAGCCGGCACGGGCGCGCGGAAGACCAGCTTGACCCGATCGTCAACCACGGTCGAAGCCTGCGTCCATTGGTGAGCCACACTGTTGCCGTGCTCATCTTCCAAGCGGGAGTTCCTCTGTCGCGCCGTCCCGTAATCATCCCAACCTAAATCGTATTCAACATTCAGCGCGGCATCCCAGGCGTGGGGATTGAAGACCACCAGATATTCCGAGTCCGGGTCCAGGGTCGGAATCTGCCAGGCAATCTTCTGCGCGGCCAGGTATGTAGCCTGATCCGCTACTGCCTTGGCGTATCCGTAGGCATCCCTCGATACAACATAGTGTTCCGGAAGCGCTGTCCCGGCCATGCTGTCGTGGAACTGCATCAACAACACCTTCTTCCAGGCTGCCGTGAACTCGGCCTGGGGGTAGTCAGACCCCGCCACCGCGAACGCAAGGGCGGCCATCTTCTCTCCCGTGGCGAGCGCCGCTTCCGTGGTCCGGTTATCCTTCTTGATTTCCGACACCGCCGTGTAGCAGCCCACCGAGTGATGCTGCAAATCATCGGCCACGACCGGGAGATGGTCGTGTTTGCCGACCTCATCAAAGTAACGGTCCGGGGTGCTGAAAAGAATCGTCGGTGCGCCGGTTTGTTTCTGCATGTCCCGGATGGACCGGATGTTCTCCTTGGCCGGCCCGCCGCCGTGATCACCCGCGCCGTAAAAGACCATCAGGCTCTTGGTGGGCTCCTTCAGGTTCAAAATGAAGTCGCGCAACCTGTCGTCCAGATGTTCGTCGAGACCATAACTGTACGGGATTCGATAGGCAAGGATTCGCGTCCCATCAGCCCCCTCCCACCAGAATAGGTCCGCGGGGAGTTCCTTCTCGTGGGCTTGCGGACGCATGAAGACATAGCCGCGCAGGCCCTCGAGCTTGAGAATCTGCGGTAATGTCCCGGGATGGCCGAACGAATCGGGGTTGTAGCCGATTTGCGCGGAGCGTCCGAATAAGTGCTGGAACAGTCTTTGGCTGTAGAGACCCTGGCGGACCAGCGACTCGCCGTTCGGGACGTTCACATCTGGTTCGATCCACCAGCCCCCAACCACATCCCACCGTCCTTCTGCTACCCGTTTGCGAATCTGCTCCATCATCGCCGGGTCGGTCGCCGCGACCCACTCATAGAACTGGGCGGAGCTGGCGGTAAACGTGAAATCCGGATCTTCGTTCATGCGGTCGAGCGCGGATCGAAACGTGCTGTGGACTACAGACATGGCTTCCGACCACGGCCACAGCCAGGGAGCGTCAATGTGGGCGTTCCCGATCATGTGGAACCGGTACTGCGAGGCTAGCGGCGGCCAAGGCGTTGGAGATTGCGCGCTGGCGTTCGTTGCCAAAAGCGAAAAAGCGCAAATCAGACCGATCATCACAGGCGAGCGGCCTCGGTGGGAACTCATAGAGCATTCTCCGGCCATAGCACCGGCCCGTAGGCACCGGCCAGGGCTTGAAACGTGCCGCAGGACATGAAACGTTCTAATAGAATTCGGTCGCGAAAGACCCCGTTTTCTGCCATTATCTGCACGTTTTTGGCGGGAAACGGCCTAATTGGGTGCGATTCTGCACCGAAAAGAGGCCTTAAAACGGGACTCGTTTTCCAATGAGCGCCCGCCCTCGGATTCAGGTGGCTGATTCCACGTTGATGACCAATCGTCACGCTGGGGTCACAGCGGTTTCTTTCTCGCCCTGACGATTCTTAGAAGCATCGGAGCCACGAGAAAAGACAAAGAACGAGTCACTTCCATTCCTCCTTCCGTAAACGCCGCAGCGTATTCCTTCGTATGCATGAAGTCAGAGATGAGCGCGACACCGCCGACTCTTAATACGCGCACGATTTCGCGACACGCCGACGCGCGCCCTTCGCGGCTATCGATGTTGTGGAGGCAGAGATTGGAGAGCACATAATCAAACGAGTTGTCCCCAAACGGCAGACGTCGAGCGTCCGCTTCTTTGATCTCCACCCGGTGCTTGACACCCTCGAGTTCGGCATTCTGCAGGGCTCCCTCGCGGGTGTTGCCGCTCAGATCCGTCCGGTTCCAAATATCAACTCCGAAGCTTTGCCCCTCCGTCAGTCGCTTGGCAGCGCCGATCATCAGCAAACCACGGCCAGTGCCAATATCCAGCACCTGCTCATTGCCTTTCCAAGGAAGCATGTTGAGCATTCTGTCGCGGTGGCGGAATTTCTCGACCTTAACATAAACGACCATGAGGACGATCAGAATGAGGCCGGCAGGAAGCAGGTTGAGAATGACGGTCGCGATAACTCTGGCCAGTTGATTCGAGGACTCTCGCAGGAAAACTCCAACCGCTAGTCCTACGACCACCCCGAGCAGCACGGCGAGCCCAATGCCTGGGGCATCGATCCCATAATCCGGCTTGGTCTTTTGCCCGGGTCGCATAACCCGCTTAGGAAGTGCAGCGCAGACCCGCTTCCCGAGGTCTGAAGGTCTTCCTTGGTGATTGTCCCCGGGGGCAGGCCTTTGTTCAGGAAACGCAGCGCTACATTATCAGCTTGACTAGTATATCTCCACTTCTCCTTTGTAAACATTTTGGAATGGGCGGTGCAGTTTCAAGTCAAGTGCTTGACACGAACCACATGGTACGAAACAAAGTCTACGCCTATCTACCCGTGACAAACCCATTGTCTGGCATGGATTGTACATGCCTCGTCCGGTGGCGCCACTTCTCTCGGTCGCCCGCCTATCCTCAATGGTCTCCTCTTCCGCATTTCTCCGAAATGGGTTCGTATTGGGTTCGGTCCAGGAGTGCCTTCCTTTTGTTTCAGCATATTGGTGGCTTCGGTCCTAAAAAAAACCCCCAAAAAATGATCGTCGGTCACTTCCCCAACACTCTCTGCTGTAACGTGCCCAAGGCCCTGTAACGTTGCTGTAACGTGCAAAACGGTGACTCCCCTTGGGCGCGCTGTTCCCCCATTTCCCAAATGGGTTCGTGTTGGGTCCCGGGGTGCCATCCTTTTTTTTCAATATATTGGTGGCTTCGGTCCTGAAAAAAACATGACATCCTTGGCAAACGTAGCCGCGCTGTTCCCATCCCCGACGCCGCGTTGTAAGCGAAAAGCTTGTTCTTGCCGTCCAATCCCTTCCCCGCCCCTCCACGAACGATCCGCTAGAAGGCGCAAGCCAGAGGGGATTAATCCTATAAGTTGTACCATGCAAGTAATCACGCTAGGTCGCTCTTGCCTTGCGCTTCAAGCAAATCAGTGTGCTCAACAAAGATCATCACATCAGTAAACATTGTGACCGACTCTCGAACCCCTTATTTCAGTCATACGAACAGCCTATCATGTTATTACGCAGGAGTTAAGTTCCCTTTTGGCTATCGGGGGCTCAGCCTCGAGTCGCACGTTCCCTTGGTCTGCCACCTGATTTGACCTTGCAGAGGAGAAAAAAAGACTTCGGTACGCCTCGGCAACCGCCAGTTCGGCGCGAATGAGCTTAATGGGCATGGGGTGAGCCCTGAATGCTGGAAGCTGCATCACGTTTCACGAGCAAGATGGTGATATCATCCTCATTAAACTTTGGGTCCACCAACGATTTCAGAACAGACATCGTTCTTCCCGAACTGTCAGCCAAAGTCGCGCAAACGGTTTTCGGCATTCTCTGCGGAAATCGAATCGGTAAGTCCGTCGGTGAAAATCAGAAGGGCACCACCAGGAGGAAGATGAGCCGTACGGGCTTCAAATTTCGCTTGGGGAAATAATCCGAGCGGCAGGCCAGTAGCTTCCAGCTCTATCGCAGGTCCGGAGTCGAAAACAATCGGGGCGTTGTGGCCGGCGTTCACGTAAGTCAATTCTCCCGAATCGCGGCTCAGCACGATGAACACCGCCGTGGCAAAGCGATTACTTGGGGTGTAACGGCAACGGCTCAGGTGCCTGCTGATCTGCTGAGCCAGCGCCAGGGGATCCGGCTCAAAATTCGCGATGCCTCTAACCAGAGCCTGTATGTTCGCCGCCAGCAGCGCCGCCGGCATCCCTTTCCCGGACACGTCCGCTACTGCGAAAAGCGTTCGGTTGCCCGCCAGCTCGATGACGTCAAAGTAGTCGCCGCCCACTTCACGGAGGGGTTTATAAAACGTTTCCACCTCGTAGCCCGGCAACTCGTCCAGTTTACCGGGGTGAAGGGTCTCCTGGATCTGTCGTGCGGCAATCTGATCGGCTTCAAGTTGGGTCTTGCGGACAAATTCCGAAGTCAGCATCCCGTTCATCAGCCGGTAGCCGACAACGTAAAGCAGCCACACACTTAAATAGAGATATGCTCCTGGGCCACATGAAAGGCCAGGCCAAAGACCGCGTCCAAAGGGCATAGAAGGCGTAGCCCTGGAGCAGAATGCCGACCCAGGTGACAACGCGCTTGGACCTCGGCATTTCGCGCGTCCAATCGTAGTGGGAATACCGCCAAGCGCGGCGAATTGGACCGACCGATTTGTCGAGCAACTGCTGCTGCGTGCGAACGGCCATTGGGAGAGTCTATCACTGAAAGCAGCTACGTTGAATGCGATCCAAGGGCCTATCCGGCGATCAACTCAAACGAGGCCGCCGGAAGCCATTAAATGAAGCGAGGTTCGGGATTCGGGATTCGGGTTTCGGGATTGGCAGAGGAAGATTACAGCGCGGGGATTTGTTCTACGAGCCGAAAATCCTTGGCGGGGCGCCAGGGGGGACCAGCCTTATCGCCATGGTTTATTTCCACCGATCACCACGCTTCAGGACGTAATGCGCGAGCACATAGCGCCATGGGATAAGGGGGATAAAAATTACCACCATCAGGCAGGCTTGTATATCTTCTGCCGCCGCCGCATTGATCTGGTGGGCAGACCACAGCGGCAGCGCAAAGGCTGTGAGATATATCGCCTTCCAGACCAGCTCGAACAGCAATAACGGCAACATTTGCACTGGATATCGAAGCCCCAATGCCGCCGTCGCACCGAGACCAGCCAGCAAGGCGCATTGAACCCCTCTGGTTATCGCGAACTCGTTGGTGTGGTGGAGGACAACGGGCCAGATATATACGCCGAGCCCAACGGCCAACACAAGGTACGAGGCGCGCAACGTGTACAGGCGAAACAGCGAGACCTCGGGCAGGGTGGCACGTAGTGTCACGTTACCGGACGGAACGACCGACCCGACGACGGAGTTGATAGTGATGCCATCCTCGGCACCTCTTTCTCGACTGCGGTTGTCCATTTTGTTTACCTCCAAATGCACGTTCGGTGCTTTTGGTTAAGCCCTACCGTCCTCATGCCTATCTGCGCGCCGCTAACAGGTTTCCGTCTTCGAGAAACCCGGCGCACAAGAATCGGCTTGAAGGCGCTCAATTATCTCTTCATCACACTCGCTAACCTTGAGCTTAATTGCGCACGCGTCCGACGGTAGGCGGGCGTCGAATTCTAGGGGTTCCATGTTGATGACCCTCGTCACGCTTGGCGCATAACTTGTTTCTTTCTCGCCCGAACGATTCTTAGAAGCATAGGAGCCAAAAGGAACGACAGAGAACGAGTGGCCTCCAGTCCTTGTTCGGTAAATGTCGCGGCATATTCCTGCGTATACATGAAATCGGAGATGAGTGCGACGCCGCCCGGTCTTAATACGCGTACTATCTCGCGACACGCCGCGGCGCGGCCTTCGCGGCTATCGATGTTGTGGAGGCAGAGATTGGAGAGGACATAATCAAACGAGTTCTCCGCAAACGGCAGATGTTGAGCGTCCGCGTCTTTGATCTCTACCTTGTCTCTGACACCTTCAATTTCAGCATTCCGCAGGGTTGCCTCGGCGCTGTTGCCGCTCAAATCCGTTCGACTCCAAATATCAACTCCGAAACTTCTTCCCCCAGTCAGTCGCTTGGCGGCACCGATCATCAGCAAACCACGGCCGATGCCAATATCCAGCACCTGCTCATTGCCTTTCCAAGAAAGCATGTTGAGCATTCTGTCGCGGTGGCGGAATCTCTCAACCTTAACATAAATGACCATCAGCACGATCAGAATCAGGCCGGCGGGAAGCAAGTTGAAAATAATGGTGGCGATGATTCTGGCCGTTTGATTCGAGGATTCCCGCAGGAGGACCCCAACCGCCAATCCCAAGATCACCGCGATTAGCACCGCGAGCCCAATGCCGGGAGCATCGATGCCATAATCCGGCTTATTTTGTTGCCTGGCCCTCATCAGCGAGTGTCAGGACGCCTCGGGAGCTGGGGTGGGTGTCAGAGCTTCTGCAGGGCTTCCATCAAGGCCTCTACTTTCTCATCTACTTTGTTGGCGATCCGCTGCGCGAGTTTGTAGAGAGGCCACAATCCGCCCTTGACTTCCCTCGAGTGAACTTCCCACAGAGTTTTCCCCTTCGAATCAAGCAAACAAAGAACAGGCACGTCGTAGCTCTCTGGCTGGCCGTAGGGGTCGAAGTCCACAACACTTTCCAGGGTCAGTCGGAGGGTCGTGTCGCCGCCGACACTGGCTATGAATGTGTTCTCGTTTGCGGTTGCCTGCCAGCCAATTCTCCCAGCCTTTGTCTTTTCGACGAGTGCCGTCGTCAACGGGTTGGCGTCGATCTCTTGCTTGAGCGCTACGTCGGTCATGGCTTGCCTCCAACTTCAACTTGCCCTTTTATTGTACCCAGATTCTCCCTCATCGTGACAGAACTTGTCTGGCAGACTTTGATCAGGGTCTGCTTCTGTTTTGGCGTGAGGGGTGCGCCCTTGGCTCGACCAATCTGTTCCTCAATGATTTGAAGCTGAGTTCTCACATCCAACAACTCGTTCTTGCGCTCAACACTGAGGTAGATACCACGACGGTAAGGGATCTCGCTCAATGCTGAAGTCAAACCGTGAGCCACGCGGGCAGCTTCCGCGAACCGATCATGCGTGATCAAGTCCAGCAGTTGGTCCATGTCGTTGCACGCCAACTGAAACTCGTCGGCCACAGTACGGATAAAGACGGCATCACGTGCTTCTTTGGCCGCCGTGGCCGCCGAGGTAGCCTTAATAAAAGCCGCTATGCTGAATACCAGTCCAAGGATGCTGGCCAATTGGGCGATCAAGTCGAACAAGGCCATGGGAAGCCATTAACGCCAACACTTATCATATCGAACCGCGAAACAACGCAACTTTGACCTTAGTTCCGCACGCGCCCGGTGGTGCGCGAAGCTGAATCCGAGATAGTCGAGTCCGAGGGCAAGGGCCCCAGGGTGTCGGACTCGTTCTGGGCCGTCTCGAAAATGTCCTCCACTTGCTTTACCGTGTCCTCGGTCTGTTCGACGCTTTGAAGCAGGCCCTCCAGTTGCCCGCTCACTTGCTGAGGGTCCCGCATGGTCACCGACTGGTCGCGGATCAACTCCAGGCCATCCTCAATCGCCGCGCACTGCGCTTCGATCACCTGGCGGTTCTCGCGGATTTTCTCGAACTTTTCCGCCCGCTTGGTCAAGATTTCGATTCGCTGCTGGTTGATCTCCTTAACCTTGGGAGTGTCCGTGGGCAGCTTCTGCTGCAACTGGTCGATCTCCCGCTTGATGGCTGTGGGATTGGTGTTGCGTAAATAATCGATGTGCTGCTGGTCCGCATAGAGGAGCCGCAGGTAAGCTTCCAGCATGCCTTGAAGCTTATCGTGCATCTGGCCCACCAGCATTTGTGAAGCCGACGACAACGAGCTGTAGTTGGTGTCGACTGCCTTGCATACGCTGACCAGTTGATCGTAGCGCGACTGGACGTCCGTCGGGAGTTGCTTCCACATCTCGCTGATCTTGAGTTCGTGCGACTTCTTTTCCTCCGCAAACCGCCAGGATCGCACGAGACGCTGGAAGCGTTTGTTGTGCGGGATCACGCTGAGGTAGATCAGCTCCAGGCCGCCGACCAAAATCAGCGGCAGGGCGCTGGCGGAGAGTGCGGCGAAAACCACCGTGCCCCCGAGGGCGATCAGGTTGTACTGCCAGTGGAACGCCGCTTTGATGAAGTCGGACGGGCCGGGCTCGGACCGCCCGGCGCCAGATAGAGAAGACAGCGAGGATTCGCGTACCCGGTCGCCACTCTCGTCAGGCATCAGACACTCACTCGCACTTGGCCGCGTCCGGGAGCGCGCCGCAGGCAGGACAGAGCATAGGCCTGAAGGTCGTGAAACTCCTGCGTCTGCTTCACTGCCGGATCGCGCGGGCGGCCGAACGGTACCGGCACGTCCTCCGCTATAGTACCCGGTCTCCCGCTGAGAATAAAGATGCGGTCGGCGAGATAGATGGCTTCCTCCACATCGTGGGTCACAAACAGGATGGTACACGCGGTCTCGTCCCAAATCTGGAGCAACAGCGACTGCATGTCGCTGCGCGTCTGGGCATCGAGTGCGCCGAAGGGTTCGTCCATCAAAATCACTTCCGGCTTCACCGCCAGCGTGCGCGCGATGGCCAGCCGCTGCTGCATTCCACCCGAGAGCTTGTCCGGATAGGACTTCTCGAATCCCTTGAGGCCCACCGCGTCGATCAAGTGGCCGACCGTCTGGGCGATGTCGGCAGGCCGAGCGCCGTTGATCTTCATGCCGTAGCCTACGTTCTCGGCCACGGTCAGCCAGGGGAATGAGGTGTACTTCTGGAAGACCATGCCCCGGTCGCGGCCCGGACCAGTCACGGGGTGCCCGTCTACGAGTACCTCGCCCGTATCGGGAGTGTCCAAGCCGGCGATCAGGCGCAGAATCGTCGACTTGCCGCAACCGGACGGCCCCAGCAGTACGCGGAACTCGCCCACGTCCTTGCCTTCGGGCGAGCAGGCGTCTTCAACCTCGAAGTTGACGTCGCGTAAGGCTTCGGTCTTCTCACCCTCGGGGCTGAGGAACGTGCGACCGACTTTATGCAAGCTGACTTTAATTTTGGGCATGGTTCTTATAGATAAGGGTAAAGGGTGAAGGGTGAAGGGTGAAGGGTAAACGATGAAAAGAGGGTCGATTGATCCCTTCGATCCTGTTCTTACCCTTTACGCGTTTCCGTGACCCCGTCGAAGGTCTTGTTTTACCCTTTACCCTTTACCCTTTACCCTTTACCCTTCCCCTTCCCCTTTTACCTGCCTACTGCTTACTGCCGACTGCCGACTCCTGACCGCCGATTGCCTTGTGCTTCACGCTCGCCCCCACGGCCGCCAAATGCTCTGCCGCCGGATGCACAACCTGGCGCCACGGAAATAGCCGGCGCTCCAGGAAAGTCAAAAAGGCGCGAAAGAGGAAGGCAGCGAAGCCGATGGCGATGATGCCGGCATAAACCCGCTCGAAGTCCATCACCTTGCGTGCGGCCTCCACCATATAGCCCACGCCCCTCCGGGCGTTGATCATTTCCGCCAGGATCACGTAGGTCCAGCCAATATCGTAGAGAATGCGGAACGATCCGAAGATGCCGGGGAACGAGGCTCGGAAAATCAGCCATAGCACGTGCCGCCGCTTGGCGCCAAGCGTGTAAGCCGTCTCCAGCAGGCTATCGTCCACGCGGTCGGCCTCCTCCACCACCACGGCCAGCAAGTAAAAGAACATGCCGAACCAGAGGAAAGCCACCTTCTCGGTTTCATCGATGCCGAACAAACCGATGAAGGCCGGCAGGAAGGCGGTGATCGGCATGGCCCGCATCGGCGCCGCCACCGGGTTTACGAGGTCATGTACCCAGCGGAAGCTGGACATGAAAATGCCGAGCGGAATGGCGATGCACGCGCACCAGAAGAAGGCCTGGGCAATACGCCACCAACTTTGCGCCACGTTGTCCAGCAGGTTGTAATCCGTCCACAAGCGGCCGAAAGCGCGAATGACCCCGCCGGGGCGAGGCAGCGCAAAAGGAGGAAGAATGTCCCAGTGGGTCAGCAAGATCCAGGCGAGGACGATCACGCCCCAGGCTAGAAACGCCAGCGTCAGCCGCAGGCGGGCAGAGGTCTCTCCACGTATTTGAAAGAGGTTGGACATTCTTGAGAAAGTCGACAGTCGAAAGTCAAAAGTTAAGAGTAAAAACAAACCCCTGACTTCTTCTTACTTTCGACTTTCGACTTTCAACTTTCGACTTTCGACTCCTGCCGACCATCGCCAATCAAGCTCCGGGGTTGGGATAAACCTTGATGTCAGTACGCCGGTTTTTCTCCCGGCCTTCGCGAGTGTCGTTGGTGTCCACAGGGTTGTCGGGGCCATTTCCTTTGGTGCGCATGCGGCTTGCCGGGTAGCCGTACTTCTCCATCAAGTAGCTTTTCACGCCTTCCGCACGCTGCCGCGAGAGGCCTAGGTTGACTTCTCGGGTGCCGGTGGAATCCGTGTTGCCTTCGATATCCACCACCGTATTGCCGTAGGCACGCATGAACTCGCCGATCTCATCCACCACCGCGCGCGAGTCCACGCTCATCCTCGCCGAGTTCGACTCGAAGTAAATCGAGCGGCGCTGGGTGGCGATGGGCACCGCGCCTGCGGACGGGGCCTTGTACTCGATCGGCGCTTCCGTGGAGGTCTCGGAGAATTGCCCGGTCAAGGCCGCGATATAGCGCCGGTCCACGGAAGCCTCGGGATCGGCAATGTGATTGATCAGCCGCTCCTCGCGGTACATCTCCTGCGCCATCTTGAAAATGTTGTCGTAGTCGGACCCGCCGCTGGGCGCGCCGAAGAAGCTGACGTTGTCGGCATAGTCGGACAGCCGCACGCCTCCCAACATGGTCTTGGCCAGATCGGTGGGAATGTTGAAGTCCTGAATAGTGCCGATCAGCGTGTAGGCGCGATTGGGTTGCGACTTGATGAACTCCACTCCCTGGAGCCATCCCTGCGCCAGTTTGATCACGGTCTGCGGATTCTGGGCGGCGAATTTGTCGCTGACTACCAAAATGTCGGCAATCAGCCGGTTGGCCACCTTCGTATCGTAGATCTTCCTGGCGCCGGGCCGCTTGCTGACTGCGTCGCTCATGTCCGGGTCCCAGGCCACCGCGGCATCCACCTTCTGCTGCGCGAACAAGGTGGCGGGCTCGATCCCGTCCTTGGTATGAACGGCGTTGGCAAAGATCTCGTTGCGTTGTTCAGTGGAGAGACCCGACTCCTTCAGCCCGTTCCACAGCAGGAAGTGCGAGGGAGTATACGGCGCGAAGGCTACCTTCTTCCCCGCCAGATCCTCCAGGCTGTTGATCCCCTGCCGGCCGATAAGCCCGTCCGCGCCGCGCGACCAGTCCACCATGTAAAACGCGTGCGCTCCCACCCCCTTGTCCTGAAACTGGCCGAAGTCTTTGGCCCAGACGTCGGCCGTGGTCAGCATCACATCAACGTTGCCGGTGGCCAGAGCCGCCGCGCCCTCCGTCCAGTCGTCGATGATCTTGAATGAGACCTTAAGCCCCTGCTTGTCGAAGATGGAGTCGGGCACCGTGTCGAGGCCGCCGTTGGCCACCAAGCCGCCGGCGCATCCCACCCAGATGTTGACGCGAACCTTGACTTGGTTCGATGGGGCGCTGCCCGAGGTCGGCAGTGGCTTGGAAGTGTCCACCGGCGGCGCGTTTCCGGCAGACTGGCCGGCCGGAGCGTGCAAGTACTTCCCCACATTCAGCAGGCCATACTTGTTCAGGGCGTAACCGACCAGAACCACCCCAACCAGAAAGATTAGAAACCAACCGCCCTTTTCGACTTTGACTGCCATGATTTCCCCCGTTCCAAGGGATTGTAAATTGAAGGAGCCTTCAGCTATCAGCCGTCAGCACTCAGCAAACAAAACGTCAATCTTAGGCCGCGCGCTGATGACTGAGAGCTGAGAGCTGATAGCTGACGGCTGAAAGCTCATTTCAACCCACCCACCACCTTGCGGTCGACGCTCGATTCCGGGTCGGAGGCAGCACCCTTCAGCACTCCCGTTTCGCGGTACATCTCCTGGGCGCTCTTGAAGATCCTGATGTAATCGGAAGCCGCGCCCGCCGAGCCGAAGAACGCTTTGTTTTCATCCGCATCGGCCAGCACAACTCCATCAAGCATGGTCTTGGCCAAATCGGTGGGAATGTTGAAGTCCTTGATCGCGCCAATCAGCGTATAGGCTCGATCCGGCTGCGACTTGATGAACCCAACGCCTTCGAGCCACCCCTGGGCGAACTTGGCCACCGTTTGCGGATTCTGTGCCGCGAAGCGGTCGCTCACCACCAGGATGTCGGCGATCAACCGGTTGGCTTGATGCGTGTCGTAGATCTTTCGCGATCCCGCGCGCTTCGCAACGGCATCGCTCATGTCGGGGTCCCAGGCGACGGCGGCATCCACCTTCTGCTGAGCAAAGAGTGTGGCGGGCTCGATGCCATCCTTGGTATGAATTCCGTTGTCGAAGATCGCGTCCCGCTGCGGTGCGCTGAGCCCCGATTCTCTCAAGCCGGTCCACAGCAGGAAATGCGAGGGCGTATAAGGTGCGAAGGCCACTCTCTTTCCCGCCAGGTCCTTCAAGCCATTGATGCCGTGGGCGGCGATGACCCCGTCGGCGCCGCGCGACCAATCCACCATGAAGAACCCGCGGGCGCCAAAACCCCGCGCTTTGAACTGGGCATAGTCCTTGGCCCACACGTCAGCCGTCGTGAGCATCACGTCAACGTTGTTGGTGGCCAGCGCTGCTGCGCCCTCGGTCCAATCATCGATGATCTTGAAGGAAACGTTCAGACCGTCCTGGGCGTATATGGAATCGGGCGCCGTGTCCAGGCCGCCGTTAGCCACTAGTCCGCCAACGCAGCCTACCCAGATGTTCACCCGCACTCGGACCATCTTGGTTTCGGCGGCGAACCCCGCGGACCGGGCAGACACCAGGCAGAACGCGAGTCCGAGAATCAGAGTCCGGGCTTTTGCAGTGAATGTACGGGGCATGATCCCTCCGCGGCATTTTGGGTCGGCCTTGAGGCCTCTTAAGAAGGTGTGAAACTAAACCCAGAGGCACGGAGGTACAGGGAAGAGAATGAGCATCGCAACGAAGACGTCATTTGTTCCCCGACGTAACCCATTTTCTCTGCGCCTCTGTGTCTCTGTGCTGGAAGGTCTTCCGCAATTGCTTCAGGAAGTCTTCTCCGCTTCTTTGGCGCCGATCGTCTTCTCTGCCGTCGCCGCTGACGGTTCCGGCGAAATCAGACCCATTTCCACTTTGAACTGTTTCACCAATTCTCCGGCGCGGAGTTTTTCGGCCTCTTCTTCGATCTTCACTTTCTGTTGGTCCACGTTGCCCATCGCCATATCCATCCGGGCCTCGTTGACTGCCGTCATCTCCTCGATCTTGCGCACCATCTCATCGTGGGTCTGGCTGATGCCCGCCACGTCGAACTGCTCCATGGTGTCGGCCACCCTTTTCTGCCACTGGGCGCGATGGTAGTCGCGGATGGCGTTCAGAGCTTCCTGCGTCTTGCGTTCCTTCTCGCGGAGGAAGGCTTGCTTCACGGCCATGGCCTTCTCAAAGGCGGTGCGGGCGGTGGTCAACTGGCCCTGGGTGCGGGCCAGCGCGCCGCGCACCTGCTCCAGTTGCGTCGCGTAGGTGCCGGCAATATCGTCACGGCCGGCCTGGATGGCCGCCTTCACCTTGGCGGTGAGTTCGGCGACGTCGTTCTTGTATTTCGCCTCTTCGCGCTCCAGCAGGGTCACGTTCGCCTTCACCATGGCGATGCTTTCATTCATGCGCGGCACCTGATCGTTCATGTCGCGAATATTCTGCTCCAGAATCAACTCCGGGTCCTCGGCCGTGGAGATGAAAAAGCCGACAAACGACCGGATCATCCGCTGCAAGCGTCTGAACATGGTTTATCCCCTTTTGCCGTGACTACGATCGTTTGCTCGTGGCCGGTGCCGGATTGAACGCCGCGCGGGCGCTGGAGACGGGCTTTTCGGACGTGAAGTACGACACGGCATCGTCGATCTTCCGCTGTTCTTGCTGCTTTTTCACTTGCCAGCGGCAAAACCGCTGCACCTCTTTGGCCACCTCGTCGTTGTTGGCCTGGATTCGCGACTCCATCTCATGGATTCGACGCTCAATCTCGGCCTGGATTTCCTTGTTTTCCTGCGCCTTCTTGGCCTCCAACTCCGTCAGCGCCTTCTGCTGCTCGCTCTCGTAGGCCTCCAGGGCGTTTTCGCGCAGTGCAGCGTCCTGCACCACGTCTTCCGGCTTCACCCCGGCGGCTTCCAGCGCCAACATCAACGAGCTGCGCTTGAGGTCGCGCGAAAGGTTGCAGATGTACTCGCTCTGCAACAGATCGAGGATCTTCAGAATCGTGAAGCCGTGGGTGGGCGGGCTGATTTGCGCCGCGGCATAAATCTCGTCGAAGCTGGACTGGATGGTCGCCCTCACCTTGGCGGTGAGTTCGGCGATGTCGTTCTTGTACTTCGCCTCTTCGCGCTCCAACTGAGTCAGGTTCGCCTTCACCATGTCGACCGTGTCGACGCTTTCCTCCGTGCGCGGTGCCGGCTCGTTCGTCTCGCTAATATCCGGCAGCAGGACCAGCTCCGGGCCCTCCACCACGGAAACGGGGAGGCCGAGGAACGACCGGATGATCCGTAGCAAGCGTGTAAACATGGTTTCTCCCCTTTGCCGAGACTACGCCCTGTCTACGATGGTTTGCTCGTGGCCGTCGACGCCGGATCCCGCCCGGGCGCGACCGCCGTAGTGACGGGCTTTTCGGACGTGAAGTACGACACGGCGTCGCCGATCTTCTGCTCCTCTTGCTGCTTCTTCAGTTGCCAGCCGTAAAACCGCTCTTTCTCTTTGGCTACCTCGTCATTGTTGGCCTGGATCCGCGACTGCAGTTCATTGATTCGACGCTCAATCTCGGCCTGAAGTTCCTTGGTTTCCTGGGTCTTCTTGGCTTCCAGTTGCGCCAGCGCCTTCTGCTGTACGCTCTCGTAAGTATCCAGGGCTTTATCGCGCATAACCGCGTCCTGCACCACCTCCTGCGGTTTCACCCCGGCGGCTTCCAGGGCCAGCAGCAACGAGCTACGCTTGACGTCGCGCGAGAGGTTGCGGATGTGCTCGCTCTGCAACAGATCGATGATCTTGAGAATGGTGAAGCCGTGGGTGGGGGAGCTGATCTGCGCCGCGGCATAGATCTCGTCGAAGGAAGTCGGGTTGGCGACCGGGCCGGTGAACTTGGGCTCGGTGTTGAGTCCAGAGGCAATTTCGGCGACCGTTTGGGCCGCAGTGTGCGACGGCGCAGCGGCCTGCCCGGCCTCAGAGGAGCTTTCCGAAACGGCTTGGCCATCCCCTGCTTGGTCCACTGAAAGGAAATAGTTGTACCACTTCTTAGTCATCTTGCCCTCCCGCAAACCGCGCTCCAGCACTTCGAAGGCGTGGAATGAATTAAACAGAGAGGCGCAGAGACACAGAGACGAGAAAGAAGATCACACGATGGTGCAGTGTTTGTTCCACCGATGCTTCGAATTCTTTTCTGCGCCTCTGTGTCTCTGCGTTTGGAAATCCTCCGCAATTGCTCCCAGCTCCTTCGGCGGAGGGGCGCGCCTCGAAGATCATGGACCCAGCGACGCCGCGCCTCCCCCGCCATACTATCTTGTATCATGCAACTGCGCAAGAGTTTCGCCGCGCCGCGCGATACGGTCCGCGTCCGCGGTTCAGGCCACCGTCGCTTGTGACAGCCGCACCGTGTAGCATGCGCCGGTGGGGGCCCCGGGGACTGCCAACCAGTCTCGATAACGCGCTCATTCATCACAAGCCCGCTTGCAGGCGTACCCATTTTCCATTTAGCCGCGGCTGCAGTTAGTCCGGGGGGCGACTCGAAAAGAGCTACATTATACTCAAAGGCTGAATTGTCAACCAAAATGTTTATCCTTGGGATACTCTACCACGTCGGGTCACGGCCTTCGGACGGCCGTGAATTAGCAAGCGCATCTGTGCTGCTCGCTGGACGCTCGCGTGCGCCAACCTCGTCAAGCCGGTCGAGACGGCGTGGCTCCGACCATCAAGGTCCGGATTCCAGACAGGTATGTAAACAAGGCAACAGCGGAGCGGGATTCGAACCCGCGTTACCGCCGTGAAGGTGCGCTTAAGTGCACAATGACAGGAATAGGCTGTTTAGGACCGCCGGTGTACAATCAGCCGCGTATCAAGGCCGAAAGCTAACCGCTGACTGACAGCGATAGACGCCAGTAGACTCCAATCCCGCATCGTTCTTCACCGCTCTGTCACCAGCACAGGTAAGCATGGCTTCGCCCGTCCGCGTGTCCGCAGCCTCTGGGGAAAGAAGGGATTCCCATGCTCAGCACACTGACTGGTTGGACTCCGTTCCTCGGAGTGGCGGACTCACTAAGTTGTGTACGTCTTGATCAATCCGCGCATGTAGGCGGCCGCAGCCTCCGCACACTGGTCGGCAAATTCAATGCCCACCGTCTCGCCATTTACCTTGGGTAGAGTATGGCAGAGTTCGTAACCCAAGTACCCCTGGTAACCGATCTCGTGCATCGCCTGGACAAAGGGTGGGTAGTAGTCTGGACCAGGAACCGAGCCGTCCGCCTCGCGCTTGAACTCGCCGCCAAAATGCGAGAGCGCCTGCAGCGGCCCCACATCGAGAGCGGCCTGGCGAATGGCCCCCGGGGATTTGTCGTTCATAATATAAACGTCCAGCGAAACCTTCAGGTGCGGGGAGCCCACCTCGCTTACCATGCGCAGGACATCTTTGTGATCCCGGATCACCGGCGTGTGGTTCTGTAATGCCAGGGTTACGCCGGCGTCGGATGCGTACTTCGCACTTCGCACCATGCCGTCGCGGCACCAGGCCCAGATTTCCTCGTCGGAAAAGCCCTTGTGCACACTCTCCCAGATGGGACGAGACAATTCATACGAGGCAATTTGCGAGTGTTGCGTCACTCCCGGCCACGCCAGGAACACCCGAACCGTCCGCGCGCCCAGTTCCGAGGCGCAACGGATCAGCTCACGCATGTAAAGCACCTGCGCTTCACGCTGTTCCGTGATGGGACTGCTGAAATCGTTGTTTCCGGCCAAGCCGTAAATCTCGATTCCTTCGCCATCCGCCACCCGGCGCAGTTCCTTGCATCCGTCCTTGGTCATCATGAGCGGGTGTCCATGCGGGCATTTCCCGTCAACTTCAATTCCATCGTAACCATACTGTTTCGCCCGCTTGATAACATCCTTCAGTGGCAGAGCATCGCCACGGTACCACACGCCGAGATAGGTGATCGTGTAGAGACCGACCTTCATTGAGGAAGATCTCGGCATTGACGACGACCTCGGCTGAGGCTCGGTGTTGCCCATGGCCGACGTTGCCGCTTTGAGCATTCCGGCGGTCGCGGCGAGCGAGGCGCCCACGAACTGCCGGCGATTGACCGTGTCCATAAATCCCTCCTTCAATTGAACCATTGCACCATCGGGTCATTGAGTCATTGAAGACAAGAAAGCACAATCCGCTTCTTCTTCACTGACTCGATGATTCAATGACTCAATCACCCGATCTTCTTTCAATGGCTCAATGATTCAATCACTCAATGAGTCAATCTTGCTCAGACCTCCAGATTACGAAGGTAGGGAACGCTGGCCTTCATCAAGTCCAGGTTCATTTCGACGAAGTAATTCTCGATCCCACCCGTTTTCGCTGCGGTAAAGATTCTCTTCCAGTCGAGGCTGTCCTGGCCCACTGCCATCTCTTTCCGGGTTGCTGTCGACCAGCCTTGCACGTGCATCGAAATGAAACGACCAGGGTACTTCATGAAGTACTCGGCGGCGTCGTAGCCGCGGCTGATGGTCGACACCTGAAACTGGAACTTCACCAGCTTCGGATCGAACAGATCAAACAAGAGGTCATAGGTGCGCTTGCCGTCGACCATCGTGAGCTCAAAGTTCTCGTTGTGAAGGCCCTGCTGGATGCCGGCCTGGGCCGCCTTCTCGCCCATTTTGTTGTATTCCTCGGCCGCCCGCTTCACGTCATCCATGGTTGGGTGCCCAGGACCGTCGAGGCTGGGCACGATCATTTGCGTCAGGCCGACGTCTTTGGCCCAGGCGATGCTGGCCGCCTGATCCTTCCTAAGCTCCTCGATGCCGAAGTGAGAGCTCACGCATTTGACACCAGCGTCGCCCAGAATTCTCCGCAGCTCGGCCCCGGAGTATTTGGCGAGGCCGGCAAAGCCGGAATCGGCGTAACCCAGCGGCGAGCACAGCTCGATCGTTTGAAATCCGGCCTCGGCAAGCTGCTTGACGGTGCCGGGAAAGTCGTGGGCGATCATGTTCCTGACGGGCCAAGTCTGACACCCGATCGGCATCCCCAGCGGATTGGCCCGAAGCTTTATTGCGCCCGCCGACAACAATCCGGCCACAGTGGTATTCGCCGCCGCCTTCTTGAAAAACGCTCTTCGCGAAATCGAGGACATTCACACCTCCTTGCGCGTCGGATCGGTCCGGCGCATGTTCCATCAGCCGGAGCTATTATGTCACAAGAATCCCGGGAGCAACAGGAAGACTGGATCGACACGCCCTGACTTCCACAATTGTTACAACCCATTAATATATTGTCATCATTATTTTGTAATATCGCCATCATCTCGTAATATCTGCCTGATAACTTAATGCTTACGGTACGTGGGCTGCCGCGTGGCGCCCTTCCAGAGGCGGTGGCGTCAGAAACTCACATGATCGGGATGGTCCATCTCGCTACCTTCGCAACGCGCCGGGTCTTCGACCGCCATTCCACAAACCAGGAGGGATATGACGAACAGCCGAATCAGGGTGCACCTTTCGCGTGAAGTATCAAGAGCGGCGCGACGGTTTCGCACCGGCGTTTCGCTCCACGGTCACACGCAGCATTCGAAGGAGAACCTGGGGTTCATCTCGAGGAGGTCGGGAGATTCGGCCGCATCTATCGAATCGCTGCCCCGAAAAGTCCCATCTTCGACTCGCGTTACCGGCTGATTCTTCCGCATGTTTTCCTGTTTCCTCGACCCAGCACCATTCGCCAAATCCTTCAAAGCGAGCGCCCGGACCTGGTGGAGATCTGCGACAAGTATTCTCTCTGCTGGCTGGCGGCGGTGCTCCGCAAGCGCTGGATTTCGAGCGTTCCGAGGCCTGTGCTGGTGGGCCTGACCTGCGAACGGATGGACGATAATCTCGCCGCCTACGCCACCGGGATCCCGGCGGCGCGCCGCCTGGCTCGGCTGTACATGCGAAAGGTCTACGTCCCCTTGTTCGACTGTCACCTCGCCAACTCGCACTACGTTGCGCAAGAACTGTTCGAGGCCTCACCGGACTTTGCCCCGGAACGCGTTCGGGTGTGCGGTATGGGCGCCGATACGGAGGGTCTGGGACCCGAACATCGCAGCGATGAGGCTCGAAACTCTCTGCTCGAACGTGTGGGTGGAAATCGAAATACCGTGTTGCTGCTCTATGCCGGCCGGCTTTCGCCGGAAAAGAACGTCCCGCTCTTGATTGACGTGATGGACTGCCTCGGGCGTTCCTGCTGGTCGCCGGCCAAGGCCCTCTGCGCGGCTGGCTGGAACAGGAAGGGAGACGCCGCTTGAACGGGCGCCTTTACTTCACGGGTCACATCGCGGACCGTCCGGCGCTGGCAGACCTCCTCGCGAATGTCGACCTCTTCATCCACCCGAATCCACGCGAGCCCTTTGGCATCGCGCCGCTGGAAGCCATGGCTTCCGGGTTGCCCCTCGTCGCGCCGTCCTCCGGCGGCCTGCTCTCCTATGCGAACGCCGGTAATGCCTGGCTCGGACCGGCTGACGCCGAGACATTCGCCGCCGCCGTGCGAACCATCTTCAGCAACCCCCAAGAGAGGGATCGAAAGGTGGCAGAGGCACGCCGCACTGCTGGAGAGCACAGTTGGCAATGCGCAACAGCGAGAATGTTCCTAACCTATGACGAGCTCCACCGCGAAGTGACGACCGGATCAGCCGGGTAGAGCCGAGTAGAGAATGACGTGCCCGGTGGCCAGTGTGCTGTAGCACTAGTCGCGAGACTCTTCTCAGGATTTCAGGTCGGCACGAAGATCCTTAAGCAGGCGGAACAGATGGCAGATGTCGCCACGACAGCAGTCAAACCCATCGATGGCGGGACCGCGTCGCAGCTTCTCGATGCATAGCGGAGCCACTTAAACGCCGCCTCGCTCGAAGACGCTCGGCTCCCGGAGAAGCCGGACATGTCGGTCGGGCAGCCACGGCAAGGTCTTGGTGCCGTGGGCTCCTCGGTCATCCGCGACACGATTCCAACCAATAGACTTTCGGTTTGCATTCGGCAGGGCCGCTATTCGCTGAAAGTTCGCTCAATAAAGTACTGCCCAAGCAAGCAAGAGTATCATTGTTTCTAACTAGGCTATCGGAAATTCACTCCGTAAAGTACTGCCCAAGCAATCAAGTACAGTCGCTGCTAACTAGGCTATCGCTACTTGATTTGTCGCCGTTCGCGTGGAATGATCAACAGGTTCACGGAGGGTTCACTAGCCTGGCACGGTAGCCATCCGGAATTGTGTTCCATTACCTAAGGAGGACTTTGATGAAGGTGAAGATGTTGTGGCTGAGCTTGCTTTGCTTTGCGCTCGGGATCGGTAACGCCCGGGCAAGTATTATTGGTACTACGGACCCGACCCAGTTCACCGACCCCGTTGACTGGTGTGTCCAGTACGGTTGCAGTGGACAACAACTGGCGACGCCGCAGCCTTGGAGTTCGGTTGCCGGCAACACCGGCCTGGTGGGACTCGTGGGGACGCAACAGGGTTTTTACGTGCTTCAGCAGGACGTCACCTGGGGCGGAAACTTTGCTGACCATATGGGCCTGATCTATAACGGCTCGGCTTTCGGCAACACGCCGACAGACATCGCCGCCACTTTCGATCAGGGCCTCTATGGAGCCGGCGCCTGGATTCAGTCCGATTACTACGGTCCGTTTACGGCCACGATTGATCTGTTCGATTCGAGCTATCAACTCCTGGGCTCTTTCACCACGTCCGGCACGTCCAACAACGCTCCGGGCACGGCGTTGTTCATCGGCGGCTACATTTCCACCCCGGATGTGTGGGCTGTGCAGTTCGACGCAACGGGAACCGGCCCCAGCGAGCCTGATTTCGCGATTGGGACCATGAATCTGGACACTACTAGTCCTGTACCCGAACCGAGTACGCTGGTTCTGCTGGGCCCATCCCTGCTCGGATGGCTTGCTTTCGCCCGCCGTCGGATGGCGCGTAAACCTAAGGAGGTCCTGCAATGACTTATCGCAAACTGCTTCTGTTGGTCTCAGTTCTGCTGGTGGCTTGTCAACTGGGTTGGGCGCAGTCCGCTCGGATGACGGCAGCGAATGTACAGGCGGTTGTCACTAAGGCGGCGCAACAAGGCAAACCGCTTCCTGTCGTCCCCCAGAGCGCGACCCCCCAAGGTCACTTCCGTCCGTACGTCTGGGTGTCCCGCCAGTTGGCGAAGCCACTCACTAGCGGGCCAAGCCTGCCTTCGTTCTGCAACGTTCTTGTAGGGCCGGGTGAATACGCTTTCTGCCCGAACGGCCTGCAAACCGCTTACTCCACCACCAAGATCGTGGGCGGGGGCGGAGGAGCCGGCATGGTCATCGCCATCGTGGACGCGTTCCATTATGGCGGCGCCGATGCCGATCTGAGTAGTTTTAGTGCCACCATGGGTCTGCCCCAGTGCACAATCGCCAGTGGCTGTTTCCAACAACTCGACCAAGTGGGTGGACCGCCTCGCGCCGGCGGCGATTCGGGCTGGGAACTCGAAACCATGCTCGATCTCGAGTATGCGCACGCCATGGCTCCCAACGCGAAGCTCGTGCTGGTGGAAGGTGACGACAATTCGTTCGACAATTTGGGCATCGCCGTTACAACCGCGGTTGGGCTGGCGGATGTGGTCTCCAACAGCTACGGCGCGCTGCTCGAATATTACGGCGATGGGTGGTACGGGCTCACCCAGGACTACCTCTACGATGTGAACAAGCCGATTCTTTTCTCGTCGGGCGATGACAGCGCCGTGTATGGGGTTCAGTATCCTTGCGCATCTCCGTACGTCACGTGCGTCGGCGGGACATCCCTGAACGTCAATGCCTCCCTCCAACGGACAAGTGAGACCGGTTGGGCGGGGAGCGGCGGCGGGTGCAGCACCGCGGAGACTTCCCTGCCATACCAAAACCTCATTGGTGTCACGGTGCTGTGCGGAGGTTGGCGCGCCACACCCGACATCGCTGCCGACGCAAACCCCAACACGGGAGCTGCGGTGCTCGACAGCGGAAATGGCGGGTACTTCCTCGTCGGCGGGACCAGCTTATCCTGTCCGCTCACGGCCGGTATTTTAGCGGACATCGACACGGCTCGCGTCAGCTTCGGAAAAGCCAAGTTCGGCGGCCCGTACGCCGGAATCTCTCTGGACCCGGAGCTGTACAACGCTTTCACTGCTAACTACCCATATTTCTACTATGACGTGAAGACAGGCAACAACGGCTACGCAGCGGGACCCGGCTATGACCTGGTCACGGGCATAGGTGTTTCGAGTGGCCCGGCCCTGGCCAACCGGTTCTTCGGACTTCCCTGAAGCGTGACCTGGCTGGTGGATACATTGAGTCTGTTTTGATGATCATGATCGATAGCGTGCCCCACCCAAGCCATGCTTGGGTGGGGCATCGCGTCTTTAAGCAGACCGGCGCCAACTCCCTTGCCCTGCCAGGACGTCGACACGGCGAGGCGCGCCAGCAGCATGATCGGCACAGGATGACGGGCCAAGCCCTTGGTGAGGCGTTCGGGTGCGCCGCTGTACTCGACCGCGCACACCACCACTGTGTAGTAGCCGATGACCTCTTCCTCCGCGAGGGCGACATAGGTCTGGGAGGCTTCTGCCTGCTGGTTCGGAAACACATAACGAACCAGGAATCGATTGAGGGCTTCACGGCCGCAGTCAAACGCATCGATGGCGTGACCGCGTCGCAGCTTCTCGATACGTCGCGAGGTCACTTAAACGCCGCCTCGCTCGAAGACGCTCGGCTCCCTGAGAAGCCGGGCAAGGCGGGGGGCGGCGCGCGGCGGCGCGGACAGTGCGGCCTGGAATGCCTTCCACTGCTCTGCATTCAGCCCGAAGCGCTGGCGGTCCGGCAAGGATTCTTCGGCGCGGGCGTCTCGCCCGCTGTGGCGGGAGCGTCCCGCTCCCGCACGAAGGAACCGGGACCTGGGGCGAGGGCGGCATGCGCCGCACCGCTTGGGTTGAGCCCCCGGGACGCCTCATTCGCTGCGCAAGGCAACGACAGGGTCGATGCGGGCGGCCCGGTAGGAAGGGATCCCGGCCGCGAGCGCGGCCGTGACCACCAACACCAAGGCGGCGACGAGAAGCGAACCCGGGTCGTTGGGTGAAACCCCGAACAGCAGCCCGCGAATCATATGCGCCAAAGCCAAAGAGCCGGCCAAGCCTGTAGCCACTCCGATTCCCGTCCAGATTCCCGCGTACTTTTGAATCTGCACGGCAATATCCAGGGGCCGTGCGCCAACGGCCATGCGCACACCTATCTCCCTTGTCCGGCGGGCCACCAGGAAGGACAGCACGCCGTAGAGTCCCGTCGCGGCCAGCAGCAGCCCGAGAGCGGCAAACAGGCCGACGAGTGTTGCGACAAAACGCGGGCCGTCCCGGAATCGATCGACCCTCTGCCCCAAGGTTTCGACCGTCACCGGCAGCGTGGGGTCAAGCGCCGCAAACTCCGCCCTGACCCAGCGCGTCAACGTCCCCGAGTCGAGCGAAGTGCGAAAAACAGCGACTCCGCTGAAGCCCACTGGGTCCGCGTTGTGCATGCGCAGGCGGTAGTACTCGGGATCGGCGGGCTCGGTCAGGCCGTTGTTCTTGATGTCGGCCGCCACTCCCACCACCGGTGACCAATGGCCGTTTACTTCCAAATCGATCTGCTGCCCGATCGGGTTCTCATTGCCGAACAATCGGCGGGCCAGGGTGGCGCTCAGGATGATGGGTGACTCACCGGAGGCGCGCTCGCTCTCTTCAAAGGCGCGACCGGCAAGAATAGGAATGCCCAAGGCGCTGAAATACTCCGGGGTCACCCATCGGAACTCGACCATTCCCCCATCCGGCGCAACGGGCGGGCGCCCCGCGATGCGCAGGTTCGAATACGGGCGTCCCATTGAACCGCGGGGCGGAATAGAGTCGCTCAGGGCAAAGAACCCGCCGCCGGGGATGCGCTTCAATCGTTCCTCGAGCTCGTCAAAGAACTTGACTTGTGCCTCGCCGGGCCGGTAACGCTGCCGTCGCAGACTGAAAGAGGCGGTGACGACGTGTTCGGGTTCGAATCCCAGCGGCTCGCTTTGGAGTTTCCAAAGGCTGCGAAGCAGCAGCGATGCCCCGGTCAGCAGCACCAGCGAAATTGCCACCTGAGCGGTCACCAGCGCCTTTCCAAACAGCGTTCGTGCCGTTCCGACCGCGTGCCAGCCCGCCAGCGCCTCTGCCCGCGGCCGTTCCAGGGCAGGCGCCATTCCAAACACCAAGGCGGCTCCGAGCGAGCCCGCCAAGGCAAACAGGAGGACGCGCAGATCGATCCGGGCGTGCTGCAGGCGCACCATCCCGTCGGGCGCCAGGCCAACGCACAGCCGCAGGAGCGCCCAGGCGGTTCCGCATCCGGCCGCGCCTCCCAGCAAGCCAAAGATCACGGACTGGGTCAGGGTTTGTCGGATCAGGCGTCCCCGCCCAGCGCCCAGGGCGGCGCGCATGGCGAGTTCCTGGCGGCGGGCCACGGCGCGCGCCAGCATGAGATTTGCGACATTGGTGCACGTCGCCAGCAAAAGGGCGAGCACGGAGCCGAGCAACATCCAGGAGGCGAGTTTCACTTCCTGGATCTGCCGGTCCCGCAGCGAGCGAACCACCAAACGAACTTCCGAGCGCAACTCCCGCGGCACGTCGGCTTCCGCGCTCGCTGCGAAGAGCGGGCCCATGCGCTCGCGGGCCTGTTCAATCGACACGCCTTCCTTCAGTCTGGCAAAGGTCCGCAAGAAGGAACTTGAATTCGCAGAACGCGGGAGACTCGCATCCAGGCGCGCGGGCAACATCACGTCGATGTCACCGAGTTGCGGCATTTCGAAGCTCTGGGGAAGGACGCCGATGACCTGCGCAGGCTCGTCGTCCAAAGTGAGGGTTCTGCCCAGGACCTTAACGTCGCCGCCAAAAGCCCTCTGCCAGAATCCATAGGAAAGCAGAGCCACCGTCGGGGCATGCGGGCGATCATTCTCGGGACTGAAATCCCCGCCGAGGAGAGGCGTAATGCCGAACGTCTGGAGAAAATTGGCGGCCACGGAGTAACAATTGATGCGGCGCGGCGTATCAGCGATCATCACATCGCAGCCCACCCCGGGCCTCATGGCGGTGAGGGATTGGAATGGCGAGTGCCCCTCCCGCCAGTCGAAATAACTGCTGACCACATTGAACTCATTGTTGTCGACCGGCCCCAGGTATCCCACCGACACAAGCTGATCGTCCTTGGGGTATGGCAACCTGCGAAACAAAAGCGGATCGACTACGCTGAACACCGCCGTGGAGGCACCGATTCCGAGCGCCAGGGTCACGACCACGACGGCCCCGAAGCCCGGGTTCTTCCTCAGGGTGCGAAGCGCGTAGCGAACGTCCTGCGCGAGGCTGTCGAGCCAGACAAAGGTCCACATTTCGCGGCAGGCCTCCTGAAGCGAAGACCGGTTGCCGAAGCGTCTTCGACTTGCGTACCGGGCTTCTTCCGGATTCACTCCTGCGGCTTGCAGCTTCTCCACCCGCATCGCGAGGTGGAAGCGCATCTCGTCTTCCAAGTCGCGATCCAACTGGCGCCGCTTGAAGATTGCTTTCGCCCGTAGCCAGGTGCTGGTTAGCCATTGAAACATCGCCGCCTCCAAAAGACCAATCGGCTTGCGGAATGAGCCGGCTATTCAACAAACCAATCGATTGATGAAATCACCCTTCAATCGCCCCACAGGATCGAGAAGGTGTGAAGAAACTGGAGAAAGGCGGGAAGAATCCACAGATTACGCAGATTACACAGAAGGACGAGCGAACACTCAAGAGACGATCTATTTGGAGTACGCCGTTCGTCCGTCTTTTAATCTATGCAATCTGCGAAATCTGCGGATACTCCTTACTTTTTTGTCGCACACCCCTCATCATTGCGACTCTTCGCACCTCTGCGGCTCTGCGAGAAACTTCTCATCTTCTTCACACGTTCCGACCCGCCGATGAGGCAACTCCTCAGGCCGTTCCCATGACGCGCGCAATGGCGGCCGCCAAGCGGCTCCAATGGGCGGTTTCCTCCACCAATTGCTTGCGCCCGGCAGCGGTGAGCCGGTAGTATTTGGCCCGCCGGTTGTTTTCCGACATGTCCCATTTGGAGGCCAGCCAACCCCGCAGTTCCAAGCGGTGCAATGCCGGATAAAGCGCGCCCTCTTCTACGCGCAGAACCTCCTCCGATGTCTGCTCAATGAATTCCGCGATTGCGTAACCGTGCAAGGGACGGCGTTGGAGGGCTCTGAGAATCAGCATGTCGAGGGTGTCGCGCAAAAGCTCGCCCGGATTGGATTGCTTCTCTCCCATAAGAATCTAAGGGTACCATGGTTTCCGGGCGAGCGCAATCTTTGATTAATGGTCTGGCAGCAAGGGTAGCAAGAGGTAGCCACGGTCACCGCTGTTGTGACCGTGGGCTTTCCTCCGATGAGGAACCAACGGCCAACCAAAGACGAAAGGGACGTGGTCCAGTTTCAACGATTTTGCTTTGGATAAGGCAACAGTCGCGACGTGCCCGACTCAGATTAACTCCTTGCGATTGCCATTGGGGTATCGCATGACAAAAGCCCACGGTCAGAAAAACACTGACCGTGGCTACCCCGCTTGATCTGGTGAAGGGCGGAGGCGCGACGGGGGGCCTGGTAGGCGCTGCCTGAGGCTGCCGCTAAGAACAGAACGCGACGGGAAGATTCGAGCCGTGGACCTTTGCGAGATAGAGTAGGAGAGGGTGCGATCCCGCAAAGCGGCACGACTCCCTCCCCCCTCGTCGGACCCGAAGTGCAGGCTTCCTGCATTCGGATCCTTGCAGCCGATCGTTAGTTGCCCGTCACCCCAGAGCCGCTGAGTGTGACCTTGTGGACTGAGCCAGCGCTCTCTGTGATGCTCAGCGTCCCGCTGTAGGTGACGTAGGAGGTTGCGGTGAAAGTCAACTGGACCGTGCAGTTGGCGCCTGCTGCAAGCGCCGTACCGCAGTTGTTGCTCTGAGTAAACGCCGCCGATCCGCTGACGTTGATGCTCGAGATCCCGACGACAACCCCGTTAGTATTGGTGACTGTCACCGAGGCGTTTTGGCTGTCGTTCAGTACCTGTTGCCCGAAGTCGACCGAGGTTGGGGACACCGTTAGCTCCTCAGTGGTTCCGCTCGGCGTTCCGGTTCCCGTCAACGCGACTGTCTGTGTGCCGGTCGGGAGCGGGAGAATGAAAGTGAGCCAACCGGTCCGGGTTCCGGTGGCCGTGGGGGTGAACGTCGCGCTGACCGTGCAACTTGTCCCGGGGGCGAGAGAAGTCTTACAGGTGGTGGTATCAGCAAAGTCTCCCGTGATCGAGATAGTGATCGTAAGCGATGTGGTGCTGTGGTTGGCCAGGGTCAAGACGTGGGCCGCGCTCTTCGTCTTCAGTGCCTGCGCAGGGAAAAGCACGCTGGCGGGCGACACCGTGACCGTGGGAGCAGTGCTGGCCCCCGTGCCGCCCAGGTTCACGGTCTGAGTGCCGGCGTTATCGGTCACCGTCAAGGCGCCGGTGAGCGTTCCTGTAGCGGTCGGCGTGAAAGTCACACTGAAGGTGCAACCGAAGCCCGGGGCGACGCTCGAGCCGCAGTTATTAGTCTGGGCAAAGCCGGTGCTGGCGCCGATGGCCGAAATGGTGAGCGGACCCGTGCCGGTATTCAACAAAGTCACCGATTGCGCCGCGCTCGTCGTGTTCACGAGCTGGGAGGCGAAGGTGAGACTGGCCGGTGCGACTCCCGCCACCGGCGCGGTGCCGGTCCCACTGAGCCCCGCTTTTCGGGCCCCGCTGGCGGAGTTGCCGGTGAGGGTTAGCAAACCCTTCCGAGTGCCGGTTACTGTGGGTGTGAACACTATGCTGAGGCTGCAGGTTGATCCGCCCGGCACGCCGCTGCCGCAAGTGTCGGTCTCGGCAAAGTCGCCGGTGGTGGCGATCCGGGTGAACTCCAGCGGCGCGCCGCCAATGTTGGTGACCGTCACGGTTTGGGGCAAGCTCGGTGTACCAACGTTCTGATTGGCGTAGGTCAGGCTGGTGGGGGAAAGAACCGCGTCCGGAACCGGAGTCGACACTGGGACGGGAACAATTCCCTGCGGCCCGCCGAATGAGCCGACGCCGGTCCCGTAACTGCCATACGAACTCCAATTCAGAGTGGTCATGTCCGAGCTGCGGACGATGCGGCCATTTTGAGTATCGGCAACAAAGATGGCTCCGGTCAGAGGGTCCACAGCCAGGCCATAGGGGTTAGAGAAGTAGCCGACTGCATTGCCGATGCCGGGCCCGCCCAGCGTGGTCCGATTGGCGCCCGTCATGTCATCTACCCGCACCACCTGATCTGCGAGCGTGTCCGCGACGTAAATCTTCCCGGCGGGGTCCAGGGCGACGCCGTAAACACTCTGGTAATTCACCGTGCCGGCCGTATTGGAGGTGAGCATCGTCCAGTTTGCGCCCGTCATGTCATCGACGCGAACGACGCGGTTGTTACCGGTGTCGGCAATGTAAATCCTGCCGGCGGCATCGAAGGCGACGCCCCTAGGTCCGGCGAGCATATTCACGCCCGTGGGGTCGGTCTTGAGCGTGGTCCAATTGGTTCCGGTCATGCTGTCCACGCGAACGATCTGATTGTTGCCCGTATCAGCGACGTAGATTCTGCCTGTGGCATCGTTCGCGACTCCGTACGGATTACTGAAACTGCCGCTGCCGCACGTGCCCAGCGTGGTCCAGTTGGCTCCAGTGATGTTATCCATGCGTGCGACCCGGCAGTTACCGGTGTCGGCGACATAGATCCTTCCCGACGCGTCGAGAGCGATTCCCACCGGGTTCGAAAACTGCTTGGTTCCCGCCCCTCCCTTGCCCAGCGTGGCCCAATTCGCTCCCGTCATGCTATCGACGCGGACGATCCGGTTGTTGTATGTGTCCGTCACATAAACCGGCCCATACACGGCACTCACCTCAGTCCCGCCGCTCGAGAGGGCCGCCGATCCGCTTCCAATCTGAGTCCTGAGGGGTACCACGTAGAAATACGTTCCGCCAGAGATGGCTTCCGACTGGCCGTTTTGCGTCAAGCTTCCCGTCAAAGAGCCGCCAAAGCTGTAGTAATAGTGGGTATTCCCGCCGCGCCCACCGCCCGAAGCCGTCAAGTACAGCTTCCCCGATGTGAACGTACCGCTCAGGACGGTGACGCCGTCGCTCGACTGCAGGGTGATGATTCCACCCGAGCAGAAGTACTGCCACAAGTAGGTGCCAAAAGCTGTGCCGGTGATCGGGCAATTTAGAGACAGAGTGCCGGCAGGGCTAGCGACGGTGGCGGCCGTCACCACAATGCTGGAGCCCAGGGTGAACGTGCCGCCGCGTTCGCTGTAGGTTGCCTGATCCCCGAATGCTGCGGACAGAGGTAGAAGCATCATCACGGAAAGCACGAGTCTTCTGGTCAAGGGTCGCCTCCATGCCGTCGGTATTTTTGTGGTGTCAACATCTGATGCCCACGGGCGGAAATCTTGAATTGCCGCAGGGGGAGGATGCCCATCGCGTTTTTGTTCGTCAAGGCTGACCCTTGTCCTGCAAAGCGGGACTGCCTATGCGCTGACGGGAGTGACGGATCGAATCCCTCCAGGCCTAACTGAAGATTTTGCTTGTGATGCCCCTACAGTAGAAGTGTATGCGATTTTTGCCTCTAACGCAAGCCCTTCGCTTGCCTGTCTCTGAGGATCGTTCTGTTCGGATCGCGAGCCCGCGGAGAGGCGAGGCCGGGGGTGAGGGGCACCTCTGCCTCGTTGATGCGGCCCCGCCGTCAGGCACGCCATCAGGCAAGAACCGCTTCGGCAGGATACCCCAAATGGCAGTGTAGTCATAAGATAATTAGCTTGACAGATACGCTCTCCTGTATTATCCTAAGCTAGACGGCTTCGGCCAGAAGAGGGGGGCATGGGGAAAAAATGGCTTATGACCATGCAAGGCGTCGGCGCCCTGCCGATTCGAAGTACAAGTTCGAAAGGACCATCATCTTCCTTATCGCCCTGCGGGGCACCGTGGAGCTCGAGGGTTCACCGAGAGGGGGAACAGGATGCCTACGCGTGATCTTCGGCGAGCACTCCGGGCTTTCCGCCGGCGAACTGGTGATCGCCTATGATGCGGACATTAAGGCGGGGTCGGCGTGGAGGATGGCCAAACAGGGCGGCGCGGAGGGCCCCAAGGAGGAAAAGGGACTGGGTTCCGAACTTCCGCTCCGCACGGGGTGGCGCCGGCCAAATTGGCGGTGGGGTGCGGGTCGGTGGGACGACCGAGAGAACGACCGCCGTCGTTGGGGGACTCCGCCAGTGGGCCGCTAATGGTTACACTTATGGTTGTTCCAAGAAAATTAACAGAAGGAGTTAATCGCCATTTCCCCCCACCCTCGCGGGACCTTGGCGCGAAGCCAGTGTTGCAAACAAAGGGGATACAGGAAAGGAAGTCTGTTTTGAGGCGGTTTTCGGGCTGCCAAATCTTACCAAGTTTTACCATTTTTTACCAAAAACGTGCACCGAACGGGTACAAAGGTGGCAGATAAGGGCAGATAACGGGGGTTTCTTGCGACCGATTTTATTAAAACGTGTCGAGTCCCGCGGCTCGTGTCAATCTATAATCGGCGCTCACTTCGTAACTGCGAAAGAGCGTCCAACGCAGAGACACAGCTCAGCCCGATGGCCACAACCAAAACAGAGGCCGCAGAGAGGTCACAGAGGTCACGGAGAAGAAGTGCCTCGGCTGACCGCCCGCTTGTTGCTCGCTCCTCTCTGTTCTCTCCGCGACTCCTCTGCGCTCTCCGTGTTGGAGTCCTTTTTCTTCGCGCGCGAACGATCTCGGGTGAGTCCGGCGCGAGGGAAAGTATGCGAGGCCAATCTGTTGATTCGACAATGGTTGTTAGCCAAATTCCGCAACCGAAGAAGCAGCGGCATGCTGAATTCAAAGGACTTACTAGCCACGCTTCCGGCAAGCATCGGACCACCTCTTCGGGTTTTGTCGGGCGACTGAGACGTGGTGGGATCTATCTATTGATTCCGCAGCGGTTGTTGGCCGAGTTTCTGAGCAGAGCGAAAGAAGGCTTGCTCAATCTAAAGGACTTGCTAGCCGTGCTTCCGCCGAGATGCAAGGCGACCCTTTCGGGCTTTTTCCGACGACCGAAACGTGGCGAGACCGATATGTTGATTCCGCAAGGGTTGTTGGCCAAATTTCTGCGCGGAACAGGCGAAGGCTTGCTGGGTCTAAAGGACTTGTTAACTGCGTTTCCGCCGAGGCCTAAGGGCTTATTTGAAAGCGAGCCCGTTTTGGGGCCTCCTTATTTGTGCAGAATCGCACCAAAGTCGGCCATTTTTCAACAAAAACGTGCAGATAACCGCAGAAAATGGGGATCCTTCTCGACCGACTTGGAACGTGTCCGGGCCCGCGGCTCGTGTCGCGCCATGGCCGTGCTGGCGCGACCAGAGGTCGGAAGCTGAAGGCTGATGGCTGAAAGCTGAAAGCTTTTTGAAAAACGAAGCCACCGATTTGCTTGATAACAAAGGATCGGCCCCTGAGGAAATCAGGAACGAAGCCACCGAAAACGGTAGACAGCAGAACGGCAGACAGCATAAGGGTTAGGAAGCGAGGCAAATTTTGAGGACCGGAGCCACTGACTTATTGAAAACAAAGACGGTGCCCTGGGACCGAACCCAATACGAACCCATTGTCGGGTGGACGTTAGTCAGTACGCATAGAGGTTCAGAGGGAGTGGATGGGGTAGGCCTTCTTCCCCGTCTACCGTCTACCGTCTACCGGAGGATTGTCAAATGACACAAGCCGCGTACCAAACTGACCGACGCTCGGTCTCGATCGATGAGATCCGGGCACATTTCCCGGCACTTGACCGCCGCCACCAGGGCTACCCGGTGGCGTACTTCGACGGCCCCGGCGGGACGCAGGTGCCGCGCGAGGTGGTGGAGGCCATGGCCGACTACCTCTACCACCACAACGCCAATACGCACTGGGCGTATCCGACGAGCGCCGAGACGGACGAGGCCATCGAGCGGGCGCGCGCGGCGCTGGCGGACTTTCTGAACGCCTCGCCGGCCGAGGTCGCTTTCGGGGCCAACATGACCACGCTCACCTTTCACTTGGCGCGGGGGTTGGGGCGCCTGTGGGGCCCCGGGGACGAGATCGTGGTGACCGAACTCGACCATCATGGCAACGTCGCTCCCTGGCAGGCGATCGCCCGCGAGCGCGGTGTCACGGTGCGTATGGTGAAGATGGTTCCCGAGACGGGGCAGCTCGACTGGCATGATCTCGAACAGTCACTTGGCTATCATACTAGGCTCCTGGCGATGGGCGCGGCGTCGAACGCCCTGGGGACGATCAACGACGTGCGCCGGGCGGGAGAGTTGGCCCACGCCGCCGGTGCGTTGCTGTTCGTCGACGCCGTCCACTCGGCGCCGCACGTGCTCACCGAGGTCCGCGCCCTCGATAGCGACTTCCTCGCCTGCTCCGCCTACAAGTTCTACGGGCCGCATATCGGGGTGCTCTACGGCAAGCGCGACCTGCTCCAGTCGGTGGATTTTCCCAAGCTGACGCGGGCGCCCGACGCCGCGCCGGAGCGAGCCGAAACCGGCACCCAAAATCACGAAGGGATGGTCGGGGCCGCGGCCGCCGTCGATTTCCTGGCCTCGCTGGCCCCCGGCGCCACGCGGCGCGAGCGGCTGGGCGCGGCCTTTGACGCGCTCCACCGCCGCCACACGGCGCTGGTCAGGCGACTTTGGGAAGGTCTCTCGGCCATCGACGGAGTAACCCTCTGCGGACCGCCGCCGACGGCCGCGCGCACACCGACGGTCTCCTTCACGGTGAGGAATGTTCCATCGAACAAGGTGGCGGCGAGTCTCGCCGAGCGTGGAGTCTTCGTGTCGCACGGCGATTTCTACGCCACCACAATCGTCGAGCGGCTGGGCTTGGGCAAAGAAGGTCTGGTGCGCGCCGGCTGCGCTTGTTACACGACGGAGGCCGAAGTGGAGCGGCTTGTGGAGGGGGTACGATTTGTGGCTGGGGGATAGCCTGAGGACAGGGTTGAAAATGGTGAATAGTGAATGGTGAATTGTGAATTGTGAATTGGAAGAGAGCAGGAGCGAGGTGGTAGGGGTTGTGAATAGTGAACTAACTGTGAATTGTGAATAGTGAATTGGGAAGAGGGCAGGGCGGAAACGGTGGATGGCGAATCATGAAGAACGAGAACAGCAAGCGCCCTCTCTTCCATTCACCATTCACCATTCACCATTCACCATTTACAACCCTCTCCCCTGCCGCCTACTCCTGTCCCGACGACCCGCTCGATTGCGTTTCCGGTGTGCCGGGAATGTTGTGGGCGCCGGAGTAACGCCCGGTTTTCGCGTCGGCCATGCGCACGTTGTACTTATCGAGGATGGTGGCCGTGGCCTGCTGGTACTGGACCAGCGCCTGGGCATAGGTGGCGCGCGCCTTCACCTCGTTGCCCTGGGCGTTGACGTAGTCGCGCTCGGTCTGGAGCACAGTGAACACCGTCGATTCGCCCAGTTTGAACTTCTTCTGCTCGGCGTCGCGCGTCTCCTTGGCCAGCTCAGTCGCCTTGGCGGCGGCATTGATCTGCGCCTTGGCCTGGGTGACGGCGATTTCGGCGTTGCGCACGTCCTGCTCGATCTGGTTCTTGCTGCGCTGGAGTTGAGTTTCGAGTTGGCGCTGCTCGAGCATGGCGCGCGCGGCATCGGCCTGAGCAGAGCGATTGCGGATGGGAATGGTAAGGTTGGCGCCATACGAGTAGTTGGGGTACGTGCCGTGGAACGAATTGCCGAGGGAGTCCCAGATGCCGCCGGGCACCACGCCAACGAGCTTGCCGGTGGTGGGGTCGCGAACCAGGCGGTCGCCACTCAATCCCGAAGGCAGCCAGGTGGCGAACACGTCAAAGGTAGGCAGCAAGCGGTTGCGGTTCGACTTGATGGTAATGTCCTGGTTGGCCAGGTTCAGGTCCGCCTGCTCGATCTCCGGGCGGTTTTGCATGGCGACCTTCAAGGCCTCCGGCAGGGGCGGGATATCGTCGGCCGCCGGCTCCGGCAGCTTGTCCGTCGCTTCAATTTCGGCCGCCGCCAGTTCCGGGCTCACCCGCTTGGAAAGGGCCGTCTTGATCTGTTCCTGTTGCTGGAGGTAGGTGGTCTGCGCCAACACCAGAGCTTGCTCGTCCGTGGCGACTTCGGATTCGGCGCGGACGATTTCGATGGGGGCCAAAGTGCCGATCTCCACCTGCTTCTTGTTGTCTTCCAAGAGCCGTTGGGCGTAAGTCACCGCCTGTTGCGCCACTCTTACCTGTTCCTGATCGGCGAGCAGATTCGAATAAAAGTTCAGGACCTGCTGAATAGTGGTGATCACCTGTTGCCGGAAGACGCTGTCGGCAATCTTCAGTTCGTTGTGAGCCTGGCGAATAAAAACGGCGTTGGCGCGGTACCCGAATCCGTTCAGCAAATGCTGGTTGATGCCCACCTCCAGGCCGGTGGGCGTCTGAGGATTGAACAGCTCGCTGATCGACGTTGTGGATTGCCGCTCGCCGAACAGAGCGACGGCATAGCTGGTTCCACTGAGGAATCCCTGGCCATAGAAAGTGCTCAACGTCGTGGTCTGGTTAGTGGTGATCGGGATGCCGGTGACGGCCGTGAAGTTCAAGGGCGTGGTGCCGAAGTCCCATCCGAAGCTGGCGCCGGCGGTGGGATCGCAGCAGCCGATGGCGCCGACGCTGCTGGCGCCGCCCGCGCCGGAGAAGCCACCCGCGCCGCTGCTGCCGCCGCCGCTGATCCCGCTGACGCCGCCACCGATGGCGCCGGCGAACAGGGCCGAAGACTGAAAGGCGCCGGTGACGCCACGGGTGGCGCCGCCCGCTCGGGCGCGCAGCAGGTCGGTCTCGGCAAACGGAATCTGGTAGCGCGCCACGGCGATATCGAGGTTGTCCTCGAGCGCCAGCACGATGGCATCGTCAATGCCGAGTTTCAGCTTGCCGTCGCGGATAAGCGACTCGAGACGCGGCGAGTTCACCATCCGGGCGGGAGCCACGTAAGGGACGGTGTACGCTCCGAAAAAGTTGGGAAAGGTCGTGTTCATCTTGTATTCGATGGCCGGAGCGGACCCGGTCTCCGACTTTGGGGCTGGCGCCGAGGCGGCAGCTTGAGCCGGCTGCTGGGCCCGAAGCCCGGCCGTTTGGGCGCCCAGCGCTACCCACGCGCCGCATACCAGGGCGGCGACCGTCCAACGGTGTTTATGCAATCTCATTGTTCTCTCCTGACGGGTCTGCCTTGCAGACCTGAAAATGGGCACAAGACTATAACTACGCATTTCTTAGACGTGGAGTTTCAACCAAAGTTTTGGCGGCAAGCTCGGGATGCCTTGGGTGCCGCCGCCGAAAGCGTCCCGAGCGAAATCGGCCGGACCGGAGCGTGCGCAGAAAACAGCTTGAGCAGGCGGCGTGGCACGAGACTCGATGAAGTCCGCCAAGCCTCTCCAGCTTACCATCGGCTTGCCCCCACTGACAAATACGTTTGGCGACCGTATAATATTGCCATCTTCCTTCGTATTCAGTTAACAGGGGACAGGGGACAGAAGCTTGAAAGGCGACACCAGGTGCAGATTAAGATATGCTTTTTGTTCCGGCGAGGGTCGGAATCTTATCGAGCAAGGAGGGACGCGGTGAGTTTGAATCGTTTTCGATGTTGGCTGGGGTTGCCGGGAGTGCTGGCGATCGCGGCGGCCACGATGAACGCCCAGCAAGCCCAACAAGCCCAACAAGCCCAGCAGGCCCAACAGGCCCAGGCGACCAGTACCCAGGAGTCGGGCGGCAAAACCTCCGCCTTCAGTTACGAGAATGGGACCTCCCTTCTCAAGGCTTATGCTTATCCTCAGGTACCGTCCGAATCGCTGAGCAATTCTCCCCAGATCTACGAGCTGATCCGGGACGGCAAGCTGGAACTTTCGCTCGAGGATGCGCTGGCGCTCGCGCTTCAGAATAACCTGGACATCGCCGTGAGCCGCTTCCAACTTCCCTTAGCCCAGCTCGACGTTCTCCGCTCCAAAAGCGGGGGCGCGGCGCGCGGCGTCCAAGGGGCGGTGATTTCGAACGCCCTGTTCACGGGGGCCATCGGCACCGGCATCAGCGGCTTCACCGGCAGCAGCAGCGCCACGGCGGGCGCTTTTTCCGGCAGCGGCAGCGCCATCAATACCGGTTTCATCGGGTGCTGCGATCCCTTCGCCGGATTCAGCTACGGATGGAATAATGCCCAGTCTCCTCTCAACTTCGCCGGGCTGGTCGGCCAGAACGTCGAGGGTAGCCACACCGCCACCTACTCCACCTTCTACGGGCAGGGCTTCGTCTCGGGCACCAGTTACTCGGTTACCGTGTCGGGCCAGCGCCAGAGTACGACGTCGCTCACTTCGCTGTTTGATCCCTCGGTCGGAACGGGTCTGGCTATCGGTCTCGACCAGCATTTGCTGAAAGGCTTTGGTTATCGCGCCAATGCGGTCTTCATCCGCATTGCCCATAACGACCTCAAGGTGGCAGACAGCGTCTTTCGCCAGCAGGTCATCGCCAGCGTCGCCCAGGTGCTGAATGCCTACTATACCCTGCTGGCGGATAAGGACCAGGTCCGAGTGGCGGAAGCGGCCATCAAGTACGCCCAGCAGCTTGTGGATGATGACAAGAAAGAGGTGGAGGTGGGCCTTCTCGCACCGCTGGATGTAGTCCAAGCCGAATCCCAGCTCGCCAACAGCCAGCAGAACCTGATTGTAGCCCAGACCACTTACCTGCAGCAGCAGGAGGTGCTGAAGACCATGCTTTCCAAGAGCGTCGATTCCCAGCTAGCGGCGGCCCAGATTGACTCCACCGACCAGCTCCCGGAACCGCGGCCTGACGATGTACCGGCGCTCGAGGAAGCGCTGAAAGAGGCAGTTCAGAATCGCCCCGAGATCGAGCAGAACCAACTGAACCTTCGCAACCAGGAATACACCATCCAGGCCAATCGCAACGGCATGCTTCCCACCCTCGACGCCTTTGCCACCTACGCGCCAGCCGGGCTTTCCGGCATCAAGGTCCTGCGCGACCAGCAGGGCAAAATCATCAGCACCGTACCGGGCGGCCTGGGTGATTCCTTATCGAACGTGTTCAACAACAGCTATCCGAACTATTCAGTGGGCTTCACGTTCAGCGTCCCGCTGCGCAATCGCGCCCAGGAGGCGAACGCCGCCCAGGCGCTGGTGGAGCAGCATATGATGGAGACCTCGCTCCAGCGGCAGAAGAACCAGGTGGCGCAGGATGTGCGCAACGCGGAGATCGCCGTCACCCAGGCCAAGGCCCAGATCACCGCCGCGATCCAGGCGCGCATCTACGCTCAGCAGGCTCTGGATGCCGAGGTAAAGAAGTTCAAGGCCGGCACGTCGACCACCCTCAATGTCATCCTGGAACAGCAGAACCTGGTGACGGCGGAGGGCAACGAGGCCAAGGCCCGCGCCACTTACGCCTCAGCGCTGGTGCAGTTCCAGCAGGCCACGGCCACGATCTTGGATGCGCACCACATCGTGCTGGGCGACGCCAAGACGGGCCACTACACTCGGGTACCCAATATTCCGGGCGCGCCGTCAGCGTCGAACCAGTAGCTCGGTCATGCGCTGGTTAAGGCCAACGTTGCGCGCCGTGCAGGATACGATTGATTTCGACAACATCCTCGCGGATGCGATAGACGGCCAAGTAGGGCAAGCCAGGAAACAGAAGCTCACGAGTGTTGAGCTTCCGGCCGGGACGGCCGCGGCGGGGAAACTGCGTGAGAGAGTCCACGCTTTCGTAAATTGCGAGGGCAACCTGGCGGGCAGCATGCGGGCCGTCGCGCGCAACGATGTAATCGCAAATGTCCGTAAGATCGCGGGCTGCAGGTTCCGTCCAACGGATGCGCATTAGCTCGGATAACGGCGGTCAATGAGTCTTGCCATTTCCTCGTGCTCAATGAACTCACCCCGATCGGCGGCGGCCAAGCCTTTTTCTACTTCCCGGATAAACCATGCATCGTAGTCCACCAGGCGCTCCACCGCCTCTTGCACGAGCCCTTGCGCGTCCCGGCCCTGGTCGGCGGCCAGACGGAAAAGTTTGGCTTCGAGGTCAGAGTTGAAGTTCACTTCCATATACGCCTACACTAGCCTGGCGGGGCGCGGGTGTCAAGCTCGGCTCCGCCGGATCGCCTTGCGCCGAGATGTCGATTTGTCCAGAGCGTGTAATCGGGCTATGCTCGTCCTTGAATTCGAGACGGCACTCCCCTACACATGATGACGTCTACTGATGCCACTGGCCGCTGCTTTCCCATGCGCAATCTTCGCCTGGTGATCGCCTATGACGGCACCGACTTCCACGGCTGGCAACGGCAACCCAACGCGCCCACGGTCCAAGCCTCGCTCGAAGAAACGCTCGCGCGGATTACGGCAGCGCAGGTGAAGCTTCACGGCTCGGGTCGCACCGACGCCGGGGTTCATGCGGCGGGTCAGGTGGCCAACTTCAGCACCGACTGCCCCATCCCTGGCGAGAACCTGCAAAAGGCGCTGAACGATCGGTTGCCTCCCAGCGTGAGGATCAAGGAGGTGCGCGAGGTCGCCGAAGACTTCCATGCCCGCTATCATGCCCGAGCCAAAACGTACCGATATCGCATCCTGCGGGCGCCGGTCTGCTCGCCGTTCTTCTGGCGGTTCGTTGATCATTACCCTTATCCCTTGGACCACCGGCGCATGGCCAACGCGGCGCGGCTGTTGGAAGGCGAGCACGACTTCACCTCGTTCGCGGCTTCGAGCGCTGATGAGGACGACGATTTGCCGGGTGCCGGTAATCAGCCGGCTGCACCGGAGTCGAGCCCCAAGCGCGTCCCGTCAATGGTGCGCACCATCTTGTCGTCGCGCTTGCTGTGGCGTCCTCGGATGAGCTTGCTGACTTACGAAGTGCGTGGCAACGGCTTTCTGCATCACATGGTGCGCAACATCGTGGGCACCCTGATCGAGGTGGGACGTGGAAAGCTCGCGCCTGCGGATGTCCTCCGCATTCTCGAGGCGCGCGACCGTACGCTGGCCGGACCCACGGCTCCGGCACGCGGTCTGTGCTTGATGAAAGTGGAGTATTGAGGCCCTCGGTTGTCGCTCGCGTTCGCCGATCAAAGCGCTGCGCCCGCTCCTCTTCATCGCCCCGAGGCTTTCCGCCACGCAGCACAATCACACAATCACGCATTCACTCAATCACCCAATTCCGACAGGCTCTTGTCCAGTATCCCGATTGCCAAGTCGGCGTCCTCGACCGTGATATTGAGTGGTGGCGAGATGCGGATCACGTTACCGTAGAGTCCGCCCTTGCCCACCAGGAGCCCGTTGGCGCGGGTTCGCTCCATCAACTGGCCCGTCGCCTCGGTGGCCGGCGCTTTAGTGGCGCGATCTTTCACCAGTTCCAGGCCCTGCATCAGCCCCATGCCGCGCACATCGCCGATGAGCGCGTGCTTCTCCTGGAGTGCCTCCAGGCCGCAGCGGAAGTGTGATCCTACTTCATGGGCATTATCCATCAAGCGGTCTTCCTCGATCAGGTCAATGGTGGCCTTGGCGGCGACGGAGGTGACCGGGTTGCCGCCGAAGGTGGAAATGGTGAGACCCTTGTAAGCGTCGGCGATCTCCGGCCTCGTGATGGTGCACCCGATGGGCACGCCGTTGGCCATGCCTTTGGCGCAGGTCATCATGTCGGGCTCAACTTCCCAATGCTCGATGCCGAACCACTTCTTGCCCGTGCGACCGAAGCCCGTCTGGACCTCGTCGGCGATAAAGAGTCCGCCATAGTTGCGCACGATGTTGGCGACGATCTTGAAATATCCGGGCGGCGGCACAATGAAACCGCCCGCGCCCTGAATCGTCTCCGCCAGCATCCCGGCCACCGCCCCGCTGGTGGACGTCTTGATCACCTCTTCGATGTCCTTGGCGCAGTGCAGATCACAGCTCGGGTAGGTGAGCCCGTAAGGGCAGCGGTAGCAGTACGGGTTCGGCGCGTGCACGATGCCCGGCAGTGCGCCGTACTTCCGCCAGCTCGACATGCCCGTCATGGCCTTGGTAAGCTGCGTGTGGCCGCTGTAGCTGTGGCGCAGCGCAAGAATCTCATGGTTGCCGGTGGCCATCCGCGCGGTCAGCACGGCCACTTCGTTGGCTTCCGATCCGCTGTTGGTGAAGTAGCTCTTCTTGAGACGACCGGGCGCGATCTCAGCCATCTTCTCCGCCAGCGCCACCATCGCTTCGGTGATGAACACGGTGGACGTGTGCTGCACCTTGTCGATCTGCTCCTTGATCTTCGACGTGACGCGCGGGTTCGAGTGCCCCACGCTCACGGTCAGGATGCCGCCGAAGAAGTCGAGGTACTGGCGGCCCTCGATGTCGCACACGTACTGGCCCTTGGCGTGGTCGACCACCAGCGGGTCTTTGTAGTAGGTGGTGACGCAATTGAAGACGTACTCTTTCTGCTTGCTGATAATTTCGTGTTTAGTCATATGTTCAGTCCACAGTCAGTTGGCAGTAGTTTGCCGAATCAATCGCCCCCTACGATGCAAGCAACAATGCCCTCTCGACTGCTTCGGGTAATTCTCTGCGCATGAAATAGTCCTCCGGGTACAGGTAGTCCTCGCCCGACTCGTCAATCACTCTCAGCAGATGGTGCGCTTCCGAACCCGGGTCCGGTACTGCTTCGTAGACCTTGTGCACTTCGAGGGACACCGGATAATCATCGTTGCGAACGCAAATCACGAATCGCTTCTCGCGCTCGTCAGCATTCGTCGCTAGTATTCCCATGCCAGGTCTCCAGAAGTTCTCGTTGATGGTCTTCGATGATCCTCTGAACTGAATTCTGGTTTCCCTCCTTCTGCTGCCGATTGGCAACTGCGGAATGCCGCTGCCGACCCCAAACGCATTGTGCCAAAAAACCAAAAGACTTGACATCCGGGCTGTTTTTGGAAGGGTTCTCGACTTAAAGGACTTACAAGGTTCGTTCTAGGTTCGTTTTCTTTGTGGCATCGATTCTAAAGGACTTATAAGGTTCGTTCTAGGTTCGATTTAGGTTCGTTCTTGAGGTCAAAGCATTGAGCCTACAATAGTTACTAGGTTCGATTGACCATTTTGCGCATCTTTTTCAACCCCACCTCGAAAGAATAGGGCCTTCCCGGACCTTTCCAGCCCTCTTCGGCGCCCGTTTGCCCTGATCTTCACGTCTTCTTTCCTCGTCGGATTGTTCCCTAGGCTCTCCCAAGGAACCATTCTATCACAGCAATGGAACTTGTCAAGAAACATATTTCCATCCTGGAGGTTGACCGCTTTGGGACTAGTCAGCAGTCGGCTGTCAGCAGTCAGCGGTTAAGGCAGCCCCCGGACTGTCGACCGCGAACTGCTGACTGCGAACTAGTCCCCTTCCACTTTTCGCCGCAGTGCGTGCAACATCCCTGCGATCTCTGACAATTCTGTAATTGCATCTTCGGCTTTCTGCGGAGCCAGGTATCCCAAGTCCCGGCTGAGCATAACAAGGTATTCCGTTTCCGCGAGCGAGCCCTGGGCAATATTGAGAAAGCGCGCATAGTCCTGTTTTCCAGTGCGCTTTGCGCCCTCGGCGATGTTGGTGGGGACAGACGCAACGGCCCGGCGCAGTTGAGACGTCAGGCCAAAGCGTTCATCCGCCGGAAAGCTCGATGTCAACCGGTACAGGCTGAGCACCAGAGCGTGGCTTCTTTGCCAGACGCTCAGTTCGGTGAAATGCTGCATTCGTTTTCATAACCCCCAAGACAGGAGCCGTCCTGACTGCTAACTGCCGACTGCTGACTGCCGACTCAGAGTGACTGCCAACTACTTCAAATACGAATCCAACCATCCCAGCACCGTCTTGTACCACAGCCGGCTGTTTTGCGGCTTCAGCACCCAGTGACCTTCATCCGGAAAATAGAGCAGCTTCGACGGAATGTTGCGCCGCTGTAGCGCCGTGAAAAGTTGGAACGCTTGCCCCTCGGGGACGCGGAAGTCCTTCGCGCCCTCCACCAGCAGCATCGGGGTGCGGATGTACTGGACGAAATTTGAGGCCGACCACTTCTCATAGGTCTCGCGCGTTTCCCACGGCGGACCGTGATGCTCCCACTCGTCGAACCACACTTCTTCGGTTTCGCCGTACATGCTGCGCCCGTCGTAAACGCCGTCGTGCGATACCAGGACCTTGAAGCGCGTAGTGTGCCCGGCGATCCAGTTGATCATGTAACCGCCGAAGCTCGCGCCCGCCGCGCCGATGCGGTCCTTATCGACGTAGGGCAGCGACTCGAGATAGTCCGCCGCCTTCATCAGGTCCTCGTAAGGAGCGCCGCCCCAGTCGCCGGAAATCTCCTCGACAAATTTCTGCCCGTATCCGGTGGAACCGTGGAAATTGGTCATCATCACCACGTAGCCGTGCGAGGCGAACATCTGCGCGTTCCAGCGGTAGCTCCACGCATCGTCCCAGGCGCTCTGCGGGCCGCCGTGAACCAGAAAGATGGCCGGATACTTTTTATTCGGATCGAATCCCGGAGGCATCACCATCAAACTCTGAATTTCCGCGCCCAGCGCACCCGGAGTGGTGACGAACTGAACGGGTGCGAGATCGAGTTCGGCAAGCAGCGCGTCATTCACGTGGGTGACAGCCGTGAGATCGCCGCCCGAGGCGGATGCGCTGTATACCTCCGACGGCAGATTGATGCCCGTGCGGCTGAACACCAACCTCTTGCCGTCGGGGGTGACGGAGAGATCGTCGAACATTCCATCCAGCACCTTTTCCACTTTGGGATTCGCCACCGACGTCTTGAAAATGGGCTGCCGTCCGCGCTCCGGCGCCGTGAAGTAAATCGTGTTGCTGTCCGGCGCCCAGGCGAAGCTGCTCACCCATTGATCGAACCCGGTGGTCAACTCGGTGATCTTCGCAGTCTCCCGGTCGTAAACGCGCATGCGAAACAGATCGGACTCGTAGCCATTGCGCGCCTGCGAGGTATAGGCAATGTAGCGGCCGTTGGGCGAGTATTGCGGCGCGGCGTCGGAGCCGGGATTATCCGCCGTAATGTTCTTGGGCTCGCCGCCCGCGGCGGGTACGAGGTAGAGATCATTATTCGTGGTCCAGGCTCGCGCGCTCTCGGGCATGGTGCGATTGGAGGTGAAGCAGACTTCCGTCCCGTCGGGCGAAATGTCGTACCCATCGGGAGCGCCAAGGAAAAACGTCGGCGAGTCGAAGGCGCCCGGCGTGAGGTCGCGCGGCGTGCCGCCCTGCGCGGAAACCGCGAACAGGTGAGTGTACTTGCCCTCGCGCCATTCGGTCCAATGGCGGAAAAGCAGGGCCTCGATCAACTGCGCCTTCACCTTGCTCTTCTCCGCTTCTTCCAGGCGCTTCTGGTTGCACTCGTCATCAGCACAATCGGGGAAAACCTGCGAGGTGAAGAGCAGCGTATCGCCCTTGGTAGCCCAGGTGACGCCGTCGGCCTCGGTGGAAATCTTGGTAAGCTGGCGGGCCTCGCCGCCCGCCATGGGTAGAATCCAGACTTGTGATTTGCCGCCGCGGGTGGAGATGAAGGCCAACTCCTTGCCGTCGGGCGACCAGCGCGGCCGGCTGTCCGATCCGTCGCCGTAAGTAAGCTGACGCGGCGAATAGTCTCCCGCGGCCGGCAAGGGCGCGAGCCAGATGTGACCCGTCTTCTTGTTCGATTCCAGATCAACCACCGTGTTGACGTAGGCAATCCAGTGGCCGTCGGGTGAGACTTGCGGTTCAGAGAGGCGCTGGACCTTCATCAGGTCCTCAAAGGTGATCGGCCGCTTGCCGCTTGCCGCCACCGCGGCGAACGCGAACACGAACGCAGACAGAAAGAGCAGTTTCATCAAACGTCCCCCTCTCTAAGCTGTAGCACCTAGTTTACCTAGCCCACAAAGAATTGACGATTGCAGATTGCCGATTGACGATTGGAAAAGAGGAGGGGGCAAACCGCGCGGCCTTTTCAAACAGGCCACCGCACTCATCAATGAGCCGTTCTTCCAATCGGCAATCATCAATCGGCAATCGTCAATTCTTGGCCGACGCCTGCCGTGATCCATGTTTTGAACTCGAGGTTCTCTTCCTGCTGCGGGCCTTCGCACCTTTAGCAGGCGCTCTGGAGGGCGCCGCGGCCTTGGCGCTGCCCGCGCGGTGAGCCGGGACCGTGCTGACGGGCTTGTTCCTGTCTTCCGGCTGGTTCGGATTGGGGGTGGTACGAGGATGACCCGCGTGTCCCCGGAAGACGGGGTTAATGTTGGCCATGTTCGTCACCGGCCCCGTCTTGCCGCGCATGGCGTAGTTGAGCGTGTTCTGGCAACCCGCCAAATCGTTCTCCATCGCCGCGCGCAACTGCTGCTGGTTGCGCAACAGGAAGCTGAGGTAGCCATCCAGGGACTTCCTCGCGCCCATAAACTCCTCGTTGGCGCGCTGAAACTGGATTCCGGCGGCAACACTCTGGTTGCGGGCGACGTCATCCGCCAGCTCATCCATGGCGGGTAGCGCCGTGCTCATGGCGGTATAGGTCTTATAGCCTAAGAAGACATTAGCCGGCTGAAGTTCGAACTGGGCGCGCCAGCCCTCGAAGTCCGTGAGGTCCCGGCGGACGGCGGCGAGTGTCCCGTCGAACGACTGGAGCGTGGCCGCGTCGATCTTCCACCGGGCCGGCTCCAGCACGCTCAAGAGATCGCGGAAGCGGAAACCCGCCACGTAGGCCTTGTAAAGTAGCTGCTTGACCTCGGCGGGCTGGAGCGTCCCGGTCTCATTGATCAGAGTAGCCGGGGGCGCCGTGTAGGACTTAGGAACCTCCACCTTCTCCGTCTCCGGTTCGGGACCCGCGGGGGCAGACCCGGCGGACGGCTGACCGATGTCGCCCATGGTCACATCGCCCTCTAACGGCTGCGCGCTTGTGTTCAGCGCCTCCATCGATGACCGTAGTTGTTTTTCCCAGCCGGTGTGGTCATGTCGGGTGGCCACATCGGACACCTCGCCGAGCAGCAGCAGGGCCGTTTGAAGGAGTGCTCGGGTCTTCAGGCCGAGGGCCACATCTTCGGGGTGATGCTCGAGGCTGTCATTCGAATCGAGCAAAGCGTCCATCGCGTTTTGCGCCTTCTGCCTGGTCTCGTCGAAGGATTTCCGCGCCGCGTCGTCCATCTTCCAGTTTTCCGGCTGGACGACGCTCAGCAGGTCTTTGACCCGTGCCGCTGCCCGGTAAATGCTGACCGCGACTTCGTAACGGTGTTGAGTGTCAAGCGGAGGTACGGCGGCCGGGGCGCCGGTCTGCGGGGCTGCGGGAGGCGCCGGCGCGCCAGGGTTCGGCTGCTGGGCGCGCGCCCAAGGAGCACTCAAAGCACTCATTGCCAGCGCGAGGAACAGTGTGATCGACTCTTTCAGGCCTTTCATTCTTGCCTCTATAACTCAGCGCCATAAGTGGATGCCGAAAACCATCAAGCATGTCATTCTGAGCGCAGCGAAGAATCCCTCTTCACTTCAACCGATCGAGAAAAAGCAACGAGAGATTCTTCGCTACGCTCAGAATGACATGCGGACTGACTTCTGACGCCATGTATCTCGATCTTCGAGTTTCGATTTTCGAAACGAAACTCAATTGCCCTGCCCTAGCAGCTTTTCCACAGCTCTGCCCAATTCCCCACTGAGGTCGAAGAACTCGATGCCCATGCCTACTCCGTCCAGGGAGTACACCACTCTCCCCGCGCAGTTCACCAGAGGGTCTTGGGGCCTGAGGTGAACGGAAACAGTCACTTCGGAAGCAGCAGGCAAGGGTTGCGGGGTCTCGATGAAAGCCCCGCCCGCGCTGACGTCCCGAATCGTAAACAACTCGTCGTTGCCCAGCAACTCGCAATGCACTTCCGTGGTCGGGCGGGCGCGGGGATGTCGTCGGCGATCAATGTCGAGGGGCATGTTACGCAGTTCTCAGTTATCAGTTTTTTCAGTCTTCAGTCCTCAGCAGCTTTCAGCGTTCAGCCATCAGCAAAAAGACAACCGGACGTTTTTGCTGATAGCTGAAAGCTGATGGCTGACGGCTAAGACTGAGAACTGAAAACTATCTCCCAAGCAGCTCTACTCCGAACTTGAAATAGGGGCGCGGGGAGCCGCGGCCCCAGCGGTTGACGCCCCAGCGCACCTGGAGGAACTTGACCTCCGGGCGCTGCCCCAAGTCCACCGCGGCCGGAAAAGCGCCGGGATAGAACTTCTGTGGAAACGAGAAAAGCGGCTTCGAGCCCCACTCCTTGCCATCGGCCGAGCCCCAGAGTGAAACCTCCAGGGACTCCTGCTCGATGACCTGGCTGATGCGCAGAACGATGAAAACCTGTGAGCCGGCGAGAGCACCGGCGTCGAAAGGTGCACCCTGGCCCGCCGTTTCAATCGCCGTGTCCGGCGGGACCAAATACTTCACAGATTCAGCAGTAGCAGCGACACCTGGCATGAGCATCCTTCCTGAGGTTAAGTCATCTTCCAGACAGTCATCCTAACCCAGCGCAGGCAGTGGCCGCAACCGAAGAAAGTATCTAGAATTGGGCCATTTGAAGAATCGCGTCATTGAGTCATTGCACCAGTGACCGCGATGTTGCCCCGCCGGTTTGTGAAGGCCGGTCCCTGAATTCCCGATAGAGAGAAATGCGCCGTTGGCGCAATTTCCCGAAAGACAGGGTTAAGATCAGTGTAAACGACTGATTTAACGGCGAATACCCTGCGTGGCTTTGATTTCCTCGGTTTCCGCGTAAACTATTGATACGAATAGTCTTACTTGTCTTGGCTTCGCTTGCCTCCCAACCATGCCCCCTCCCAAATCGGCAATATAGAACATCGCGATTGGTAGCAACTTTCGGAAAAACGGCCCTAAAATCCCCGTAACCGAATGATTTTACAGCCAGTTAATCGTTATGGCTTCGTGTTTTCCGATTCTGGCTTAAATTGCTGACAGCAAGCAACTTAAGCCTCTTGGCTTCGCTTGGCTTCGTCTCCCGATCCTTCTCCAATTCCGGCCTGCGGGATCGGTTCGGGGCTGGTTGGGGCCTTCTGGCCTAACTCAGCCATGATGTCGCCGATAGTCGCCTGGAATTCCTCCAGCAGACCGTCCAATTTCGTTGGCCGTGGGTACGTCCGGGTGGCCTTCGTCGCTCCGAAGGCGAACAGCCGCCGCTCGATCTTGCGTCGCACGTCGGCAGGCGATCCCGGCCCCGGTCCCAGCACCTCCACCAGGCGGGTTCGCCACCGCTCGTGACGCTGCCTCTGCACCGAGACCAGGAACACCAGTAGCTCCTCGATTTTTCCGTCCAGATCGTTGGTGGGAGCCGGACCGCCCCCCACCCAGTTGCGGATACGCCGCGCCTTCTCCCACCAGGTCATGGCCAGCAATTGCACCGCAGCCTCGCCGACAACGTCGCGGGGCTGGAATAGGGCGGCCACGTCGCGATGCAGGCCGCGGAAATCGCGCGGGTCTTCGCCGCGCGCCCGCAATTGCCGCTCAATTTCGGGGAAAGCGATATCGAGGCGGCGCCCGTTCAGGGCGGCGCGGCGCTTTCCCGCCTTGGTTTTGGGGCCGGTGGATTTCTGGGCATTGCGCCGGTTGGCGGCCAGCCGCGCCGGGCTTAAAGAGGGTTTCGAGATACCTTGGTGGATACCCATAAGCTACAGTATAACATCCTCGATACCCCTGTCAATGTTTTTTTCGAGGCTACAGAGTGGCCGCCGCGATAGCCCTCGACGAGTCTCGGGCTACCTTCTCCACCCAAGGTGTGAAAAATCACACACAGAGGAGCAGAGACCCATAGAACGATAGTCGGTTTCCGGGATGCCTGGGTCGAGGGGTAGCAGCGGGAGCGCCGCACTGGTATAATTCATTTTAGATCGAGGTGCAAAGCATGGTGACGATTACCTTCCCCGACCGCGAAGTCGAAAAGAAAGCGCTAGCTTTTCTGCTCGGGCGATTCTCAGGCCGAGTCCTCCGCTCGGGCGAGCATTTGGTGCCTGAGGCCGCCTTGGAAGCGCTCGCCGACCAGAATATTCCATTTACCGTCCAGGGAAAGACAACTTATGAGCAGCAAGTGGCGGCGATTCGAGGTGCTACTCCCCCTGCAGTTCAATGACGGACGAGACGTGCCCGGCGAGTGGCTTGCGGAAGCGGTCCTGGAAGTCGTCGGCCACTTCGGCGCCGCCAGTTACGAAACACAGAAGCTCGAAGGGCACTGGCGTCATGGAGGTGTCATGTACCGCGACAATCTGGTGCGATTGAGTGTGGACGTACCGGACACGGCTCAGAGTCGCCAGTGGATGAAGGAATTCAAGGGACGTTGGGAGGCTCGCCTGGAACAGCTTGAACTCTGGATGGTGAGCTACCGCATCGAGGTGGAATAGCGCACACAGCATGGCGTTGGCCAGACGAGCACGAACGAAGGTTCTATGAAGAGGGATAATCGGAAGTCTACGAGCGACATGCGCCCGGAGTACGACTTCGCGCCGATGAAGGGTGGTGTTCGGGGCAAGTACGTCACCCAATATCGCGCGGGGACCAACCTCGTGCTCCTCGACCCTAAGTTGGCGGAGGCTTTTCCGACCGCCGCCGCCGTCAACGACGCCTTGCGTGCCGTCTTGAAGATGGCTGAAGTAGTGCGACTGCCTAACAAGACGTTGCAGCCGGGGCGCACAAACGCGTCACGGCTGAACGCCCAAATCGTTAGACAGCGACGACGCGGGAGCAAGCGTAAGCGAAGACGTGTTCTTACGTCAGCGGCACCTTGGTGAGGATTCTTGAACGAGCCGCAGTCCTACAAATCAGGTCCGTGCTACCCTTGCTTCGACCGACTCCGTTCTAACGCTGGTATTCGGAGAGGCTGACTGCAGTTGTAAGGTTGGGGTCATCCACGCTGGCGACCTCAATGACCAAGCTCCTGCCAGTAGGGAACGCTAATTCAATGTTTTGGCTCGTCCCGTTGGCGAGCTCGGTCGTCTTCGCGCTCAAGACCACGGCGTGTTCCCCTTGATCTCCTATGTTCAAGAGTTCGTGGTATACCCCTCGGGCCAGTTTTACGGCGTCAGCGCTTGGGTAGTACTCAAGGTCTCGCTTGAGGCTCGTCACGTTGTCGCCCGAGAACCATATGGCGCCAAGGATTTCAGCAGTCGTGCCTCTCTCCCAGATGAAGTACGCGTTTCCCCTGCCCGTGACCTTGCAGCATTTGGAGAGCCTGTTCATGGCTTCAGTTCGGGTCATCCCGATTAGGATTCGCTGGTCGTCGAACGACATCCCTCTGGCGGCCGAGGCCTGGCCGGGGGGCGATGCGGTCTGCGCCAGCACCAGGAAACGGTTACTTGGCTGCCCGCCAACCAACAAGACCGCCGCGAGCAAACTGGTCCCTACGAATGCCGTCTTCAGTCTGCGGTTCTCCCTCGATAATTTGTCAAGCCTGATTAGCATCGGCTTCAAATCTCGGTTTGATGATCGCATCTGGAACCCCCTCGCGCGAGCAGAATCTCGGCCTTGGTTTGCTGTAGCTGACCCATCGGACGATGCTACCCGCCCCAAATCAACGGATTGGGGTCGGCAACTCCGACGACGGGGGCAAAAGCGTTCTGGCTATGCTGACGTAACGACAGGTGCAAGCGGCGGTGCGGGGAGGTCGGCTCGCATCGTTGCCAGGCTGAATGCTTCGCCTGAGTATTTCCCCTTTGGTCCGTCTGCGTGGTAGATGTAGGCATGCCCGGCAGCACGGCAGTCCGCAAGGGCCGCGTCGCGTGTGAGACGAATAGTGTATGCCGGTGACGGCCAATCCTCCGAGATGAACGTCTGCATGTGGGCAAGGCACTCGCTTGGCTTGATTTCCGCACACAGCAAGTGTGCGCGCCAGCCTGCCGGGCGCGCGCCGGTTAGCATCTCCCCGAGAAGCGGGCGTTGCCGCCTTCCGATAAATTCATTGGCACGATCAACGCGACCTCCGTCCTCCAGAATGAACCGGCGGATATCCGAGAACATTGGCTCGTCACCGCTGTACTGCGGGAATTGGGTAAGAAAGTAGTGAAAGCCGATCTTGGCCATCGACCGAAAGTAACGGTCTGTCAATCTGACATTTAGAACGGCTCCCTTAGAGTTGGTGCTAGCCAGATTGCCCTCTCCGAACGTAGCCGAGGGCCACGTTGCCTTGACAAGAGGTTCCACCCAAACCCTTTCCTCTGGGCCGTACAGAATGCTGACGTCAAAGGGCTGGATCACGCAAAGCCCCTGAAAGGCCGCACGCAATTGTTCTGGAGTAGTGCCCTCCCGGATCGGGAGATGGTGCGTCCTCCCCGATCTCTCGACAAATACGAGCTGCCGGAGCTGCCGGAACGTCCCGTTCTCACATTCAACAAGAACTTCAATGCCCAGCTTCGGGTCTTCGGTCTTCATCTCCAGACGGTCACACCCGCGCTTCCTCGGTAGAATGAATTCACCTCTTCATGGGTTGAGCGGCCTTGCACGCCGTAGAATCTGCGCAAGAAAGCTTCAGGGTCACACCGTGTAAACTGCTCATCGAGGATACCCAGGCTGTTGTTGCACCCCCTACAGATGCGATCTCGGAGATATGGAGCGCCCTCGAACTCACCGAACGCAGCAGGGAGAGGATGCTCCAGCGAATCGGCGGGCTCGGGACAATACACGCAATGCTTCGGGATCTCCACACAGTTACCTCACACCCAGTATATTCAATTGTGCTTTCCCGCTGCAAGGGGCGCAAGAGTGGATAGCCAACCCACCATCGAGAAGAGTGCCAGAGGCTAGCGGATAGCAGCTAGCTGAAGAGGCTATAGCATAACTAATGCGGACGGCAGCGCAAGTTGGGCGGAAACCGGCCGCGATTGGTGGTGCGAGGACCGAAGCTGGCGTTATACAATCGAACGAAGCCATGGACACCGATCGCAAGACTCGGACGGACAGCGACGCGGCGGCACGCGACGGGGCGAGTGCACCCAACATGTCGGCGGTGGAAGCGGTGGGATTGACGCGGCGCTTCGGGACCTTGACCGCCGTCGACAATCTCACGCTGAGCGTGCCGGCCGGCTCGATATTCGGGTTGCTGGGACCCAACGGCGCCGGCAAGACCACCACCATCAAGATGCTCACCACCATGCTGCCGCCCAGCGCGGGCATGGCGCGCGTATCGGGCTTCGACGTTGTCCGCCAGCCGGTGGAAGTGCGGCGCCGCATGGGATACGTTTCCCAGATGCTTTCCGCGGACGGGGCGCTGACCGGCTACGAGAACCTGCTGCTGTTTGCGCGGCTCTACGCCATCCCACGACCTCTGCGCCGGCTGCGCATTCTCGAAGCCCTGGAGTTCATGGCTCTGAGCGAGTCACAAAACGTCATGGTCCGCAACTACTCCGGCGGCATGATCCGGCGGCTGGAGATCGCGCAGTCGATGCTGCACCGTCCCGCCGTCCTTTTTCTGGACGAGCCCACCGTGGGTCTCGACCCCGTGGCGCGCCGCGCGGTGTGGGAGCACCTTCGTGGGTTGCGCGACAACTTTGGCGCCACCATCCTGATGACCACTCACGACATGGAAGAGGCCGACGAACTCTCGGAAACGATCGCCATTATGCACCTCAGCCGCGTGGTGGCGATCGGCTCACCGGAAAGCCTCAAGGCGCAAGTGGGTCCGGACGCCAGCCTGGACGATGTCTTCGTTCATTACGCAGGAGGTCTGATTGAACAGGGAGGCCGTTACTCCGACGTTGCCAGCCTTCGCCGCACGGTCCGCCGTCTTGGCTAATGCAAGCGGGATTCGGGATTCGGGGTTCGGGTTTCGCAGAGGAGATAAGCTTGGGGATTTGTTCTGCGAACCCCGAATCCCTAACCCCGAACCCCGCTTGCATCGCCATCATAGATAAACGCATGACTAAGGACCCTATCTACCGGGCTTTCATCCGCGACACGCTGGCCCTGGCGGAGGTGGAGCTTCGCAAGCTGGCGCGCGATCCCGTCGAAATCCTCACCCGGGCCATCCAGCCGGCTTTGTGGCTGCTGGTGTTCGGACAGGTCATGGCCCGTCTGAAGGCCATTCCCACCGACAACATGACGTACCTGACGTTCATGGCCCCGGGAATCCTGGCCCAGAGCGTGTTGTTCATCGCCATCTTTTACGGCATCAACGTCATCTGGGAGCGCGACCTGGGAATCCTGCAAAAGCTGATGGCCACGCCGGCGCCGCGTAGCGCGCTGGTGCTGGGCAAGGCGCTGTCGGCGGGAGTCCGGGGAACGTCCCAGGCAGTCATCATTTACCTGCTGGCCCTGATGCTGGGGATTCCCATCCGCTTCCAGGTCGGCGCTATCTTGGGAGTGGTGGGATTCGTTCTTCTGGGCTCGGCCCTGTTCTCCACTTTTTCTCTCGCCGTAGCGTGCGTGGTCAAGACGCGGGAACGATTCATGGGCATCGGCCAGGTGCTGACCATGCCGCTCTTCTTCGCCAGCAACGCCATCTATCCGCTCGCCATTATGCCGGCGTGGCTGCGAGCGCTCGCCCGGGTCAACCCGCTCAGCTATCAGGTGGACGCCTTGCGTACCCTGATGGTGCAGGGAGGCCAGTCGATGTTCGGCTTGGGCACGGACGTCGCTGTCCACCTCGTGGTGCTGACGGTGTTGGTCCTGCTCACGGCGCGGCTCTATCCCAACGTGGTGCGATAACCATCAAGACTTCCCAGTCAGCCCCCAATAAAGTATCAGGAGGCCGAGCACTACGTAAAATGGCCCGGCAATCCAACGAGGAATCCGGGCGTTTTCGTCTATGCCCCAAACGAGCCAACTGGTCCAGCCCTTTGGTCTGAACTCTTTACTGAAGAGCCCATAGGCGACGCAAGCGAGACCCCAACAATCTTGAAGATTCGCCCAAGGGTCATGCTGCCTACCAACTCAGCGGTCATTCCTGGCGGGAACGCATAACAGCCCTTGTCACCAGCAATCTGGGCCAACAGCACGCGACGTTCGAGGAAATGGTTTGTCGGAGCCGCTTATCCTGGCGCACCAGGGTCCGCGCAACTTGCATATCGATTGAATTCATGTCTGCTTCAACCTCTGTAGCAATTCCACGTCGTCCAAGACAAGTACGCCCCGCTGCCGACAGAAGGCGACAACTTCCGGCTCATAGAAATCTCGATCAAGGGTGCACAGCACATCCGCCTTGCCGTGGATGGCGGTATAGACCACCGGGTCATCGTTCGGATCTTTAAGAACGACGGGCGCGTCGATAATAGGACGGACGAGCTCTGAGATCCTTTCGAGAAACTGCACATGTTCTTGAATATCCTGCCGAGTCAGGCGCCAGAGTTTCTGTAGTCGAGGGTAAGCCAGCGCGCGTTCAACCTCGCGAAGCAAGAACGGCGAAGTGATGAGCACGTGGTCGCCGTATGCGATCTTCAGGAGGAGATCCCGGGCAGGACCTTGGACTTTGATGTTGGCTCTAACCAGGACGTTGGTATCGAGAACAATCCTCATCTCGGGTTCGCGCGGACATGGTTGAGGGCTTCGTCAATTGCGGCTTCTTGTTCATCATCGGGAACTCCGCTGACGGATTTGGCCGTCCTGGTAATCCGGTCTTCCAGTTGACGGGCAAGCTTCTGGCGGGCCTCTCCGGTGGGGGACTCATGGGGTGAGAATGCCATGATACTGACCTCCTCATCGGGTTCAAGGACTCGGCCCAGAACGCGCTCCACTACGCTCCGTGCGTCTGAAGGCAGTTCATTCGCCTTGTGAATTGCGATGTTTCCCATACCGCAATCTTAACCGCCCTCGGGCTGGGTTGCAACCGGCAAACAACAGACTCACATACATTCTGAAAGGAGACTAGTGGAGGGCCTATTGAACCGCGTTGCGGCTCGCTTTTTCTTCTCTTTCAATCGTCAATCGTCAATCTGCAATCGTCAATTCTTCGCCTTGTCAGGAATCGGATGTTACCGAATCTTCCCCCGCGCCGCGACCCGCCACGACCCCACCACTTGCTCGTTCCGCGCCAGGAAGACCTCGTCGTGCATATTGACGCAGGTGCAGACGTGATTGGGAATCACCGTCACCACCTCGCCCACTCGAAACGCGTGGGCCGACTGCGAGGTGTCGACGTGGCCGTGTTCTTCATTCAGCTTGACGATGGGCGCGTCGCGCGCTTCCACGATCGCGCCGTAGCCGGTCTTTGGCCCCGAGCCCAGCAAGTCTGACGACAAAGTCTTCGATCCGGCGTCGATCATGGCGCGGCCCGGAACCGCGGTGGAGACCACGGTGGAGACGACGCGCGCGGCGCAGTCTTCGAGTCCGCAGGCGCCCTGATAGAAGGTGTTCATGTCGTTGTAAACGTAGGTGCCCGGCCGAATCTCGGTGAGTCCCGGCAGTCGGTGAGAAAGCCGGGCCCCAGGCGTGGAGCCGCCGGAAACAACTTGCACCGGAATCCGGGCGGCGCGAAAGGCGTCGAGAGCACGCTCCAACCGCTCCGTCACGCGCTCAGTTTCGGCGAGGCGCTCCTCCTCGGTGCCCCAGATGTTGCCCGCATAGGTCATGAGGCCGCGAAACTCCAGGCCCGGCAGCTTCTCGACTTTTCGCGCCAGATCGAGGCACGCCGGTCCCGGCTCCAGGCCGCAGCGGCGAAGCCCGGCGTCGAATTCCACCAGGACGCCGATGGTCGCGCCACGCTCGGCAGCCGCTCGCGAGACTTCCACCGCGGTGGCTTCGGCGTCGAGCGAGATAAGAAGAGAGCGCGAGCGCGCCAACTCCGCCAGCCGCAGCAACTTCTCGCGCCCGAAGATGGGAAACGCCACTAGGATCGATGCCGACTCGATACCGGCCATCACCTCAGCTTCACCGACCTTGGCCACCGTCAAGCCGACGGCGCCGCGCTCGAGTTGCATTCTGGCCACTTCCAGTGTCTTGTGGGTTTTGGTGTGGGGGCGCAGGCCGATCCCGTGCTCGCGGCAGTAGAGCGCCATCCGATCGAGATTGCGCTCAAGCACGTCGAGATCGATCACCAGTGCGGGCGTGGACAGTTCGCGGTAATGCATGACTCTCAGCTTGCGCTGCAATTAACAAATACGGTGACGATGCGATCGGGATTCGGGATTCGGAGTTGGGGGTTCGCAGAACAAGTCCCCGAACCCCAATCTCCCTCCGCGAATCCCGATCCCCGAATCCCGAACCCCGGTAAGTTTTAGCGGTGACCCTTACGCCGCTTCACACGCGCGATGCAGTCAATCTCCACCTTGATGTTCTTCGGCAGAGTGCAAGTGACCGTGGTACGCGCCGGCGGGTCCCCGGGGAAGAATTCCGCGAACACCTCGTTCATGGCCGGAAAGTCGTTCAAGTCAGAAAGAAAGACACCCATACGAACCGCATCGGCCAGCGAACTGCCCGCCGCGTGGAGGACGGCGGCGATGTTGCGCAGCACGAGGCGCGTTTCGGAACGAACGTCGCCGAGTTCCAATTGCCCCGTGGCAGGGTTGACAGGAACCTGACCTGCCACAAAAACGAAACCGTCCGCCACGATGGCCTGAGAGTAGACTCCCAGCGGTTTCGGGGCATCGGGGGTTCGAATCACTTTACGCATAGTGGCTCCCTAGAGGGGGAAGTAATCCACAGATTACGCAGATTAAACAGATTCAAAAAGAGACAGACCGTCGCGTACCCAGGCCCAGAACGCCCGCGAGGGTACCTTTCGGATGGCAAAGGAAGCGGCGGACAGTGAGTTCGTCTCGTCTTCTGCGTTTTTATAATCTGCTTAATCTGTGTAGTCTGTGGATTCATAGTCTTGGTGGATTCATGCTCTCGCGCGCAGATTACGCAGACTAAACAGATTCAAAAAGAGACAGACCGTCGCGTACCCAGGCCCAGAACGCCCGCGAGGGTAACTTTCGGATGGCAAAGGAAGGGCGGACAGCGAGTTCGTCTTTTGCGTTTTTATAATCTGTTTAATCTGTGTAATCTGTGGATTCATAGTCTTGGTGGATTCATGCTCGCGCGCGCTTCCGGCTCCCCAGTCCCTGTCACCCTGCCGCGTGCCATCGGCTATCTCGGCTCGACGGCCATCGTGGTGGGCACCATCATTGGCTCCGGTATTTTCCTGGTTCCTCATAACGTGGCCCAGCAGGTGGGGACCGTCCGCGACCTGTTCCTGGTTTGGATTGTAGGCGGCGCGCTGTCGTTGGCGGGCGCGCTCTCGCTGGGCGAGTTGGGGGCGGCGATGCCCGAAGCGGGCGGCGTGTATGTCTACCTGCGTGAAGCTTACGGCAGGCCCTTCGCCTTTCTCTATGGTTGGGGAATGTTGCTGGTGATTCATTCCGGATCGCTCGCTACCCTTGCCGTCGCCTTCGGCATTTACAGTTCCCAATTCGTGCCGCTCGCGCCCCTAGGACAGAAGCTCGTGGCTTCCGCGGCCATCGCTTTCCTGACGCTGGTGAACATCCGGGGCGTGCGGACGGCGTCCTTCGTTCAAACCGTCTTCACCGTCGCCAAACTCGCCGGACTCGCCATCATCATGGGCTACGCGCTCTTCACCACCCACGTGACCCCGCTGGCGGCGGCCCACCCGCTCCCCACGCCGCAAACCACGCTCAGCACTTTCGGCGTGGCGCTGATCGGCGTGCTTTGGGCTTACGAAGGATGGCACATGCTTTCCTTCACGGCCGGCGAGGTAAGAGACCCGACGCGCATCCTGCCGCGCAGTTACCTGATGGGCGGACTGGTAGTGATCGCCGCCTACCTGGGCGCCAACGTCGCCTACCTTCGGGTGCTGCCCTTGGCCGCGCTGGCGGAGCACCAAAAGGTGGCGGCCGAGGCCATGCAAGTACTCACGGGTCCGCGGGGCGCGCTCTTTGTCTCGGCTCTGATCCTGTGTTCGATCTTCGGCGCGCTCAACGGCACCATCCTGACCGGTCCGCGCGCCTACTACGCCATGGCCCGCGACAAAGTCTTCTTCCAAGCCGTGGGACGCGTTCATCCGCGCTTTGCCACGCCGGCCGTCGCCATTATCATCCAGGGATCCTGGGCCATGCTGCTGGCGGCGAGCGGCACTTACGAGCAGCTTTACACCTACGTCATATTCGCCGGCTGGTTTTTCTATGCCGCTGCCATTCTCGGTGTCATCGTGCTGCGGCTCCGCCAACCGTCGCTGGTGCGGCCCTATCGCGTCTGGGGATATCCTGTCCTGCCCATCGCGTTCTGCGTCGCCGCCCTGGCCATTGTGGGCAACACGCTAGCCGCCAAGCCGCGTGAATCGCTGATCGGCGCCGGCTTGATTCTTCTGGGAATCCCCATCTATTTCGTTTGGCTTCGCTTAGGGAATAGGGAGTAGGGAGTGGGGAGTAGGGAAGAACCATCCCGATCGCGATTCCCTACTCCCTACTCCCTTCAAAGGGCCTCGTGGCAGGAGCGGCCGGCAACGCACGTTTCGACTCCCACCTCCTGGCCGTCGCGCCCGAGACAGTTCTGCGTGTGGGCGCACCAGTAGGCGCCGCTGCGCGAGTCTGCCAGGTCGAACGGATGGCCGGTGTCGATGAACATTTCCTTACAGCGCAGAAAGCGGCAGTACACCGGCAGGACCGACACGACCTGCCCGCCCGCTCCGACGAGAGGAATCACCTCCGGTGCCGCTTCGGGATTCAGTTTGACGTCAGCCATGTTCTCCTCCGGTCGATCCAATAGAACAGTGGCGAGTGGCTAGTGACTAGTGAAGAAAAGAGAAGACCAACCCGCAGCCTGTCGTTTTTCTTCACTCGCCGCTCGCCACTAGTCACTAGCCACTGCTTCTCACGCCTCCGCAGCCTGTAAAATGGCCCTTTTCACGGCCACCTTGGCAAGCTGAACTTTGTACTTGTTCCCGCCGAGCGGTGTTGCCTTGCTTACGGCGGCGGCGCCGGCGGACGCAGCCACACTCATGCTGGGCGGCTTTCCCGCCAATTCCTGCTCCGCTTCCGGAGATGGCCACGGCACCGGCGCGACGTGACCCAGCACTACGCGCGCCCCGCTCACGTTCGAGCCTTCCATGTGCAGCACCACCGCCGCCGCCGCCAGCGGCCAATCCAGCGCTTCTTTTTGCCGGACCTCATACGTCGCCATCTTCGCCCGGGCGTGATGCGGCACGTTGATTTCCGTGACGATCTCATTCGGCTTCAGAGCGTGCTCGCGTTCTTGATCGGAAGCCGGCATCACGAAGAACTTCTCCACATCCAGTTCGCGCTCGCCCTCCGGGCCGAAAAGCTTCACCTTGGCGCCGAGCGCGATCAGGATCGGCGCCAGGCTGGACGGGCTCACGAAGTAGGCCGGACCCGCGTTGCCAAGGATTGCGTGATAGCGATTGTCGCCGCTCGGGACCAGCGGCTTGCCGTGATCGGTGGCCAGCAGTCCGTAGCCGCCGCGGTAGTACCAGCAGCGCGGCCGCTGGCACAGTTCGCCGCCCACGGTTCCGATGGCGCGGATCTGCTGGCTGGAGATGCCCTCCGCCGCCTGCACGATGCCGGGATAGTTCTGGCGAACCGCGGGGTGGTCCATCAGGTCCTCGATGGTGGCCATCGCGCCGATGCGCAGTCCCTTGCCGGACGAGAACTCGACTCCGCCCAGGCCCGCCACGCCGGTCAGGCTGACGACGCGCTTGGGCGTAGAAACGAAATCCTTCATCAGGCTGATGAGGTCGGTGCCGCCGGCGAGGACTTCCGTCTCGCCCCACGTGCTCCCTAGAAGCTTGACGGCTTCTTCCCTGGTTTTTGGACTCGCGTATTCGAAGGCCTGCATGAACGCCTCCTCGCATAGCTGGTGAATCGTGAATATTGGAATTTTGGATTTTGGATCTTGGATTTTGGATTGAAAACAAAGAGCCGACAAATTCGAGTCTTGGTCTTCAATCCAAAATCCGAAATCCAAAATCCAAAATTTCGGCTATCCCATTCCTTTTTCCAACGCGGCCAGCACCTTCTGCGGAGTGATTGGCAACGTCGGCACGCGCACTCCGATGGCGTTGGCTACGGCGTTGGAGATCGCGGCTCCGGGCGAGACCACCGGCGGCTCGCCCAGACCGATCACGCCACGCTGCTCGTAGAATTCCCCGCCCATGAAGTAGGCCTTCAAATCCCCGACGTCGCCGATCCCGGCCAACTTGTAAAACTCCATATTGGGATTCAGCATCCGCCCCGTTTGCGCGTCCATGATCTTCTCTTCGTACAGCGAATAGCAAACGCCCATGATCAGGGCGCCCAGAACCTGGCTCTCTGCCGTTTTGGGATCGATGACCAGGCCGCAATCCTGCACGGCTAGCATGCTGTTGATGCGGACGATGCCGGTTTCCGTATCCACCGAAACGTCGGCGATCTGGCATCCGCCCACGCCGCCGGAGTTCAGTGATTTGCACTCCGAGTTGGGACCCTGTTCGCCTTGCGCGACGATCGGCTTCACGCCCAGCTTGGCGCACGCCTGTTTCCAAGAGAGGCTCTTCGAAGGATCACCCTTCACTCGCACCTGCCCCCCGACAGCTTCCAATTGATCGGGCTGAGAGCCCAGGGTCGGCGCCACCGCCTGGAAGAGTTGGTCGCGGGCGTTCACGGAGCCGCGACGGGTTGAACCGCTCACGCCGCCCACCGTCGTACTGCCCCCAGAAGGACCATCGGGTGGAAGGCGGCTATCGCCGATCGAAACCTTCACCCCTTCGATCGGAAGGCCCAACGTCTCTGCCACCACGATATTGATCACTGTGCGCGTGCCGGTGCCCAGGTCCTGGCTGCCGAGCGCCACTTCCACTGAGCCGTCAGGCTGGATCGTGACGTTGCACTTGCCATTGTGCGGAGCCCCGCCCCAAGTGTGAATGGAAACTCCCAGGCCACGTTTGATGTGGCCTTCCGTCTTGTCGCCGCGCGGGTGCCAGCGCTGGTGCCAGTCGGTGAGTTCCGCCGCCTTCTGCAACTCCTCCTTGTAGGTCCGCGCCAGGATCGGATTGGGCGCGAGGTCGGCGTTCTTCGCCAGCAATTCCAGCGGGTCCATCTTCAGCGCCGCCGCGAGATCGTCGAACGCCGCCATGGTGAGCAGGCAGGCCTGCGGATCGTTGGGTGCACGCCAAGCACGCGACGAGCCAATATTGGTCGCGACGGCCGTGTGGGTCCGCTTGTAGTTGGGAAGTTGATCCAGGGGATATGGCACGGGGGGAGTGCCGGCGCCGCTGATACCGCCAGTTCCCCACGTCTCCGAGTCCCAGGCCGTGATGGTGCCGTCGGGCTTGGCGCCCACCTTCACCCGGCCCCAGAACGACGGCCGCGCGCCGGCCACCAGCAGGTCCGCGTCGCGCTCCAGCATCATCTTCACCGGCTTCCCGGTGTCTTTGGCGAGTCGCGCCCCCTCTATGCCCCAGCGGTCCACCTGAAACTTGCTGCCAAACCCGCCGCCGATGTACTGGCAGATGGCATGAATATTGTTGGGAGAGACTCCCAGCACCTCGCCCATCTGGCCGCCCACGGCGGAAACACCTTGCGTGGACGCCCAGACCGTGAAGCTCTGCGGGTCCGTCCACTCCACCACGTTCCCGTGGCTCTCCAGGCAGCAGTGAGTGATGACGGGAAGGCCATAGTAGCCCTCGGAAACCACCAGACCCGCCTCCTGAAAGGCCTGGTCAGGGTCGCCGACCTTTTTCACCTGCGGCGGCTTGGCGTGGGCGCCGGCGGCCTTGATGTCCTCGTCCATCACGAAGAAGGGCATCGGCTCGTACTCAACCTTGATCATGCGCATGGCGTCTTCGGCGGCCTCTTCCGTCTCCGCCGCCAGGACCACGATCTCGTCGCCCTGCCATTGAATCTCGCTGCCCACGTCCTGAATCACGCGCACCGCTTTCACGCCAGGAGCGTTCTTGGCGGGCGTGACGTCCAGCGCCGTGATCTTGGCGTGCGCGTAGGGGCAACGCAGGACCTTGCCGAACAGCATACCGGGCCGGTTGATGTCGAACGTGTACTTGGCTTGGCCGCTGGACTTGACGGGTCCGTCGATGCGCTTGATGCGCTTGCCGATCAGTTGACGCTCACTCGGGGCCGGCCAGTCATATTTGCAGGATGCCATGGGTCCTCCTAGGAAGTAGTGGCGAGTGGCGAGTGACAAGTGCCCACTTGTCGCCCGTCACTCGGCACTTGTCACTCGTCACTGCCTCATTGCCTTTGCCGCTTCCAGAGCCGCCGCCCGCACGCCGATGTACGTACCGCAACGGCAGAGATTGCCTCCCAGTCCCTTCTCCACTTCCGCCTCCGTGGGGTTCGGGTGCTTGTGAAGAAAGGCCGCGCACGCCACCACGAAGCCGGGCGTGCAGAAGCCGCACTGCTGGGCGTCATTATTCACGAAGGCGGTCATCACCGGATGCGGCTGGCCATTGTGCATCAAGCCTTCGATGGTGGTGATTTTGTGTCCCTGCGCTTCGATGGCCAGCACCGAGCAGGCATAGACGGGCTTGCCGTCCATCAACACCGTGCAGGTGCCGCACACCCCGCGATCGCACACGCGCTTGGCGCCGGTGAGGTCGAGGTCGTTGCGCAGCGCGTCGAGAAGCGTCACGCGCGGCTCGAGATTTAACTCGCGCCGCTGGCCGTTGACTTGTAGCGTGACGGACGTGGCGCCCGGTCCCACTACTGCCGTCTCTGGAGCCGCCGCCGCGACCGCGGCGTGGCCGGCCAGGATGGTGCCGGAAACCGCTACCCCCGCGCCCTTCAAAAAATCGCGCCGCGTCAAAGGCGCTACGGGTGATTCCTTCTTGCGCGACTTATCTTTGCGCCGACTCATGATTCCACTCCTTGGTTGGGGAAAACGGACCTGCGTCCGAGGTCGGAGGATGGTGAGGTGTATCGCGTCGCCATTAGTCGAGTTCACCTTCCGTGAAGAGGCGTATTCTATCACCGGAAATCGAAAATGAAAAATGGAAAATAGAAAAATAGAAAAAGAAACCGTTCTAGTTTCCCAGGCTAACGATAGACCTCCTTATGATGGCTGAGCTTCACCACGATCGCTCCAAGTTCTGGCCCGTCAACTCACTCACAGTGCAGGGCGGTCATGGGTTGCACTTTGGTAGCCCGCCGCGCGGGGATATAGCAGGCGACCAGCGCCATCACGCACAGCAGAACCGCGACCGCCGCATAAGTGAGGAGGTCAGTCGTGGTGACGCCAAACAAGACCGAGCGCAGAAGTCGGGTGACCGCTAACGACACGGCGAGTCCTACGCCCAAGCCGGTGAGCGTCAGGCGAAGGCCCTGCGCCATCACGAGCCGCAGGATGTCCGCGCGCTCGGCTCCCAGCGCCATGCGAATGCCGATCTCGTGCGTGCGCTGGCGCGTGGAATAAGCCACCACCCCGTAGACCCCGATGCCGGCGAGCGCCAGGGCGAGCAGTCCAAACGAACTGGCGAAGGTAGCCGCGATCCGCTCAAATATGGTCCCCAACCGCATGCTCGATTGGAGCGTGGCCACATCGTACACCGGCAGGTCGGCATCGAGTTCGCGCACCGTGCCCTCCACCTTGGAGGCAAACTCCATCGGATCGCCCGGCACGCGCAGGTGAATCACCACCCTATGGGAGGGTCGATAGTCCTGTGCGAGGGGCAGGAAAATGCAGGGTTGCGCGCTGTAAATCAGCCGGCGATACTTGGCGTTTTTAGCCACTCCCACCACAGTGAACCATTGCCCGTTCATCCGGATTCGTTTGCCCAAAGCGTCCTGATGCGGCCAATAGCGGTCGACGAACTCCTGGTTGACGATGGCCGCCGGCTGTGACTTTTCGGTGTCTTGAGGAGTAAAGTCACGTCCCGCGACTATGGGGGTGCGGAGCGTACGGAAGTAATTCGCGCCCACGTCGGCCCGGTCGATTTCCATCGATTCGTGGACTCGGGGAACGTAGCCATCGGGCTGCACAATGTCGCTGTGGACCGTAAAGCTGAGCGGCGAGAAATCTGCCTCAGTCACGGACTCCACTCCGGGCAGGGCCTGGAGCCGGACCAGCACCTGCCGGTCGAACTCAGTGCCCGCGCTCCTGGAATAGCGAGCCGTCAGCTCATAGGAAGCCACCAGCACGTGGTTCGGGTCGAAGCCGGGATCCGCCTGCTGCGCCTTCTGGAGGCTACGAGTGAACAGACCAGCGCAAATCAGGAGGAGAAGCGAGAGGGCGATCTGCGTCACCGCCAGAGCGCTCGCCAGACGCGACCGATGCAGTCCGCCCGAGACGCTGCTGGCCTCCTCCTTCAGGACCGCCACGGGAGAGAGGCTCGACGAGCGCAGCGCCGGCAGGGTACCGAAAATCACCGCCGCCAAGATCGAGATGACCAGCGTAGCCAGAGTCAACCTAACGTCGTAGCGGCCATTGAGCGTGAGCGGAAGAGTGGTGGGCGGAACGAAAGCCCCAAACGACTCCGCTGTCCATGCGGTCGCCAAGAGGGCGAGTCCGCCGCCCGCCAGGGCCAGCAGCAGACTCTCGATCAGCAACTGGCGCACCAGTCGCCAGCGGCTGGCGCCCATCGACAACCGAATGGCGAGTTCGCGCCGGCGCGCCACCGAGCGCACCAGCAGGAGATTGGCAACGTTGGCGCAGGCCAGCAACAAGAGTGCCGCCGCCAAGGCCAGCAGCAGCGGCAGCGTCTTGTACAAATACACGTTGACCCCAAAAGGAGAGCGCCAGAGTGGATCCGTCGTGATCTCGCTCGGACCGCGTTCCACGTCGCCGGAGTGCTCGATGATGCGTTGCATCAGCAAATTCAGTTCGGCCTCGGCCTGCCGGGCATTGACTCCTGGTTGCAGCTTCCCCAGCACATTGAGCCAGAAGGTGCCCCGATCCGCGAGCCGGTTCGCGCCCCACACGGCTTGGTCCATCACCAGGGGAATCCACACGTCCGAGCGCACCCCGCTCACGGTCGCTTGAAACCCGGGGGGAGCGACCCCGACAATCGTGTAAGGGTGCCAATTGACCTGGATTGTCCTGCCGATCGCGGAAGCGTCGCCGCCGAAGTGGCTCTGCCACAGGTCGTAGCCAATCACCACCACCGGCGCCCCTCCCGCCGTCTGCTCCTCTTCCGGGAGGAAGCCGCGGCCAAGGATGGGGCGGACGCCCAGCACGTCAAAATAATTGGTGGAATTCAGCGTGCCGTAAATGCGCTCCGGCTTGCCCGTGCCGGTGAGGGACATGTAGTCGTGATGATACGCCAGCAGACCCGCAAAACTTCGGTTGTGGTCGCGCAGGTCGCGGTAATCGAGATAGGAGAATGGCGGCGTGGGGTGCTCGCTGCGCTCTCCCCTCATCACGGTCACCAGATCGCCGGTGTGCGAGACACCGGGAATGGGGTTGAGCAAAGTCGAGTTAATCCAACTGAAGATCGTGCTGTTGGCGGCGATGCCCAACGCCAGCGTTATCACCGCCAACCCCGGAAGCCCCGGATTCTTCGTCAACACCCGAAGGCCAAAACGCGCGTCCTGGATCCAACCCCCCATCACCCGCCTCGCGGGCCGCAGCGACAAATTCTTCGCAGAGGTCCACTACTATGATCAGCGATGTCGCGGCTCCGCGTCGGTGACTGTCATCACAAGTCGAGACCTATAGGCCCCCAATGCGGGGTCGTCGCTACCCCCTGCCCAGGTGCTCCAGTGCTGGATGAATTCCTTGGAGTGAAACTTGGCGGCGACCGCGGCGCTCAACTTCTCGAGTTCACCCATGAGTTCTTCATCCACGGTGGTGAAGTTGAAGCACGCTTCGTGCGAGACCCGAGCGCGCTGAGCCATTCATCATGCTAACGCTGCTCTGAGGCGCCGGGCGGCTCGATCGTCACCGCCGGCAGATTTGCCTGCTTCAGTTGCGTATTCAGCTTGGGCAGGTCCTCATTTTGGAGCGCCGTCCAGCGGGCCAGCAGGCCGGCCAGAGCCTTCTGCCGATCGGCCACGGCGGCGGCGGTCTGGGTGGTGGGGGCGACGTCGGCCCCCTGCAACCTCGCCAGGAGCGAGCCCAGCGTGCCGCGAATGCTGTTTAAGGTTTCGGGCCCGCCGCCGCCACCGAACCTGCCGAAACCGCGCGACTCGGCCCCCACGAGGGCCTCAGCTTTCTTGTCGAGAGCCGCCACGGCGTCCGCTAGCGGACCCGCCAAAGCTTGCCCGGCGTTCTTCTGAAGTTGTTGCAGCAGCTTGCGCAGCCCGCGGGCCTGCCGGGCCGCCGCCGCGGCTCTCATCTCGCCCTCATACATTTGCATGGACAGCATGAACTGCTGCTCGAGGCCGGAAGCCGGCGTCTTCACCCGCGGGTCCATCTTTACGGTCAGGGTTTGGGTGGTAGCGTGGCCGTCGATCGTTAGCCTAACTGTGTAGGCTCCTGGCATCGCCCAGGGGCCGGTGGGGGCCGGCGCCGTATCGTGAGCCACCGCCTCCATCGGGTAATTGGCCGGCGATCCGGGCACGGGCGAATAGTGCAGGTCCCACAGGAAGCGATGCATTCCGGGCGAAGAGGAGAGCGCCTGAAATGGCCTCACCCAGTACGTCGGAATGGCGAGCTTGGGATCGATCTCCGGCACCGGGTCCGCGCTCGAGTAGCGACGCACCAGCTTGCCGGTGTGGTCGAGAATCTCCAGCGTCACCGGCCCTGACGGCGCGGACTTCAGAGCGTAGTTAATAATGGCGCCCTCCGGGGGATTCTGTGCCGACGGCTCGTCGGGCGGCAATGGAGTATCGGTGTTGGTGTCCCAGCGCACGCGCATGGCAACCTGGGGGCGGAAGAGAGTGTCGTCCGCGCCCATAGTCTGACCATCGAATTGGCGCAGCGGAGTGATGTCGTCGAGAATCCAGAACCCGCGGCCGTGCGTGGCGGCAATGAGATCGTCACCCTTGATCTGAAGATCGCGCACCGAAGTGGCCGGCATGTTCAGCCGCAGCGATTGCCAGTGATCGCCGTCGTCGAAGGAAACAAACACCTGGCGCTCCGTCCCCGCGAACAGCAACCCCTTGCGCTTGGGGTCCTCGCGCACCACGTCCACCGGTGCCCCGTCGGGAATCCCGCTTACGATTTCGGTCCACGTCTTGCCTCCGTCGTGGGTGCGAAGGATATGCGGGCGCATGTCGTCGAGGCGAAGGGTGTTGATGGCCGCGTATGCGGTGGAGGCGTCGAAGTGGCCGGCGTCAAGAATGGAAACCTTGGCCCAAGGCTTGAGTTCGGGTGGCGTGACGTCTTTCCAGGTTTTGCCGCCGTCGGTGGTGACGTGAATCAGCCCGTCGTCGGTGCCGGCCCAGATGCGATTGATGTCGAGAGGCGAGGGCGCCACGGCGTAGATGACGCCACGCTGGGTCGGTTTGGCGGAAGGCTCGTCGTGATACTTGCCCACGCTTGCCGGCACCTCCCAGGTCTTGCGCGTGAGGTCGGGACTGATCTTGAGCCAGTTCTGGCCGCCGTCGCGCGTCTTCCACAGCGTGTTGGAGGCGAAGTAAAGCGTGTGCGGATCGGCGGGCGAGAACACCACCGGCTCCGTGCGCACCACGCGATAGTCGGGACCGCGCAGCGGCTGGGGCGAAACGTCCACGGTCTGGTCCGTCCGCCAGTCAAAGCGGGTGATCTTGCCGCCATAGACGAGGTTGGAGTCGAGCGGGTCGGGGGCGACGTAGCCGTATTCCTCGGCGCCCACCGGCAGCCACTCGCGCATGGTGATCTCACCCCAATCGCCGCGGCTTGCGACGCACGCTGAGCCGCTCTCCTGCTGGCCGCCGCACACGTGGTAGGGGAAGGCGTTGTCGGCGCCCACGTGGTACATCTGGGCCGTGGGCTGGTTGTACCACGAACTCCAGCTCTGGCCGCCGTTCACGGTGATGATGGCACCCTGATCGCTGACGATCAGAATGATGTCGGGGTTATTGGGGTTGATCCAGATGTTCTGATAGTCGTCGCCGCCCGGCGCGCCGCGAATGCCGGTCCAGGTCTTGCCGCCGTCGGTGGACTTCCACGTGACGATGCTGGCTGAGTAGACGATATCGGGATTCCTGGGATCGACCTTGGGCACCGGAAGGTCGCCGCCGCCGATTCGCGTCGCGGGACGGGAATCGTCGGTCGCCTTGTTCCAACTCTCACCAGCATCGTCGGACCGGTAAATGCCGAGGCTGCCGCCACCGAATCCAGCCGATGGGCCGCCCGATTGACCGCCAGGTTGAACGACCGGCTGGTAGGCCACCGTCGCATAGATGCGGTTGGGGTCGCTGGGCGCGATAGCCACATTGATCTGTACCAATCCTTCCGGCAAATCCTTGCCGAGCTGATGCCACGTCGTGCCGCCGTCGGTAGATTTGAAGAGGCCGCCGTTCGTACCGGCCCAGGCGGAGTTCTCCCACGGACCTTCCCGCCCCTCCCACAGCGAGGCATAAGCCACGTTGGGATTGGACGGGTCAAGCTCCACGTCGGAACCGCCGGTGTTCTCGTCCTTGTAGAGTACCTTCTCAAAGGTCTGGCCGCCGTCGGTGGAGCGGTAAATCCCGCGCTCCGGGTTGGGGCCGTAGGGATGGCCGAGCACGGCGACGAACAGCCGGTTGGGGTCGTGCGGATCGATCGCGATCTGGGGGATCTGCTGACCGTCCCTGAGACCCAAGTGAGTCCACGTGTGGCCGGCGTCAGTGGACTTGTAAATGCCATCGCCGGTGGAGAGGTCCGGCCGATGCAAGCCCTCGCCGCTGGCCACATAAATAATGTTCGGGTCCGAGGGCGCCACGGCGAGGGCGCCGATGGAGCCAGTCGGCTCGTGATCGAAAATCGGCGTCCACGTCCGGCCGTAGTCGTCGGTTTTCCAAACGCCGCCGTTGCACACGCCGATGTAGAAGACGCTGGGCTGGCTCGGCACCCCGGCCACGCCCCGCGTCCGGCCGCCCCGCAGCGGCCCGATCTCGCGCCAGCGCATCTCCTGGTACAGGCTCTCCGGATACTCCTGCGCCGAAGCCGTCGCGGTGTAGCCACCAGCGACTCCGACCGTCGCCAGCCCGATTAATACCAGCGCCTGCCGCAAAGCGACCCGCCTCAGAGTTCGATCATGAAAGTCCATTGCCCACCTCCCCAAGGCGGCAACTATAACACCGATCTGGGGCCGCTACGACCACGGAGAAGAATTGACGATTGACGATTGGAAGACCACGACTGGCTTGCGTCTTGTCTTACAAGCCGCAATCGGCAATCGTCAATCGGCAATTTCCCCACCACCGGGGCCGAAAAGCACGGCCCGAAGCCGCGCCAAAATGGACCCCAGCCCACCCGACTTCGGCGGGGGTGCCGTTGCTGATTCGGGGGCCCTGCCCTGCGAAATGCCGCCGTGGCTAGGCTGAGCGCCCTCCGGCTCCATGCGATTACTGTTCCCTGTCCCCTGCTCCCTATTCTCTGTTCGGGGGTTCCCCCATAAACGCTGGTACTCCCATAAGCCTGGTCGCCTCATCCGGTAGACCCGGTGCCGCAGCTTATCTTGCAGCGCCTCGCCTATCGTTGGCACGTTCGCCGGGAGGATGCCGGCCAGCGCTTCCAGCTTCCTGGCGAGGGTCCAGTAGCGTTTTCGCTGCACCCAGTAGGCGATCCCGATCCGCCGGTGCTCGTCCACCATTCGAAACAGCAATCGGCGCGTTGGCAACGGTCCCGATCTCTTAGAAAATTTGCCCAATCGCGGCTTCCTTCCATTCACCCCCGCTGCCCGCGCCAGCAGCCAAACCTTGGCCGCAAACTGGTCCAACTGCCTTGTCTGCGCCGGCGCGGTAGCGGCCGGAAACGCCGACCCGATCTCTCCCCGGACCTTTTGGTAGAGTGCCGCCCCGCCTTGATCGCCCGCCGCCGTCAGCTTCTCCGGGAGCCGCTTGGCGTAGCGTCCGTGCTTCAGGGCGTTCATGCAAGAGCGTGCCTTGCCTCGGGCGGTGCGAGGTCCAGTCGATTTGAGGGCGTTGCGGCGGTTGGCCGCCAGAAATGCTTCGGTCCGAGTCGGTGACTTACGCAGCATAAAATCCTCCTTAATTCTTCTTAATTCCTGGTCCGACGACACTCTAGCTTAATATAGTATGAGTTATGTGTCAATAGAGTACCAATTGAAAGGTTAGCCTTACCTGTCCTGTCGGTTTGTTGGAACACTGTCTTGACGAAGAGGCGTGCGGCGCTGTACGGTGGAGATGGCCCTGAAAGGAGAGCCCGTGACGATGACCGTTGACATCACACCCGAGGTTGAGGCCGCGCTCGCGCGTCAAGCCGCCGCCCAAGGCCGCGCGGTCGAGGCTTATGCCGCGAGCCTGCTGGAAGAGGCCGTCCGCATTCCGCTGGCGCATCCGTCGGCCGAGCATCCGTCGCCGCCGGTCAAGGATATGGTTGAACTCTTCGCTCCGCTGCGCGGGCTCAACCTGAATTTTGAGCGCGACAGGGACACCGGCCGGGACATCGATCTGTGAAGGGATACTTGGTCGACACCAACGTTCCGTCGGAGCTGACCCGCGACATCCCAGATGCGCGCGTGACGGCCTTTCTCAGGAACGCCGGGAAAGAGAGCGTCTTCCTCAGCGTTCTGACCCTCGGCGAAATCTGGAAGTGCATCGACATGCTTCCTGCCGGTCAGAAGCGGAAGGCGCTGCAGGACTGGCTCGATTCGCGATGTGCGTTCCTGGTACGCCGGACGGATTCTCCCTGTCACTGAACCCATAGCCGAGCGTTGGGGCCATCTGGCCGCCGCCGCAAAACAACGCGGAATCGCGGTGGCGGTTGTGGACGCCGTCATCGCCGCTACGGCCCTTGAACACGACCTCACGCTCGTGACCCGCAACGTGAAGGACTTTGCCGGTCTCGGCGTAGTTCTTCTCAACCCCTGGGACGCGGTATGAATCTTCACGAACTCTGCGCTGGTGCCGGCCACGAACTCCACGGAACTACACCCCGGGGCTGGGATCGAACCAGATCGAACCATGCGGGGGATCGGTGTCGTTCCTTCCTCTCCGTATCTATAAATATATGTTATAGCTGTCATAAAGGCTATCAATGTGCATTTCGCTTGCAACCACCGCGATAGGTTGACACACTTTCCGCGCCACTGGGCGTACGCACTACTTGACGAACAACGGGCGTATCGAGGTCGCGCATACGCGTGGCCGGGCGCTCGCAGGCCAAAACCGGCCTTTTACGGACCGGGACAACGATGACGTCGGCGTGACTGAAAATGGAACGGATCAAGATTTGGCGATGCCACGCCATGGTGCAGATCTAGTGCAATGCGTCCCATAGACCGGTTACCGACGAATCTCGCTTGGCGCGCGGCGAAAGTTGACTTGGGGAGGACGCTAAATGGCAATCCTGGGTTTTCACATGTCGCGCGGGCTCAGCCCACGACCTTCTCCAGCCGAAAGGGTCGTGCTGCACATCTTTCCCTGGCCACGATCAGCACAGGACCTGCTGCGCCGGAATACGCTCATCGCGCTCGCAATTCTCTTGTGTAGTAGTGTCTCTCTAAGGGCCCAGATAAGCTGCGGCAGCAACTGTGAAATCTACGATAGCGCCCATTACGGCGGCTCCGGGCTCGCGGCCAAAATGGCGTTTGTGAACGCTGTGCAAGCCATGGGAGCCCCCCTCGGCCAGGAGAGTTTTTCTCCCAGTAACTTCCCAGCCGGCCCTTATTTCTCCGGCATTCCGCTTCCGGGCGGGGTAGCCCTCCTGGCGAATGATATCGTAAGTAACGGCCCGATCCCCGCGGGCAATAACGCTGAGGATACATATACAGTCATGGGGGTAACCGGCATCTCTGACCTCTACTACATTGGGTTTGACTTTGATATTAAGCCTAGGCCGAACTCGAATCCTGCGAATGTCGTGGTTCAGGTCGGGATCGACTACGACAGCGTGACATATTCGGAGCCTCTGGGCGGTTTCTTCGGGGTTGTCTCCAGCTCAAGCCAGCCCCTCAACCATAGCGGAATCTCAGTTTTCGGCATCACTGACGATGGAGCCAGCCCCGAAAACGTGGGTGAAGTCTACCTCGACAACATTCTTTATGCGGGAGGACCGGGGATTAGCGCCAGCAACCCACTGTACCCGGACTCGTCGTCGTTTTGCGGCGAAGGCGCACCTGCCTGCATATTTTTGGTCTATATCTTTGAATTGGCTGCATATTTCGACCCGGTGACGGCTAACACATATATTTACCAGACGCTCAACGGGGCTCTTTTCACCTCCGTTGGAGGCTTTCCGTCCGGCTTCTCCTCGCCATTCGACGTTTCAAGCGGCGGCACCGACTACGGCTTGTTTGGGCCGGGAGAGACTTTGACGTTCCCGGGTGGTGGCGTCTCACATTTCACCATCAGCGGCATAAGCCCGTCGGTGAACGGCTCCAGTCCTACGGCTTTTCCAGTCGAGCTGGGCGTGAACACGATCGGGGCTCAAGTGGAGGCGATCGCCCTCACTGCACCTCAGCCGATATCGACCAAGGCCTCCGGACTAGCTTATAGCCGAGTTAGCCAGACCTTTAACGGGACGCTGACGATCACGAACATCAGCATCAATTCCATTACCGGCCCGTTCCAGATCGTCCTCATAGCACTTCCAACCGGCGTGACGGTTGCCAATTCAACCGGCAGTTATTTCGGGAATCCATTTATTACGGTCCCTGCCGTGGCCAGCCTTTCACCGGGCCAGTCGGCCACCGTAAATGTCCAGTTTAAGAATCGTTCGAACGCGAAAATCAACTTCACGCCAGTGGTTTATTCCGGGAGCATCAACTAACATGAGCAAACGTGCGTCGCTCTTGATCGTGTCATTCCTGTGCCTTTCGTCGATGGCGTCGGCCGGCACCATCACCTACGTGGTGACGGTCAACACCTCCTCAATTGCGGGGACCGCCGGATCGCTCGATTTCAACTTCAATCCTGGTCCGTTGGTGACCCAGGCGGCGTCGCTTCAGATCCTTGGTTTTTCGAGTGACGGTACGCTGGCAGGCGGCGCTACGTTGACCGGGGACGTCGGAGGGGCCTTGCCCGGAACGCTCACCTCCGATAACGGGACGGCATTCAACGACTACTTCGAGGGGTTCACGTACGGCACCAGTCTCGTCTTTGATGTTAGCCTGTACGGACCAGCGTTGAGTTCACCTGATGGGACCTCGACCTCGGGCAGTACGTTTGCCTTCAGCATGTTTTCTGACCCGGCGGGCACAATCCCGGTGCTCACGAGCGACACCATAAATGGATTTGCCTTCACAGTCGACGTGAACCTTGACGGAACGACCACCGTAACCAACTCCTCGTCAGAAACCACCATCAGCCCGGCAAGCACAGTACCCGAACCGAACGATTTCCTGCTGCTGGGCACAGCGCTCGCCTGGTGGGGCGCGTTGCGTTTCCGCCAACAACGGCGACGGCGAGCCACCATTTCTTGAACCTGGTGCACCTAAATGGCTCTATTTCTGAAGAACGAACGATACGCCCAGTTCTCGGAGCATTCCGAACGTGTCGATATACTCAACCGAAAACTCCCGGCAAACGTTGGGGATTTTTGCTGTGCCTGAACCAGGGCCCGCAAGTTTTTCCATTGTAACCACAGTTCCGCTGTCACATTTTGCGTGCCCAATTACCCACGGGTCGGCACCATCAAGAAAGTAAGCCGCTGCGGCCTCCGAATAAGTTTCCGTAACAAAATCCGCAATCTCGCTAAAGGCCGCTTGCACATGTTCGTCTGGCTCGACAAAGAGATTCCCCGCGTCCCGGCGTGCTTTTGCCCATTCAGTTAACTCATCCCCGCTATCCGCAAGCTCAAGGAACACTTCGTATGGGCTCTTAATTACATGCGCATCGCATTGTTGCTCGAGAAGGTTCCAAAACCCCGGGGCGAGGTCAAAGGCATAGTACTTTCTGTTGGCCTCAATGAAGACATTGGCGTCGAGCCAAAAGCGCTGCACTTTTACGCCGCCCCGGCGAGCTTTTCACCTATCTTATTAAGAAGGGTCACCTTAACTCCTAGCAGGCGAGCCGCATCGCGCGAAAGGACCCTTCCTTCCAATGTTCCTTCCACAAGAACCCTTGTAAGCGTACTGCTATTTCGAGACAACAACGTAGCAAGAAAGTTGCCGCCCTCTGGCTTCTTGGCCAGGACACGTCTCCACCTTGCCTCTTCTCGCTTTAGCCAGCGCAAGTATTCGGCGTACCCCAAAACATTCAACTCATAGGCGCGGCGAAGAGCAACCGAGGAACTTACGCGGTAGACTCTGGAGATTTGTTGGACGTTTTGTTCGATGGCTCCGCTATTGTTCCAGTTTTCAAAAAACCCGGTCTCCGGAATCAAGATCTCGGCAGCCAGTCGATTGCAGAAGCGTTCGGTCGCGTTCATCGGCGCAGACGTACGCGTTCTGAGATCGGCATTAGAGATTCCACTCTTGCCAACCCAGAGGTGCACCGCTTCGTGAACCAAAGTGAAAATCTGTGCCGTCTTGGAATCTTGGGTGTTGACAAAGATCACGGGCGCGAGTTCATCGGATAGTGCGAAGCCACGGAACTCTCTGACAGAAAGGGGACGGTGAACGTTATTGCCCACAACGCCATTTCGAAAAACGAGAATTCCGCTCGATTCGCAATGACGCACGAGAGCACTCAGAAAATCCTCCCAGCCAGACGTTTCGCGGCGAAGATTGTCGTCTAATCCGAGCGCCGTTTGAATTTCCGCAGCAACTTGCTTTACGTCATCTTCCACCGAAGACTTCCCGATGAATTCCAATCGACTTCGCCCTTCCTCCTGTAAGTATTCCCTGTACCACTGCTGTTTCATTATCACGTCGTTCAAGGTGTCGCGGAACTCCGGACTCAGCGTCTTTACGGTTCTATTACCCACGGTCCGGAGGTCAGCCAATGGCGTTTTTTGGATAGGGGGAGAAGAAAGATACAGATAGCCAAATGGCACACTCAGACACCTGGCCAGCTCATGCGCCTGTCTGAATGTGGGACGGGCTTCGCCATGCTCCCAAGAAGCGACTTGGTGCGGTTCGACCTTCAACCTCTTAGCGATGGTCTCATGCGTAGCACGAGCTCGCTCACGAGCCCACCGCACCAACCTCGGGGTAATTCGAGCGGTTATGGCGCCTGTCATTTCCGGCCTCCTCGCCTTGCGTTACGAGCAGGTTGAGGGGGGTTCTGGAAACACACTCCCACCGGGTAGCATGAGCCGATCGATCTGGGTGCGGAAATCACCGAAGCCAAAATAGGGTTCCCTGCAAAGGACAATTGTAATTGTTTGGGTTGTGCCGAATCACGGCTTTTGTTTCTTCTTCATGCCTTTGCGCCTTCACTTTACCCCGCGTTCCTGGCCTTCCAACTGGCAGCATAATGGAAGCACAACCAAAACACAACTGCGGGACGGTGTTTGCCTCGGAAGACTCCGCCGCTAGCCTTGAGAATCGTTGCCATGGGTCCAGGATGGCGTAAGCCCGGCTTCCGGCGAGCCCGTGCTATTGAGGATGTTTGCCGGCTGGGATGCCGCTGAGAGCATCTTCAAGGATCTGGGCCGCCAGTTGCATGGGGCTCACCTTTCGTCCGGAAGTGCTGGCCTCTTCGGCGAGGCGGGTGAGCAGGAGCTCGGTGGCCTCGCTCATGGGTACTTTGGGATGACGTACCCAGCTCGGGTCGGTTGGTCGGCCGGCCCGCCGGCCCTGTCCGGGCACGAGTCGGCGGCGCGCGGTCTCGACGACGGCGGCAAGACGGGCAGCGCCAAATGCGCCGCCGCCGACATCCGGCAGGCGGGTGACCACTTTGGCGCCGAGGCGGCCGGCAATCCGGCGAATGTTATTAGCCATGGTTGCTTACCTCCTTTTCTTGTGCTTGGGTCCTGACGGCAAAGGCTCCTTGAGCGGAAAGCCGATCTCGAGGTAGTCGCGATCGATGACGAAACCGACCGCTCCACTTCTCCCCAGTTTCAAAGATCGGACTTTTTGCCCAGAAAGTCAACTGGGATTCGGACTTGCGCTTGGGCCCGGAATGCTTCCAAAGGCCAGCACACGGTCGAGGGAAAAAATCGTTATCTGTTCATCACGGCCAGAGTTTATTCCCTGCAAGAGCCTCGGGAAACGCGTGCGGTGGCCACACCTCAATCCCATCCTCGGTCCGAACCGCCACTCTCCCGGAGGGACCAGGACGCGTCGCGCGACTCCACCGACGGCAGAGTCGGAGAACGAGCGCTTGGGCCGCCGCCTCCGGCGTCGCATTTCCGCACATCGATGTTCGAATGCGGACACCTGCCACTCCTGCAATTCTCAGAAAATGACGGATTTTGAATAAGATACAGACAATTCTGCTTGGCACGATGAATGCCCAGCGTTACAGTAAGGTGAGGAGTCCGGAACCATGCTCAACGACCTACGCTACGCCATACGCACGCTGCGGCACAATCCTGGATTCGCTCTGGTTGCCATCATTTCGTTGGGTTTAGGGATTGGGGCCAACGCCGCCATTTTCAGTCTGGTGGAATTCTTACTCCTGCGGCCCCTGCCCGTTCCCCATGCCTCTGAAGTGGTTGTGGTCCAGGCGCAGTTGCGCGGGGAAAGCACTGGCTTCATCCAGCAGGCCGGTTTGTCCTACCCGGATTTCGTTGACTTCGAAAGGAAGAACAAATCGTTCGCCGGCCTCGTTGCGTCCCAGTATTTCCCGTTCGGCTTCGCCCAAGACAATACCACGCTGCCCAAGATGAAATTCGGGGCGCTGGTAAGCGGGAGTTTCTTTGACGTCCTGGGCGTGAGTCCGTCGCTGGGGCGCAGCTTCCGTGCTGACGAGGATCAAGTGCCAGGGCGCGATGCGGTGGCGGTGCTCGGCCATGATTTTTGGGAAACCGAATTTGCGTCGAGCCCTGACGTTGTCGGCAGAACTATCTTCCTCGATGGCCTGCCTTTTACGGTTGTGGGAGTCGCGCCGGAACGTTTCCCCGGGCCAATGGTTTTTATGCGCGCCGACTTGTATGTTCCTCTGGCGATGCAGCCCGCGCTGGCGGGAGGGTCGCAGCAGAACGAACTCGAAATGCGTGGGCTCCGCCCGTTGAGGGTTCAAGGGCGGCTGAAGCCGGGGGTGAGTATAAGGCAGGCCGCGGCGGAGGCTGGGGTCATCAGCCAGCAACTTGCCCAGGCCTACCCGGAGACGAACCGCACCTGCGCATTGGAGGTTGGGACATACTTCCACACTCAGGTCGAGCAGTATTCGACGCCTGCCTTGGCGTTCCTCTTGATGACGGCACTGGCTGGGGTGGTACTGCTGATCGCTTGCGCCAACGTCATGAACCTGATGCTGAGCCGTGCCTCCGCCCGTTCGCGCGAGATCGCCGTGCGGTTGGCGATTGGAGCGGGACGGGTGCGGCTGATCCGGCAACTGTTGACGGAGAGCCTGGTGATCGCGATTGTGGGCGGGGCGCTGGGACTCCTTATCGCCCAAGCGGGGGCCGGTCTTGTCTCGCGGTTCCGCATCCCCAGCGACATTCCTGTCGTGCTAG
>Ga0209039_10000059_pt1 | contig 89465 bp, 77 predicted proteins | sample BogFormECP12_OM1_FD_188238 | JGI IMG/M metagenome (GOLD analysis project Ga0209039, IMG submission 188238) | Bog forest soil microbial communities from Calvert Island, British Columbia, Canada - ECP12_OM1 (SPAdes) (version 2) | ecosystem: Environmental > Aquatic > Freshwater > Wetlands > Bog ... | reverse complement strand
CGCCCCTCCCCCGAGCGCTCCACCGGCTCCCCCCCCCGCCCCCCCATTGAAAGCCGTGGGTTATAATGAATTGCCGGGAGGGCAGAAGGAAGCCATGGTCACTTTCACGGAGGGTGAGCATAAGGATGACATGGTGGTGGTTCACGAGGGCGACCTGATCGGAACAAGATTCAAGGTTACGAAGATCGATTCCACAATGGTGGTGGTTGAAGATGGCGAAACACACCAAAATCTCGAATTGCCGTTTCCACCGTAGTGGGCGGCAGCGCTGGGCCGATACTCGCGGCATCGTACTGGTCATCGTCATGGCAGTGGCCACACTGCTGTTGATTGCCTTGACGGTGGCGCTCCCGAGTGTCTATCAGGACGGACAGCGGGAGCGCGAAGCGGAGTTGATCTTCCGAGGCAGAGAGTACGCCAAAGCCGTGGCGCTATTCCATCGCCAGTTTAGCCGCTACCCTGCGAGTACGAAGGAGTTACTGCAAACCAATGGGATGCGGTTCCTGCGGAAGGAGTATCTGGATCCCATGGACCCCAAAGGGAAGTGGCGATTCATTCATGTCAATGGGGCAGGAGTGTTACTCGATTCCAAAAACCAACCTCTTAGTAACAATCAAAACAACTCCAATAATCCTGCGGGCATCGGTCAGAATAACTCCACGAATTCGGCGTTCGGGTCAAACTCCTCGTTTGGTGGAAACTCCTCGTTCGGGGGAAACTCGTCCATGGGGGGGAGTTCGTTGCTGGGGGGATCCAATTCCATGGGATTTCAAGGGGGACTTGGTGGCACGGGGATGAACCCGCCCACGGAAGATTCTGGCGAGACCGGACCCACTTCGTCTTTCTTCGGGAACCAGAACCAAATTCAGGGCGCATTTATTGTGGGGGTCGCGGCCACCAGCCATCATGAGTCCATCCGCATTTGGCAAAAGCACAGTCATTATGATGAGTGGGAGTTTATAGGGCTCGACATGGGAGTCTTCGGAGTCCAAGTCGGCATGCCGGGCGGCTCTTCAGGGCCTGCGGGAATGGGACAACAACCCACATCACAGGGCTCGGGTTTCTCGCAAGGATCGTTTGGTTCCCCGCCTTCGCCCCCGAACACTGGACCTTCCCCAGATTGATCGTGTCAATGAATTATTCAGTCGTTGGTAAAAGCTGTTTGAATTGCCCGCAACAAGAGATTTATCCCCTTGACCCTCTTTGCATGTAGGTGTATCACCATCTCTCCCATGGTTCGCAAGTTGTTGGCATTGTGATCGACTCAAGTTATTTCCTGGTCGCCAGCAACATCAGCTCGCCTTATCCGACTATCTCGTTGCTCGGGCTTACGACACCATCCCAATGACCCCGCACTCAGTGTCGGTGAGATCTTGAATCGGTCTAAATGTCATTAGAACCACTTTTCCCCTTGACACTGTTTTTCATTTGCTGTATCAGTCGTGCCATCAACGAATTCATTGAAGAGTGATAAATAGGACGGCAATGCCGGATGGTTAAAGCGCCTCAGGGAGGGGAATAAACCTATGAAACAATTCGCCTTGTCATGGTTGGCTTTAGCGCTCGCGTGGGTTTGGAGCGGTAGCACCGCTCAGGCGGCTATAACCCTCAAGCTGACCTCCTCATCTTCCACCGTCGTTTTGGGTGGCGCCGTGACTCTGACGGCGACCGTAACCGGCACCACCAACACCGCCCTGGACTGGTACGTCAACGGAGTTGTAAATGGCAGCAGCGCGCAAGGCACGCTGACCGCCTGCACGACCGTGGCGCCCCTGACCTGCACTTACACGGCGCCGCCGGTCGATGTCCCCAGCCCTAACCCGGCGGTCATTAAAGTTGTAAGCGTTGCGGACTCGGCGATTTACAAAACGGCTAAGGTGACGGTGACCGACACTATTGCGGTTACCCTCAGCCCTGCGAGTAAGACTCTGGCGCTCAGTGGCACGCAGGTGTTCACCGCCACCATCAGCAACACCGGCAACACCGCCCTGAGCTGGTACGTCAATGGAGTTCTGAATGGCAACACCACGCAAGGCGAACTGACCGCCTGCACGACCGTGGCGCCCCTGACCTGCACTTATACGGTGCCGCCTCTCGATGTACCTATCCCCAACCCGGCAGTGATTAAGGTGGCGAGCGTTGCGGACCCCGCGAAGTTCAAGACGGCCAAGGTGACGGTGACCGACACCAATGGGGTATGCGAGTCAGGGCATGAGTCGATCCTCAGCGGGCAATATGCCTTCAGCCTGAATGGCTTTAATGATGACGGCTTCACCGCCGTGGTCGGCTCGATTACCGTTGATGGCGCCGGGAACATCACGGGGGGAGAGGCTGACGCGAACGGTGCGCTGGGCCTTCAAACCGCCAGTCCAATTTCTGCCAGTTCTTACAGCGTGGGGGCAGATAACCGTGGTTGCGCCAAGATTGTCACGGGCTTCGGGACCTTCAACACCCGCTTCGACCTCGGGGACATTTCCTCCGGCAAGGCGGCCCAGGGACGAATCATGGAGTTCGACCCTGCGAGCTCCAGCGCCTTTGTTGCCAGCGGCCAGATTTTGCAACAAACCACTTCGGATTTCAGCGCCGGGCCGTCGGGCAATTACGTTTTTATCAACTCGGGCTGGGATACCTCCACGAAGGGCCGGGTTGCTTGTGACGGTGTCCACAAAGCCAGCGGCGGCATCTTTAGTAATGGCGAAGAGTACTGCAATGACAACGGGACTGTCCCCAGTGCCCCCACCACGGGAATTACCGGTACGTTTAGCAGTCTCGATACGTATGGACGATTTACCAAGACGTTGGGTACAAGCCACCTCGTAGCCTATATGGTGTCCACGGCCCTGCAACTGGAGATCAGCACTGATGCCAACCCGGTGGTGGCGGGTCAGGCCATCCTTCAGAAGCTCAGTACCTTTAGCGCGAAGTCGGTTAATGGCGATTTCGTTCTCTACGAAAATGGACAGAACGACTCTACCGGGGGGAGCATTAAATTTTCCATAGGCCATGGGGATGGAATTGGGACCTATACCTATGACGCTCTTTATCAAAACGACGGCGGTACCTGGACCGTCAATGGCACTTCCTTCACCTGCAGTTTTGCCGTCGCCTCCAACGGTAGAATGAGTGCAACTGGGGGGACGGGATGCGACGGTTTTGTCTATTTAACGGCCGCAAACACCGGAGTTGGTGTCGGCCATGGCGCTCATGTCTTTTCCGGATATGCCACGCCGCAGACGGGCCGCGGCTCCTTCAGCACCGCTTCGGTGAACGGCACTTACTTTGGTGGCGACACGGAGATTGTCAACCAAAGCTCTTCCGCCGAAGGAGACATGGTCACGCTGAATGACGGAAGTTTCTCGGATATTTATGACGTTTCCTCGGCCGTCGCTCGCGAGGCCGATCAATTGAGTACAATCTCTGCTGCGGTCGCTAGCAATGGAACCTTTATCGTAAGCGATTATCCTGGGCAAGTTACCGGCGTCGCGATCGATGCAACTCATTTCGTACTTGCCGATAACATAACCGCATCCTACCCGACGGTCGTGTTGTATGGGCCTTCGTCCGCCGATACGGTGGCGGTTACCATTACCAACCCCACAACCTCGCAGACGGTGCCGGTGAAAAAGACCTTGGGGATTACTGCCCACGTGGCGGGCACTTCCAATACCGGCCTCGCCTGGACCGTAAACGGCGTCTCCTACGGCAACTCGACCTATGGGACCATCACCGGTACGTACCCATCGTTCACCTATACCGCGCCCACCACAGTGCCCAGCCCGGCTACGTTTAACATTACGGCCACCAGCGACGCGGACGTGTCCAAGTCAACTTCGTTGAGTGTAACGATTTCGGCAGGAGTGGTGATCGCGATTACCACCCCTACCAGCCCGCAGAGTCTCGCCATCAGTTCGACCTTGGGCTTCACGGCGTCCGTGACGGGAACCTCCAACACGGGGGTCACCTGGAAGGTTAATAGCATCACCAACGGAAACTCGACGTATGGGACTATCACGGGTTCGGGCTTGTCGGTAACTTACCACGCGCCTGCTGCCGTGCCATCGCCAGCCACGTTTAACGTTACGGCCACCAGTACGGAGGATAATACCAAGTCCGCTTCGGTCAGCGTGACGATCACGTCGGGGGGGGGCGCCCTTGGGGTCGCGATTACCACTCCTTCCAATCCTGCGAGCGTAGCTGTGGGCTCAGCGTTGCCCCTTGCGGCCGCGGTGACGGGCGCGACGGCCGACCTTACCTGGACCGTAAATGACGTCACGAACGGCAACTCAACCTATGGAACCATCACTGGCTCATACCCGTCGTACACTTACACCCCGCCGCCGGCCATCCCCGGCGGCAGCAACCCGGTGACCATTGTGGCCACCCAATCGGGCACCTCGCAGTCCGCCTCGCTGGCGGTTACCATCAATCCTTCCGCCTCCGCCCCGACGGCGATTAATGTTACGGGAGGTGCGGCCAGTGCGACGGGAATCAACTTTAACCTTCCCAGTATGACGACGACCTTGGGCCTGGCGGATATAGGCACTTGTGGCCCCCCCGCCAACCCCACCAGCGAATGTTCGGCGTCGGTAACGGGAATCCAAGTCTCACGGTCAGGGGCAGCGACCGCTGACTGCCCCAATACCACGGACAGCCTGCCCGCAGCCTGTAGCCTCTGGCTACTGGGGCAGGGCTTGACCAGTTCCCCACTCGCCGTGAGCGTGACCCATGGGAGCACCACGGATGTGACGGTCAGCAGCGTTGAAACCACCGATGCTCCGACTGGTTATACGGCGATCAACTTCCTAACCACCGTGTCCGGATCGGCTCCGACCGGAAATAGAGACATCGTTGTGACGATCGGCAGCGGTGCAACACAAGAAACACAAGTCTACGTTGGTGCAATTCAAATTGTTAACTAGAGGGCCTAAGCAATGAAGACGAGAGTCCTGGTTCCGGCGACAGTTTTAATGGGCATAATCGTTTCGATTTCGCCCGCGCGTGCCACCACGATGGTCTCCATGTCGATGGAACAGCTTACCCAGGCGTCCAGCGACATTGTCCAGGCACGCGTGGTGAACCAAGCAAGCGAGTGGAATGCCACCCATACTCAAATTGTGACGATCACCACCTTGGCGGTCTCGCAGACGCTCAAGGGGAGTGCCCCCTCGACCGTGCAAGTTCGACAACTGGGGGGCACCGTCGGCAACATGACGGTATCCGTACCAGGAGACGTCGCGTTCCGGCCGCAAGGCGAGTACGTGCTCTTTCTCGAACCTGCCGACGGGTCCAACTACCACGTGGTGGGGATGACGCAGGGCGCCTACCCGGTCTACCAGGATGCCATGTCGAAACGGGAACGGGTGGTCTTGCCTGCAAACCTTGCGCAAATTCAGAGCCTCGTGAGCGGCGGGGGAAACCCGGTGGGAACCGTTCCTCTCGTGGGATTTCACAAGTATGTTACCACGCTGATTAACGCCGGCATTCAAATTCCCCACGGGCTCAGCATTCCGCTGTCGATCGCCTACACGGAATCACGCGGCGTCGGCCGCGCGCATGTTTACGGGAAGACCACGGCACAGCTATTCCCCAATAAGAACGCGGTAATCCCGCTGGGAACTGAGGTGGAAGGTGAGGCGGTCATGAGTGGTGGAAGCTGGACGATTCACTGGGACGAAGTGAGTGTTCGCGGCGTTCATGCCCAGATTTCCGCGATCAGCCATGAATCTGAGGGAAGCCTGCGCGGCAGGAATGTAATCCTAAACGTGAGGTGAGATCCGTGAGAGTGAGGCGGATTGAAATGAGCCGTAAAAGATTATTGCTGCTTGCGGTGGCAAGCCTCGGGGTATTTTCCGCCGCAGGCTTGCTCGCCACTAATTTTCAGATTTACGAGGTTACTGCCGGGAACTACGTAGCCGCCATGTGGCCAACGGTGAGTCCAGCTACAGCTCCGAATGTCACCTGGAACCTGAACTTCGCCAGCACGCCATCTAATGTGAACGAGAACGGCAGCGGCGTAGCCCCCAAAACCATCCTCAGCGACGCATTCGCCACATGGGCAACGGCCACCTACAACAATTCGACAGTGACCAACATTGAGTTTACCTTCGGAACCGCGAATGCCACTCTCCCCCGAGCGCCGGCGGTTGACTGCCAAAACGTGATCGGCTTTGCGGATCCCACCAGCAGCGATTTCCCGACGGGGGTCATCGCCTTCGCCTCGATCGCAACTGTCAATAGTGCGGGTGGTCCGGTCCCGTTCGCTTACAATTGCGGCTCAATCTCACCTAACCCAAGCTGCCCCCTCGATGTCTGCATCGTGGACGTCGATATTATGTTCAACCCCTCTGACACCTTTGCAACTTCCGGAGCAACGACCGGACAGTACGACCTGCAATCCGTGGCCACGCACGAGATTGGACACCTGATGGGTCTGGACCATAGCACCATTGCTCATGCGGTCATGTATCCCTACGGGGATACGAGCTCCATTGGGATTCGCCAGCAATTGTGGACCGATGACATGATTGGCGCGGGAAAATTGTACCCGGGTCCCGCCGTGACCGCCAACGGTACAGGAATTCAGGGACAGGTCACGGTGGGCGGGACGGGCGCATACGCGGCCCACGTCGAGGCCATCGATGCCACAACCGGCGACGTGGTGACCGATACGCTTACCGATCCCTCGGGGAATTACCATCTGCGAATGTTCGGGGGCACTTACTATGTGTATGTTCAGTCCTTGGCTCCAGATCTGAATCGCGGGCCTTGCACCATCGCAAATTTCAGGGGGCAGGATGGGTACGGACCCCCCGCGAACCCGACCGACTACACGGGAGAGTATTACTGACCGATAACCCCATCGAGGATATCATCGGGGCCAGCTCGCAAGGGCTGGCCCTTTGTGTTTTTGCCACGTCCTTTTCCAGCGCGGCGGGAAGCCAGGCGAACATTCAACGCGGATTCCTCACCACGGGTTTGGAAGGTCGGGGCTTCAGAGTGTGTGGTGGAAGGATTTCAAGAAGATAGCGGTGAACCGCGCAGGAACAATTCACCCCCGGGCGCCGGTTGAGCGGCCCCGTGGACATCACTCGAAGCGCTTTCGAGGCGTGCTAGGCGCTTGCGGCCATAGCGCGCCTGGTTGCTTCGACGGTTTTCGCAACCCGCCGGTGGTCTACGAGCATTGCGAGCAGGTCGCCCCTCTGCACCTTTTCGCAGAGGACGGAACACATGGACATGGCGTTGAAGGGCCGAATAAATTCATGAAGGCGGCGTTGATAATCTCTTATGGTTGCCGCGTCGCAGCCATTTCCATATGCCCACGACCAATCCGTGATCCAGCGCATCACCGTGGCGTGACGATGCAGCGGACTGCGTTGCAAAGGTTCGCTGGGGCGGAGCAATTCGGCCAGGCAGTTAGGCGCTGTCAGCAGGACCAGTCGTCCACTGTGCAGCAGGGCATCGGTTTTGAGTCCCGTCTCACTCAGCCCGTGCGCAATGTCTTTCAGGCAGGTGGGCCCTGCCAGGATGACAACTTGCTGGCCGATTTCTAGACCGGCAGTTGAAAACTGCAAGATTTCGGAAAGGCTCTTTTCTTTCCGGACTACCAAACGGCACGGCTCGCCTTGTCCCATCAGGCCACCGTGGTACACCAAATCGAAACTCATATACCCTTATCTTTGACGAAATCGTGTAGGGAAGTCAACAGGTCATCGCGGGCGAGGGTAATATTGTCCTTTATATGTTTTAAAGGGTTTCGCTTATTCTTCGCGCCCACTTTTCCGCGTGCATTGCCCGGATCGCGAAAGGGAATCGCGCCGCCCGCCATCCCCGGCCTCAAAACTTTGCATGCACAAGCTTCAGTGGCTATCGGCGACGTCAGAATCCCACTGCGCACTAGAACGCGAAGATCGCCTGAAAGTCAATGCGCCGGTTTGCGGCTTGGCCTCCGCCCCCGCCGGGACCGCCGAAGAGCCCACCCAGCGAGCTCGATTGGGCAAACTCGTTCGTGCCGATAATCCCGCCCCGCGGCCCGAGGTTGACGTCATTAAATAGATTCCGGGCGTTGGCGCTGACCGTGAGGTTGAAGCGCCGATTGCTGCTCGTCCCCCCGCCGAAGAGTCCGCGAGGGCCACCCCCTCCGCTTAGCCCGCCGGGGCCAAGACCGCCGCCCACGCCGCCACCGCCGCGGCCACCGCCACCTCCTCCAGGACCTCCGGGGCCTCCTCCACCAAAGCCACCCCGATTTGATCCCGGCCTCTGAATCTCTTTCCCGAAGCCAAAGGTCTTGCTCAGCCGAAGGTTAAAGGTGAATTGCCCGGGATTCTCATAGCCATAGGGCGGAATGATGGATTGGGCGCTCACCGGGAGCGTATTGAAGGTTCCGAGCGAGGTGCAATAGATGATGGTGGGAGGGGTACTACACGTGGTGCCCGCTGCGGCCAAGGCTGGACGGGCATTGAAGATGCCTGTCCCGTACAAGTCCTGGCCCACGCTGACGTTGAAAGGCGATCCGGATGAGGCGACCACGAAGGGACTGAGGCTGATCCGATGCGGCAGGTTCCAGTTACCGATAATGACCATACGATTTCGGACGTCAAATGCCGCCCGACCATAGTCCTGCCGGATGTCGTACGGGTTCATGACCAAGCCCGCGCTGTTGCCCGTGGTGTCGGCGTTCGCGTAGCTCAACGTGTAAAACCCGCCCAGCGTTAGCTTGGTACTTAATCGCATGTTGAAATTGGCAATAAGTTGGTTCTGGTTGAAGAGGCCGACCGACTGGAAATCGTAGATGTTCCCGGCGGCGTCGCCAAAGGGTCGTGTTCCGAGCTGAGGTTTCCCCAACGGGAAGCTTTCGGGCAGAGGCGCGTTGGTATCGTTGGTTAGAAGTTGATGGACTCCGTGGGCATTGAGGTAAGTTACCGAAAGCGTCGAACTTTTTGAAATCTGCTGCTCGATGCTCATCGCGCACTGCATGGTATATGGCGCCCGCACATGGGGATCAATTTCGTACCGTGTGGGGGTTACCGCATAGCTCGCGAGGTCGCTGACGCTGGGGATGAGCGGGAAAAAGCCTGGCGAGGGAACCAGGTACGTTTGCTGGTTCGTGCCATTCAAACGCTGGGCTTGGAGCAGGAGGCTTTCCGCAAACCGATCATAGAAAACTCCAAAGCCGGCGCGAAGAACTGTCTTTGCCGCCGCGTTCTTGTGCGGATTCAGACCCCAGGCAAAGCCCACCCGTGGCGCAAAGTCGGAATGATCGGGAATGCCCGTTTGCGATTCCCAGCGCAGCCCCATGCTGAGGGTCATGCCGTTGCGAACTTTCCAGTCATCCTGCGCATAGAGCCCCACGTCCAGCATGTTGAGGATGGCGAGCGGGTTTCCAGCGACGATCTTAAACTGGCTGGGCCCGCTCGTCTCGCAATTGGTTCCTCCACTATTTTCACACGCTTGGAGGTTTTGTTCGGCTGTTTGGTAGGAAGTTTGTGGAGCGGGCGGTGTACAAGGTGACGTGGGTGTGTTTGCCAGGCAAGGGAACGTGAACGACCCGTTGAAGCTTGCATTGGAACCGCTGGAATTCTGGATGTCCCGCATTCGGCCACCTACCACCAGGGTGTGCTTACCGAAGAAGAAGGAGGTCAGGTTTTGCACTTCGTAGTGATTTTGCGTATCGGTGGATATCCCGGAAGAGCTGGGACCCCCGTTGAATGCTCCCAGCACCGAAAGGGTATAGGGAGTAGCTTCGTCAGTTTGAGCCGCGGAGGTGGAGCTATCATGCAAGTATTGGAAACGAAACTGGTTCAGCGTCTTGGCGCTGAACACCTGCGTGTCGCTTACCTGCAAGGTATGTTCATCGCTGTGGGTCTTGACGCCTTGCGACGCCAGGGTCTGTTGCCCGATCCCGCTGTCGGCGAAATTGTTGTCGAAAAACTGATAGCGAACCGAGATGACATTGTTGTTGCTCAGTTGATAGTCAAGGCGCGGACTCAGGTTGGTGCGGGTCTGGGGAGTGGCGACGGCCTGGCTGAACGTAGTCTGCTCGAGCGTGGTGGGGTCGAGGACATACGCGGATATAACCGAGTCGTCTCCGATGTCGCGGCGGAAGATCGTGAAGAAAAACGAGGCCTTCTTACTGAGCGGCCCGCCCACGCTGCCGTTGAAGAAATCCGTGTGATACCCCGGTTCCTGTAAGGCGAAGGGGTTCCGCGTGTTGAAAGACGAGGCATTGATATTACCCATCACCTGGCCGTGGAACTGGCTGGAGCCCGGCCGGGTGGTGATTTCGATGCGCCCATAGCCCAGCCGGTCATATTCGGCGGAGAAGGGATTCTGATTGATGCGAATTTCCAGGATGTCCGCTTTGGGGGGAAGTTGGCCGGCGGTGAAGCCATCAACGTAAATCTGGCCGCCATTGGGTCCCGCGGAGGGCCCCGCCAGAGCTTCCAGTTCCGATTGCAGTTCATCCGGGTCGTCCGAGAGCGCTTGCAGATCCTCTCCCTTGATCACCAGGGCGCTGGCGTTTTCCTGGGGATTGGTACCCACCCTGGTGGTTTCTTCGGTGACTTCCACCTTTTCCACTTCCTGCGCGATTTGGAGAGCGATGTTAACTTTGCCCGTCTCGCCCGCGGTCACCTGGACGTTCTGCTGCTCAAAAATTGCGAAACCCTTGGAACGGGCTCTGATCGTATAAACCCCGGGGGCCAGGCCATTGATTTCATACGAACCATCCGGATGAACCACGCCCGCTTTCACTTGCCCCGAGGGAGACACCGCAGCCACCCGTGCGGTCGGGACGCCAGCGCCCGAGGGGTCCGAAATCATTCCCTTCACCGAGCCGGAGGGGTTTTGCGCCAGTAGAAATCCCGGGGAAAGCAAGGAAAGGAGCAGCAAATCCGCGAGGGGCGCTCGTGCTCCGAAGATCGGCAATCTCATTCTGTCTCCTCAAGTAGCGCGGCGGCGTTTAGGGCTAAGCCCTCCCTTGAATCAGACGTATATGCGCACCGTGGGGTTTCATGCCCTTAACAATATGCGAAACTGATTTACTTCCCACCCTGAGGGCATACTCCAGTTTCCTTCCGCCCTCGCCCAAGCCATGGAGTTCTCCCGCGGCGAAACCGTCGAGTGGTTTGTCGAAGCTGATCCGCAAAAGGCCAAAGGCCAGCGCCTCGCCCTGGGGGAGAGGGCTGCGAATTATCTTAGCGAAGTGCAATTCGCGGGCGACTACTGGACGCGGTAGAGCATTTCGCCGGCGCGTGGTACCACGAGGACGCCTTCATCCTCACGGCCTTCCCACTCCTGGCGTTGGATGCTGGCGGGATCAAGGTAGCCCAGGTTGACGCGCCGGCAACGCTCTTCGGGGATCGCCGTGGCCAGGGTCACTTGAATGCGCGGAGTCTCTGTTTTAGTGGGCGCGTCGTACGTGCCCAGTCCTTTGACGTGCGACGAGTGCGCCAGGATTCCACCCGGGTAGCTTTTGAACTTATCCCACTGCGCCAGGAAATAGTCGCGACAGTGATAGCCGATTTCCTCAATCAAGGCGCCGTGCGTGTAACTGACCTCCGTAATGTGCGGGGCATAGATCACCACTTCGCCGCCGTCGGCAACGGCGGGTTCCATCTTGTACATACCTTTGCCGGCGGTCCAGATATCGTCGTAGAGGCGGGGCATTACGGAGAGAACCCGCTGATAGGGCTTCTTGACATAGACGATGTGCTTCTGAGCGGAAAGCGCGGCGGCGGATTTCCAGGCCTCCTGGGGCGAGCCGAAGTAAATCCCCGCCAGCCCCTCGTGCGTCACCACCAGCGCAAAGCAGGCCGCGGGCGTGTCAATCATGCCCGCCGCGCGGTCAATGATAGCGCGAATGGGCGTGTAGCCGGAGCCGATGACCTTGTAATTGGTCATCAAAGCGCCGAACCAATGGGTCAGGTTGATGATCTCTGACCCGGCGATGCCCGGAAAGAAATACTTGGTGCCGCCGGAAAAGCCCGCCACTTCATGGGGGAAAACCGGCCCGCAAATGATGAGCTGGTCATAATCGAGGATCAACTTATTGAGACGGACGGGGACCTCCTGCGCCAACAATCCACCGGTAAGCTCGCCGATTTCTGCGGCGGGGATCAAGCCCAGGGTTACAAAATTCTGGGGGTTCTCCCAGTGATGATTGAAGATGTGGCTCTTGCCGCATTGGCCATCGCTCACGGGCCGGCCCACCAGCTTGCTGAGTTGCTCATCGTTCATAACCGGGTGCGTGCCGAGTGCCACGAGGTAGTCGAGGGCGGCCACGCGCGGAGCGAGGTGAGCCTCGATCAAGTCATACATCAAAGGCATGGGCATGGTACGTGTGCCGTCGGGAATAATGACGAGTACGCGTCTGCCATCCACGGCGAGCGTGCCCAGCCCCTCTTGTACAACCTGCCGAGTTTCCTCACGGGTAAGATAACGATCCGCGAATCCTATTCCTACACCCATCGGTTTGCACCTCCAAAGGCAGTGAATAGTGGATAGTGGACAGTGGCTACCTACTAACCACTATCCACTGCTCTTCACACTCCCGCGAACGCCGAAAACCCGCCGTCCACCGGCAGGACAATTCCCGTCACAAACGCCGAGGCCGGCGAGAGGAGCCACAGCACGGCTCCAAACAGATCCTCCGGCTGGCCAAAGCGCGCCATCGGCGTGTGGCTGATGATGGCTTTACCACGAGCGGTCAGGTTACCCGTCAGTTCCTCGGTCAGGAGAAACCGGTTTTGCCGGGTCAAAAAGAAACCGGGAGCAACCGCGTTTACACGAATCCGCGGCGAGTACTCCTGAGCCACATGGACCGCCAGCCACTGCGTAAAGCTGCTGACGCCCGCCTTGGCGGCAGAGTAAGCCACGACGCGCGTCAGCGGCCGGATGGCGCTCATGGAGGAGATATTGAGAATAACCCCTTCGCCCTTTTCCGCCATCATCTTTCCGAACACCTGCGAGGGCAGGATGGTTCCCATCAGGTTCAGATCGAAAACCCAGCGCAAGGCATCGGGGGGCAGATCGAAGAAACGGAGATCGGTGCTGGTGGTGGCCTGGGGCTTGTTGCCTCCCGCCGCGTTCAACAGGCCATCAACCTTGCCGAATCTTTCGCGGACGGTCTCCGCGGCTTTGCGCAGGCTGTCCAGGTTTAAGACGTCGGCGCTGATCGCCACAGCTTGATTGGCGCGGGGCTCCATAAGTTCTAAGATGTGCTGAACCGGGTCCAAGTTGCGGTCCAGAATCGCCACGTTGGCCCCGCATCCCACCAGCGCGCAGGCGAATTCCCCCCCCAGGATTCCCGTTCCTCCGGTAATGACCACGGTTTTCCCGCTGAAATCATAAAGGCGGTTCAATTCTGATGAGTCCATCTGTAAATAACCCCCAAGGAATATGTCCAATGCCTCGATGCGACTCCCGATTGGATTTGGACAATGAGCTGGCATTCTGATGAGGCATAACGCCGACATTCTCATTCCCGACGAGCCATCGTGTCGAGGGCGAATTGACTAAGCAGGCTAACACCGCAGGAAGCGTCCGTGCAAGGGATGTGGAAGAGGGTTGGGGGGGCAAGTCGCCGCAGCCCGTGATGAGAATAAGTACTACCTTGCAGGAAATGCCTTGGCGCCGAAGAAGTCAGAATCTCCAATCCGTGGAAAGTCGCACGGCGTTTCCGCGCAGTGTGCCCAGTGATTGCGAATTGTCATAGCGCGTATAACCCAGGGTCAGCGAGAGGCGGGGGCTGGCTTTTAAGGTGAAAGCAGGGCTGAAAAGCAGCGCGAGTTTTCTCGGCGCGGCGTGCTCGACCTGTTGAATGCCGGCGCCGCCGGAAAAATCGAACCCGAGCGGCCCGCGGATCTTCCCCACGGCATGGGTGGTAAGGTATTGGCGTTGGTAGAAGCCGGGGTTGAAGAGTCCTATGTATGGGTTTTGCTGCCCACCCCAAAGGCTATATTCGAGGCCGGCATAACCAAGGTCCACGGCCAGCGAAGACCTGTGGAACACCCGGCGGTCGAAGGTGAGGGAGGCGCCTCGATAGCGATTGTGATCGACTTCCACATGCGGGGACCCAACGAAGTAATACTCATGGTGGTATGAGGCCGTGGAAGCATCGGTAACGAAGGGCTCAACGCGCAAATCCGTAATTGCGTTGAAACGATAATCCAATCCTGCTGAAATCCGGTTTTCCATCACTCCCAGGCGGACGGCGGCAGGTGTGTAGGTGAGGGCGGCGCGGGCGGCCGCGAGATCCACTGTGAGCTTCTTCTTCAACGCGTAACTCAGGCCGGCAAAGCCCAGGGGGCGCATTCCCGCGGAAGTAATCGGCTGAACCTGGGTGGGAATGGTGGCGAGTTCGCCCGGCCCAAATCGCGCCAGCCCCACGCCGCCGCGCACCGTGAGGTGCGGGGTCACGTAGATGGTTTGGCGGTAGACAAGCTGCGCGGGCCCGACGGCGCCTTGTATTCCGCCACTCGGGCTTTGGGAGGGAAGGTAAGCCAAAGACAAAAATGATTCCGACCGGGGCAGCGCGAAGAAGCTCCACGTGTTTTCGTAGCCAAACGCGCTTAAGTCCTCAGTGCTGGAAGAGTGGCCGGAACCAATTTCGCGCGAGAAGGAGGCCGAGGTGTGCAGAGCGGGCCGGGAATCACTGCGGAGGCTGTTTTCAAGTTCGCGAGCTTCCGGATTGCGGGGGTCGAGGGTTTGCGCGCGATACAGCAGAGCCCGGGCTTGCCGCGTATGGTGCAGCGCTCTTTCGAGATTGGCGAGCAGCAAAAGGGCGGTGGCATCGCGCGGATCGTCATCCACGATTTTCGCCGCCAAATTGTGTGCATAGACCAGGTCGCCGCGATAGTAAGCAATGCGTGCGTTGCCCTGAAGAGCTTCCGCATCCGTGGGGTTTTCGCTAATGAGGTGATTGAACCGCCGCAGGGCTTCAGCTTGGTGCCCTTCGAAGAGGTCCAGGTAAGCAAGCTGCAACTGTGCGTCGCGATTCCGGGGTTGGGCGGCGAGGAGCGCGGTCAGGGTCTTTCTCGCCTCGGCGTATTGGTGCAGATTCATTTCCACGCGGGCCAGGCCCACGGCGTATTCGGGGTTCGCGGGATAATGCGCCGCGAGCTTCTGGAGGATGGGCAACGCCGCTGCCGGGCGGCCTGCCCACGCTTGCACGCGCGCCCATCCCTCGAGGGCATCGGTATCACCCGGGCGCTCCTGCAAAAGCCCTTGGAAGGTGCGGAGGGCGGCGTCGTATTGGCCGCTAAAGGCCAAAGAGCGCCCCAAGCCAACCCTGACATCGTGGTCATCCGGGGTGAGTTCCAAAACGCGGCGATACGATTTAATCGCATCCGCGTAGTCACCGCGCCGGACCTGTAGAATCGCCATCCCCTCGAAAGCTTCTGCGTCCTGCGGATTCCTGGCGGCGCGCTCTTGATAGAGCTTTTCCAGGCGCGAGGGTTCCTGCAATTTCCTGCCCACCGACGCGGGCTGTGGGGTTGAGTTGTGCTTCCTTGCCGGTAGGGCCGGTGGCGCCAGAAGGGCGGCAGCCGCCACCACCGCAACCGAGGAGCAAAAGCCTTTCAGGCCATGGCGCAGCGCCGTCGAAGCGCCAAGGAAGTGGAAGAAGGCTTGCTCTGCGTCAGAAGGGCTTTCGCTGAGAGCGTACATTTTTTTTCGACTTCCTCCGCCGCGGACAAAACGATGACCCCTGCTGCGCGGTCTGGAATGGCAGGTCTGCACCCCTAGCCCTCAGCGGTGGCGCCCACGTGGGCTACCTTTTCCCAACGGCGGCTGCCTGCCAGAAACTTCAGCACTCCCTGAAAGCGGTAGTACAGAACCAATTGGCGGTATCCGACGTTTTCGAACAAGGCAAATACCACCAAGGTCAGCAGATCCCGAAACCGCGGGTAGCGGCGATAGGTAAGCTCTCCCAGGAGCACGGCTCCCACGGAAAGGAATCCTCCGTAGAGGAAGCCGAGCAGAAGAAACAGCAAGAGGAGCACGGGAGGAATCATGTTCAGGAAAATGCCCAGGGGGATAAGCAGATATCCCAGGAATTCCACCGCCGCGCCCAAGCCTTCGACGTAGGCGTGGAAAGGGAAGCTGAGCCAGCCGACGATTCCATATCTTCTTCTGAACAGGATTTCAGAGTGTTTCCAAAGTGTCTGGCAGAGCCCCAATTGCCAGCGGCGGCGCTGATGGGCCAGCATGGCGAGAGTGGACGGGCACTCGGTCCAACACACGGGGTCGGAGGTGAAGGACATGCGGATTCTGCGATTATTATCCGCGGCCCACTGATGGAGTTGAACAATCATGTCCATGTCTTCCGTCACCGTGTCGTGGCAGAAACCCCCTGCTTCGATGACGGTGGCGCGATGGAAGACCGCAAACGCCCCCGACACGATCAATGTGCCTCCCAGCAGATGCCACCCCGTCCGGCCGAAAAGGAAACTGCGCAAGTATTCGACGACCTGAAATCGTTCCAGCCAGCTCCGTGGCAGGCCCACTCTTAGGACTCGACCGCGCTTGGTTTCGCAGCCGTTCAGAATGCGCACGATCCCGCCGCTCACCACCGTTTCCACGGCGGAGTTAAAGATCGGGTCCATCAACCGCAGTAGGGCGTCAGGCTCAAGCAAGCAGTCGGCGTCCAGGATGCTGAAGTAGGGTGAACGGCAGAGGTTGATGCCGGCGTTGAGGGCGTCGGGCTTCCCTCCCCGCACTTTACTGACCACGAGGAGGTTGGGAATCGTGGGATTGATGTAATTGATGCGCACGGGCGCGGTGGCGATGCTGGGGTGGTAGGCCCCATCCATCTCCACCAGCCCAAAACTTTGCACCAGGCGGTCGAGGGTCATATCGGTTGAACCGTCGTCCACGACAATGACCTGAAGGTAGGGATAATCCGCTCGCAAGGCGGAGCGGACGGAATTGACAATGACGTTTTGCTCGTTCCAGGCAGGAATGATAATGGTCACCGGCGGGGTCAAGGGGGAATGGCGCAAAGTGTCCAGCCCTTGATAGGCCATTTGCCGCATATGCACCCAGGTGGTGCGCAGCGAGAGCAACATCAGGATGGTGTAAATTCCGTTGCCCAGGAAAAAATAGGAGAGGACGACAAGATTAAATACCGTGACCCAGTCGTAGAAGAACAATCGAGTGTGGTTCATCGCTGCAATTGCCTTCAGGCCGCCAAATGGGGCGGAAACTCGAGGGCTTGCTGGAGGCTGGTGACGCTCTCCACCTCGGGTTGTGTCTCTTCGAGGAACCGCATCCTGGCTTGCACATTGGGGAGAAAGCGGTCCAGGAACCTCTGATAGATTTCCGGGTTCAAGGTGCGGAGAATTCCCGAAAGACCCAGCGGGGCCGCCTCGCTGGCCAGTTGTTCGACCATGAGCGCTTCCACGCCCCTGGTGCCTGCGCTATACGCCTCGACAAGAGCCGACATCAATCCCGTGCGCTCGATGATCTCTACAATTTGTGCGCGCGTGGCGCGATCCGGGGAAGTTAGAAAATGTCCACAGAGTTCATGCTTTCCCGCTTGGCCAAGGCCGATGAGAGTTTGGATTGCAGCCTCGCGCACCCCCCAGTGGGGGTCGCTCAAGCATTCGCGGATCAGGTACAAAGGCGCGGCGGCCTGGCGAAAGTGGGTGAGGGCTTGTACGGTGCGCAGACGCACGAACCATTGGTGATCACAGAGAAGGTCGCGCAGCACGGACGTGGCGCGAGCGTCCGCGAGGAAAACTATGACCTCTGCCGCGCAGGCCCGAATTTCCGCGCTGCGGTCAACCGAAAGTCCGGTCAGCACCAATTCCACCATCTGCGGCGTAAGCAATTGCGGTGCGAGGGTGGGATTGGGCTGGCGGGCGGCCTCGCGGCAAACCATCGTCCGCAGAATCTCCGTGGCATGCAAACGGACTTGACGATCCAGGTGGCGTAGTGAAGGCAATAGGGCAGGCAGGCAATCAAGGCCGAAGCTGACCATGGCGGCCTGCAATACCCGCAACGGCGGGGACAGGGATTTCCCTTGGGCCACCGCATGGAGCCGCTCCCGAAGCACCGGAAAGCTTTCCGGCGCACCTATTGCCGCCAAAGACCGCAATGCCACCGTCTGGATATCGGGGTGGCGGTCATCCAGGGCATCGACCAGGAGCGGCCAACTCGGCCGATGACGCAGCGTCCCCAGGTTCCGGATGCTTGTCGCGCGGAGCGGATAGCGCATCTTCGCGTGGTGGGGGAAATCTTCCGGGGTTCCGTTCCCCGAGGATTTGGGGGCTGCCGAGTGCCCGTTGGCCAATCGACTTTGCCACAGCTCGATCAACCCCAGTTCTGCGCATAAGGCGTGAAAGAAGACCTGACACCGTTCCGGGAGCTTGCGCTTGGAGAATAGAGGATCAAGCAGGAGTTCCAGTTCGGCTAATGACATCTCGCGCAGGGCCGCGATTCCGGAGGGGTTTCGCGCGCCGGAGAGCACTTTGGCGATGACGGGCCGGTATTCACGTTGGAGGGTATGAACGTAGCGAACATAACGGATTTGTTGCCAGCGCCGATAGAACGCTACGGCAACGAGCAGACAAGTTCCCATCAGCACGGAAACCAGAATGGCGAAGGCCCATTGCATTACGGGGTTAGTGATATCGACCATGGCATTGCCGTCCTTGTGGCGCAAAACCCTTCAGTCGTGAGCAAAACACACTTGGGCAGGAGCGAAAAGGAGCATGGCGCGTTGGCACGTACTGAACACATGGCTGGCTATCGTGGCCTAGGAGCGCCCGAAGAGTAGCGCGCAAGGCACGGGGAGTATACCCTTATATACGACTCCACTTCAACATATATTTTTTGATAATTAGAACATTGTGACCGAGTTTTATGGGCATTTTGACCGATTTCTGGGCGGTTACAGCCCTCTTCCGCATTGGCCCGCGACGGCCGGACCCTGGATCGGGGAGGTTAGTGCTTAGGGGGTAGCGCAGGGCGGCGGAGCCGCAACCCAAGCCGTGCCATGGCCGTCCCGGCCATGCTCGAGCACGGGCGAGACGCCCGTGGCACCAAGTCGGCACTACGTACGGCGCGGAAATTCTTGCTAAAAAAACAAGCATTGACGGTATTGCATGGCCGAGTCTCGCCTTTCAGAGACTCTGCGGCTTTGCCTCCCTCTCTGCGCTGGGCGGGTTTTGAACTTCGATTCGTTCTTCGGCCTTCATATTCTGGTGCGCGAATCGGTGGGCGGCGCCGTCGGTGAGATACACCAACTGAGCGGGGACTTGGTCGGTGAGGCCCAGCAAGTTGGCCGCGCGCGCGCCCGATATCTGTACCCTGCTTCCCGTCTTCGCTGCCAGTACCGCGGTCACATCATCCGGGTTCGGAGCGAGAATACCCAGCTTCTTGTGAACGCGGGGATAATCATAAAGACCTTGGGCCAGGCGGCGAATGGTCTTGTCTTGCGTCAACCGCGCTAACGCGCGATCAACCGCCCGGCGCGTGCCGAAAGCGAGGAAGTTCCGAGGCGTAAACACCCACCCGCGCCGGAAGGTTCATACGAGGTGCTATAATGATGGAGTACGGTTCCTGGGTGGTTTAGTCGTCTCACCCACGGCGGCCATTTTCTCCGGTGATTCAGCTCTAACGATCCAGTGATGGAAGGGACACACGATGTCCAAGATCGAAGAACTCAAGACAGATATCGAGAAGCTTTCCAGCGCGGAGGTGGCCGAGCTTTTCCGGTGGCTGTCGGAAAGGGAATGGGAGAGCTGGGACAAGGAGATGGAAGCGGACTCTCAGGCCGGAAGGCTGGATTTCCTGGTGCGGGAGGCCTGTCAGGAGAAGGCTCAAGGGACTCTCAAGGAATTGTGAATGCACCGCACCACCGCCCGCTTCTGGGGTTCGCTGGCGCGCCTGCCCGAACCTGTCCAGCGATTGGCCCGCCAGAGTTTCGAGCTGCTCAAGGAAAATCCCGCGCATCCCTCTCTCCATTTCAAGAAAATCGGGAATCTATGGTCCGCAAGGGTGGGAGTCAATTACCGCGCCGTCGCCGTCGACGACGGCGCAGACTTCATCTGGGTCTGGATTGGCCCCCACGACGAGTACCAGCGAATGGTCAAGCAGCAAGGCTAATACCCTAAACATACTGCCCGCACGGTAGAAGCAAGTAGCCGACCTGTTCTGCTACGAGCTGGCGTTGACTTACGGGGACCGCCTGTTATACATTGTGTATGACGATGCGCTTCGAATGGGATGCAGCGAAGAGTCGAATCAACCAGAGGAAGCACAACGGTTTGGATTTCGAAACTGCGGCTCGCGTGTTCAACGATGCAAGTTTAATTCTGATCGAGGATCGTATCGTCGAGGGCGACGAGCATGCGATCGCAGGCGTCTCTCCTCCTTTTGGTCGTGCATGTTTACCGTGAGGACGAAGTCGATGGCGAAGAAATCATCCGCATCATCTCGGCGCGGGAAGCTCATCAGCGTGAGCGCCGAATCTATCTTCAGCAGGCCGCTGAATAAGCGGCAAAAGGCGGTCCTGGCCCGGATCGCGAGGCGTCAGGCCGCCGGAGAGGATTCCGATATCCACTACTCGGACATCCCTCCGCTGACCGATGAACAACTGGCGCAATTCCACCGTGCGCCCAAGGTGCTGATCGCCGCCCGCCTGGATCGCGATATTTACGACTGGCTCAGGCGGTATGGAGCTGGCTATTCCACCCGCATCAACAACATCCTGCGCGCGGTGATGTCCAGAACACGATAGCGCGCGAAGGAGCTTGCACGAGCACCCTCACCATCCGGTTACCAGAAGTGAAACACGCACGCCTTCGCCGGCTCGCCCATAGCCGGAGGATCAGCATGAATAAGCTGATCGACGAGTTGGCGACTGTCGCCCTCGCCCAACACGACGCCGAGCTAAGGTTTCACGCTCTCGCCGCCAGAGGGTCTGCCGCAAGAGGACTCGCCCTGTTGGATAAGCTCGACCAAAAGCTCCGCCGGCGATGAGGAAAAACCCATCTTGAAAATGATGGTCTACGAGTTTATTCCTTTTCTATAAAGCTACCGGCTGGCTATTCCACCCGCATCAACAGTAGCCTGCGCGCGATGATGTCCAGGATGCGATAGTGCGACCCGCTTCCAAGGTTTTCTAAGGAGAGAGCATCCGCCGGCGGCCGTGCAACGGGTGTGATATGATCTTCGTGGAGGCCGAATTTGAAGACAAAAGTGCATCCCACGCGGCGCCGAAATCGCCAGCGCGGCGCTCCCGTCGATCGTAAGGCCGGCATCATCGCGGGCAAGACGGTTCAAGAACTAGCCCGGGAACGTGGTGCAAAGCCCTTCGACCCGAACGCGTTCGCCCGCATCGTGCCGCCCGACGAGGACATCGGCGCCTTCGTCGAAGAGATCTATCGCGCCCGGACGTAACAGCGGGTAGCGCACAGGTACGCGATTTTTGCGTTCCTGTGCGGCATTTTTTCTCGCGTTCACGTTAATAAACATCTCAACGCCGTTGGTATTTGGGAAGAACCGCGGAGGAACGCAAACTACGCGTACCTCCGCGCTACCGCTACCTCCGGGCCCCCCCGTTACTGAATGCAGATTGGGGTAGTGTCCTAATTTGGGCACTACCCAGATTGGCACTGGCTTTCTAAGGAAAGTTTCGCGGGTTAATCCCGAGCTTTTTCATTCGCGTAGGCAGGGTGGTTCGTTTCAACCCCAGGCGGGCGGCAGCGCCGTCTGCGCCACCCATCGGGGCGCGAGCGGTTATGATTCGCGACGGAAATGTTGGGGCAATTCCTATCGACGAACCCTTGCTGCCAAACGACGAGAAAAGGGGAATCAGGCGAAGGAACCGCGCAGTTTCGGAGAGGGGGATTCCACGCTGCTTGGCTCAAAGTGGAATCTGACTTTCATGCCGCGCCCGCCGGATTTTGGCAATCAAGTCGGCGTTCGTGCGCCGTGACTGTTCGTGCTCCACCGCGGCGAGACGTTCTCCCTCTGCAAGGTAAGTGTCCACTTCGTGCTGACGGGAAAGATAGAAGGCGAGCGCACCATGCACTTGCTCCAGGCTCAGCGCAGGGTAGCTCTCCACCATACTCTCGGCTGACATCCCTTCCCGGAACAAATAAACGAGAGAGTCGAGCGAGACGCGACTTTCTCCTATTCGGTAGACACCGTCTTCATTTTTCACGTAGTCCTTTGCCATACTACCTATTCTATCCTATGTTCGCGGGTGGCGCATACGTCCCAGCGGTTCTTGTATGCGACCCGAGGCCGTGATTGTGCCGGAGCAGGTAGCGCGCAGGTACGCGCATTTTGCGTTCCTGTGCGGCTTTTCATTTCGTGTTCGCGACGAGAAACATCGTAATGCGGCTCGAATTTGGTAAGATCCGCGGAGGAATCCGTCGGACGCCAGACCCGTCCGCCGACGGGCTGAAGGATACCTCGAGGCTACGGGCTTACGGCTCAGGGAATGAGCTTAAGGTGGGGGAAACGGCGGAAGTCCTTCTTGTTGAAGGTGGCCAACACCGGGGTTTTGGTTTCCTCGGCCAGAGCGACAAGATAGGCGTCCACGATTTCGATGTTGTGGGCGCCGTAAATCTCGATACACCGCGAAACCACCCGCGGCTCAAGCGCCGTCACGCCCGGAGTATCGAGAAGGGCCTCGAGCAAGCCCGCGATGTATTCCCGGCTGGCCCGGTAGAACGATTCCAATGTCCAGACGACTTGGGCGATCACCAGGCTGGGGACGAGCAAGCGCAGGGTGCCCTCGCCCGCCTGCTCAAAAAGCCGTAGCGCCTGCCGCCGATGGGACGGATCATCTCCGAGAGCGTGGCGCAAAATTACGTTGGTGTCCAGTAAGACTTCTTCAACCATGGGCAAGCTCCCGCGCCGTCCTGGCGGCAACCGCTTTCTTCACGCGACGCCGGACTTCCGCGTCCGAAAGCCCCGCCCGCGGAGAACGCAAAGTTCCGGCCCAATGCACGATGGTCTTCCGCACCGGGCGCACCTTGATGCCGTCGGCCTCCTCTTCAAAGGCCACCCGGCTGCCCGCCCCCAGATTAAATCGCCGGCGCAATTCCTGCGGCAGCGTCACTTGCCCCTTGACGGTCAGTTGCGAAGTCTTCATACACCTTTTCCCCCAGGCTTCGGTATTACCATATCACAACAAAGTATTACTATCAATCGGTGGTGGCAGCGCCAAGCAGCGGGCAGCGACGGCACGCGTATTTTGCGTTCCCGTGAGGCTCTTCTGAATATTTACTTTACAGGATTTAGTCCGGACTTCTCCCACCCGGTGAGGCCATCCTGATACACCTTGACCTGATCGAAGGGATAGCCTTGCTCGAGCAGAATCCTTCCTGCGGCGCGGCCGGAGGCGCAAATATCTCCGGATCCTCCGCCTTCATAGAACACAATGACGCGGCCTTTGGGCAGGGTGCTCCAGCGTTGGGGCATGTCGTCCACCGGAATGTTGATCGCCCCGGGAATTCGTCCGGCCGCGAACTCTTTAGCCGGTCGCACGTCCACAAATAACGGATGGGTTTTTCCCATGAGTTCCCGCAGTTGGCTGGTGTTAATCAAGGTAGGTTGCTTCATGGCGGCTTCCGCTTCGCTGCACGTCACCCCGCCGGTCTGGAAACTTGAGAACGCACCACCCGGGGCTGATCCGAGTAACCCGATCGACGACGCGGCGGGTTCGGAGGCGCTTGGCGCGGGCGCAGTTTTCCGGGAAGCGGCTGGAGGTTGGGGTGGTTTCTTCCTTTCAGCCGGCCCCGAAACCGCGGGAGTCACCTGGGCCGCGGGAGGCGGGGGGGCGGCGGACAAGCCGGGGCCTTGTGCCGCCAGTTCCTGGTCGATGAGTCGCGAGAACTCTTCCAAATCCGGCACATCCGCTACCGCCCGGCGCCCGACGAAAAATGTGGGCGTACCCTTCACCCCCAGCGCCACACCATCCTCGTGGTCGCGTTTGACCCGCGCCGCCTCCGCGCCGCTGGCCATGCACTGGTTGAACCTGTCTTGATCCAGACCGATTTCGGCGGCGTCACGCCGCAACCCTTCTTCGCTCAAATCGGTTTGCCGGGAATAAATCTTGTCCACCGCTTCCCAAAACTTTCCCTGTTCGGCTGCGCACTCGGACGCTTCCGCCATGCGCTCGGAAAATGGGTGGATGTGGATGAGAGGGAATTGCCGGAATACGAAGCGTATCTGGTTTGCGTACTTGGCGCGAATCTCTCGCGCCACCTCTTCCTCTCGTCCACAGACGGGACATTCGAAATCTCCAAACTCCACCACGGTCACGGCGGCTTGGGGATTGCCCGTTGCGTGGCTACCGGGCCTCACCAATTTCTCCGCGGTGGTCTCCGTGGCGGCTGGAGGTGGCGGTGGGGGAGCTTCTCCATGCGTGGCAAGCTCGTAGAAGGCGGGGATGCCGATCAGCAACGCCGCTACGCCCACCGCGAAGTAGCTGCGCACCTGGGCAAGTTGCGCGGGCGGATCGGCCTCCGGCGAGGGGCGCACCACGTTGTAGATGGCCAGCGCGAAGAGCGCGGTCATCACCAAGCCCGAGGTCACGCACCACGCGCAGAAAGCGTGAATCACGAACCCTTGCAGATATTCCAGGTAGAGGGAAAAGAGAAATCCAAAACCTGTCGCGCCCGCCAGCGCGTAACGGACGTCGATGGCCTGTGCCGCGGGGACAAGCGATTCGGCAATGATAAGCAAAGCCACCAATAGATAGCCCGCCACGCCAAACACCGGCATGGGCACACTCCCCAGGTGGGAATAAGCGCTGAGACGCACGGCGTCGCAGCCCGTTCCCAGGCAGATCATCGGCCGGGATGGGGACGTGTAGATCCAGAGTAGATAGAGCGAATCGAAGAGGCCCAGGAGGGCGAGGAGGAGCGAGATGGGTTTCCGCATCATCACGTATTCTACAACTATCTCAGAGGTGCGCGCGCGGCTCCGGGTTGCTTGGGGGGCGCTACGTGTACCTGCCACCCGTGCCGGTCACTGGGCGCGGGCTTTCGCTTCCGCCAGAGACTCCGCGAGTCCGTAGGGTTCGAGATCCGCATGAAGTTCTTCGGCCGAGCGGAAGACGATGCCGTGCATTCCCACGGCGCGCGCGGCCGCAATGTTGACCTCGCGGTCGTCAATAAACAGCGTCTGCGCGGCGGGCACGCCCAGAGCTTCAAGGCAAGCGTGATAAATAGCGGGGTTGGGTTTCGCTATTTTTAACTCGCCGGAAAAGCAGAGACAGTTGAAGAGCTCAAGCCACTTGACCGTTCGGCGGAGGCAGTCGCCCACCGTTCGCGAGATGTTGGAAATAACCGCCGTCTTCAATCCCCGCGCCCCGAGCGTACGCACCCATTCGACCATGACGCGGTTAGGCCGCTCCCAGATTTGAATGTCCAGCGTCGTCAACTGCTGAATCTGTTCGGGAGAGAAAGTGGCGCCCACCGCGTGCGCGACGTCCTGCCAGTAAGCGGGCCCGTCGATGGCGTCGAGGTCGTACGCCTCGCGATTGCGCCAGTATAAATCCTGAAAGGCCGCGGCCTCCACTCCGAGGGCCTGGTACAGCGGCGCAAAATCCTCCGGGCGTGGCGTCAGGCTGAGCACGCACCCGTAATCGAAAATGACCGTGGTGATGGACATGGGTTTAGAATGGGTAGTATTCCGGTGCGCCGCCGACCGCACCAACTACGCATTTTCATGCAAAAAAGCCGGGGTTTTACGACATACATTTTGTCCCAGTCGTCTGTGTTTTCATACACATAATCGGTTCATGTTGCATTTTTAACATCTTTTTTTCCGCCATCCCGATTGCGAGCTGAGCCAGTATAACTACCTTATTTTCAAAGACTTGATTTTTAGCTTTCCTCATCCGGCCTCTCCCAATTTCCCTCTAACCAATTGTCTTTTCATCAACATAGTCGCCTCGCGCGCGGCTTTACCGAGTCCCCATTCCCCGGGAACCCGGTGACCTTTATGATTCTATACCTTAAGATTTTCTTGTCAAGGATTATTTTAGCCTACACCATGTAACCTACATATCTGGACAAAAAAGCGAGGGAAAAAGTCCAGACATGCCATAAGGTCCCTGGCCCGGCATGCCCATCATCAGCCACGAGCGCTTATTCTTGGACTATCCACAATCCGCCACTAGGCTCCTGGCAGTGATTACGGTTCAAAAAGCGATTGCACAAATTCCTGGGGGTTAAAGGGCAGCAGGTCGTCGATTTTTTCGCCGACGCCGACAAACTGAATGGGCAGGCCGAGCTCGCGCGCGATGGCGATCACCACGCCGCCCTTGGCGGTGCCGTCGAGTTTGGTCAGGATGATACCCGTGGCGCCGCCGTGTTCGACGAACTGCCGCGCCTGCTGAAGCCCGTTTTGGCCGGTCGTCGCGTCGATCACCAGCAGCACTTCGTGCGGGGCATTGGGAACTTCGCGCGCCGCGATGCGGCACATCTTTCCCAGTTCCGCCATCAGGTTGGTCTTGGTGTGCAAGCGGCCGGCGGTGTCCACGATGACGGGATCGTGACGCCGGTGCTTGGCCGCCGCGAGGGCATCGAAGAGAACCGCCGCCGGGTCCGCTCCGGATTTCTGCTTGATCATCTCAATGCCCAGCCGGTCTGCCCAAATCTCCAATTGCTCGTTGGCGGCAGCGCGGAAAGTGTCAGCAGCGCAAAGCAGAGGGCGGCGGTTCTGCTGCAAGAAGTAATGCGCCAGCTTGGCGATGCTGGTGGTTTTGCCCACGCCGTTTACCCCCACCACAAAAATGACGGCCGGCATGCCCGGCGGCGGTTGTCTGGGCTTGGGGGCGGTGGAGTCCGCGCCGGCATTTTCCAGAATCGCCAGAATCCCTTGCTCTACGGCGGGGCGTAATTGCGCCGTCTCCCGCAGCTTGCCTTGGCTGATTTGCTGTTTCAGCCGGCCCAGAATTTCCTGCGTCGTGCGCACTCCCAGATCGGCGGTGATGAGGGTCGCTTCCAGCTCGTCGAGCACCGATTCGTCCAATGCCGCCTTGCTCTCGACGATCTCCTCGATCCGTTCCACCAGTTGGGCTTTCGTGGAGGCGACGGCTTGCTTCAGGCGATCCAGGAAGCCGGGTTTCTTCTCTTTATTGCCGGAACCAAACAGGGAGGCCATAGCTCTTCATTCTAACTTGAATGGGCATACGGCGGCGGATGAATTCACGCGGGCAGGATTTTGACCGGGAGCACCGGTTGGCCGGCAGCCATCCTCAGGGCGTCAAATCGATTTTCTCGATAAGAGCTTTTGCGTCCTTCGGCGTTTTCGCATCTTTGATGGCGCCTCGTTCTTGCTGGATCTTTTCCAGCAATTTCGCGGATGCATCGTGCTGGGCTTTCGCCGCGTCCACATCTGCTTTGGGCGCCGCCGCGTCTTGCGCGGCCTTATCGAGGCAGCTCACCAGTTCACCCAACATGCTGACGTGGAGGGTGAGCTTGTTCACCGCACTCTTTTGGTGGTTAAGACGCACAAAGTCCGGAAGGCTTTCTTTCTTCACCGTCTCCGTGAGTTCCACCAAAGCCTGCTTGGATCCGTCCACCATGGATACATCATCCTTGCAAGCCTGCGCGACAGCCGGGTGCGGCGCAAGAAACAGTCCCACACCGGCCCCGACCAGGATGGTCAATCCCCATACCCGTCTCATGGTTGCGCCTCCTCGATTCGATTGTGATCTTGCCCGGAAGACGCTGCCCGAGGGCAGGTCTTTCCGCAACCCACGATTGAATCTGCCGCTGATGCTAGCACAATCCCAATCGGCTTGCTTGATTATCGAGAAATTCAGGGTTAAGTCTGAGGCAGGCTGACGGGATCAGGAGGGGCTGCCGCCACCAATCTCCGCCGCATTCCGAACTTGTCCAAGGTACCCCTGGCCAGAGCCCTTTCCAAGGCGTCAACCACGATGGGGTCGTATTTGGTGCCCGCGTGCTTGCGCAGGATTTCGAGCGCCTTGGGAAATTCCGAGCCCGCCTGGTAAGGCCGGTCGGTGGTAATGGCATCAAAGGTATCCGCCACGGCGATAATGCGTACCATGAGCGGCAACTCGTCGCCCTTGACGCCATCGGGATAGCCCCGGCCGTTCAGCGCTTCATGGTGCCAGCGGATGCCGGGCAGCATTTCCGTGAGTTGCTTGACCTGGCGCACGATTTCATAGCCCATCACGGTGTGCCGCTTCATGATATCGAACTCTTCGTTGGTGAGCACGCCGGGCTTTTTGAGGACGCGGTCTTCGATGCCGATCTTGCCGACGTCGTGCAGGGTCGCGGAGATTCGAATTTTATCGACTTCGTCTTCCGGCAGGCCCAGTTCTTGCGCCAGGATGACCGAGAATTGCGCCACCCGCCCGGAGTGGCCTTTGGTGTACGGATCCTTGGCGTCGACCGCGGCCGCGATCATTTCGATGGAGTCGATAAACAGTTTGTGGTTCTGCTCGGAAGCCTTCTTCAGGTTGCCGATGTACCGTTGAATGTCCTCGGCCATCTGATTGAAGGTGGCCGCGAGTTCTCCAATTTCGGTGCGGCTGCTGATCTCCGCGCGCTGCGTGAAGTCACGCTCGGCGATGGAGCGAGCCGTATGGATCAGCATGTCGATGGGATAGGTGATGGTCTTGGCGGCCAGAAATCCAATCACCACGCTCAGCACGACGAGCAGCAGGCCCCACTTGAAGGTCTGATCACGCATTTCGGCGACCGTGGCGTAGGCGTCGCTGGTTTTCCGTTGGACGATCACACCCCAGCCCAACTTTTGCGTAGGCGCGTAGGTGCCGAGCATCATCACCGTCTGATCGCCCTTTTGCAGGGGGAACGAAGAAGTCTCCGCCACCCGCGCGCGCCCCCCCCAATCGAGAAACTTCTGCACGATGGGGATGGCCACCATGTCCGTTCCTGCGACCTTGTCGGGGTCGTACGACGTGACCAGGCGCCCGGCGTTGTCCACCACATAAGCTTCCAGGCCGGACTGTTCGTTGGTATCCGCCAATTTCTGCGTGATGGGTTTGAGGGTTACGACGGCGGCCACCATTCCCAAGAACTGGTCCTTCCGTTTAATGGGTTCCGCCATCACCATCACCACGGCGTTTCCTCTGGAACCCATCACGGTGATGGGATTGCTCCGGTACTCTTGCCCCTGTTGGGCGGCGGTGAAGGCCGCCGCCAAGGACTTCCCCAGAAAGGGGTCGCTCGCCGCGTTGTAGTTTGGCGCCCCCACTCCTCGAGCCTGATCATTCAGCACGGTGGCATAGACCACCGACGGCCGGTCAGCTACGAAACCTTCCAGCGCGACGCGCAGGTTCGAATCCGAGGAGTACTCGGCGGCGGGAATGCGCATCGCCAACGGTACCACGGTGTCAAAGAACTCTTTTAGCTGCTGATTCAAGTTATCCATGTAAAGCGAAATGACCTGGGAAAGCGATTGGGAGGTCATCGTCTGGAGGACACCCTCTTGTGTCTCCAGGCGTTCCCGGTTCATCGACATCATTTTGGATCCGTAGAACCAGAGCGGAACTACGGTGATGCCGATTAGGATCAGTAGAATGACGTAAAGTATGCGGATACGGGTTCTCTTTTGCTTCATTTCGGCCCTTTAACTATATTTTAGGCAATCGCGGCCTTGAAATCAATAGGGTGTGAATACTTCGCGCCTTGCGATTTGAACTGCGTCACATTTCGGCAGCCGGGAAGTGGGTCCGTTGCGGCGTCTGGCAGTGACGCCGTTTATCCGGCGGTGCCTGACTTTTCGATTGCCGCGAACAACCTCCCTGCTCGTGCAGTTCCACCGTGTCCTCCGTGACTCTCAAGACTTACACAGAGCCCACGGAGTCTCTCTGTGACCTCTGTGTTGAATCTTTTCTCGCCACGGAGGACGCGGAGAGCCGTGTTGTCCTCCGCGGCCTGTGAAGTCCCGCTCTTCCGGTCATACGGGGTACGCGAGAAGATGGTATAATGAACCTTCGGTTGTTGTCAGGGCAACCAGGAAAATTTACAGGCAAGCAACGCGCGGCGAGCTGCCGTGGTTCGGAATCGGCCTCGGAAGAGGTGGTCCGAGGCTGGCGCGCCGCGGCCATCAGGAGGCTAAAGATGTACCCAGAAGAATTTGTGCAGCCCATGAGGGAAGAACTTACGCGTATTGGCTTTCAGGAATTGCGCACAGCGATGGAGGTTGATGCGCTCTTGACCAAACCCAGCGGCACCGTGTTGGTGGTGGTTAATTCCATCTGCGGTTGCGCAGCGGGACGGGCGCGGCCGGCCGTCGCCATGGCGCTCGAGAACAAAGCTCGCCCTGAGAGTCTGGCTACGGTGTTTGCAGGCCAAGACATCGATGCCACCACCCAGGCGCGCAGCTATTTTATTGGATACCCACCTTCGTCGCCCTCTGTCGCTCTGTTGCGCGACGGCAAACTGGTCTTCATGCTGGAGCGGAAAGATATTGAAGGGCGCGACCCTTACGGAATCGCCGAAGATTTGACCAGGGCCTTCGATCGCTTTTGCAGTCAAACCAGCGTCGCCCAGGCGAACTAACGCTTAAGGGTAAATTGTAAAGGTTAAAGGCTAAAGGGCCTTGAGGATGGGTGCCTCGAGCATGAAGGGCTTCTGTGGTGCTAATCCTTTACCCTTTATCCTTTATCCTTGACCCTTTTTTTACTCTTCCTTCAGCGACCTCTCCATAAGCTCGCGGATGGCCTCGCGCGGGGAAACTTCTCCTTCCAAAATTCTGTTAACTTGGCGGGTGATGGGCATTTCTACCTGATGCTTTTTTGCCAGCGCTACGGTGGCGGCGGTGGTCTTGACGCCTTCCGCCACCATGCGCATGGAGCCGATGATGTCCGCGAGTTTGCGCCCTTTGCCCAGTTCCACGCCCACCGTGCGATTGCGGCTCAGGTCGCCGGTGCAGGTCAGCACCAGGTCGCCCATGCCGGCGAGGCCGGCGAGGGTTTCGCGTTTGCCCCCACAGGCGCAGGCCAGGCGAGTCATCTCTGCCAGTCCGCGCGTAATCAGCGCGGCGGTGGGATTGTGCCCGAGTCCCAACCCTTCCACCACGCCGGCGGCGACGGCAATCACGTTCTTCACCGACCCACCCAATTCCACTCCCACCACGTCGCTCGAGGTGTAAAGACGCAGCGCCCGCGAAGCGAACTCGCGCTGCACCTGTTGCGCCGCATCGCGATCGTCAGAAGCCACCACCACGGCGGTGGGATCGCCGCAAATGACTTCTTTGGCAAAGCTGGGTCCGGAGAGCGCGCACAGCCGGGGTGGGAACGATTCGCCCACCACGCTGCGGATGACTTCACTCATGCGCATCAAGCGGACGGTGTCCAGGCCCTTGGTGGCGCTCACGAAAATCATCTCGGGCCGCAAGTGCGGGAGCATTTGCTGATAAAGCGTCCCGCAAACATGCGAGGGCATGACGGTAAGCACAATTTCCGCGCCCGCCAGCGCCTCCCCCAGATTGTCCGTGGCCGAAAGATTTTCCGGCAGCTTGATTCCGGGCATGAAGAGCTCGTTTTCATGCCGGGAGCGGATGCTCTCCACCACCTCCGCCTCATAAGCCCAGAGCCTCACGGCGTGGCCCAATTGCGCGAAAGTCGACGCCAAAGCCGTGCCCCAATTACCCGCGCCGATGGTGGCAATTTGTTTCATAAAGAACTTTCCGTTGTCAGTGGTCCGTTGTCAGTTGTCCGTGGCAGGATGGCCGCCTTAACCCGCAAAGGAATCGTGAGGTACTTCAGAATCCGCTCTCGCAGAACCTATTTTGTGACCACGGGCAACGGACCACGGACAACGGACTACGGACCACTGACTCCTGTCTTCTTCTTCCCCACCTTATTCTCCGTCCCGCTCAGTAGCCTGCCAATGTTTGCATGGTGCCTGGTGATAATAATCAGCGCGCCGCCCGCCGCGCCGAGCACAATCGGCAGGGGCGGGTGTTTCATAAAATAAACCAGGAGCGGAAACGCCGCCGTGGCGACGATGGAACCCAAGGAAATGTACCGCCAAATCGCCACGACGATGGCGAAGAGCGCCAACGCCAGCGCCACCTGAAGGGGAGCGAGGGCAAGGAAGACTCCCACGCCGGTGGCAACGCCTTTGCCTCCGCGGAATTTCAGCCAGACAGGAAAGCAGTGGCCCAGAATTGCCGCGACCGACGAAGCGGCAATCCATCGCGGGTCTCCCGAAGTCAGCCGGGATGCCAACAGCACAGCCACAGTCCCTTTTCCCACGTCCAGAATGAAGGTGGCCACAAAGCCCGCGATACCAAGATTCCGCATCACGTTCGTGGCGCCCGTGGAGCCGCTGCCCGTGCTGCGAACGTCAACCCCTTTTTGCCAGCGGACAATAAGGTATCCGAAGGGAATTGACCCGAGGAGATAGGCGAACAAGGGAGTGAGAGGGCCGTGCATGACTATTATGTATCGACCTCACTGCGCTACGAAAATCGAAACTCGAAATTCGAAACTCGGGACGATTTTCGATTTTCGAGTTTCGGCTCTTTCAACTCCGCGGAAAGCGCATCACCTTCCGGTACTGCGCGCCTTGCGGCGACAGTTTACTTTCAAACAGGAAAAATTCCGAGGCTTCAAACTTTCCGAGCGATGGGGCGGTCTGTCCGGCCACCGCCGCCACCAGCGCCGGCTGTGGGCGCGGCACCTGGAAGCGCGCCAGAGTCAGGTGGGGCGCGAAGGCACGGTCCTCGCGCGCAAACCCGATTTTTTCCATGTAGCTCTCGACCTTTGCGGCGAGTTCCGCCAGCGCCGGCGGCGCCGCCACCCCGGCCCAGAACACGCGCGGCCGCTGCCCTTGGGGGAAAAATCCGAACCCTTTCACTTCCACGGAGAAGGGTTCGAACGGGCCGACTTGGGCGAGAGCTTCCACCACCTGCTTGGTTTGCGCGTCGGAGATTTCGCCGAGGAACTTCAGGGTAAGATGAGTGCCCTCCGGCCGCGTCCAGCGCGCCTCACGACAGGCGCTGCGAAAACTTTGCTGCGCTTCCGTCAGCGCGGCACGAAGGGGTTCAGGCAGATCAATGGCAATGAAAGCGCGCATGGTTAAAAGACCGGGACACGGGACACGGGATACGGGACACGGGGTACGTGACACGGGACACGGGAACTTCCTTCCTAATCCTGAATCTCAAATCTCAAATTCCTGATTTCAAATCCCCGACCCCTAATCCCGAACCCCGTGTCCCGTATCCCGTATCCCGTGTCCCGGGTCCCTAATCCCTGATTCTCCGCCGCACCATTTCCAGGGCCATCTGGCTGGCCCAATGGCGTACACGGTCGCGGGAGCCGGGAAAGTGAAACTCCCGCACTTGCGTTCCGCGCTCGTCGGCGAGGGCGACGAAAACCAATCCCACCGGTTTTTCGATGCTGCCACCCGTAGGACCGGCAATTCCGGTGATTCCCACTCCTATGGAGGCGCCCGCGCGGGCGCGCACACCTTCGGCCAGCGCCTGGGCGACGGGTTTGGAAACTGCGCCGTGAGCTTGGATGAGGTCGGCCGGAACTCCCGCCCATCGGGTTTTCATCTGGTTGGTGTAACAGACGGCGCCGCCCAGGAAATAGCTCGAGCTTCCGGAAATGCGCGTCAGGCGCTCGGCCAGCAAACCGCCCGTACAACTTTCGGCCACGGCCAAGGTCTTCTGCCGCATCACCAAATACATCCCAACGACTTCTTCCAAGCTCTCGCCTTTGCTGGAATAGACGTGGTCGCCGAGAGCCAACTCGATTTTGTCGCCGAGTTCGGCCAACGGCGCTTCCGCATCCTTTTCCGTCGCGGCCCGAGCGCGCAAGTGGACTTCAATCGTGCCGAGCGAGGCGAGGATCGTGGTGGTGGGGTTTGAGTAAGAGCGATAGAGCGGGGCAATGAGTTGGTCGACTTCCGATTCCGGCAATCCCACCACTTTGTATACTCGCGTCTTGATTCGCGCGCCGGAAGCCACGCGTTCCAGCCGAGGAACACAGGTGGCATCGAATAGGGGTTCGAGTTCGCGCGGTGGCCCGGGCAACAGCACCACGATGTTGTCTTGGTGCTGAATCCAGATGCCCGGCGCCGTGCCGTGGCGATTCTCCAGCCACTCGCCGCCCTCCGGCACCTGGACTTGCCGAAGATTGTTTTCCGGCATGGCACGGCCCAGGCGCGCAAAGCGGTCCTCGAGGCGCCGGCGCAGCTCCGTGACTTCTTGTAGAGGGCGTCCCAGAACTTCCGCCACCACGTCGCGCGTCAGGTCGTCTTCCGTCGGTCCCAGGCCGCCGGTCAGCACGACGAGGGGTGACCGCTCGAGCGCCGCCCGCAGCACCGCCCCCAGGTCCTCCTTCGAGTCCCCGACAATGGTCTTGAATCGCACCAGGATTCCCAAACTGTTGAGTCTTTCCGTGAGGAAAAGGGAGTTGGTATCGGTGTGTTGAGGGGTCAGGAGTTCTGAACCGACGGCAATGATTTCGGCGTCCATTTTTCAGCTTTCAGCGATCAGCTTTCAGCGATCAGCGATCAGCATTCAGCGGTATGAAAATAGCAAACGATCGGATCTTTTGGCTGAGAGCTGAGAGCTGAAAGCTGATCGCTGATAGCTATTTCACCAGCGGCATCCCCTCAATGCCCAGGGGGAGATCGACCAGCGTACTATTGGTGGCGAGAATCATCGAGCCGCGGCGGCCGAAGGCCAAGCCCACCAGGTCATATCCGGAGACGACCAATTCCGCTTGGGCGTCCGGCGTCAAGCGCACCACGCCGCGGTTACCCGCCAGCGAGGCCGTTACATAAAGGTTGCCCTCGATGTCAAAGGCCATTCCCTGCGGCCGTCCCAGGCCGCGATAAAAGGACGTGACCTCACCTGCCGGGGAGATGCGCAGCACGTGATCGAAACTGGAAGTCGTGGGTCCCGTCACATAGAGGTCGCCCGCAGTGCTGAAGGCCAAATGATAAGCCGACACGCTGGGCTCGATGGTGGCGAAAACAAAAATCTGGCGATCCGGGCTGATCTTAAAGATCGTACCCGTGCGGTCACCCACGTAGAGATTTTCACCACGGTCAAAAGCGATTCCGGTCGCCACGCCCATCCCCTGCGCGTAGGCGGAGCGCTGCCCGCTGGGGGTCACCCTGTAAATCGACCCTTCCATGCGGCTCGACACGTAGAGGTTCCCTTCGTGATCGAAGGCAACTCCCGTGGCATTCATGACCTCGTTCAAGAACGGGCGCATGACTCGATTCAAATCGATCTTGAACACCGAAGTCGTAACCTTCTGCCCGCGCGTGCCGCTAAAGGTGGTAAAAATGTTGCCCTGCGGATCCAAAGCGGGATTGGCCACAGGATGCAGGTTTTGAGCGATGGTCACGCCCACCACGACGGGCGCGGGCGCGCCCAAACCCGCCCCGGTCTCCACCGTCAGGTTCCGGCTGACGACGTCTTCAGGGACGCGAACTATCAGGCGGTTCGAGGAACTCAAGAGCACGCTGCCGGGCAGGTCGCCAAAGCGCACTTGCGGGCGGCGGCCGTCCTCCGCCAGACTGCGGCCCCGGATCACGATCTCTCCCCCAGGTATCGCGCCACGCGGGCTGATGCCCGTGATTTGCGGCCGGTTCTTTCCGGTGACCGCGGCCTTGTCTTTGGCGAGTCTCGGCTTATCGGTTTCCTTGCCCGCGGATTTTTCCGCAGAGGCTTCTGTCTTTTCGGTTTTTTTCCACAAGCTCATCGGTCGACCAATCCTATGACGGCCAGCACGGCCAAGCTGTACAAGCCTGCAACGACATCATCTAACATGATACCCCAGCCGCGCGGAATTCGCTCGGCTTGTCGAGCCGGAAATGGTTTTACGATATCAAACGCCCGGAATAACAGGAAACCGCCCACCAGCCATTTCCACGTGGCGTGGGGAAGCAGCAGGAACGTGAGCATCTGGCCGACGACCTCATCCACCACCACTTGGCCGGGGTCTGTGCGCCCAAAAAACTTTTCCGCTTCACCCGCTGCCCAGACGCCCAGGGTGAATAACGCCACGGAAGACGCCGCCAGAACGGCAATCGCCGCGGGGCGGTGCAGGGGCAATTGCCCCAAGCCTACCACCACGGCCACTCCCACCAGGGAACCGGCGGTTCCGGGGGCAATGGGAAAGTAGCCCGCGCCGCCCGCGGTGGCGATCCAAATGGCCGGTCCCGCCCGCCGTTCAGTCACGCTCCCCCTCGGTGTCTGTGGTACTGTCCTCCGCCGCGTTTTCTTCATCGGGATCAAGTGGCGCCGGGACGCGGTATCGTCCCTCCAACCAGTTGTCCAGATCGATCAGCTTGCATCGCTCACTGCAAAAGGGACGGAACGGATTGCCTTCCCATGCAATGCTCGTCTTACAGATGGGGCAGCGCATAATACCACGGAGCGCCGGACTTTAGCCCGGCATGCCGCCCCTTCGGCTCCGCTCAGGGCAGGCTCTGAAGGGCGGCGCTACAATTCAGGGCAACGGCGCAGCGACGGGCGGCTGAATTTGCACTAGCGCGCTCCCCCCCGGCAACGGGCTTACTGGCCGCGGCCTCTCGGTAAAGACTTGCTCCTCCAGCCGCGCTACCAGATCGTAATCGCCCGCTTCGGTGATCGTGGCCCAGCGAAAATCCCCCGGCTGCGGCGCGGGCCCCTCGATATCATTGATGAGGATGCAGCCGTCGATGCCGGGCGCCTGCCGCTCGCTGCGGCCTTGACACAGTAACTCGGTTTCTTCCGAGGGGCCTTCCACCAGCACCGGCAGCGATTTTCCCACCATCTGCCGCAAGTTGCGGCGCGAAATCTTTCGCTGCAAGGCCATGAGTTGCTTTTGCCGGCGGCGAGCGGTGGGCGCCGGCACTTGATTCGGTAATTCGAAACTCCGGCTGCTTTCCTCGTTGGAATATAGGAAAACGCCCAGGTGGTCAAACTCCGCCGCCGCAACGAAATCCAGCAGGACCTTGAAGTCATCCTCGGTCTCGCCAGGAAAGCCGACAATGAACGACGTCCGCAGCGCCACGCCCGGAATGGCGGTGCGGATTTTATCCAGCAAGCGCAGAAACTGCCGGCCATTCGAGCCGCGCTTCATCAGCTTCAGGACGCTCGCGCTCGCGTGTTGCAAGGGAATGTCGAAATATTTTGCCACCTTGGGAGATTCCGCCACAGCCGCGATCAGCGCCTCCGTCACCCGGTTGGGGTAGCAGTAGAGAAAGCGCACCCAGACGAGATCCGGAATCTTACCGAGCTCGCGCAGCAGCGCCGGCAATCCGTCGCGGAGGCCCAGATCCTCGCCGTAGCTGGTGGTGTCCTGCCCGACAATGGTGATTTCCCGCACTCCCCGCCTGGCAAGGTTTTCCGCCTCGCGAATCACCGAGGCGAAGCGCCGGGAACGAAATGCGCCACGCATTTGCGGAATCACACAGAACGTGCAGGGATGGTCGCATCCCTCGGCAATTTTCAAATAGGCGGAATAACTCGGGGTGGAGAGCACGCGCGGGGTGAACTCATGGTACAGGTAGGGCTCCGCTGGCGTGCCCGCGGTGCGCGGCTGGGGCTGTTCTGTGCAAGCCACCAGCACGCGTTCCAGCTCATTCGTGCCGATGACGTAATCGACTTCCGGAATCTGTTCCAGAATCTCCCGCCGGTAGCGCTCCACCAGGCATCCGGCCACCACCAGTTTCTTGGCGGCGCCGAATTTCTTGTATTCGGCCATTTCCAAAATGGTGTTGATGGATTCCTGCTTGGCGGGTTCAATGAAGGCGCAAGTATTGACGATGATGACCTCGGCCTGGCCGGGGTGCGGAGTTAGCTCGTACCCCTGCTGCGCCAGGATCCCCATCATCACCTCGCTGTCCACCAGATTCTTGGGACAGCCCAGACTTACCATTCCGACTTTGGGCATAAGGTTCCTGCTTTGCGCCAGTCCCTGAGGTGCTTGGTCACATAAAATTTTAACACAAGTCGGAAGACTCGGGACACGGTACACGGGACACGGGAATCGGGACACGGGACACGGCGCACCGGACATAAGGAATAGGCACACGGGGCATGGAACGCGAGAATCGGGAGAGAGTTGAGGATTCGGGGATTTGGAATTTGAGATTTGAGATTCTGCGGCCGAACCTCTAACCCCCAATTCCGAGTCCCTAACCCCGAATCCCTAATCCCGAATTTCGTGTCCCGTGTCCCGAATCCCGTGTCCCGCTTCACTTCAGTCACCGCCCTGCCGTTGCCAAGTAAGGACCAAGTCTTCCGAGGAGGCGGCGATGAAGCGGCTGTCGGAGGAGAAGGCCACGTCCAGCAGCGGTTGCTGACTTTCCTGGAGGGTTTGCAGCAACGCGCCATCTTCCGCGGACCACACACGCACCGTATGGTCCTCACCGGCGGAGGCGATCCATTTGCCATTGGGTGAGAACTCGGCGCGATGCACGGGTCCGTGGTGACCGGCGAGCGTTTCGAGGAGTTTCCAATCGCCTACCGAGAAGACGCGCACTTTGCCATCCTCACATGTGGTCACCACTTTTTTCGCGTCGCGGGAGAAGGCCATGCTCAGGAGGGTGCCTTCATGCCCGCGCAGCGCATCCACAAATTGGTGGGTTTTCAATTCCACTACCGTGGGGTCAGCGCTGGAAGTGGTCTGAATCTGCCCCAGCAGCATCCAATGGCCATCCGGAGATAGCTCGTAGAGGTTGGGAATATGGGTCAGGTCGGGGAGGGTCACCTTACCGCCCTGGCCCGTCCGAGGATTCCACAGCTCGAAGTTGCTATCCTTGTAAAGTGCCAGGTAGCCGATCATCGGGAAGTAGCGCGCCGGACTGAACCCCCCTTTGGTGCCCACGGCATCCAGCTTTCCTTCCAAATGGTCCCCATCGATATCCCACAGGAACGCCAACAGGGGCGTGGGCGACACCCCTTTGCCTTTGACATGGAATACCCCGTTGGCCAGCAGGAAAAGTTGATGAGGGGATAGGAAATTGGCGGAGTGGATCTCCAAGTCTTGGATATCAGGTAAGCGCGGTTTCAAGACTTTTTGGATTTCATTGGCGCGCAGGTTCATGATCAGCACTTTGTCATCAGCGGCAACCGCGAGCAGGGAAGAATCGGGCGAGAAAGCGCCATCCGATGAATACTTCAAAGCCAAGTGGCCTTCCATGTGGCCATGACCGACCCACACGGCAGCCGTGGGTGGCGACTCTACGGTCTCGACTTGGGCGCACAGAATGGCGGGGAGCAGGAGCAGCGCAGCGCTGAGGAAGAGGGTGATAAATCGAAACTCGAAACTCGAAACTCGAAATTCGAAACTCGAAATTCGAAACTCGAAACTCGCGGCATAGCTGGCGAATTTCGGATTTCGAATTTCGGTTTTCGTCTTCCCGGTGAACCTCGAAATGCGGAGCGCAAGATCTGCGGCATACCCTGCGATTTTCGATTTTCGAGTTTCGATTTTCGAGTTTCGATTTCCGAGTTTCGATTTTCGAGTTTCGATTTTCGAGTTTCGATTTTCGAGTTTCGGCTTTTGCTCGAAGTTAGGCAAGCTCCCCCTTGGAAATGCGATTTACCAGCTCGCGGTCCGCTTCCAGAAAGTTATACTCCGGAAGCTTGGCGCGCGGCGCCCACTCGATGGCTTCAAACACCCGATTGCGAACCTCGCCGCGGTAGCCCGCCATCGTGAAGAAAACCACTTCCACATAGCGGTCGGGATAGCGGTGACGCCGGCGGAAAATTTCCCCGCCAATTTCCGCTTGAATCGCCAGTTCTTCTTCCAGCTCCCGCCGCAGGGCCGCAGGCAACTCTTCTCCGTCCTCCACCTTGCCACCGGGAAATTCCCACTGTAGGCCATACGCGTCGGAGCGCCGCCGCTGGCAAATCAGAATACGGTCCCCCTCGAGTATGATGCCGGCGACGACCAGAATGGGTTTCTGCTCTGTCATCAAGGAATGAGATTGTAGCAGAGGAAACGCCACCGCGCGCGCGCCCTTTATCTTGGGCCGGCGTCGGTCACTTCACTCATACCTCAACGCCACCAGGGGATCGACCTTCGTCGCCCGGCGAGCGGGGAGGTAGCAGGCCGTCAGTGACACACACGCCAGCAGGAACGAGACGGCTGCAAACGTAATAGAATCGGTCTGGGCTACTCCAAAAAGCAGGCTCGCCAGCAATCGAGCCAATCCCGAGGCTACAACCAGCCCGACCGCCAAACCGGAGAGTGCCAATAGAAATCCCTTGCGGAGAACCATCCGCAGGACATCACGCGGTCGCGCGCCGAGCGCCATGCGAATGCCAAATTCATGCATCGAGCGCTCGGTTGTGTAGGAAACCAATCCATACACGCCGGCGGCAGATAAGATTGTGGCGAGTAAAGCAAACGCCAGCAGTAGCCGCGCGAGAAAGCGTTCTTCCGCGAATGTTGAGGCTACCTGTTCCCGCAGAGTGCGCACATGGAAAATTGGCAGGTTGGGATTTACGCTGGAAACTGCCGCGCGAATCGATGGCACCAGAGACCGCGGGTCACCTTTGGCCCTTGCCAGCAAGGTGATGTCTGGCTGCCATGGGAACATCAGGTATGTCTGGGCCAATGGAAAGTAGACGACCCGCTCAGGCTCTTTGCGAAGATCCCGGGGCGCAATGTCGCCCACAACGCCGACTACTTCAAATGTCGCATTGCGCAGGCCCAAATGTCCAATATGCTTTCCGAGCGGGCTTTGGTCCGGCCAATAGCGCTTAACCATCCCGTCACTTACGATGGCAACGCCTGGTGCCTTCTCCCCGTCGGATCGAGTGAAATCGCGGCCGACCAACAGAGGTATCCCGAGCGTGCCGAAATAACCTGGGCTGGTCCTGTTCAGGCTCACCCAGACTCCTTCGCTTTTGGAGGCGTGGTGTCCTTCCAGCGTTACGGTTGTACCCATCCAGGGTTGAAGAGGAAGGCTCCCGAGCGCCGCCGATTGGACGCCCGGCTGGGCGCGCAATGCATCGAGAAGAGGATCTATCAAGGCCGCCGCGCCGGCCTTGTCATATCCCTGGCGAATGGGGTCTGTGGAGGCGGCAACGGTATGATCAGGATCGAATCCGAGTCGGACATGGGAGGCTTGCCGCAGCGTCCGAATCATGAGGCCCGCGCCCACGAGAAGAATGACCGATGCCGCCAACTGGAAAACGACGAACAGGTTCTGCAATGAGAGTTTTTGCGAGAACGTGGGGGTTGAGCCGAAGTCCCCTTTCATGGCAAGGACGCTATCGGAGCGCGAGTATCTCAGCGCCGGCGCTATGCTGCTCACCACTCCCGCCAGAACCGCCGCAAGCATGGTGAACGTCAAAACTCGGATGTCGAGAATGGACGTAGAACGCTCCAAAGGAATGGGAAGAATTGGCGGCGCGGAGGCCACAAGAAGCCAAGTCCCCCAGGCAGCGAGCGCACATCCCGCTGCCGCCCCTAAGGCCGCGATGACCAGCCCTTCAATGAGGTGAAGCCGGATAATACCGAGTCGGGTGGCGCCAAGAGCCATGCGCACCGCAAATTCTTTCTGCCGGCCCTCGGCGCGTACCAGCAGCAGCCCCGCCGCATCGGAACAGGCGATCAAGAGCACGAGCAGGACGATGCCCAACACCAGGAAAGAATAGTGTGCCCGGTCGGCCCTTGCCACTTCCGTCGCAGAAGCTAAGACTGGCCACGGACGTGCAAAATCCGAATCCTCCCCAGGTTCTGGTTTGCCCGCTCCAAATCGGTCGCCCAGGATGTTGAGCTGTGCCTGGGCTTGTGCAATCGAGATGCCCGGCTTCAGCCGTCCAACGATCCCAAACGGGCTGAAGGACCTGCTTCCTAAGGGGATTTGACTTTTCAGAAGTGGATCAAGCTGAAGCCCGTAGGACATGGGGAGCCACACTTCCGGGAGGTTTTCGAAACTGACACCTCCAAAGCCCGCCGGAGTGACACCCACCACGCTGAATAGCTGTCCGTCAATGAGAACGGTCATTCCGAGCACGCTTGTGTCTGAGGAAAAATGCCGGCGGCAAAAATCGTGGCTGAGCATGGCGACGGGTGGTGCTCCGAGGCGATCATCTTCGGGGGCGATTGTGCGACCCCGTGTGGCTTCGACGCCAAGGGTTGGAAAGTAGTATCCCGTGACCATTCCTGCCACGGCGCGTTCCGTGCCCAGCTTTCCCGCCGATATGTTTACGGGAAAACGATCGATATAGGCGGCCAAGCCAGCGAAGATATCTGTGTTGTCGCGATACTCCAAGTAGCTGGGATAGGAGTTGGTCCTCCAATACGCTTCACCCCTCGTCTTGCCCCCACAAATTCGCACGACTTCGCTAGGACGCCTGATGGGAAGAGGTCGAAATAGTACGACATCAATTAAGCTGAATATTGCCGTGTTGGCGCCGATGCCGAAAGCGAGGGTGAGAACGGCGACAGCCGTGAAGCCGGGATTCTTGCGCAGCAGGCGCGCGCCGTAGCGTAGGTCTTGGGCGAAGGTTTCAAGCCAGCGAAAGTCCCACAACTCGCGGCTGGTTTCTTTGAGCCGGGTGACGTTGCCGAATTGGCGGCGGGCGGCGTAGGGAGCTTCTTCCGCCGCGACGCCTTGCTCGCGTAGCTTCTGCTCGCGCATGGCGAGGTGGAACTGCAACTCGTCGTCCAGGTCGCGGTCAAGCTCACGGCGCCTGACCAACGCCTTCATTCGCAGCCAGAGTGCCGAGATACGCTCGCTCAACATCGTTGCTCCTTTCACCACTGAGGCACGGAGGCACTGAGAGTTCGGTAAGACAATTTCTTCCTGTAAAACAAGGTTGTAATTTCTTGTTTTTTCAACAAGAAAATTTGCACGTCTCGTAGGGGCACCCCTCGTGGGTGCCCACCACAAGGGCACCCACGAGGGGTGCCCCTACGAGACGGTTTTGGTCGCGGCTCTGCCGCGGTGTGCCTCTGTGTCTCTGTGGTTAAACCTCATGCCGTTTCCATGACGCGCGCAATGGCCGTGACCATGCGGTTCCACTCGGCGTGCTCGGTTTCGAGGTACCTTCGGCCCGCCGGCGTGAGCCGGTAATACTTGGCCCGGCGGTTGTTTTCTGAGAGACCCCACTCGGCGGCGAGCAGGCCACGCAACTCCAGGCGGTGCAGGGCGGGGTAGAGCGCGCCTTCCTCGACGCGCAGCACGTCGTCGGAGCGCTGGTGGATCGCCTCGGCGATGGCGTAGCCGTGCATCCGGCCGCGTGCCAGCGTCCGCAGCACCAGCATGTCGAGCGTGCCCTGCAACAGGTCCAGTGCCTTTTCCATTTTCTCTCCCATAGAATGCTTAGGGGAATATGGCAGAGAGGTGGCGGCGTGTCAAGGAGTTTCACATGAGCAGGTAGGCAGTGGGCAGTAGAATCCGAGGAAGTGGCCGGAAGAAACTTTTGTGCACACTGCATTTTGTTCTTGACAAGACCGATGGCTTGGCCTATAGTGATAGCTGAGGAGCAAGGCTAGTGATGCCCTGAGAGAACGGGCGGATGGGCGGCAAGTGCGATGGTCGATGGCAAGCCAGGCCGACAAATTGTAGGAATGGCATTCCGACATTGTGTCACTTGCTCGGAAATCTCCCAAAGCCGTCAGCCTGTTGAAAATAAAGGGCAGAAAAGATGATTTTTTCCCGCCCAAAGCCGCTACCTAACTGAAAATAAACCCACTTATAGCAACTTCAAAAAATAATAACTTTGGGGTGCAAATTGTCCGAGGGACGAGACGCCAAATTGTCGCGGGCAGACGCCAGGAAAGGCCCGGCATGGTGAGAAATCCCGGCAAGGGATAGGTGTGGCCCGATGAACCGATTAGCGTTCGATCTTTTCCCCCAGGAGCGCCGCGACGGCTTCCAACAGGTCCCGGTCGTGGGGTATAAAGGCGGCGGGTTGGTCGCTATCGATATCGATTTCGCCCAGCACGCGGCCTTGATGGAGGATGGGCACTACGATTTCCGAACGTGTTTCCAGGCTGCACGCGAGATAACGAGGGTCGGCGTTGACGTCGTCCACGATGACGGTCTTGCCGGTGGAAGCCGCCGCGCCGCAGATGCCCTGATGGAGAGGAATCCGCGTGTGCGGGGTCGGCTTGCCCACGTAAGGACCCAAGACCAGTTCTTCGCCCTGAAGCAGGTAGACGCCCACCCAGTGATAGTGCAAGCGCTCTCGGCGCAACAAGCTGACCACCTCCGTTAGCAGCGCACTCGCGTCCGGCGTGCTCGTAATGAGGTTGCGGATGGAATTCAGAATTTCCAGGTTATTCATGAAAAAGCTCCTACCGATATCGCGTGCCCTCGAGACCCTGGCCCGTGAATTAATTGTTGCGCGGACCTGTTTTGAAGTTCCGCGGCTCGTCCCCTATGGGCATGAAAAAGCCGCGGACCTACAGAGCAGGTCCGCGCTACACCTGTTTGCGCGCGGCGACAATCAGATCGTGTGACCCTTCTGATTCAAAGGGAGTGCGGGCGAAGTCCCCCCAGAAACTAAAGTCGCCCAAGCCGGCCCGCGATGCGAGGTCAGTCAGGAGCTTTTGGAAGAGAGGAATTTGCCGGGACGTCCGGGTGTGGGCTTGCCATTTCCCCGTAGGCTTTTCGCGCGCCAGAAACATGGCGTGAAAGTTGATATGGTCGGCGTGATACTCCGCGACCTTCACCAGCAGGACCTCTTCGCGGGGAGTCTCGCCGGTGAGGAGGGGGAACTGGCTGATCTGTTGTTGCCAACGCAAGTCGTAATTTAGATTTTGCGTCAGAAATATTCCGCCCGGACGCAAAGCGCTCGCTACTCCGCGCAACGCGGCGAGCAACTGGCCCTCAGTGGAAAGGCCGGGAAGGGCATTGCCCAAGCAGAAGGCCGCGGCGAATTCCGCGGGGAGGCCGGTAGCGCTTTCCATGGTGAGCAGTCTCGCCTCGGCTCTTCCGTGCGCGGCGGCGATGGCGTCCGCGGCGGTCTCAATTCTCCGGCGCGTGAATTCCACCATTCCCGCATCGGCGTCAAAGCCCAGCACGTTGAAGCCTTGTTGCGCGAGCGCAACCACGTGTCCGCCCGTGCCGCATGCCGGAACCAGGACTCTCGCGCCCGCTGGGCGCGCCAGTTCTTCGAGCAGCGGCATTTCGCGCGCCAGGCGCTTTTTCCAGTTGATAATCGCATCGTAGTACGACGCGAAATTATTTGACATGAAACACCGGGAACAAGAAAGTCTCTTGCTATTTCAAATCTGCGGGCGCAGGAATCGTCACCTCTCCGGTGGCCGCCCATTCCGTGCCGCGCACCAGGGTCAAGCGGAAGCCCGGGTTGTCCATGGCCTTCACATCGTGGCCCAGAGTGGTTTGAAACACTCGTCCCGAACCGTATTTGAGAGTCCACATCAGCGGTTCATCTTTTCCCGTGCCACAATTCTTGCCGTTATTTCCACAGTTGTTCGGATCATCGAGGGCGGTCGCCAAAACATGAATGTTCGGTTGCAGCGAGAGCCCGTGATAGAGTTCGTCCGTATCCGCAAAGCTCGCGGGCATACCTTTGGTGATGGGGTTTTCCGGGTCCACGATTTTGACGGTAAAGGGATGATAGGGCCCATGGCCGCCGGTCTCGCGCCAGGTACCACCCACCAGCTTATCGAATTCATCCCACCCCCAGAAGGCGTTGTCCGAGTGGTGGTAGCACACAAATCCCTTGCCGTTGCGCACGAAGTCGAGCATGGCCTGGCGCGCGCGGTCGTCCCACCAGGGCCCGGCGGAATGGTTCGCATCGTTGTAATTGAGCACGAGCACGTCGTAAGGGGCGAAAGTTTCCAGTCCGTTGCCGCGCACTTCTTCGTTCACGCGGACTTCAAATCGCCCGGTGTCTTCGAGGATTTGGCGCAGCACCGGCGTGGTGAGGGCCCATTTATGATTACTCACCCCGGTCAGAATAAGAACCTTCACTTTAGGCGGGGCCTGGGCGAGTAACGACCCCGCGCTGAAAACGATGGCCAGAACAGTGGAGCAATATCGCGACATCATAGAGATTCCTCCTACGAATGCAAAGGATAACCGCTACCCGCTATTTCAAATCTGTGGGCACAGGAATCGTCACCTTTCCCGTGGCTGCCCATTCCGTGCCGCGCACGAGCGTCAAGCGAAAGCCCGGGCTGTCCATGGCCTTCACATCGTGGCCCAGCGCGGTTTGGAACACGCGTCCCACGCCGTACTTGAGTGTCCAGATCAGTGGTTCGTCATTTCCGGTGCCGCAACCCTCGTTAGGTTTCCAACAGTTCTTAGGATCGTCCCAAGCGGTGGCCAGAATGTGAATACCCGGCTGGATCGAGAGTTGGTGGTAGAGTTCGTCATTTTCCGCGAAACTCGCGGGCATGCCTTTAGTGATGGCATTTTCCGGGTCCACGATTTTGACCGTGTAGGCATGATAGGGCGCATGACCGGCGGTGTCACGCCAAGTGCCACCCACCAGCCTATCGAATTCGTCCCACCCCCAGAAGGCGTTATTCGAGGCGGGGTAACTCACCAATCCTTTGCCGGTTCGGACGAAGTCGAGCATGGCCTGGCGCGCGCGGTCGTCCCACCAGGGGCCGGCAGTTTGCTTATAGTCGTTGTAGTTGAGCAGCAGCACGTCGTAAGGCGCAAAAGTCTCCGATCCATTGCCGCGCCCTTCTTCGTTCACACGGACTTCAAATCGTCCCGTCTGCTCCAGGATATCGCGCAGCACGGGCGTGGTGGCCGCCCACTGATGATTGCTCACGCCGGTGAGAATAAGAACCTTCACTTTGGGTGGGGCCTGCGCTAGTAACGACCCCACGCTGAAAACGATGGCCAGGACTGCCGAACAAAATCGCGACATGGTCAAGAGTCCTCCTACGAATGCAGAGAATTGTCGGCGCGTCTCGCGGCCGCCGGCGCGGGGAGTATCCTACCACTTTGCCTCAAGAGCGGCTGGAATTGTGTGGGCTGGCGAAGCTTTGGAGTGCGGCAGCTTGCTGCCGCTTTGGCTCAAGCCAGCTTGCTGGCGAGGACTTCTACTCTGGGTTGAAATTCCCGCGAGCAAGCTCGCGGGGAGGAAAGCGGCAGCAAGCTGCCGCACTCCAAAGCTTCGCATTCGCGCTTGCGCGCTTTCCCTTGCCTTGCGCTGCCAACTTCCGGGATACTGGCTGAGGCCCATTGCTGGCGGGATCCGAGAAAAGCTGCGGGCCGTCAGCGGTGAGGAACCAACCGTCAATTTGGAGGATACCGTGTGCCGTCGCGCAACATTTCTCAGCCTCGCCCTTTCCTGCGTGTTGCTTAGTGTCCCGGCCGCACGCGGTCAACAGACCGGACTGGATGGGCTGCTTGACCGCGAGATGCCGTCGCTTCTTGCCACTTACAAGGCGCTGCACGCTGCGCCCGAGCTTTCTCATCACGAAGAAAAAACCTCGGCTTTCGTGGCGGGCGAACTCCGGACTTTGGGATACACGGTCACAGAGCACATCGGCAAATACGCCGGGCATCCGGAATGGGTCGGCTACGGCGTGATCGGCGAGATGAAGAATGGCGAGGGCCCAACGGTGTACGTTCGCACCGAACTCGACGCGCTGCCTGTGGAAGAGATGACGGGACTACCTTACGCCAGCAAAGTCCGGATGAAAGATGACGCTGGCCGCGAGGTGGGCGTGATGCATGCCTGCGGGCACGACATTCACATCACATCATTTCTGGGTACGGCGAAAATGCTGGTGGAACTGAAGGATCAATGGCGCGGCACGCTGGTGATGCTGGCGCAGCCCGCGGAGGAAGCTATCAACGGGTCAAAAGCGATGCTGGATGACGGCCTGTACACACGCTTTCCGCGGCCGGATTATGTCCTGGCACTGCACGATGCCCCGTCCCTCGAGGCGGGCAAGGTGGGATTTACGCCGGGTTTCGCTTTGGCCAGCTCGACTTCCGTCGATGTTACCCTGCGTGGTATCGGCGGCCACGGGTCAGCGCCGCAAGCGGCCAAAGACCCCATCGTGGAGGCAGCCCAGTTCATCCTGGCAATTCAGACCATCGTGAGCCGGGAGGATTCGCCCTTCGATCCGGCCGTAGTCACGGTCGGTTCGATTCACGGGGGAACGCGCTACAACATTATTCCCGATGAGGTGCATTTGCAGCTCACCATCCGGACTTATAAGGAAGAAGTGCGGCAGCACATTCTGGCGGCGCTGGAGCGCATGGCCCAGGGTATCGCCACCGCGGACGGCATTCCGGCGTCACGCGCCCCCATGGTGACCACCGGCGAGAGCGAATACACACCCTCGACTTATAACGATCCGCAACTGACGCTGCGCTTGGGAGAGGTTTTTAGGAAAGCATTGGGAACGGAAAACGTCGTGGAATTGCCACCGGTCATGGCCAGCGAGGATTTTTGCCGCTTCGGTCTCGAGAGTCGCCAAATTCCCATTTGCCAGTTCACCTTGGGCGCGGTGGATCCGGCGAAGCTTGCGGAGAGCCGACGCACAGGCGTGCCGCTGCCGGGGCTGCACTCCAGTTTGTGGGCGCCGGTTCCCGAACCGACGCTCCGCACCGGAGTGAAATCCATGACGAGCGCGGTTTTGGATTTGATGAAGACATAGGGGATTTAGGATTGAGCGGGGGCCGCACCGGGGGCGGGCTCCGCCTGAGGATACGAGTTGACAGCAGCTTCCACGCTGTCGTAAACGTCGAAGACAGTGGCTAACTTGGTGATGGCTAAAGCATCGCGCAGTTTCTTGGTCAGGTTGGCCAGTTTTATTTCGGCGCCGCGGCTCACGGAGGATGTGCCGGCGGCGACCAGAGCGCCGAGACCGGCGCTATCGATAAAAGTCAGGCCGCCCAAGTCGAGCACCATGCGCGTATTCCATCCCCACTTCTCCTTTATCCAGTCGCTCTTTTCGAGCACCTCTCTGACTTTGCCGCGGAAGTCCATGCTCTCCTGTCCTATCACCAAGCGGCCCACCGGTTCCAGGATGATGATCCCGTGTAACTCCTTCTCTTTGATTTCAATAGCCATAGTTTTCTCCTCGAGGCGCCGGGGAACCGGGAAATGTTGCATGGATGCAAACCAGCCCTGCCCGCCGCTATCATGGTCGCGACAAGGTTACGCGATTGTTACGACAAAGTAAAGCTTGCAGGCCGGGGCGATGTGGGTATGTCCAATGCTGTTCACTAGGATTTTGTCAACGCGACTATTCCCTGTTCGACCCAAGAACCGCCCTCACCCCGCTGGCGCCAAGGCTCGCGGCGGGATTGCCGACGTCGGTAACATTTCAGCAAACAGGCCACAACAGGAGGTCGGTTCTCTCGCCACCGCAGCAAAGGCACTCTATAATAGGTGGCCTATTCTCGCTGACCCCTTGGGCACGAGGATGGCAGCGGGCGTGAAAGGATGGCTTTGTGGACTTGCTCTTATCGGACCTGGAAGTGCGCTTGCTGGGGGCGCTGATCGAAAAGGAAATCACCACGCCGGATTATTACCCGCTGTCGCTCAACGCGCTGACCAACGCGTGTAATCAGAAGTCGAACCGTCATCCGGTGATGGCGCTAGATGAGGGGGCGGTGCGCGAAGCGCTAGACTCCCTGAATCAGAGAGGGTTGGCGGGACCCACCTCAACCGCGGAGAGCCGCGTGACCAAGTTTGGGCATCGCGTGCAGGAGGTCTATAATTTCGACCGGCGCCAGACCGCCCTCTTGTGCGAACTCATGCTGCGGGGTCCGCAGACGCTGGGCGAACTGCGCGTGCACGCCGAGCGCATGTATCGTTTCGACGATCTTGAGACTCTTGAGGCGACGCTCCAGAAGCTCAGCGAGCGTCAGCCGCCCCTGGTGAAAAAGCTCCCCCGCCTGCCCGGCACCAAGGAGCCGCGCTATGCGCAATTACTGGCCGGTGAAAAGCCGGAGTGGGCTGCCGTCGCGGAGACGGTTGCGGTTGCCGTCTCGCCCCCGTCTGACGACCGTATTCCGCGCCTCGAAGCGGAGGTGGCGGGACTGCAGCGGCAACTCAACGACCTGCAACAACAGTTCGCCCAGTTCAAACAGCAGTTCGAATGACGCGCGGTTAGTGACGCGTCCTCCTACTCAAACACATCGGAATTGAAGGGGGGATTCAACGGACTTGTACCGTTCCAATTGGCACGCTCGATTGACAGCCGGAACCTAATTCTTGTACGCTCAACACGTCAACACGGACGAGCGAATTGACCTTATTAATTAGGAGAGCGAGAAAGAACATGAAAATTAAATCCGTATTCTTACTTGGGCCGGCTTTGCTTCTTTCGAGCACCCTGTTTGCTCAGGGGCCGCGTGGAGCGATGCCGAGTACCCCGGCGCCGGCTACCCCGACGGTGGCACCAGCGCAGGGCGCCCCGACGATGGGGCCGGCGCCGGTTGCGCCGACGAAGGGGCAGGCGCAGGGACCCATGACGGAGAAGGAAGTCTCCACAGAACTCAAGAAAGAGGGGCCTGACCAGCTCCTGAAGGACCTCGAAAAGCGCGGTGTGGCATTTGAAATGGACGCCGATACCGAGAAAAGACTGCGCAAAGCCAAAGCGACAGACGATGTTATCAAAGCCGTTACCGCCGCCGGTCCGAAGGAAAGGGCGCTTGCGGCCAAAGCGGCAGTCGAGGCCAGTGGCGGAGCGGTGCTACCGCCGGCGGAGGCTGCAGATTTCAAGGCGCTGTCAACTGAACTCGACCCGGACAGGGCCATTGCTCTGGCGGAAGCTTTCGCGGCGAAGTATCCTAAGAGCGAGGTTCTCAGTTACGCCTATTCATTTGAAGCCAATGCTTACCAGACGAAGGGGGACATCGCCAAGATTGTGGAGTATGCCGAGAAGAGCCTGGATTTGAAGAAAGACAATCTGATGAGCCTGCTCTTGGCAGCTTACGCCATCCCCACGCCGCAGTTCATGAAACTGCATTCGACGGATGAGCCAGAGCAACTTGCCAAAGCCGAGGGTTATGCCCAGGCCGCTCTCCAGGCAATTGACGGTATTAAGAAGCTGCCCAACGAGCAGGACGATGCCTATGCCAAGCGCAAATCCGTCTTCATCTCGAGCGTCCACGGCGACCTGGGGATGATTCATCTGCAACGTGCGCCACTCGGCTTGATGGGGATGGATAAGGATGAACTGGCCAAGGCGGAAAATGAGTACCAGCAGGCTGTTTCCCTCACGGATAACCCCGATCCAAGTGACTACTACCGGCTGGGCGAAGCCTATCGTCTGGAAGGCAAGATCGATGACGCCATCGCGGCTTTCACCAAAGCCAGCGAAGTCGGCGGGGGTGCGATAAAGCAATTCGCCGACCAGCAAGTCGCTGCGCTGAAAAAGGCGAAGGCACAGCCCGCGGCTCCCGCCAAGCCGTAGACTGAGGGAAGCGCGAACCGTGGTGCGCGGGAGTCATGATCCGTTTTTTCCACCGCGGTGGCGGAGCACTATTGCGCCTGTGGATCTCAGGCTTGATCATCGAAGGGGATCGATGGAATAACCGGGAGCAACGCCTCTCGGGGCGCAGATTTCGAGTTCGCCGCGCTCCGATTGGATGTTGTGACCGCTTCCGGGGCGCGGCCCTGTGTGACCTACTGGAAGGGGCTGGAGCATCGCCTCGCCCGCGACGAGAGGAGTCGGCGCCCAAAACGCATGGCGGAAAACGACCCCGACCGATTTCAGAGTACGGTCGGCTACCAATTTCGTAACCCTCAATTCCTGTTGGAAGCTCTCACGCACTCCTCCTTTGCGCAAGAGTCAGCGGGCCAGGCGCGAGACAATGAGCAAATGGAGTTCTTGGGAGATGCCGTGCTGACGTTTGTGGTCAGCGTGATGCTGGCGGATGCCTTTCCGGATTGGGAGGAAGGCAAGCTGACGCGGGCCCGTGCGCATCTGGTGGCGGCGCCTCATTTGCACTCTGTGGCCAGCCGCTTGAATCTGGGCCAGTACTTGCGCCTGGGAAGGGGGGAGGAGAAAACCGGGGGGCGCGACAAACCCGCGCTTATGGTGAATGCGCTGGAAGCGGTGGTGGCCGCACTCTATCGTGATGGGGGCATCGAGGCGGCCCGCGATTTCATTGCCCGCTTCATCGTGCCCCAGGATCTTGGGGCGGCGGCCCGCGATCTGTTCGTGATCGATTACAAATCGGCCCTTCAGGTGCATCTGCAAGCGGAGAGAACCCCTCCTGCCGAATATCGAGTGGTTGAGGAATCCGGCCCGGAGCATCAAAAAACCTTTACGGTGGAGGCCCTGGCAGGCGACAATCTTATCGCCCGTGGGCGCGGCGGCAGCAAGAAAGTTGCGGAACAGGAAGCGGCCCGGTTGATTCTGGAAGAGCTGGGGAGGAAGACCGAAACACATGGATGAAATAGTCAAGAAGTCATCAACCCGCGACACTTTTGAGTCCTTGGTCGTCACCGTCATCCTGGCCATCTTCGGCACCACCTTCGCCCTCCAGGCGTTCAAGATCCCCACCGGCTCGATGGAGAATACGCTTCTGATCGGAGACCACCTCCTGGTGAACAAATTCATCTTCGCCCCACAAGATGGAGTGCTGGCGCGTATGCTTCCTTATCGGGATTTGCGCCGGGGTGACGTGGTGGTGTTCAAATTCACGCCTACGGACGAGCAGACGGAACCCGGCGAGCATTTTGTAAAGCGCGTTATGGGCGTTCCAGGTGACCATATCCGAATCTTTCATCGGCAGGTTTTTGTAAATGGGAAGGCGCTGAATGAACCCTACGTTCGCCATGAACCCGCCTATGTCGACGAGCTCCGCCCCGGCGACGACTTCCCGCCGCCCGATAGCGAGTATCTTTCCGGAGCCACATCCTCCTGGGACGCGGAAATGGCGGGTGCGGTTAAGGATGGTGAGCTCATTGTGCCGCCGGAAAAATATTTCGTGATGGGGGACAACCGCGAGCAGAGCTGGGACAGCCGCTTTTGGGGTTTTGTTCCTCGCAGCGTGGTCAGTGGCCGTCCCTTGTTGATTTACTGGTCTTTTGACACCGCTCATGACGAATACCTTCACAACTCGCTCAGCGACCGCATCGCGCAGGTCGTTGACCTGATTATCCATTTCCCGACCAAGACCCGCTGGCGGCGCACTTTCAATATTGTACGCTGATGCCTTCCCGCAACCGCCGACGCGTTCGAAATATGACGATCGCCCTCCTGCTTTTGGGATTGGCGGCGTGGATCGTTCCGTCTTATTTCAGCGCCGAGCGCTATCGCCGCCGCCTCCAGGCGGGGCTGGAGCAAGCGTTGCATCGGTCGGTTAAGTTTGGGGCTCTGTCTTTCCATCTGGTGCCGCGCCCGGGGTTTTCCATCGAATCCGCGGAAGTTGACGAGGACCCCGATTTCGGTCCTGAGCCCTTTGCTCGTGTCGACCGTATTGATTGCGAGTTGCGCTGGCACAGCCTCTGGCGTTCGCGCATGGATTTTGCCCACCTTCATCTGGTCGATCCCAGCTTCAACATTGTCTTAAACTCCCGCGGGGAGTGGAACGTGGAAAGGCTGTTGGGGCAAAGTGGTGTGACCGCGCCCGCCGGCGCCCCAGCGGGGGGAAACCCTTCCCCGGCGGCGGAGCAATTGGACCTGGAGGTGGTTGATGCTCGCATCAACTTTCAAGTGGGCCCCAACAAGAAGCCTTTTGCCCTGACGGACGTCCAGGCGCGCCTGCAAGTTAATCCTGCTCAGCGCCGCGTGCAGTTCCAAATCACCGCCAGTCCGGTGCGCTCGGACCTCACAATTCCCACCCCCGGTCCGGTCATGGCCGATGGCACCTGGACGCCGGGAGGTGATTTGGGCGGTTCCCTCGATGCCCGGGTGCACACGCGGGGTGCCCTGCTTTATGATTGGATTCCCGTCGTCACCGGAGAAAATCCCCAAGTTTATGGAGTTATGGATTCTGATGTTCACCTGACCGGCTCGTTACCTGATCTCACCGTGGAGGGAGTAACTCACCTTTCGCAACTCCATCGATGGCGGGAACTCCCGCCGTCTGATCCCATGCCGTGGACCTTCCGCTATCGCGCCCAGTTGGGGCGCGGGCGTGAACGTGTTCAGGTGGAAGGCCTGGAAGCTTCCTTTGCGGATTCGCACTTGCATCTTTCCGGAGTGGTGGACAAGCTGAAATCGGCCCCGGAACTGGACCTAGTGATGTCGCTGGAGCGCTCGCGCCTGGAGGATGTAATGGCGGTCGTCCACCGCGTGTGGCCGAACGCCAGTGCCTGGAACTTGAAGGGTAGGATTGATGCGATGCTTACCATTCAGGGCCCCTGGAAGGAGCGGCGTTACGGCGGTTATGTGGGTGCGCAGCAGGCCAGTCTGGAGACGCCTTCCGGTGCGTTCCCCCTTTCCGAGATTGCCGTGCGCATCAACAACCGCGGGGCGATCCTGGCGCCTGTGCAAATTGCCTTGGCTCCTCGCGTTGTCCTGTCGGCGCAGGGCACGATTGAGCGTACGAATCTCGGACCTCGGTATGAAGTGCAGCTCGCGGCCAAAGGCGTCCCATTGCGCGACGTCGTGTCATTCGGGCGCGGGCTGGGCATTCACGCTTTTCAAGGTATTGACGCCACCGGTTCTGCCCACGCCTCCATTCATCTGGCAGGTTCTGCCTGGCCGTTGGCGCGCCCGGTCCTGACCGCACGCGCGGAAATACGGGCCGCGCGTCTGTTGATCTCGGGGCTGACGGAACCACTCAACCTTCCAAGGGCGAGCTTGCAAATCAACGGCGACCAAATCACTGCGGATCCGGTAGTTGCGGTTCTGGGGACGAGTGTCTTTAATGCCACGCTCGCGCATCACGGCGCGCGCGTAAATCCTTGGAATTTTGATGTGCACGCGAACAGCTTGAGGCTTGAGCAGGGCGCGCTTTGGTTCGATGCCCTGGGCCTGCGCCGGCCGCTGCCCCTGCTGGAGCGCCTGCCGGGGCTGTCCTCTTTCGCGGCGCGGCGCATAGCGGCCTCGCAGATATTTGGCAGCCTGAATGCCGAAGGGCGGTTTTCCACCCCTGCCTTGAGCTACCGCGGCGTGGTGCTGAAGGATTTTCAAGGAAATTTTGAAATCGCGGGCCGCACGATTCGGATGAAGACGGCGAAATTCGGCGCCGATGGCGGCCGCGGCGAGGCGGAAGGGGCCGTGGATTTCACCACCTCACCTCCCGTTCTTTCCGCCAAGGCCCTGCTCGCGGGCGTTTCCGTACAGTCCTTGACGGTCCGCCTTCTCGGCCCAGTGCGCGAACTGCGCGGTTCCGTGAACGCCACCGGAAACTTCCAGACTCGCGGCCTGGCGCGCGAAGAGCTGGCGGAAAACCTGACCGGCCAGATGGTATTGCGTGTAAAGGATATTTCCTTTGGGGATTCCGATCCCCTCGGAACCTTGACGCATCAGGCGCTTTGGGGGAAACTCGAACCCGCGCATGGCCCGGTCACGACCCCTCCTGTAACGCTGAATGTGGGGATTCGTGATCGCCGTTTCATTCTGAAACCCACGGCGCTCGACCTGAGCGGAGCAAACCTGCAATTCAACGGCACATACACCTGGGCCGGAATAGTGAGCCTGAATGTGCGCGCTGACCTGCGGCGCCTTCACCGACGCTGGCTTGCACCGGATGACGCTCCCCAACCCTCTGCGCTCCTCCCGGAGGTTCGCCTGGGCGGACGGATTGACCACCTCGAGGTCATTCCGCAGGAAGGAGTCGCGAGTGGGGGAAGAATGCGGGGAGGCGGAGGAGTCCGGTAACCTCAACCTCACACCCTATGATGGGAGGACACTTTGAAACAAAGCGCCAGAGCATTTTTCGCTAACGCCCGCCAGGTTCCGGGCCTCACCACCGAGCCCTTTGCCCGGGCACTAGCGGCAGCCGCGCTGGCCGGAATTCTCGTCGTTCTTGGAACAGCGCCGGAAGGCAAAAGCGCTACGGTTGACCTGGCCACCCAAACGGCGGCCAAGTCCCTGGAAGTGAAGTTGCAAATTCTGGAAAGCAAGGATTCGCTGCCTTCCGCGTCCTACCGGGCATTGATCATTACCGAGTATGAAGCGAACTCCTATCTGAAAGTTCATTCCGGCGAATTTCTTCCCGTGGGCGTGCGCACTCCCTCCCTAAGAGTCCAACCGGAGCACGCAACGGCCTCTGCGGATGTGGACTTCGATGCGCTTAGCCGTTCTTACCCCAATCCCAATGATTGGGGGCCGAAGGTTCTGGCGGCGATGTTTAAGGGGACGCAGCACGTGACCGTGACGGCCAAAGTCCAATCAGAGAATGCCGGGGTCCGGATGCAGATTGAAAGCGTGGTGGTGGGAAGCCTGACGGTGCCGAGCTGGCTGGTGGATTATGTGATCCAGAATGTCTTGCAGCCGCGCTACAATTTCGATTTGAGCAAACCCCTGCCGTATCCCGATCACGTCACGCAGATTGTGCTGGGTTCGGTTCAAGCCACGTTTTTGCGGGGCCCCACGAAAGGAGGCAGTCGGCAGTAGGCAGTGGGCAGTGGGCATTAAGCAAAAAGTAGATTTCACGGGTCTTCAGCGGGTTTCTTCTGTTTATTTGGCATTGTGTCCTGTCCTTGTATTCACTGCTCACTGCTTACTGATCACTTATGGCGCGTCGTTACAAGGTTTACGCAGCGGAAACCGGCACGGTGTATCAGTACTTCTTCGCGAGCAGCCGGCGTGTATACCGCCCGGAGGGCCAGGGCACGGGGAGCGATTACATTTTTGTCGTCACGCCCGATCAAAGGCCCCCCTTTATCCTGCGGGTATTTATATCTGAACGCGCGCTGGGGGCTTGGCGACGCGGCCACGGCCGCGAGCTGGATTCCAATGAAATGTACGCGGCCGCCAAGATGCGCTTGTTTCACGGCTTCGATGAGATCGATGGCCTGCGTGACGCCTGGTTGAACCTACTCGTGGATGAAGGCAACGTCGAGGAGTTACTCGGTCCCCTGAACCTGTAAGTGTTTGGGATTCGCCGCGCCGGTTGTATACTGACACCTGGGCTTTATTGGGAATATGTCGGTCATGAGCAGGTTCCGCAAATTCGCCGCGGCCTTTGCCGTTGTATACCTGGCGCTTTCGGCCGCGCTGGTGGCCGTTATGCAACGGCCCATCTTGTTTGGTGAAGTGATGCGCCACGTGCCCGGCCCATTAATGATGGTTGTTCCCTTCAAGCAACTCTGGTTTCTGGCACGGGCCGGAAGGCTGAAGGTGGGCGATCCGGCTCCCAGCTTTAACTTGCCCGCCCCCGATAAGCAATCATCTATTTCGCTCGCCGCCTTCCGTGGGCAAAAGCCCGTGGTGCTGATTTTCGGGAGCTACACCTGACCACCTTTTCGCCGGGAGGTTCCCGCGCTCAATCAACTTTACGACCGTTACAAAGACCGCGCGGCTTTCTATGTGGTCTATATTCTGGAAGCCCACCCCGTTGACGCATGGCAAGATGAAGACAACCAAAAAGATAAGATTTCAGTGGCGAGCCCCACGACTCTTGCCGAACGTTGCGTGGTGGAGGGAGCCTGTGCCACCAAACTGGCGATGCACATTCCTGCCGTCATCGACGACCTCGAGAACTCCACGGAAGAGGCTTACACCGCGTGGCCGGACCGGCTCTATGTGATCGACCGCGAGGGGCGCGTGACCTACAAGAGCAAGCCCGGACCTTTCGGATTCAAACTCGCGGAAGTCGAGAAAACTCTCCAACGTCTCTTACCCACCACTACCACCCCGGCGCAAATCTCACAAGCTCGGTGAGGATCATATCGCATCACGGGATGGCGCATCGTACGGTGTATACTCATAACCACGTCAACGCGGAAAGAGGAATTCCGGGCGAGGCGAGGGTGGCGACAATGAAATATTTGATTACCGCTTTTCTGGCGGCGGCCGCGAGTGTAGGACTGGGGGCTGCGCAGCAGGAACCGTTCACAATCGAACAGGTCATGAGCGCGCCGTTCCCGAGCGAATTGGTGGCGGCGCCGGCGGGGGGCATGGTCGCGTGGGTGTTCGATGCGCGCGGGGTGCGGAATATCTGGGTGGCAGCGCCTCCGGATTACAAGGCTCGAGTGCTGACTTCCTGCGCTGCGGACGACGGGCAAGAAATCGCCGAACTTGCGTGGACGCCTGACGCCCGCGCCATCGTTTATGGGCGCGGGGGTGACTTCGAGATGCTGCGGGAGGCGCCGAATCCGCGCAGCGATCCGCAAGGCACCGAGCAGGATATTTGGGTGGTGACGCTTGCGGGCGGCCCACCACGAAAACTGGGTGAAGGGCATGCTCCTGCCGTTTCGCCGAAGGGCGATGAGGTGGCCTTCCTCAACAAAGATCAGGTTTGGTTGGCCAAGCTCAGTGGCAGCAACAAGCCGGAGCAGCTTATCCACGCGCGAGGGAAGGCCGAAGGGCTGCGATGGTCTCCCGATGGCTCCCAGTTGGCGTTGGTGAGTGCGCGCGAAGATCACAGTTTCATTGGCGTTTACGATTTTGCCCAAAAAAGTCTGCGATATCTTGACCCGAGCGTCGACCGTGACTTGGAGCCGGTGTGGGCGCCGGATGGCAAGCAGATTGCCTATCTGCGTCTCCCCGCCACGCCCGAGCCGCAACTGTTTGGTCCCAAGCGCGCCGGCCCCCCTTGGTCGATTCGTGTTGCCGACGTGGCAACGGGCGCAGGCCGGGAGGTTTGGAAAGCGCGCGAAGGGAAGGGAAGTGTCATTCGTTTCCTTGCGGAAGGCCACCAACTGCTTTGGGCGGCCGATGATCGGCTCGTCTTCCCCTGGGAAGGTGACGGCTGGACGCATCTTTATTCCGTGCCCCTGAGCGGTGGCGCGCCCACCCTCATGACGCCGGGAGATTTTGAGGTCGAGAACCTGACCCTCGCGCCCGACCGCCGCGAGGTGGTTTTCAACTCCAATCAGGATGACACCGACCGGCGGCATCTGTGGAGGGAAGCGGCAGGCGCCACCAGGCCCACCCTGGTGACGAGCGGGCAGGGAACTGAGTGGGCGCCCGTAGTCCTGAGTGATGGGCGCTACATTGCACTCCTGCGCTCTGACGCGCGGTGGCCGGCGCGGCCCGCGCTGGTGGAGTCCGATGGGTCGATGCGCGACCTTGCCCCTGAGTCGATACCCAAGGATTTTCCTGCCACGCAGTTGGTTGAGCCGCAGCCGGTGATGCTCGCCGCCGCGGATGGGCTGATGCTGCATGGCCAGATTTTTATTCCTGCTCACGCGGGCGCCCGGGAACGGCATCCCGCCGTGGTCTTCTTCCACGGGGGCTCGCGCCGGCAGATGCTGCTCGGCTGGCATTACATGCAGTATTACCACAACGCCTATGCCCTGAATCAATATCTTGCCAGCCGTGGATATATCGTGCTTTCCGTGAACTATCGCAGCGGAATTGGCTATGGAATGGAATTCCGCGAAGCTTTGAATTATGGCCCTGCCGGCGCGAGCGAATTTAACGACGTGCAAGGCGCCGGCCTTTACTTGCGCTCGCGCCCGGATGTTGACCCCGCCCGCATTGGCCTGTGGGGCGGCTCCTATGGGGGTTACCTGACGGCACTGGGGCTGGCGCGGGCCTCCGACCTGTTCGCCTGTGGCGTCGACTTTCACGGCGTACACGACTGGAATTTGGAGGTTCCGCACACGCTCAGCGCGGAGAATCCCCAAGAGCTCGAGGAATGGGCGCGGGTGTCCTATAAGTCTTCGCCGTTGGCGGATGTGAAAACGTGGCGCTCGCCCGTGCTGTTGATTCAGGGCGACGACGACCGCAACGTGGCCTTCTCCAACATGGTGCAACTTGTGGAAGCGCTGCGGAAACAGGGCGTGGAGTTCCAACAGATCGTCTTCCCCGACGAAGTGCACGATTTTCTGACGCATGAGCACTGGCTCACGGCTTACCACGCCGCATCCGATTTCTTCGACGGCCATTTGCACGGTGGCCGGTAGCCAGACCTCCGGCAACGAGCAGATCTCTGCCTGAGCGAGCGAAAGGACAGAACTATGGGCCAGACAATCTATCAAGTGGACGCGTTTACCAACCGGGCGTTTGCGGGGAATCCGGCGGCGGTTTGCATTCTGCCCGCTCCGGCGCCGGAGGCGTGGATGCGTAATGTCGCGCGGGAGATGAACCTGTCGGAGACGTCGTTCCTGGTGCCGAAGGAGGACGGCTTCCATTTGCGCTGGTTTACACCTACGGTGGAAGTGGAGTTGTGTGGGCACGCGACGCTGGCCAGCGCGCACATTTTGTGGGAGACCGGCGTGCTCGGGCCGCCCGAGCAGGCGCGCTTCCACACCCTGAGCGGCTTGCTGACCGCGGAGCGCAAGGGTGATTGGATCGAACTCGATTTTCCCGCGAAGCCGGAGGAGCCCGCCACACCTTGGGACGAATTGGTGACCGGGCTGGGCATAACGCCACGTTACGTGGGCAAGAGCCTCTTCGATTATTTGGTCGAGGCTGACTCCGAGCAGACCGTGCGCAACCTCGAACCCGACTTCACCCTGCTGAAGCAGACGAAGGCGCGCGGAGTGATCGTGACCGCGCGCGCCGAGGGAGGGGAATTCGATTTCGTCTCCCGCTTTTTCGCACCGGGAGCGGGGATTGACGAAGATCCCGTAACCGGCTCGGCGCACTGCGTGCTGGGTCCGTTTTGGGCGAAACAGCTTGGTAAAACGGAGTTCGTTGCTTACCAGGCCTCCGCGCGGGGCGGTGTGGTGAGGGTCCGATTGGTGGGCAATCGAGTAAAGCTGGGCGGCCAGGCTGTGACCGTGATGCGGGGGGAGTTGGTTTAGGGCAGAGAGCAGAGGGCCGAAGTCCATATCAGGATGCTTGCCTCTCTTGATTTGCTGCGCGCACGATTACTGTGCGTGAGCTGCGAGCCAGGATTTCGCCTGCTTGACTTGTGGCAAGTCCGGGTCGGCGTTTTGCCAGCTTGCCAGGAAATCCTGGTAAGCCTGAACCGCTTTCGGCGCATCGCCGGCCAATGCATAGGACCGGGCAATGCCGTACAGAGCGTGGCCGCTCTTGGGCCGCTGCTTCAACGCTTGCTCGAAGGCGTTGCGAGCCTTGTCCCACTGATGGGTTTTCAGATATGCGTCTCCGAGGCTTTCCTGTTCCGGACGGTAAAGGTGCGGTGGTTCGGAGTAGCCGAGGTCCTTCTCGTTTTCAAGGGCTTTCTCGAAAAGCTTCAGGGCTTCCCCGTCTTCTCCTTGAAGGCTTTTAATGTTGGCGCGCAAATCGAGTGACATGGTCCCCAGGATATTCAGGATCTCGGAAGGATCATCCTTCTCCGGTCCTTGGCTTTTGTCTTTGCCGTCGTCCTCATCCTTTTCTTTGGACTTCGTCGCTTCCAGCCGCCATAGCATGGCATCGAGAGCTTCCGACTGCTTTGACGCCGGTTTTGCGTCGTCGTGTTCGACGGCGGCCATCCCCTTGGAGTAGAGGCTGAGGCCCTCGGCGTAATCCTTGGCTGCCGGACTGGCGGCATTCGCGTTGGCTCCGAGTTCGATGGCTTCACTCTCCACGGCCTTCCAATCGCTGAATCGGATGCGCAAGCGCGCCACGCTCGCTCCGGCCCAAACCACGAAGCTGGCGGCCGTCATCCCCGTCGGAGCAGGCATGCCGCGCAGCTTGGCGGCCTACTCCAATCCTTCCTGATAGCGACCGGCCTCCGCGCACGCGGCGATCAGATAGGCGAGGTTGTGGGCATAGTTCCAATCCTCCTCGGGGCGGATCTGTTGCGCCGCCATGTAGGCCTCATCAACTCGCACGGACGCAGTGAAGGATTGCCGCGCCCGCTCGTAGTCTCCCACTCGCCAATAAATATGGCCGGGCATGTGGACCATATGGCCGGAGTTGGGCGCCAGGCGGCCGAGAACGTCGGCGCTCCGCAGCGCCTCCTCTGGCCGCGAACTGTCTTCCATGGCGTGAATCCAGTAGTGATTGGCGGCGGCATTGTCAGGATGCGTCGCCAGCAGATTGCGCAGAATGGCCTGGGAGTAAAGCTCGCCGTCGCGTGGATGCTCATTGGTTTTGTAGCCGTTCATTTCTTCCAGAGCCAGAAACGCCTGAGCATCCAGATCGTCGGGGTAGCGATCGATCAGGGTTTCCATCACCTGCCGGTAGGCGGCGGCGTGATTTGAATCGTCCGTCTTGTCCTCGTGTTCCGCCGCTCGGATGTACAACTGTTCGTGATCGGAAGCATGGCTCGAGAGCGACTTGGCCTTGTCCAGCGCGGCGTTCTTTTCCTCCTGGATGGCGCCGTGCCGCGCGGTCATTTTCAGAGCTTCGTACTCGCCCCAGTAAGCCATGGCCGCGGAAGGGTCCAGGCGGGCTGCCTCCTTGAAGGCGCGGTAAGCCTCAAAATCCCAGAAGCAGTGCAGGAGTCTGAGGCCTTGATTGAAATAGGCCTGGGCTTGCTCGGAGCTCGTGGTGATTTTCAGGCTGGCGTCACCAATCCCTTGCATCAGCGGGGGCGGGGGAAGCTCGCGGAATTTGGTCCCGGTGTCCGGCGTGTGATGATGGAGCATCGCGGTTTGAGCCGAGGCGCTGGCACAAGTCAGGATCAGCAGCCCGATCAAAAATCTCAATCTCATAGTGAGGACCTGCCCTCGAATATGTTTTTTGTTGTAGCGCCCGGTGGGGATTAAGTGTACCAGACTTCCGAGCCGACGACCGCAAGCCAGTGTGCAAAGCCGCCGACCTATCCCGCAGGTGCGCGCCGGGGCGCGAGTAGATCTACCTAGCCCCCACCCCGGCGAAACCTGTGTCTGGTCCGACTGACGGAGTGCTGCTCCTATTGCATATAGTCGGAATAAATGTAGTCCCGGTTCTTCTGCTTTGCGTGGCAGCTAAAGCACTGTTTCATATCCTTCACAGAGCCCGTTGTTTGACCGTCCTGGAAAAGTTCAAAGCCCCAGCCCCCCGTGTCCGCATAAGCCTTGGAATTCTTTTTTATGAGGTAAAGGGCCTTGTGTCCCCGAGGCTCGATCGCCCCCTGGTAGCTACCGATATTGAAGACTTCAAGGGCGAACATCGAACCATCCGGGTAGGGTGTCTTGCCGCTCTTTAACACCGGCCAGCCGATGTCATTCACATAAACGTTGTGGAGACCTCCAAACTGGTCGAACAGTTTGTTCTCATTGCTGAAGATCACCATGGATTTGACGTGTCTCCAATGGCGGGGATCGTTGGGATAATCGGGATAGGCGATGGTGGGTTTCTTCTGAGCCTGAGCCAAGATCGTCCCCAGGCTCACCGCTGCGCCCACGAAAACCATGAGCAGAATCTTGGTACGCGATGTCATAGTGGAATACCTCCTCGTCGTATGTTGCGCGACTTCCACACTACGTGAGCAGATACAGAGCTTTCCTGGGCACGCATTCTAGCGCATTTGTCTTCGGTGCGCCACATTTGTCACCGTTCTTTTTCGACTTTGGATTCTGTTCCTCGCCACTCGCCACTGAGCCTGCCCCATTCGCTCCGCTAAGGGCAAGTTCTGAGCTTGCCGAAGGGGCACTTGTCACTGCTTTTCAATAAGTCCCTTTATTTTCATCAACATCTTGGAGAGAGGGGTTTAACTCGTTTGTTTTCATGAATATCATGGAGAGGCGAAAAACGGGCATTTTTTCTATGTTTGTTTTCAATAACTTACTGAAGTTTCGCCTCAGTTTTCACCCCCCCCCTTTTTCGTGACCGAGGCTACCGCAGAATCAGCTAAATCTTTTAATTTCAATGGCATAGATTTCAGCAAGATTTTCGCTATTCATCGCTAACCCCTTTCGTTTCTGGTACATCTTGGAGAGCCGCGCTCCTTTTTTCTCCCCGGCTCCCGACTTTCAAGATAACTCTTTGTATTTGAGTGAGATAAGCTTTCAGACATCTTTGCTCTAAATGACTAACCCCTTTTGTTTCTGACACATCTTGGAGAGCCGCGACGATCGGGACATGGGACCATCGGATCGTCGACCGATCTAAAACCAACTCCGTGCTCCTCCGATGGGTCGATGGGCCGATGAGCCGATCGTGGAGACTCGCACATGGGCAAGACAGCACCCCACAGTAACATATGATTATTGTATCAACTTATATTATGAAAGTCAAGATAAATCTACCAGTGCTAGAGGCTACAAAATGTCACTGCCGGAGAGCAAGTGTAGCGGGGGGAGCGAGGAGACGTCGGTATCAACCGGTCCGCGCCTCGTTCCTACCCGACCGCGGGGGGCAGCGGGTAATCGCTGTCCCTACCGCGACCGCTGAGAACTGAAGACTTACTACCTTTAAGTTCTTCCCGGACTTTCGGGCTTGCCCGGAGATGAAATCAGGTTCGACTGGCCCGCCAGAACTTTTGTCAAAGTCGCGGCCAGGCCGTCCAGGGCGCTGCCTCCGCCCGCAACCAGAATCTGCGGAACAATCTGAATTCCTTTTTCCGCCAATACGGTGGCGATATTCACCAGGGTCGTGCTCGCCGCGCCGATGGCCTCATTTTGCGCGCGGAACCCTTCCGCTTTGGAGAGTCCCTGGGCGCGAATCACATCCGCCTGCGCCGTACCCTGAGCGCGAATGACGTCCGCCTGCGCCGTGCCGGTCTGTTTGATGTATTCCGATTCGCCGCGCGCTTCCTGCATGCGTGAGTCCGCATTGTTTTTCCGGATGTCGATGCCGATCGCTGACTTGGCAAGATCTCTTTGCATGTCCGCCTTGCCGGTCGTGGCTTCGGTGGCCACGCGCTGTTCCTGCGCCTTTTGCTGCATTTTGAAGGTTTCGATCTCCTGATTGGCAATTTCCCGCCGGGTCAGAACCTCTACCAACTGTTCGGGGAGAATGACATCCTGAATGTAAACGCCCTTGGTCTCAACTTCGTATTCGGCAAGTTGCTGGCTGATATGCTTCGTCGCCTCCTCCTGCACGGTCTGGCGGCTCTGAATAAAGGTTACCGCTTCCATGTTGCCGAGTTTGTTGCGGAAGTGGTTCCCCAGCGCCGCCTGGAGGACCTCATTAACCAGATTATACATACTGCCGACCATGGAAATAACCCGCGGAGCTTTGGTGTCCGGGACATGAATCAGCACCTGAAGATCGAGGGTGAAGATAAAGCCTTCGCGGCTCTTGGCCACGATGGGTTCCAGGCGGGCGTCCAAGCCATGCGCGCCGGTCACGCCCTTTGCCCAATCCAGTTTTAGGATTGAAGTGGGAACGATTTCCGCCTGGTAGATGCGCGGATTGATGGGGTACTTGCCGGTGCGCAAGGGTTCTTCCCAAATGCCGCGGTGCCCCGGCTTCACCAGGCTCCCGAATTTGAATTCCGGGCCGGAAGTGTCTTGCGTGGGCAAACCCACATAGGACTTGATCACCGCCACCTGGCCTTGTTCGACCACCAGCATCGGCACTTGCTCCACCCGAACCAGAAACGGGTTGAGGTTGTAAGCGCCGTAGAGCAGGGGGTCGTGCTGTAATCCGATTTTTCCCCCCTTATCCAGAAACGCCTGGAAATCCTGGTAAGATTTGTGCTGGTCGTTCTTGCTGCCCAGGATGGTCTCGATGAGTTGGGAGTTCCGCGAGGTCGTTCCGGTTTCGCCGGGTGGCGGGGCTTGGGATTCGAAATCCTCAATGTCCTTGAATCCGCCCAAGCGGCTGGAAATGTCGCCGGCGGGAAGAGGATCGCCGTCCAGGGTGGTAACGACGCCCACCATATCCACCACATGGCCGCTCTCCGTAGCCCGCGGCTCAATGCGCGTTACATCCAGCGCTGATTCGCCCAGGCCGAAGGCAGAGTGCATGAGCCGGTCTCCCTTCATGCGGCCGCGAAGTTCCTGCGATACCGGAACTCCATAGACCTGAGGCTTGGTAATCACCAGGAATGCCACGGGATGAATGGGCGCGAGCATTCCCGGCGCGAGGACCGGGCGTTGGACGCCTTTCTGGCCTTTAACCCGGTTCGGGCCCGCTCCCTCCACAAAGGCGCGCAGATCGGTGAAGTTGCCAAAAGCCTCGGTGTAGATTGCCGACTTGGCGCCGATGGGTAAAGGGTGCCCAACTTGGGCGACCACGATGCCAATCTGCCCCGCCGGGACCTGCACCCAAGGGTGTTTGGTGACGGCATAAACCAGGACAAACTTGAATCGGAGTCCGGGCATCAAAAGCTCCGCCTGATACCCGGCCTCTCCGCGGAAGGCCACAGGATTGTCTTCAGGTAGACTCGCGCCAAATCGCTTGCGCACAAGTCCAACTTGCGTCGGTCCGATACTGTAAATCGACTTCAGCACGAGCGTGAGGATGGCGATGATCAATAAGATAACCCAAGTCGATACCATGGGATGCTGTTGCATCGTTTCTGGCAATGTTTCCCACATAATTCCTCCTGAAGTGCTGGGTTGGCGCCAACCGCCGGGGCCTCCTCATTGGCCATGGGGGTTCGGCTCGTAGCAGCGCATTCTACTCTTGTTGACGGGCTAGTGCGAGGGGTGTAAGCGTGCCGGTAAGTCTCGCCCGCTCGTCGCGAGTCTGTTAATCTAGCGGAATAGGACCTAGCGCGGCCGAGCCGCAACCCAAAGGTGGTTCTCTGTGTATTCTGTGGTTTTCAAGCTTCAACACAGAGCACACCGAGTAACTCAGCGACCTCTGTGTTGAGGCCGTTCTGAGCACGGAGGTCACAGAGGCACTACGCCATGAACAAGCGCCTACCCTTGCTGTTTCGCCACATTATGTACAACCTCCGGGGCGGTTTTCTGGTGCGCCCCCTGATCATTGCGCTTACGCTGGGCGGGGCCGGCGCGCTGCTCTCCTGGCTTGAGGAGACCAAGCCCGCCCTCAGCGCCTGGGTTCCCGCGGTGGTCTTTCCCTCGCATTCGGATCCACAAGTGGCGCAGGTAATTCTGGGAGGCATTGCCGCCTCCATCATGACCGTGGTGTCGATTGTTTTTGCCATCCTGCTGATGACGCTCACCCTGGCGTCGATGCAATTCTCTCCTCGCATCATCGTGAGCTTTGTCCGTGACCGCGTGACGCAGTGGACGCTCGGCATTTTTCTTGGCACCTTCTGTTATTGCCTGGCGGCGCTTCCGGCAGCGCGCTCCGTGCCCAAACCTTTTGCGCCCGTCGTCACGGTTCTGGGCGCCATGCTGCTCTCGCTCATTTGCGTGGGTTGGCTCCTCTTCTTTATTCATCACATCTCGCAGGCCATCAACGTCAATCAAATTGTGGACCGGATCGCCACAGAGACGGTGGCCATGATCAACGAGATGATGCCTTACCCGCGTCGTTATCCGCGCGTGGCCGCCAGTGAACCCCTCGACTCCAGCACCTGGGAAACCACCGTCCGGTGCCAGACTTCGGGTTACATCCGCTACATCGACACGCAGCGGCTGGTGGCCACGGCCAAGTCGCACCGCGTGAAGGTCCAGGTCTTAAGACGGGTGGGCCAGTTCGTTCCGGAGGGCGTCCCGCTTTTGCGGGTGTACAAGGGGGAGCGATTGTCTGCGGAAGGAGGTCTTGAGCTTCGCAACGCTTTTGACTTCGGTCCCTCGCGAACCTTGCAGCAGGACCTGGAATTCGGCGTATTGCAGATCGTGGACATTGCGCTCAAGGCGATTTCTCCGGCCGTCAACGACCCCAGCACGGCGATTAGCTGCGTGGACCAACTCAGCCGTGTGTTGATTCACTTTGCCTCGCGCGACACGCCTTCGGAGTTGCTCTGTGATCCGCCCGGCGTGGTGCGCGTCAGCATTATGTGGAGCAACTTCGGACGCATGTTGGATTCGGCGTTCGGGCAAATCCGACTGTATTCGCAGACGGATGTCGCAGTGAGCCTGCGAATGATGCGCGCCCTCGGCGACATCGCCATCACCACGCCGGACCCGGAGGACCGCCGCACGCTGGTGGAGCGGGGAAGGCGAATCGTGGAAGGCTGCGCGGAGAAGTTGGGTGAACAAGAAATGAGGGAATTGCGCGCTCGCTTGGCGGGCCTGGAGCTCCTTTTGGTTGCCACGCCAGGGCAGTATGCACAAATCGGATAAATCCATGGCGAAGCGAATTCTCCTGACCACTACCGGCTCGCTGGGTGACCTGCACCCGTTTATCGCCATCGGGCTTGAGCTCCGCTCGCGGGGTCATGACGTCACCCTTGCGACGAGCAATTTCTATCGATCCAAGGTGGAACAAACGGGTTTGAGATTTGCTCCCATGGGACCGCATCTGGGGCTCGAAACTTACGAGGTAATGGATCGGGTGATGGACTTGAAGAACGGCCCGGAGTATCTGGTTCGACACATCCTGTACCCGTCAGTCCCGGCTGCCTACGCGGAAGTGATGGAGGCGGTTCGCCAGGCGGAACTCATCGTGACCCACCCCATCGCCTTTGCCGCGCAAATCGCCGCAGAAAAGACTGCAATGCCTTGGGTCTCCACGGTTACTGCACCATTGTCCTTTTTCTCGCGCTTTGACCCTCCGGTGATCGCCGCTTATCCGTTTCTGATTAACCTTCGAGCTCTTGGCCCGGCCACCTATGGGATCGTCCTGAAACTTGGCCGGGCTCAAACCAGATTCTGGCTTGCACCCATCACCCGCTTCCGCGCTTCGGTGGGGTTGCCTCCCGGACAAGATCCCCTTTTTGAAGGGCAACACTCCCCGCAGCGTGTGTTGGCCATGTTTTCCCCGCTCATGGGAGAACCGCAACCCGACTGGCCGGCGCACACGCTCGTCGCGGGATTTCCGTTCTATGACCAAGCCGACCACGGGCAGGGAATTGACCCTGAGCTAGAGCGAGTCCTGAACGCGGGCCCTCCTCCAGTGGTGTTCACGCTGGGTTCCTCGGCAGTTCAGCAGGCAGGAAATTTCTACCCCGAGAGTCTCGCGGCCATTCGGCGCCTCGGCTGCCGCGCGGTTCTGCTGGTCGGAAGCAATTCCTTTCAGGAACCCCTTCCGCCCGGAACGGTGGCCTTCCCCTACGCGCCCTTTTCCAAGATTTTTCCGCGAGCTGCGGTTATTGTTCACCCAGGGGGCATCGGGACGTGCGCACAAGCCCTGGCCGCGGGCCGCTCCATGCTGGTGGTGCCTTTCGCCTTTGATCAGCCTGATAACGCCGCCCGCTTGCAGCGCTTAGGCGTGGCGCGAGTGATTCCGCGAAAGCACTACACCGCCACGCGCGCCTACACGGAACTCGACCATTTGCTTCGCGACCCGGCCTATGCTGCAAACGCCGTCAGGGCCGCACGCAGAATTGCAGAGGAAAATGGCGTCCGAGCCGCCTGCGACGCCATCGAAAACCACCCTCCTGCCCCTTGACAACAAAAGAAAATCAAAAGGCAAAGGGCAAATGGCAAAGGGCAAAAGTGAAAGGCCGTACGTCAGACCGTCCTTGGCCGAAAAAAAGCAAGAACATCTGATTTAGTACTTTAGGAGGTTGCGGCCCCCCCCATGCTGTCATCCTGAGCGGAGCGAAGGAACTCGCTCTGAGTCTGCTCATGGCAGTGCGAGATTCTTCCTTCGCGATGCTCAGGACGGCCTGCGCTCCTCAGAATGACAGCATTTATAGGTTTTTTCGCAACCTCTCGGGAATTCTGGGCCTACATGGGATCACTTTTGCCCTTTGCCATTTGCCCTTTGCCTTTTGGTTTGTTTTTTATATGTCTTTACTGTGCTACCAGCCTCGACTCTGGTAATCTAGCGCCGCAAAACGAAAGGACATAATTCCGGAGGTTGGTCATTATGAAAAGGCGAGAATTCCTCTCTACAGCGTTGGCGGTGGCTGCGGCCGGGTTGGCGCCGCGTTCTGCGTGCGCCTCCGACGGTTTGGTGGAAGTTCTCCTCGACGAGCCCATCGGTACCATTGCGCCGGAACTGCATGGCCATTTTACTGAACACATCGGCTCGGTGGTTTACAACGGCATCTGGGTAGGCGAGAATTCCAAGATTCCCAACGTGGGGGGCATTCGTAAGGCGCTGGTGGACCACCTGCGCCAGTTGCACGCGCCGGTGATTCGCTGGCCGGGAGGATGCTTTGCCGATAGCTACAATTGGCGTGACGGCGTTGGCCCGCGCACGCAGCGGCCAGTGCGCACCAACTTTTGGGATAACGACACGCAACTGTGCAAGGCTTCCGACGGCCCGCAGAAATACGACCCCAACACCTTTGGCACGGCGGAATTCATGCGCTTCTGCCAACTCTGCGGCGCTCAACCCTACGTGGCCGCCAACGTCCGCAGCCTCACTCCGCACGATTTCGACGAGTGGGTGGAGTATTGCAACTCGCCCGCGGGCAGCACCACGCTGGCCCAAACCCGCGCCGGCGACGGCAGCCGCGAACCCTACAACGTGCTGTATTGGGGCATTGGCAATGAGTCCTGGGGCTGCGGCGGCGATTTCCGCCCGGAAGAATACGCCGTCGAGTTTCGCCGCTTCACTTCCTGGGTTCCCGACTATGGACTGAAGTTGCGGTTTGTTGGGTCGGGTCCCGGAGCGAGCGCGAGTGATCCCCAAGTGTCGTGGACGCGCGGCTTCCTGGGAAACCTGGCGCCAAATCGCCCGGACTTGCTTGACCGGCTCTACGGCCTCTCGATGCACTATTATTGCGGGACCACGGGCAAAGGTAATTCCCTGGAATACAGCGCCGACGAGTGGTACCAGATGCTGTGGCAGGCTGACGCGATGGACTCGCTCGTGGCCCAACACTGGCAGGCCATGGGCGAATACGACAAGGAGCACAAGGTGAAGCTGGTGGTGGACGAATGGGGCGCCTGGCACAGCACTACGGCGCTCGGCCCATCATATCTGTTCAGCTATGTTCCTTCCCTGCGGGATGCGCTGGTGAGCGCCATTACCCTCGATGTCTTCAATCGCCACGCCGAAAAGCTGGCGATGTGCAACGACGCTCAACTGGTGAACAACATCAACACGCTCTTCCTCGCCATGGAGGAGCGCTTTATGCCCACCACAATTTTCCATGTCTTTGACATGTACAAATCGCATCAGGGGGGACGCTCGCTGCGCATGGTTTGTGACGCCCCGGAGATTTCTTACGGAAAAGACAAACAGCTCTGGGGACTTGCCGGATCGGCCTCGTTGCACGGGAAAACGCTGGTGGTTACCGTGGTGAATCCCCACTCGAACGAACCGAGCGTGGCGGAAGTGTCGCTGCGTGGAGGCGGAGCGAAGTCTGCGCAGGTTACGGTGCTCACCGCGCCCGATATTCACGCGCACAATGACTTCAATCATCCCCACGCCGTGGTGCCCAAAACCGAGTCGGCCAGCGTTTCCGGGTTGCGCTTTTCCTGGACCTTCCAGCCGGCGTCAGTGACCAAGCTGGAAATTGAACTGGTCTGAGAAGATGAAAATGAAAACCAGAATCTGGCAAGCCGGGGCGTGGGGGCCGGGAACAGTATTGTGGATAAAGGGCTAATGCCCACCAATGGGCACAAGTAAGAGATTTTCTTGCGAAGTCGCATGTAACCACGTTCTGAATGTGATTCCGTGAGTTCAGCTTGCGGTGTATGATGTGGGCCAGCCGCAACGTCGGACAAAATGTCTTCGACGCCCCGCGTGAAGGGCTGGCTGCTCAGATTTCGCCGCGCGGGCGCGCAGGGCCGGACTTATCGTACGCTTCCTCAGGTGGACCTAACATGAAAAGACCCTTTTTCCAAATCATGATTCTTTGTTTGGGCCTCATGGCTTTGTTTATTTCTCGGGCGGCAATCCCCCGAGCCCAGGGTGGGGCCAGTTATTCCGCCCCACGTCTGGATGCCTGGCGCATTCTGGGCCCGGGAGGCGGGGGCGCGCAATTTTACCCCGCAGTCAGCCCGCACGATCCGAATCTGGTATTGGTGGCTTGTGACATGACGGGCGCATACATTTCGGAGGACGGGGGTAAATCCTGGCGCCAGTTTGATCTTCGCAGCCCGGTGAAATTCTTTGCCTTTGATCCCCTCGATTCCCAGGTAATTTATGCCGGCGCTGAGGTCTTGTGGCGAAGCGCCGATCGGGGTCGGACTTGGAGTCTCGTCTATCCTCCCGACGCCGGCGTCCGGCTCATCATGCCGGATGACCATGCCAGTCCCCAGGCCCTCACTGCCCAGGGACCGTCCGGCCACGTTGAGGCCCTGGCCATAGACCCGACCGACTCCCAGAAGCTTTACGCGACGATCGGCAAGGCGGGGGGCGTCGGCCTCTACCTCTCGACGGACCGCGGCGCCCACTGGCAGCGTGCGGCTGACCTCCCCAGGGGCGGCCGGAAAATATTTGTTGATCCGAATTCGCCGCCCTCTGACCGCACCCTCTATGTTCTGGGAGAGAATTCCGTCGCAGTCCGCAAGGCAGGCGAGTGGAAACCGGGACCGGCTCCGCCGGGCGTGGGGCAGGCCATCGATATGTCGGCGGGATTCTCCTCCGCAGGGCAACTAATCGTATACATCGTGACAGGGGGAGGGCGGAGAAGCGGCTCCGCGCGCGGCATCTTTATCTCCCCGGACGGTGGCGCGACCTGGAGCACGGCAGACGCCGCCCCGCTCCGCAATACCGAACCCGGACCGGCAATGGCGGAGCTGACCTGCGTAGCAACCAGCCTTCAGCACCCGGAAGTTGCTTACGTTTCCTATGAAGGCCTGCACAGCGGCGGCCAAGTCTTTCACGGGGTGGCCAAGACCCATGACAGCGGCGCCACATGGGAGTTGGTTTGGAAAGAGGGAAGCGAGGCTGCCCCCAATGTTCACGACGCGTGGATCTCCGAGCGTTTTGGGACGGATTGGGGTGAACCGGGTATCTCGATGGGAGTGGCTCCGAATAATCCCGACATCTGCTACCGCACCGATGATGGGCGTACGATGCGGACGCTCGATGGCGGGCATACCTGGGATGCCGTTTACTCCCGGCGCGTGGCGGATCGGGCTTACACCACCACCGGCCTGGATGTGACCACCAGTTATGGGGTCTTTTTTGATCCCTTTGATTCGCGCCGAATGTTCATCGCGTATACCGACATCGGCTTGTTCCGCAGCGAAGACGGCGGCCAAAGCTGGACGAGTTCGACCGAGGGCGTGCCGCGACGTTGGACCAACACGACGTACTGGATCACCTTTGAACCGGCCGTGAAGGGTCGGGTGTGGGGCGTGATGAGTTACGTGCACGATCTGCCGCGTCCCAAAATGTGGCGTCGCGACTCTCCGGCCCGGTACGACGGGGGAGTATGCCTCAGTGAGGATGGCGGCAAGACCTGGCATCCCTCAAACCAGGGCATGGCTCCCACTGCCGCAACGCACATTCTGCTGGACCCGAGCAGCCCGGTGGAGGCCAGGGTTCTTTACGTTACCGGCTTCGGTAAGGGAGTATTCAAATCCGTGGACGGCGGCCGAACCTGGGCGCTCCGCAACCAGGGTTTGCCGGGAACGGAGCCCTTCGCCTGGCGCCTGACGCGCGATAAGAATGGAACGCTGTACGTGGTTTTGGCCCGCCGCAGCGAGGATGGCAGCTTCGGCAACGATAAGGATGGCGCGCTCTTCCGCTCGCGCGACGGGGCAGAGCATTGGGAATCCATCACTTTACCGAAAGGTGTGAATGGCCCGAACGGTCTGGCCATTGATGCCGAGGACCCGAATCGGCTTTATCTGGCAGCTTGGGGCCGGAATACACCCGAAGGCGCAGTGGACGGCGGAATTTTTATTTCCACCGACGGCGGAAAATCCTGGCGAAACGTGCTCTCCCAGGATCAACACGTTTATGACATCACGGTTGACCCTCGCGATCCCAAGCTTCTCTACGCCTGCGGGTTTGAGTCTTCCGCCTGGCGTTCCACCGACCGCGGCGAAACCTGGAAGCGCATCCGCGGCTACAATTTCAAATGGGGTCATCGGGTCATGACCGACCCCCAGGATCGCGACCGGATTTACATCACCACCTTCGGCGGGAGTGTGTGGTACGGCCCCGCGGCCGGTGATCCCCAGGCGGTGGAAGACATCGTCACGCCCGCGCTGGCCTACGGCAAATGACAAAGGGCACAGACGATTGGTACAGCCGGGCAGCCGGGACGCGTCAAGCATGGTGCGGATTTCGTGGCCGAGCGGAATCTTGTCGCCTCAAGAGCAGCCGCGAGGGCGCCTCTGGCTTGGCCCGCGACCGGGAAATTGCCGGGGGCCTCTCGCGACCCAACGATGTTTACAAAAATGCCTGCTCTTTTACCGCCCGCGGCCTCCGCGTCCCCCCCTTCCTCCGGAGGATCCTCTGCTGCCCGAGCCCGATCCCGGAGCCTTCATCGATGAAGATAGCGCGCTGGAGAAGGAGTTGCCCAACGAGGTTGCGAAGGTGGCGGCGGTTAAGCGGTTCCAGCCGGGGCCCGTGTACCACACAGGTGAATAATCGGCCGTTCCCTCCGGCGCGGTTTGTGCCTGTGAGGCAGCAAACTTTTCGCTCCACACTTTTTCCACATTCAATGCCATTGCATAGGGCAGAAACCTCTCGAACAGATCGAGGGTGAACTTACGCGCGATGCGCGCGTCGCGGTGGCCCCACTCCGTGGTTGTCAGGAACATGCGGAAGCCCTCGATCTGGCCCAGCAGCGCGCGGCCCGACCTTGTCGAGGCCTTGAGAAGGCAGTGGAAGAGGTAATTGATTACGACCAGGAGCACCAGGACAACCGCCACTCCGGTGGAAGCGGCCCACGCCAATACGCCCAGTCCCGCCACCTCGCCGATGAAGAAGAGGAGGCAGATCATGCTCAAGATCATGGCCTGCTTACGCGCGGTGGGCGCATGCTGGGGGTCGGAAAGGGCATTCCTCCATGCGGCTCTGGCGAGGGTTCCCAAGGTCAAGCAAGCCAGGCTCCAAAGCAGGAGCCAGGTGGCTAAGAAAAACACGAGAAGTCTTTGCCCTCCCTGAATAGAGAATCCGCAACGGACGACCGTGGCCAGAGAAATCACCAAGCCTGGAATCAAGTAGCGCCCATTAATCCTGAAATAATATCTTTCCAGGTTGGATCGCAGATGGTAATGAAGCGCTTCGACCGCGCCGCCGACCAGAGTGTGATGGGCGGGTCCCAATCGAATCGTATCACCTGCCGCAAAGAGCTTATCGAGTAGGAGTTTCTCATCCGGCGTGATCTTCGGCGCTTTACCCACACGAGCCTCAAGCGGCGTGCCGGGACGCGGTGGGTTCGATTTCAAGCGGCCGAGAATGTAACCGCCGGAGACGTCTTCCAAAATGGCCAATTGCTTTTTCACCGCCAAGTCGACCAGATTAGCGACCATCGTCTTTTGGTCAAAGGCCATGCGCCATACATAGCGAACAGCAGCAGGGGAAAATCCTCGGGGTGGCTCGGATCTCGGTGCGATCGCACCCCGGGCAGGATCACGCCCCGTTAGGAACCATGCTGTGGTGTAATAAATGAGGACCACCACGAGCCCCGCCAAGCCGATCAAACTGGCTTGATTGTCTTCCAGGAAGTAGCGGTATTTTTGGTCGTCAGTGGGCGGGCTCACAAATCCTTTGGGCCAGCGGGCGACAATGGCGAGGCCCTCATAGGGTCCAAGAGCGCGCTTCGTGCGAAAAGTGGCGTTGCTCTGGCTATCAACCGATGCGGCGTAGTCGGTTCCCACAGAGTCCTGCCGGCCCGTGTACGCATCCAGCAGGATGGCTTCCTGTGTGATCCCCTTGGGCAGATGCAGGGTGGCAGTGGCTTGCTGAATAGGGAGTATCCACCCATGGCCCGTTACGTTCCAATAAAGCTCATCGTGATCGGAGAAAAATCCGATTGCGCGGTCTAAAGTGTATGTGAGTTCGTAGGTGTGCTGACCGGGCGGAACAAGCTCGCTGCTTTCGCCCATGGATATGCGCAGGCCAGACGCAAGTTTTCGAAGATGGAATTCCTCCGGCTGGCCGTCGCGCTCAAGGGATGCGACTTCCAAATGGATGGTGTAGGGATTGCCAAACTGGTCGTGGTAGCGAGTGAGGAAGTCCCGATAGATTCCATGCTGGATTTGCGCGGCCGTGGTAAGGACTTTGATGGTCTCCTGGACCAGAACCGTCGAGTCAGGATTGACGGTGACGTCGCTGTTATAAGAAAGGATCTGCTCGGTGCTTGGCGCCGGGACAGTTTCCTGCGCGTTCAAAACGGTCGCGAAGCTCCAGGTGAAGATGGCGAAAAGCGTGACGGTCAGGAGCGAGAGTCGTTTGAGCATGTTGGCAATCATTTGCCGGCCTGCAAGCTCTTCGGTCGGAACATATCCCCGGCTTGGCGAGCCACCAGCCGGCGCGGCACGAGCCGCTGCACGAAGATCATCAGCCGGTTGATGAAGCGTGCGACAGCCAGGCTGCGGCCCCGGTCAAAGGCGCGCAATCCCACTTCCACCACCTCTTCGGGGGATTGTAATCCGCCTGGAAGCTCGCGCTTGCTGAACTGGCCGGCGTCCCAGAAGTTCGTCGCCGTGCCGCCGGGGCAAAGCGCCAGAACTTTCACCCCGTATTCGCGTACCTCTTCTGCGAGCCCCATGGAAAAACTGGTGACGTAAGCCTTGGTGGCAGCATAGACGCTGGTGTAAGGGATGGGCTGAAAGCTGGCCGTGGAGGAAATGTTGATGATGCCGCCGGCCCGCCGCTCCACCATGGCAGGAAGGAGGAGGTGCGTCAGTTCTGTGAGTGTCACGATGTTCAAGCGCAGCATTTCCGACTGGCGGTCCAGCGGCAGCTTCCAGAATTCGCCCTGGGCTCCGAAGCCGGCATTGTTTACCAGCAGGTCCACTGCGATCCCACGTTCTTTGAGGACTGCGGCCAAGTGCTCGGCCGCTCCCACCAAACTGAGGTCCTGTTCGATGACTTCAATATGCAGGGAATGATGCGCAGCGATTTCGCGCGCCAGCGCTTCAAGCTTCTCCTTTGACCGCGCCACCAGCGCCAGATTCCTGCCACGTGCCGCCAGAGCGCGCGCAAAGCAAGCCCCAATGCCGCTGGAGGCTCCGGTGATCAGGGCGAAGTTGTTTTTTGCCATTTGCCTTTTGCCCTTTGCCTGTTGATTTTCTCTTGCATGTCCGCGTCCCCGCGGTCACTCGTTTTTGTACGCAGGGTTAGCGTGCCTCGTGCCGGTGGCCATCAGGTGTTCGGCCTCATCTCGGGACTTGATTCCACCCCGTGCGCCGAGCACGGTGCAGTTGAGTGCGGCCATGGCGTTCGAGAAGTCCAAGGCGCGCGGAAGATCCCAGCCCGCGAGCAAGGCATAAGCAAAGGCGCCATGGAAGACGTCACCCGCGCCCGTGGTATCCACCGTTTCGACCACGAATCCCGGCGAGTAGCAAAAACGCCCCCCGTGGTAAACCAAAGCGCCGTCACGGCCCAGCGTCATTCCGGGCGTGTGGACGTGGTACTCGCGCGCCATATATTCGAGCACCCTGAAGGGGTCAGCGTGGCCGGTGACCGTAGGAAGAAATTGGGTCGAGGCGATCAGGTAGTCGATGTAGGGAAAAAGCTTTTCAACGTTCTTGTAAACCGTGTCGAGGTCCGCCAACACCGGGATGTGCGCGCGGTGCGCCCAACGTGCCGCCACCAGCGCGGCATCCACGTCGCAGCCATCCAGGTGCAGCAGGCGCGCGGTGGTGATGGCGATGGGCTTGAGTTCTTTGGGCTGGACCGCCAGGCGAGCGTCGCGATCCCAGAAAATGGTACGCTCGCCCGTTGCCTGGTCGACAAGGATGTAGCCGTATTGGTTGGGAACGCCGCGCATCACCTTGGTGTCCGCCATGTCCAGGCCCTCGCGGCGCAGACTGGCAAGCTGCAATCGTCCGCCGGGGTCATCACCAACTTTCCCGATGTAGCGTACTTTTAATCCCAGGCGGCGGCACGTGACCAGAGCGGTCGCCACCTGGCCGCCGGCTTGCATCGACGCCGCCACCACTCGCTCCTTGCCGCCCAGGGCAGGGAACTTGCGGACCGTCATCACCGTGTCCGTAGCGTTCAAGCCTAGTCCGACCACATCCACCTTAGAGCGTGCCAATCACACCTCCGGAATCCTGCGAAGGGAATACTTTATCACCGTCATTTAAGACAAGTCACGGTTTGAGCCTGCGCGAAGCGCCTTGGAGTGCGGTAGCAGCAGCTACCGCCTTCCGCCTTTGGTTTATACCGCAATCGCGCCACAACCAGAACGAGAAGGGTGGTAGCTGCTGCTACCGCACGCAAGGCCGGCTTCGCCGACATAAATGGCGCCCACGCTGAACTCCAACCCAAAAGGCAGGTTTGGTTGCGTCTCCGCCGCGATGCGGCCTCCGTGGTGGAGTCTTTCCGGCGTTTGACATTCCCGTGGACGCGGTGCGAAGGCCTGACTTAAACTTGAGGCGCTTCAAGCATCCCGGCCAGAGAGCCGAGGTCCGCGGGTGGCGAGACGCCGAGGTTCGGCTCATCGTATCGTGAAATCATTTTTTTCTAAAAAGGAGATTCCCCATGTCTGCTGAGAACGCCGGGTTGCAAGGAGCCCTGGAAAACCCCCTGAAGAAAATGCTCCGTGAGGGGAAGCCGGTGATTGGCACGACCGTCACTGTGGCGAGCGCCGAAACCGCTGCTCAAGCGGCTTCGCTCGGGTTTGATTTCCTGTGGATCGAGATGGAGCACAGTCCGATCACGCTTGAGACTTTGCGGAACATCGTCCTGGCGACGCGCGGTCTGAAAGCGGTGCCGATTGCCCGAGTGCCCGTCAACGAGCTTTGGACCGCGAAGCGCGTGCTCGACCAGGGAGCTCTGGGAGTTATCTTCCCGTTTTGTAGCACGCCGGAGTTGGCGCGGCAGGCGGTGGCGGCGTGCAAATATCCACCGCATGGCCGGCGGGGTTCGGGGCCAGGCTTGGCGGCATTTCGCTGGCAGGCGCCGGAAGGGTACCACACCTTCGCTGACAACAATGTCATGGTCATTGTCATCGTGGAAGAGGAGCGGGCCGTCGAGCAGGTGGAAGAGATCGCCGCCACGCCCGGCGTTGATGTCATTTTCGTGGGCACCAGCGACCTTTCCTTCTCGATGGGTCTCCGCGGGCAATCGGGTCATTCCCGTGTGCAGGATGCGTTAAAGAGAGTCGTCGCCGCGGGCAAGGCAAACCATAAGTTTCTGGGACTGCCGGTTAAAGATGCCGACCAAATCAAGAAGTATGTGGATTGGGGCTTCCAGTGGTTCCAGACCACGACGGAGCTGGGGTTGATGGCGCGCGGCGCCCAGCAACTTCTCGAACCACTGGGCCGGGCGACAGAGGCTCTGCAAAAGGGGCTGCTCTATTGATCGTTCAGCGTGACAGCACGGCCAGCAGTGTCTGGTAACCATCCACCAGCAGACCTTCATAACCGTGCGGGGTTCCATCCCAGGCTTTCCAATCGTAGGTCATGCCGTTGGGGCCGAAGCCCTGGAACCCTCCTTTCTCAAACCCCTCGAGCATCGGAAACAGCATCGCATCGGCATCCTTGTGCCGCCCCAATTGGTACAAGGCTTGCAAAGTGAAATAGGCCCAGCATGCTGTGGCCCCGCCGTTTTCATAGATTTGAAATCCATCCGACCCATCCTCTTTATCCGGTCCCCCGAAGCGCTTATCGTGGTCGACGTAATCACCGCGGCGAACGGGAATCAAGTTTCCGGGCAGGCCGTATTCGAAATTTGTGTAACCCACTTCCTTCATCTTTGCGAGCATCCGATCCATGACGGCATTTGCTTTGTCGGGGGGGATCAATCCATAGGTAATGGCTGCGCCGTTCACGAAAGTGAAATAATAATCGTGCAGGTTCCGGTCGGCGCTCTTCCACCCGGCCAACACCCCGGTTCGGGGGTTGTAAAAGGTCTGGTAATAAACCGAGCGGAGTTTCTCGGCGCGAGCGGAATAAAGCTTCGCATCATCCGACTGGTTCGCCTGGCGAGCGACCTCCGCCATGTCCAGCAGGGCGTGGTAGGCAAGGGCATTCGAGTAAGCGTCCTGATGGCCAAAGCCTATGGTGTCCCACCAGTTGGCCGGGCGCATCGCGACTTTTTCCGGCCAGGAGTTGTAGTTCCCACTCGCTGGGTATTCCAGCAACCCGTCTCCATCCACGTCCATGGCCAACATCTTGGTGGCCCAATCCTTCATCCCGGCATAGTTCTTTTCCAGCCAGGCGCGATCCTTGCTCCCTTGAGCGTATTCGCAGGCGGCAATCAGAAGTGCGGGGTAGGTGTCGGTAAAGTCGGGGTAGTTGTATCCGGTGTAGCCCGTCATCCCGTAACCTTTCATTCCGCCGAGGTAGCGGTCCATGGTTTGGCGAACCATATCCAGCGCGGTGAGGCCCGGGGCCAGGGGCGGTGTGTGGAGCGCCATGGAGGAATACAAGAAAACGGTGAAGGCCACGGGATCGCTGGCGGCGTGATTGGCCAGCACTCGCTGCCGTGGATTCACTTGGAAGATATTCAGCCAGTTGCGCCGGAAGCCGTCAAATCGCGGGTCGCCCGCGATTTTCGGCGAGGCGGGATAGATGTCCACCACTTCCAGGTTGTAATCGATTTGGGGCAGGGCAGCGCTGGCGGAGGGGAAGGTGACGCGCACGTAGTCGTTGCTCGTCCGGCCTTCCTCATAACGGAACGCGTCGTAACCCAGCGCCAGGCCGCCGCCCGCGCTGGAAGTGATCCGCAACGTTCCAAGGTCAGGCAGGTGCAGGAGCGCCGGCAGTCGCATGGTACCGTCGTCATTCATGACCCCCAGCAGCGTGGCATGGTTAAGGTGGGGATTGAAGTTCAGCACCAGGGGTGGCGGTGGATTTCCCGCGTCAAAGTGCGCGCGCAAATGGATCTGGCGGGGAGAGAATTGGAAAGTCCACGCGGGCGGCGCCGCGGCCGAAGCGCCGGAGGCACGATACTCGAAGGTGGTACCGACCTGGCGAACCTGGTATGCAGTCTCCGTCTTGGCCGGCGCACGCAACGGGTTGGCGCTGAGCTTGCTCTTACCCAGCGAATCCACGGTGAGGGCGAGGAAGGATGGTTGGTCGGGCGCCATTTCCACCCGCATATACGCCGATTGATATTGCAGCGGGCCGCTCGGCGGCGCAGCCAAAACCGTCACGGCCAGGACAAGTGCGGGAATCAAAGTTCCAAAACATTCGGGCATGGATCTTTCTCCAAGGCAAAGAGTTTTCACGCCGAGATACTAACACGCTTTGCCGGGGTCCCACGCGGGGGAGGGCTGCAAAAAAGTCAGAAGGCAAAATGCAAAAGGCAAAACTCGAAATCTCTGACACGTTCCTCGAGTTCTCTACCCCGGGAGTATCGGTTCCGGCCGGGCAGGGCGGGTAAGGCAGCGGGGTGGAGCATGGAGGTGCTAATAGGCTCCGCCAGGGAGTATTGTCTCAGATTAGATGGCACGGGCGTTCGATCTGTTCCCCGAAGGGGAACAATTTCATTAGCCGTGGGTGAAACCCACGGATAGGGAATTTTAACGAGAATCCCTCTCGACCCTGGAAGGGTCGAACTCCTTCTAACCGTAGTCAGCACCAAACCGAATTCAACCCCTCCGGGGTTGGTACATCTTCGGGGGACGTCGTCCCCGTGGGTTTCACCCATGGCTAATAACATTGGACCTCTTCGAGGTCCCCCTAGAGATCGCGGCTAGAGCAAGCTGAGACACTAGCCGCGAGGGGATTCAGAGCGTTTGCGGGTGACTTGCGGTGATTTTTCTTTGCTAAAACGGATGCTTCATGCTAATCTTTCTTCGTACATAAGAAGATGAGAAGCGAGGAGAGAGGCGGATGCCGTTAGCCCGTGAGTCGAAAGTCAATACGATAGAACGATTTCGAGTCCATCCCAAGGATACGGGCTCACCCGAAGTTCAAATTGCGCTGCTCAGCGAGCGGATCAGCTATCTGAACGAGCACTTCCGTGCCCATCGTAAGGACCATGCTTCGCGGCGTGGGCTGCTGAACATGGTGGGCAAGCGCAAGAGGCATTTGGAGTACTTAAAACGGCGTGACCCTGAGGCGTACAAGCAGGTCATCGAAAAGTTGGGCATCCGCAAGTAGCCCGGTGCATATCGAGAAGGTTTCAAGATTCCAGGTAAGACAAGAGGCGTTGTCGAAGCGATCCCCCGGTTTTCCGGCGCGGATCGCTTTTGCTTTTTTGGGTGCCTCCATTACGGGCATGGGGCTCCCATCCGTTCAACATCCACCTCGATTCGCAGCTTCCTGAATAACCTGACATGCCTGACCACCGGGTTCGGTCGTTCACCTTGGCCGGTCGGCGCGCATGTCATGACCCGCTATGTGGCCCCTCGGTGGTGCTCGGCGTGGATTGTTGGAGGATTTAAATGGAACAAGTTAGTATGACCCTGGGTTCAAATACCCTTTCAATTGAATGTGGGAGAGTGGCGAAACAAGCCAATGGCTCCGCCTACGTGCGCTACGGTGATACCGTGGTCCTGGCAACGGCGTGTTCGACCAACCCCCGGGAAGGGATTGATTTCTTTCCCCTCACAGTGGACTATCGTGAATATACCTATGCCGCGGGAAGAATTCCCGGTGGCTTTTTCAAGCGCGAAGGACGGCCGACGGAGAAAGAGATTCTAACCAGCCGTCTGATTGACCGGCCCATCCGGCCCCTTTTTGCCGAGGGTTTCAAGGACGAAACGCAAGTTATTGCCATGGTGCTTTCCGCCGATACGGAAAACAACCCCGATGTCATCGGATTGGTGGCCGGCACGGCGGCGCTCTACCTTTCTGACATTCCGTTTCTGGCGCCCGTGGGCGCCGTGCGGGTGGGACTGGTGGATGGGCGCTTGACCACCAACCCCACCTATAGCGAGATCACGAACAGTGCGCTGAACCTGGTGGTGGCGGGCACGGAAGACGCCATCGTGATGGTGGAGGCGGGCGCGAAGGAAGTTTCCGAAGCGGCCATTATTGAGGCGATTCAATACGCGCACGGCGAAATCCGCAGGATTGTGGCGGCGCAAAAAGAACTCTTCGCCAAGCTGGGCCTGAAAAAGCGCGAGTTCGTGGCGCCGGCACGCGATGAAGCGCTTTACGAGGAGGTTCGCGGCAAAATCGCGGAAGCTCTCCACGAGGCCATGGATACTTCCAAGTACATCAAGCTGGAAAGCCATCGCAAGATTTCCGAGATGCGAAAAACGTTGGTGGAAAGCTATCCCGCGGAAGATGAGGCCAAGCGCAAGCTGGTGGCTCACTTTGTTGACGAGGTGGAAGAGCGATTGTTCCGCGATGACGTGCTGCAAAAGCGGCAGCGCCCAGACCAACGCGCCTTCGATCAGGTGCGTGCTATCAGTGCCGAAGTTGGATTTTTGCCGCGCACCCACGGCTCAGCCCTGTTTACGCGTGGTGAAACGCAGGCATTGGTGACCGCGACGCTGGGAACCGGCGAAGATCAGCAGCGCATGGATGTGTTGGAAGGTGAAGCTTTCAAACGCTTCATGCTCCATTACAACTTTCCTCCCTTCAGCGTGGGTGAGGTTGGGTTCCTGCGGGGCCCCGGCCGGCGCGAGATCGGGCACGGAGCTTTGGCTGAGCGCGCGCTGATTAGCATGCTCCCGGAAGAGAAAGATTTCCCCTACACGGTTCGCGTGGTGTCAGACATCCTGGAATCGAATGGTTCATCTTCTATGGCCACGGTGTGCGGCGGAACGCTGGCCTTGATGGACGCGGGGGTTCCGGTCAAGTCGCCCGTGGCGGGAATTGCCATGGGCCTGGTGAAGGAAGGCGACAAGTACGCCATCCTTACCGACATCGCGGGCCCCGAGGATCATTACGGCGACATGGATTTCAAAGTTGCCGGAACCAAGGACGGAATCACCGCACTCCAGATGGATATCAAGATCACGGGCATTACTCCGGCGATTATGGCGGAGGCCTTGACCCAGGCCCAGGCCGCGCGCTTGCACGTGCTCGGCAAGATGCTGGAGACACTGGCCACGCCGCGCACGAACATTTCCGCCTATGCGCCGCACATCTACGCGATGAAGATCAATCCCTCCAGGATCGGTGAACTCATCGGGCCGGGGGGCAAAGTCATTCGTGGCATCATCGAGCAGACGGGGGTGAAGATCGACGTCGAAGATGATGGCAGCGTGAATGTGGCAGCTACCGACGAGGTCTCGGCCTCGAAGGCATTGAAGATGATCCGTGACCTGCTGGCGGAAGCCGAGATTGGCAAGACCTACCTCGGCAAAGTGGTGCGGCTGGCGGATTTCGGCGCCTTCGTGGAGATTTTCCCCGGAACCGACGGTTTGCTTCACATCAGCGAAGTTGCGGAGCATCGGATTAAAGATATCCGTGACGAGTTGAAAATGGGCGACCAACTCCTGGTGAAGGTCATTTCCGTTGAGGGCAACAAGGTGCGTTTGAGCCGCAAAGCCGTTTTGCGCGACCAGCGCGCCAAAACCGGCGCCAAGCCGGAACACGCCGAGCACGGGGAGCACGCGGAGCATGCTGACCATCATCCTTCCCACGGGAAGCACCAGGGCTGAGAGGGTTGTAGACAGGTCGAGCCTTCTTCAATTGGCGCCGGTTTCGCGATGCGGGACCGGCGCTTTTGTTTATGGGGCAAAATTCAGAAGGGGAAAAAATTTTGCGGCTCAGCGGGGCGTTCTGGTAGAATCCGCCCCCAGATGGCGGAGTGCATTCGCTTTAGAAGTCCGCTCAAGAACACAATCGCCGGGTTGCCCACTCGGGGCATGCTCCTTCACGGTTCAGATAGAATTTGCCTTAACCTTCAGGAGGTTGGTCCATGGGATATCTGGATAAACTTGATCTCGACAAGAAGCTGGAATCGAAGGGCGAATACGAAGAACTGTTGCAGGAGTATCAGTTCAAGTTGCTGAAGTTGCAGCGCAAGATCATCGAAAAGGGGATTGCCGTCGCCGTGGCCTACGAAGGTTGCGACGCAGCGGGCAAGGGAGGAAACATCAAGCGTATCACCGAATCCCTTGACCCCCGCGGATACGAGGTGCTCCCGATCGGCGCGCCGACCCCGGCGGAGAAAGGCCACCATTGGCTGCGGCGATTCTGGCTGCGGCTGCCGCCGCGCGGCCGCATCGGCATCTTTGACCGCACCTGGTATGGGCGGGTGCTGGTGGAGCGCGTGGAGAAATTCGCCAAGAAGGAAGAATGGCAGCGCGCTTACGGCGAGATCAACGAATTTGAAAAAACGCTGACCGACGACGGGTTGGTGTTGGTCAAGTTCTGGATTCACATTTCCAAGAAAGAGCAACTTGAGCGCTTCAAGAAGCGGGAAAAAGATCCCTGGAAGAACTGGAAGCTGACGGAAGAGGATTGGCGCAATCGCGAGAAGTGGGATGACTATATCGAAGCCCTGGAAGAGATGTTCGCGAAGACGGACACGGAGTTCGCTCCCTGGACCATCATTGAGGGAAACTGGAAATGGTGGGCGCGTATCAAAGCCCTGAAGACGGTAGTCAATAGCATTGAAGCGCACATCTGATGCCGGTGAAATAATATGAATAAATCTCGCAGGGCGTTTCTTGGAACCGGTATGGCGGCAGTAGCGGCGGCCCAGGCGCCACGGCGTTCAGGGGCGGAAACGCGAGCGACCTTTGTAGACATCCTCCGGCCGCCCGACTTTGGTGCGGCGTACGTGGAAGGGTCTGGCCGTATCGCGTTGTCGAGATCCGCTGACCGCTGGCAGGCCGGGGATGTGGAAGTCTCGACCGAAGCGAAGCAGCTCGGCAAGGGAAAAACCCTGGCGCTTTCAGTGGCGTCGCCGCGCAGCCCGCTTGCGCGCTTGCACTTGCGCTGGTTGGGCCGCCTGCCCGAGGGCTCGCGATTTCTTGGCGATCACTGGGAGCGTTCCTATGGGGATTTGGGATGGCGGGGTTTTGACGCTGACCGCGTCATGCCTTGGTATTTCCTGGCGGCAACGGGGCAGGGGACCCACGGCTACGGAGTGAAGACCGGGGCGAACGCTTTTTGCTTTTGGCAGGTGGATGCGGAAGGTATTTCGTTGTGGCTCGATGTGCGCAACGGTGGCAGCGGCGTGCAGTTGGGCGACCGGCGCCTGGCGGCGGCTGAGGTGGTGGCGCTGCGGGGCGATCCGGACGTTTCTCCCTACCGTGCCGCCGTCGCGCTCTGCCGCGCTCTCGCCGAGCATCCACGGTTGCCGGAAAGGCCGGTTTACGGTTCCAATAACTGGTATTATCTGTATGGTGAACATATGTCGGCGGAGAATGTCCTGCGAGATGTGGAGCAGTTGGCTGAGCTGTCACCGCTCGCCGCGAATCCCCCGTACATGGTCATCGATATGGGATGGGGGAAGGCGCCGGATGGGGCGAGCCCTTGGACCGAAGACAATCTTCGATTCCCGGAAGTGGTCGGCCTGCCGGCCCAAATGAAAAAGCGCGGCGTGCGGCCGGGAATCTGGGTGCGCCCGCTTCTCACCATTGATCCACGGGCGAAGCAATGGAAGCTTGCCGGGGACCAAAAACCGCAACCTGCGGATTCCCCCTTCGTGATTGATCCCAGCATGCCCGAAGTCCTGACCTACCTCCAGGAAGGGCTGCGCAGGCTAACCGGGTGGGGATACGAATTAGTGAAGCACGACTTTTCCACTTTTGACATCCTGGGCCGTTGGGGCATGGAAATGGGAGAGGAGCTAACCTCCGGAGGTTGGCACTTTGCTGATCGCAGCAAGACCACGGCGGAAATTGTCCTGCAATTCTATCGCGCCCTTCGCCAGGCGGCGGGCGATGCCGTTTTGCTCGGATGCAACACCGTGGGCCACCTGGGCGCAGGAATCTTTGAGATGCAGCGGACCGGGGATGACACGAGCGGCCGCAATTGGAACCGCACACGCAAGATGGGGGTGAATACATTGGGATTCCGGTTGCCGCAACACCGAACCTTTTTCCTCGTGGATCCGGATTGCGCCCCGGTATCACAATCCGTCCCCCTTGCCATGACGCGCCAGTGGCTCGACGTGGTGGCGAGAAGCGGCGCCGCGCTGTTTATTTCCGCCGACCCTGCCGAGGTCACGCCGGAAGAGAAGAGTATTCTCAAGACGGCCCTCAACGCTGCCGCTCGAATCCAGCCGGAAGCGGAGCCGCTGGATTGGATGGAAACTACATCTCCCGCGCGTTGGCGCTTGGGAGGGGAGACGGCGCGCTTCACTTGGTTCGAGAAGGAAGGCGCTGATCTGTTCCCCAAGTGAGGTCGAGCGGAATTCCCCACGGTCACACCCGTCCAGGCCTTTCATTGAAAGGGGGGCGGGACTCGGAAAAAATCAGGGTCACCTTGTAACGGCGGGGCTAGAGCCCCGCCCCGGGAGTTTCTGCATTTAGGTTGGCCTACCCTGGCGCCGCAAGCCGACAGCGCAGGGTGCATGTATGGTTTGGCGACTATACGTCCATGTGACCACCAAGGTTAGACGAGGTATCGAACGGCTCTGTTTTCTTGACCGTGGGATCCCCGTTTCATTACGGAATCTTTGCCAGCAGGAATTGGCCAGTGGGGGGCAAAGTGTCGCATGAAGAAGGCTCACAGGCAGCAAACCACCGAGAGTCGCTGCCCGGTTGCAACATACCGTGTAAACAACGCGTCGGAAGATACCGGCACATTTGCGCCTATTTGGTGTCTAAATGATAAGATGAACTCAAGCTTCCTCTTTCAGAGGATGGCACTATGCGACGTGTTCGGTTGTTCCCGCACTTATTACTGCTCTCTCTTATTTTACCCCCTCCTTGTTCCGGCCAATGCCCACCTCGCCCACCGCCTGTCTGGGGGGACACTGTGGGCCCGTCCTGGATCCAAGCCAAAACGCTGAGTCCCGACGGCCGATGGATAGGCTTCAGCACCACCGACGGCGCTACCTGGCTCCTCGACGTAAAGAGCGGTAAGAAGATCGCATTATTATCGTGCGACGAATATAGCGTCCAGGCACTCGCATTCCGCCCTGATTCATCAATGTTAGCTGTCGGTGACGGAAATGGAATCATTCGCCTTTTCGAAGTGCCGAGCGGCCAAGAGTTAAAAGAGTTGCATGAATCGGAATGGGTTCTGCAACTGGCGTTTGATGGTCCGAATTATCTCAAGGCGGGAGGCAACTTTGGTCTTAGCGTCTGGGACATTTCCCTGTCACGACGGCTGACTCTAATTCCAGAAATAGCATACGATCCTGTCGAGGGGTGGACGAGACGGATTTACGACAACTTTGATCTCAGTCCGGACAGGAAACTCCTGGCGACATCGGGACGATTCATTCATGGCATCGAAGTGCGCAATCTTGCCGGGGGAGTTACGGCGCGCATCCCCGCACCCGATGAAACCACCTCCTATGTATTCAGGCCTGAACGCGCCTCGATTCTTTTCGTCGCTGACAAACACGGTGACATCTCCAGTTGGGATGCGAGGACGGGTAGGCTTCTCAACAAGATTCCTGCCCACCTCCATCCCTACACTCGATTAGCCTTCCTCCCCGGATCCGATTTCCAACTGGTCACGAATGACTTTCCATCAGTAAAGGCCTGGAATGCTGATACTGGCAAGTTGATGGAAACATGGAACGCCACAAACGATCGGAATTTTCTAAGCCCTGACGGTAAATGGGAATGGATCGCTGAAACTGGAAGCATCGAACCGGCGGATCCTGTCCGAAACGAAGTCCTGAAGCTTGGAAACGATGCCCTGAAGGGGCTTCGATATAAATCGACCGTGACGCCCTGGAAAGTGGACAATCGGATCCTCGTCGCGCGCCTCATGGCCAAAGAGCCATCTTCTCTTTCCCTTGCGATTCTGTTTCTTGGACTTGGCGCTCTTGGCTATGTACTATGCCGATGTCACAGATGGCTGATCGTTCCGTCTATCACGTTCACCAGCTTATATGCTGCCTGGTGGCTGCGCGAGCTTTTCTGGCCGGCGACTGGACCTCGATTGTTTCCGCATTGTGGAGTTGTCCTCATAATTGTTTCGCTTGCTGCCATGGTCACAGGCATAGCGCTACAGATGGTCGGTGCAATCCGAAGCCGCGGGCACAGCAAGAGTCGATTATTCGTCGAGTGGAAATGGGTTTTGCCGCTAGTCCAGGTAGCCCTCGGAATTCTGTTGATTTGGATCACACCTTTACAAAAACAGGTCGATTTCGAACGGCTGCAACTAACCGCCCGCCAGCGGGCCTGGAATCAGAACGTGGCGGCGCCTGACGCTCCTTGGTACTACGGCCTTCCGCCCGGCGATGAGATTGCTGCGGCCCTCAGCCTTCCTCCTGTTGCCGTGTTTTTGGGTGCAACCTCCTGGCTTGATTCGCTCACGCAACGGTTCGCGCCGATCATCCGGAAGGTGATTCTGGGAGTCCTGGCAGCAAGCCTCATGTTCACGTTTTGGTGGTTTGTGGGGACAATCTTGGACGGGGGGCTTCGGCCGAAATCGGCTATCCTAAGGCGAAGCCTCGTTGGAATTGGATTCACGAGTGGTTGCCTACTGATACTCTTGGGGGGACTAACGATAAGTGCCTTCTGGCACACGTTCCCTATTGTAAGCCTCGGAGTCATGGCGTGGGGAGTGTTCATTCTGAGCTATTCGTCCTACGTCGTTGTCGAGGATCATCGTAAACGAAACACCGCTCTAGC
>Ga0209039_10000058_pt1 | contig 89724 bp, 75 predicted proteins | sample BogFormECP12_OM1_FD_188238 | JGI IMG/M metagenome (GOLD analysis project Ga0209039, IMG submission 188238) | Bog forest soil microbial communities from Calvert Island, British Columbia, Canada - ECP12_OM1 (SPAdes) (version 2) | ecosystem: Environmental > Aquatic > Freshwater > Wetlands > Bog ... | reverse complement strand
CGATGCGCCGCGGTGCGGGCCCGGTGGCCGTATCGGTGGCGGCAGGGGCAGCACCGCCGCCTCCGCCGCGTCCTCCACGGCCGCCACGACCACCGCGGCCGCCGCGTCCGGCGGCGGCAGCATCGGCGACGGTGGTGTTAAGGTGCGTGAGACGCGTGCCGTCCTCCGCGATGGTATACATTGCGGGTCCTGCGGCGGCCGCGTCGGCAGCAGCGGCCGCGCCGGCACCACCCCCGCCAGCGGAGAAGAGATAAGTGTGGCCATCGGGAGAAGGCGTGACGCTCTGGACGCCGGCTGTGGTGGTGACTTGGGTGATACGGCGGTCCATGCCGTCCCATACGATCTTCACTTGCACGTTGGTGGGCGCGGCGGCCGCACCTGCTCCGCCGCGGCCACCACGCCCGCCGCCTGTCGAGGCCGTAGCGGCCGCTTCGGCTTCGGCTTGAGCCTCGGTATTGATGTCGTGATCGGTGGGATCTTTTTCGATGGGCGCGAAGGCCACGCTGTAGAGCAGCGATGTGCCGCGGCCCCCGGTGGAAGCGATGCCGGCGCTGCCGCCTTGCCCGCCGAGGAACAATAACTTCTTGCCGTCGGGAGTCCATTTGGCGCCCCGCGAAGTCATGAACTGCTCGCCAGTGATCATGTGCTCCTGGCCAGTGGCCAGTTCTTTCAACCACACATGGGTGCGAAGCAAGTCGTCAGCCTTGGAATAGGAGATCCATTTGCCGTCAGGCGAAAACTGCGGCTCGCCGATGTTGCCGCCGGAGCTGGAGGCCAGGATGTCGTCCTTCAAAGTGTCGATATCCACGTGGTGCAGCTTATGGTCGGTGCCGGTCCACAGAAACGTTTTGGAATCGGCCGCCCACACGATGGCGCTCTTGTCGCAATCGGCGCCGGTGATCTTTTTGACGTTTTTGCCCAGCTCGTCGGAGATGTAGATCTCTTCGCGACCGGTGCGGTCGGAAACAAAAGCGATCCACTTGCCATCGGGCGACCAGTGCGGGCTGTGCTCCTTCCACGGTGTTTCGGTGACGCGCTGGAGCGCTCCCTGATCGGTCGGGATGGTGAAAATATCGCCGTGCACCGCGATGGCCGACCGTTTGTTGGAAGGCGACAGGCTGTAGCCTTCGGCCTCATTGGCCAGCGTGACGAGCTCGGTCTTATTCTCTTTAAAATCGCTCTTGACGTCGATGCGGATCTCGCTCGACTTGCCGCTCGCGATGTCGAGCTTCCAGATGCCGAAGTTGTCCTCGTACACGATGGTTTTGCAGTCGGCCGAGATGCTCGGGAAAAAGAGGTTGCCGTCGGTGTGGTGGGTCACCTGCACGGGCTTGCCGCCCTTATCGGAAATTCTCCAGATGTTGTTGACGCTCTTCATGACTTCCGGGCTGCCCGGCTTGATGGCTTTCTCATTGGGCAGCTCGTTGGAGACGAAATAAATCTCGCCGTTCAATCCGTACATGGGCCAGAAAAGGTTGCCATGGTAGTCTTCGTCGCCGAGTTTGGTGAACTTTTTGGTGGCGAGATCCTCGACCCACAGGTCGGCCGCGTAGGCGCCGCGATAATGTTTGCGGGACCAGACGCTGGGATGGCGCTGGAAAGCGAGCTTGGAGCCGTCGGGCGAATAGCTGGCCCATGCGCCCCAGTCGGTGTCGATGGGGCGCTCAATGCCGCCGGCCGCGGGAACCTGCCAGAGAGTGGCAACCGTGGGGAAAGCGCCGTCCCCGCGGGTAGAGGAGAAGATGATGTTTTTTCCGTCGGGCGTCCAGCCCACGACGTTGTCGTCGGCGCTGTGAAAGGTCAACTGGCGCGGTTCGCCGCCGGCGGAGGGAATCACGAAGACGTCATAGTTGCCTTCGCGATTCGAGGAGAAGGCGACCCACTGTCCGTCCGGGGAGAAGCGCGGAAACTGGTCGCGCGCATTGTTGACCGTCAGGCGTTCGACGCCGGAGCCGTTTTCATTGGCAATCCAGATATCGCCGAGATAGCTAAAAGCGACCTTGCCTTTGGAATAAGTCGGGTGGCGCAGCATCTTGACCTGCCCTTGCGCCAGAATGGGCAGGAGCAGCAGAGCAGTGGCTTGCAGGAATCTCCGGATCATCGAAACCTCCAGGTTTACGGAATACTAGAGATGATAGTCGCTATTCTCGCAGAAGGCAATGGAAGGCGAAGGCATCGGGGCGGGCTGGCAGAGGGCGATTGGCGGGCGGCAGGCGGCAAAGGGCCGGTTGGCGGAACGAAGCCAATTTGGGGGGCGGGAGTTTCCGGGATGGAAGGCAGTGGAGTGGATCGAGGCAGCCGGACCGGGGGGTCCGGCGCGGACGGGGGCGTCCGCCCTCCTGGTTTAGGAACGAAGCCAATTTGAGCGGGAGGGGCTGCTGTTTCAGTGGCTTCGCTGGGCGGATGGGCGGGGCGTTCGGCCTGGAGCTTCTTCAATTCCTGGCGGGCGAGGAGGCTGGAGCGCTGGATGTCATTCTTGCGGCGCTGGAGGCGCTGGAAGGCCGCGGAGCCATTATTCCATGCGCGGCCGAGTTCGGCGCCGGGCTTGGGTGTGGAGTAGCCTTCGAGGTGGTATTCCCAAAGTTGGGCGTCGACGCGCTCCATGCGGCGGAGCTGCCAGTCATTGCGGATGAGGATATCGACGCAAAACTGCTCCTGGACGGAGGCTGGCTGGCATTCCTTGTAGTAGAAGTTGGTGAGGCCCTGCAGGTCAGAGGGATTTTCACCGCGGATGAAGTTGGATCGCGCGTCGATGCCGGATTTCAGGGCATTCATGCGGGAGACGACCTTGCCCTCAACGGAGCGGGGGCCGGTGGATTTGCGGGAATTGCGGCGGTTGGCCTCGATTTGAAGAAGCGAAGACATAGAAAGGTCCTTGTCGGGAGAATCGGTTGTGAAACGGAAATGGAGCTGAGCGCGGAGGCCCATCCCGGTTTCAGGGTAGCAGGCGGAAATTCGGAGTATGCGAGGCTATTGGTCTAAATGGTTGAAAAGGTGGGGAAGATAAAGTTGGTGGGGGTGTGAACGGGCTATCCAGGCTCGCTCCCCCAACGGCGGGCCCGTCGTGGTGGTAAGCGGGCTTACGGTTGTCGTAATGCGGTGGAGGTTGCGGCAGGAGCCGGTCTCCAAGGACCCAGCTACAGCGCTTGTTTGAGGTTTCGCCGATACTGTTCAAAGGCCTTGCGGCCTGCGCCGGTGAGGGAGAGCAATGTCTGCGGCACCTTGCCACGATAGGTCTTTGTTATTGCGACGTAACCAGCCTCCTCCAGTCGAGAAAGATGGCTGGAAAGCGTGCCTTTGTTCATAGCGGTTTCGTGTTGTAGATACAAGAAGTCGGCCCGGTCGACGGCGAACAGGAGCGCGACAATCATGAGCCGTCCAGGTTCGTGAATGACCCGGTCAAGGTCTGCAATGATGCGGATCCGCTGATTCATTGGCCTTTCTGCGCTGGAGCCTGCGTATGGCGAAGATAGAGCCAAAGACTGATGCCGCCGGAAATCAGCAGCATCGTGCCATAAACCATCAAAGAAAGGAGGATGCTCCCGCCGAGTTTGTCACGATCCGGGTGGGCTACCGACGAGTCCCTGCCCAGCGCGCCCAGAACATCCGCGGGAAGGAAAGCAATCACAAACGAGGCGACGGCCATTGCGCCGACGATGACCCACTTCCAGCGAACTGCCCTGGCGAAGTTGTAGCCATAGGCCGCTGCAAAAACAAGCCCGGTCAGAGAGGCAAGCACCGAGACGTCCCGCTGCCGTGGGAAGCCGACGGCCAGACTGAAGGTTGCCAGCGCGCCCACTGCAGCCGCGATTGCCGATGTTTGCCATCGTCTTCGGTACTCGACAAACCCCGTGCGGGGGTACGTGATGCGCGTCTTTACGGCTTTGGTGCCGTAGTAAATGAGCAACATCAAGCCGACGAAAGCAAAGGGTGAGATCCGATGCCAAACGGAGTCTGCAGGCGAGTGCATCAGCACCCACAAAAGGAGCGCATACCCCAGGCACATGACGCCGCCACCCAGCTCGCCCAGGCCGTCGATGTTGTAGTAGAGCCAAGGCCGATCCAAGAGGTTTCCGACCTGATCCATGTTCATTCCTCCAATCGACGACAGCGGCAAACCGTTCAGGGGCGCTGTGACGATTCACCTACCAGTTTGCACTACCAACTCATAGATGTCAATATGGAAAAATTCGACGGTATCTTTCAGCGCGTGTATCATGCCTTACGTAGGTTAACGGAACTTGACTGTTACGTACCGCCGGCAATCGGAGACAGTTTCACCGAAAACCGCGCTGGGATGTTCAGCTTAATGGGCCAATATCGGTATGTGGACATTACCTCGGAAGGCCGGAGACATCAACTCCCAGGCGCTGTAGGACGAGCTTTAGCGAAAGCAATGCGGAGGGCTCCCAGAACGGCCGCCCGGTCCGGTCCCCGAATCCTAGCAAGCGCGGCCGAGAATGCACCTATGTCTCGGGTCGCTCACAACTCGCAGGATCAAGGGGATGGCGGCCGGGAGTATACTGAATCAGACCCGGAAGTCCAAAATGGAAATTCCGGGTGTAGTCCTATCGGCCCCAAGGCCAAGACCGAAATCCGGAGAGTACCGATATGATGAGACTTCGATGGGCAATCGTCCTCGTGGCAGCCTTGGCTTTCGAGGCTCTGCCCGCGAGCGCGCAGCCTGGCGCCAAGCAACCGAAATTCAATGATGGCTATGCTCAATTGCCGCTGGTCTTCGAACCGAATGCGGGACAATTCGATCCCCAGGTGCGCTATTTTTCGCGAGGCCGCGGCCACGCGCTGTTTTTCACGGATCGCGAAGTCGTCTTTGGAGCGCCGGACCTGGTTCGAATGTCGTTCTCGGGCGGCAACTCCTCGCCCGAAGCCGAGGTTTCCGACCGGCAGCCGGGCGTCAGCAACTACTTCCGAGGCAGCGACCGTTCCAAATGGCGGACCGACGTTCCGCACTACGGGCGAGTTCGTTATCGCGGGATTTACCCCGGAATCGATCTGGTATTCCACGGAAACGCGGGCGACCTGGAGTTCGATCTTGCGGTAGGGCCGGGAGCGGACCCGTCGGTCATTCGCCTCGCTTACTCCGGAACCGACGGCCTGACTCTGGACCGTGCCGGGGATCTCGTGACCAAAGCGGGCGGGCGCGAATTCCGGCTCCGCAAGCCGGTCGTGTACCAGGATGTCAGCGGCAAGAGAGTGCCCGTTCAGGCGTGGTACCGGATTCTCCCTCGAACGCAGGAGATCCAGGTGAAGCTGGGAGCGTACGATTCGAAGCGGGCGGTGATCATCGACCCTATTCTGTCTCTCTCGTATTCCACTTACCTGGGCGGCACAGCATCCGATCAAGCGAACGGGATTGCAGTCGATTCTTCCGGCAGCGCCTACATAACCGGGTACGCCAACTCTTTGGACTTTCCGGTGGCCGCACCTCTTCAAGGAACCAATCATGGAGCTCCCGACGTTTTTGTTGCGAAGTTGAATCCTGCCGGCACGGCACTGGTGTACTCCACCTATCTGGGCGGCAGCGGCGATGACCGCGCTTTCGGGATCGCCGTTGACGCGAATGGCAACGCCTATGTAGCTGGGACCACCAGTTCCACTGACTTCCCCACGATGAATCCACTTCAGGCGGCCCTGGCGGGTGGCACGGACGCCTTCGTGGCGAAACTCAACGTTTCCGGCAACCGGTTGGTCTACTCCACCTATCTCGGTGGAACGGGCGATGACAGCGCGGCAGGAATTGCTGTCGACTCGACTGGCGCCGCAGTCATCGTCGGCGCAACGGTTTCTGCTAACTTTCCTGTCGTGAATGCGCAGCAGGAAGCGCAACACGGCGGAAAGGACGCCTTCGTCGCCAAGCTGAACGCCGGCGGCAGCGCACTGCTGTATTCGACGTACCTTGGGGGAAGCTCGGACGATAACGCCGCGGGAGTCGCGGTCGACGGCGCCGGGAACGCCTACGTTGTGGGAAGCACGTCCTCGGCTGACTTTCCAGTGGCTACGCCGCTGCAGCCGACCTGCGCGGCCGCTGGCGCAAGCGATGCATTCGTCACCAAGCTGAATAGCAGCGGCATAGCCGTATATTCTACGTGTTTAGGCGGGAGCAGAAGTGATCTTGGTAATGCGGTCGCCGTTGACGGATCGTCAAATGCTTATGTAGTGGGGTCCACCTCGTCCTTTGATTTCCCGGTTCTCAACGCATTTCAGCCAGTGCAATCGGATGAAACGTTTTGGTTGGGAATATATGACAGTCCCGACGGCTTCGTGACCAAGCTGAGCCCAACCGGTGCTCTGGTGTATTCGACGTATTTTGGCGGGCCTACGGTCGGCTATTACTCCCTCGAAGGGGACAGACCCGGCGGGACTGATTCCGCGAACGGCATCGCGGTAGACGCAACCGGTAGCGCTTATGTGGCCGGTACAACGAATTCCCCAGGCTTCCCGTCTCTTAATCCGCTTCAGAGTTACCTCGGTGCGGTACTGAACGGACTAGGGACCGCCTATACTTCTGACGCATTCACGGCTAAGTTCGATCCTGCCGGCGGGTTGGATTACTCGACATTCTTAGGTGGTAGTGGGTCCGGAGGCAGCGCGGTTGCGGTCGATAACGGCGGCAACGCCTACCTGACCGGAATCGCCTCCAACAATTTTCCCCTGGTGAATCCGTTTCAGTCTGCCAATGCCAGTGCATTTGTCGCGAAACTCTCATACAGTTCTGGAGTGTTGGTGACCTTCACGGCGGCGCCTCCAGGATCGATCACTGTGACGGGACAGGGCTGCGCTTCCGGCACTTATCCTACGCCGGTGTCCCTCGCCTGGAGTCAAAACGCTTCCTGCTCCGTCGTCGCCGCCGGGGAGAGCTCAGGAGGCACCAGGTATGTGTTCGCAAGCTGGGGAGATGGATCCACGGCCAATCCACGCACATTTGCAGCCCCCTTGAATTCGGCCACCTACACGATCAAGTGGACGACTCAGTACCTGCTCACCACGTCCGTCTCACCGGCGGGATCGGGCAGTATCTCCGCCGCGCCGACATCAGCGGACGGCTACTACAACGCAGGGACGGCTGTCACGCTGACAGCGGTTGCCAATTCAGGGTATGCCTTCAGTTTTTTCAGCGGCGATCTGATTGGCACGCCGAACCCCCAGACGCTTACAATGTCGATGCCGCACACCGTGGCCGCGAACTTCAGCGGCGCCTGCACCTACTCGCTGTTAGCTACATCGGTGCCGGCGCCGGCCGGAGCGACAACTCAGAGTGTGGGTGTCCTTTCTGGCGCAGGCTGTGCATGGGCCGCGAGCAGCAACACGTCGTGGATTGCCATCACATCCGGGGCGGTGGGCGCCGGGAACGGAAGTGTGACCTTCAGCGTGGCCGCGAATCTCGCGGCCAGTGTACGCATCGGAACATTGACCGTCGCCGGGCGAACCGTGACGGTAACGCAGGGTTGGGGTAACGCGATCGCGACATACAACACTGGCGTCGCCGCCGCGGGCGGGCTGGCGGCAGATGGAAGCGTGGACAGCCACTATTCCTTAACCAACAGCGCCGATCCGGCTTTCCCCGGACCGAATGCCGCAGTCGTGAATTCGACGCTGTTTCCGTTCCCCTACTGGCTGAACGATGGGCCAAATTCGAAGTGGATCGGCCCTCGAACGGATGCTTACAATTTCGACCCGCCGGGCGCGTATACGTATCGCACGACATTTAACTTGACCGGCCTGAACCCGGCCGGCGCTGTACTCAGTGGTCAGTGTGCGGCAGATGATTCCGCGGTGGTCGAGTTGAATGGTAGTGTTATTGGCTCATGCGCGACCTTTGGTGCTTGGAGTCAGTTCGCCACCAGCAGCGGCTTTGTCAGCACTGTGAACACCCTGGATTTTGCGGTCACCAACCTTGGCCCCGCGGCGACTCCTACCGGCCTGCGGGTGGAGATCGTTGGGACTGCCCCGCCATTACCTGGCACGCAGAGTGTCCCAAGTAAAGTTGGGGTGTTCCGATCCGGCTTCTTGTGGCTCCTGGACGCCAATGGCAACGAGGTATTTGACGGGACCGGACCCGGCCTGGATCTCGTTGAGGCCTTCGGCGGCATCGCGGGCGACATACCGATCACCGGCGACTGGAGCGGCACCGGAACCACCAAAATCGGAATCTACCGGGCCTCTAACGGACTGTTCCTCCTCGACTACAACGACAACGGGACCTTCGACGGGTGCGTGATTGACCGTTGCTACCAGTACTTCCCCGCCCCGACGGCGGGCGACATGCCTGTTGCCGGCGATTGGACTGGAAGCGGAACCACCAAGATTGGAATCTACCGGCCGAGTACGGGCCAGTGGTTCCTGAACAGGAGTGGTAGCGGCACCTACCAAGCTGGTGTTGACCTGGTCACTAACTATGGTGGCCTTTCGGGCGACATACCGGTGACCGGCGACTGGACCGGCACGGGCACCACCAAGATCGGTATCTTCCGGGCTGGATACCTCTGGATACTGAATACCACCGGCAGTGGAACCTTCAGTGGCGCGGATGCAGTGTTTCCCTTCGGCGGTATCGCAGGCGATGTGCCCGTGGTCGGCGACTGGAACGCCAGCGGAACCACTAAGGTCGGCGTGTTCCGGATGGGGTTCTTCTGGGTTCTCGACACGAACGGTGACCACGTATTTACGCCAGGGGTGGACCAAGCCTTCCCGTTCGGCGGTATCGGCGGCGATAAACCAGTAGTGGGGAAATGGTGATGCTGCTCGCAAGGGATCGAACCCGCTGAAGCGCCGCGAGACGACGTGAGGGCACCCAGTGGCCCAGCACCATCTTAGTGGCCCAACACCATGGAGCGCCCCCTGAGCCCGCTCACTTGGCCTGGCCCGTTTGCTCATCATTGCTGGCGCGTTAACTGGGGTTAATGAAGCTATCCTGCGACTCGCTGTATTCCCGCTCCACCGGCTCGTTCTATTGTGAAACCAGCGCGATTGTCCGCCCACGGACCAATCTGGGCCGGCCATGTGGCAAAGCCGGCCATTCGCATTCAGAGGTTCTTGTCGCAGGTTATTGCCGTTAGTGAAACGCGGCAGGCTGAAGCCTGCCGCGAGCGGGTAAAGAGAGGCGATGGGAGCGGCGAAATTATGCGAGGAAGGAGGTGAGAGTCGGCGAGGTGTTTGTGGAATCCGCTGAAAAGAAGTTTCCCGATTCTGGGTTTTCCCAGCAGGGCGACACCTGCGCCTTGCGGGGGCGAAAACGGCTCCTGGCGGAAGAACGAAGTGCACAGGACCGCAAGGGCGGTTTCGGGTTTATACTGAATGAGATCTGGAAGTCGAGAGTGGAAATTCTGGCTTATTAGGAACTCAAAATGAGAATCCCCGCTCGGCCGGCGTGGCCTCCTTCCCTAAAGAGCATTGCGAGTTCTCTGATCTCCCTTCTTTGCCTCTTTCTCCCCTCCTGCGCAATAAGAGTCGGACCGACGAGAATTGTGCCCGACAGGTTCAACTATGCTGCTGCCATCACCACCTCCTGGAAAGAGCAGATGCTAACGAACCTGGTCAGGCTGCGCTACCTGGATCCTCCTGTCTTTCTGGACGTCGCGCAGATTGTTACGCAGTACACCATGGAAAGGTCGGCGTCGATTACTTCTCCGGCTTGGAAAGGAAACTCCTCCGGCCCGGCGGCAGGCGTTTCCGGGTATTGGGCGGAGAGCCCGACCATCACCTATAACCTCCTGTCAGGGGATAAGTTCACCAAAAGCCTGCTGGAGCCGGCCTCTATCATATCCATTATGCAGTTGGTCGAGTCCGGCTGGCCCATTGACGCTGTGTTGGGGGTGGCGGTGACAGCTGTCAACGGTCTCTATGCCAGCGCCGGCGCAAGGTCTCGCCACGAGGGGGATCCCAGATTTTATGAGCTTCTGAAGCTGATGAGAGAGCTCCAGTTGAGGAACGCTTTCAGCACTCGTGTCGTGAGCGAAAAGGGTGACAAAAGGGGTGCCGAAAAGGGCGCCGAGGAAGAAGAATTGCTGGTCTTCGGCGGTCGCCGGTCGGACTCGGAGGCGCAGGCGATGACGAAAACGGTCAAAGAATTGCTGGGTCTCAATCCCGACCTGACGGAATTCCACATGGTTTTCGGCGCCATGAACAGGGACGACACGGAGATTGCCTGTCTCACACGCACCATGCTCGATATCCTCAGCGAGACGGCAGAGGGGGCTGAGATCCCGGCCGCCGATCTCGACGAGGGCCGGGCAACCAAACCGCCCGTGGCGAAGACGGAAGGCGAGCTTGATCTCAAGCAACTCGTTCGCGTGCGGTCGTCGGCGCATAAACCGGACGCCAAAGAGGCGTTCACCGCCATCCAGTACCGTGGCTACTGGTTCTGGATTGACGATCGCGACATCAATTCCAAGCGTGGGCTCGACTTCCTCATGATGCTCTTTACTCTCGCGTCGCCGAACGCCACCATATCTCTCCCGGGGCTGACGATAGCCAAGCCTTGAAACATACCGGAATGCTTCAACAAAATGTGAAATGGAGGTTTGCTGTCCTCTGAGAGCGGGTAGCCACGATCACTGCGGTTGTGGCCCTGGGTTCTTCCTTCGATGCCGAACGACGGTTGAACTGTTGCCGGGACGGAGCATGAAACGATGATCGCCACTTAAACCAGGTTTATGGAATCCGCTGAAAAGAAGGGGTTTCCCGGTTTTGGATTTTCCCATTAGGGCGACAACTGCGCCTTGCGGGGGCGAAAACGGCTCCCGAAGGAAAAACTGCAAGCCGCACTGCAAGTCGCAGATCAAAGGGTTGGTGGCTGGGCGTATACTGAATGCGACCCGTGGGTCCAAAATGGAAATCCCCGATCATGTGCTTGCCAACCTATGAACGAGCTAGAGCCATTACTTGAGCGATGGGCGAATTTCTACCTCATCATGTCAACGGCAGCCGCGACCTTGATCGGTCTGATGTTTGTCGTAATCACGCTCGCCTCTGAGCGAGGGGTGGAAGAGGCGGAAGCCACTACTAAGATTCGCGCGTACCTTACGACCACGGTTGTCTATTTCGCTTCCGTACTGGGTGTTGCCACGCTTCTGACCTTCCCGAACCATACGCGGCTCACGGCCACTCTTTGCATTTGCCTCGTGGGTGTCGCCGGCTTAGTTTACTCGGGGTCCAGAATTGCCAGCGATAAGGAGAATTACCTCGAACATGACCTGATCCATTACGCGGTTTTTCCATTTGCGGCATACGGACTCCTTGTATTGGGCGGGGTCCTCATACTCCACGACACGCAACGCGGCCTCACCTTTGTGGCTGTCGGTATGCTGTGGTTGCTTGCGATTGCTATTCGCAACTCGTGGGGCATCGCTGTCGGGGTCGTCTCCACCCGTCCTCGCCGACACCGTGATGGCGGACTTGCCGAAGGCATAATTCCGAATGAGAAACCGAAGCATCGTCAAACAGGGGGACACCAGAATGAAAACACTCCTTAGACAGAAGCAAGAGTACGTTCAACCGCCTGACATTACGAGATGTCTCAAGCCATCGCGAACCAGGCGCCGCTTGTACCATCTCGCTGCTTCGCTAATCGCAGATAAGGACCAAGTCTCGCGGTCAGAAGGCTAGCCCTGGGCTAGATGGGCGCCGCGGCCAGACGCTGATTGATTTCGGCGCGGGCGGATTCGGCGGACTCGCCCAGCCAGGATGATTGCATGTTGGGCAGGAATGAGATGAGCACCTCGTAAGACCAGGCCTTGTCCGGTGAGAAGGCGGCGAATCCGAGCGCGTCACTCAACCGCCAGGAGACTTTCAACAGGTTTTCCAGGCTGCTCTGCTCCACAGCGGGCTCGTCGTGGTGGCAGGCGATGGCGGCGGCGAGCTCGTTGGGAAAGTCCCAATCCTGGGCGATGTAAGCGCCCGCCGCGCAGTGGTCGATCTCAAACAGATCGCGTTCCGTCTGCAGCAGATCGAAGCCGAAATCGTCGGAGACCTCCAGCATGCGGGAATACTCGGCGGGGTAGGCGGACATCATGCCGAGCGTTCCCAAATTGTGCAACAGACCGAGGGTATAGGCGCTATCGCGGGCGAAACGGCTCACCCGGGCCGCCTCTTCGGCGATGAATGCGGTGACCAGGCTGTGGATCCAGACCTTGCGTAGCGCCTCTATCCGAACGGAGGCCCGCACCATCCGGTTGAGGGCGACAAACGTAGCCATGGTTTTGACCCGATCCATGCCAACCAGCATGATGGCATGCGGCAGGCTAGTGACCTCGCGGCGGGCGGCGAAGAGGGCCGAGTTGGCGAAACGGAGCAGTTCGGCGGAGAACGACGGGTCCATCTTTACGAGCTCGAAGACCTTAGAAACGCTGACATCTTCCTGGCTGACGAGGGCCAGAATCCGCTGTGCGATTGCCGGGAAGGGCGGTACCAGGCGCAGAGCCCAGGGTGCTTGCGGGCGGGCGAGTAGTTCGGTCATTTCATGCTCCAACACCTTAACTATCGGCAGGGGCGAAGGAAAGATTAGGAGAAAACGCCAGATCCTATTGGGACCCGCGGAATGCATCTCGCCGGTGGTGGCAAATGCCTGATTCTCCGAGAGAGAAGAGCGGGACGTGGGCGTCCGCGCAGACCAGGGCGTCTGCCCCACAAACTCCCCTGTTGCAATACAAGAGATCGATTACAATTCCTCTTTACGGCCCAGCATGCTGCTTAGCGTCACCGGCATCTCAAAACAATTCGGGCGCAATACGGTTCTGGAGAATGCCGGCTTCTCGGTCCGCGAAGGCGAGATTCTGGGGCTGATCGGTCCCAACGGCGCCGGCAAGACGACGCTGTTCGAATGCCTGGCGGGGCTGATTGCCGCGGATGGGGGAACCGTGCGGTTTCGCGACAGCGAACTGCCACCGGACAGGCGCAAGCAGGCTCTGCATTATCTGCCGGACACCATAGGGCCGTGGCCCGACCAGCGGGTGCGGTGGGTGCTTTCCTTTTTCGCGGCGCTGCACGGGCGGCCGCAAGACGAGGCGGACCGGCTGGCCGCCGCGCTGAAGCTCGACGCACTGGCCGATTCGCGCGTGGGCTCACTTTCCAAGGGCGAATCGAAGCGGCTGCTGATCGGGCTGGGACTACTGCCACCGCACCCATTGTTGCTGCTCGACGAACCGTTCGACGGCCTGGATTTCCGCCAGACGCGCGATGCCATGGCGCTGCTCAGTGACACCCGCGCACAGGGCCGCACGCTGTTTCTTTCCATCCACCAATTGAACGACGCGGCGCGCGTTTGCGACCGCCTGGTGCTGCTGAGCCGCGGCCGCGTGGTGGGCGAAGGCACGCTGGACGAGTTGCGCGCCGCCGCCGGGCTGGCCGGTGGGGGCCTGGAGGAGGTCTTTCTTGCCCTCACGTAGCGGGCCCTCCAGCAGGTTCGGCTGGCTGCTCGAGAACGAGTGGCGCGAACTTCTGGCGTCACGCGCCTTCTGGCTGTTGCTGGTGATGGTCGGGCCGCTGGTGGGACACAGCTTCATTACGGCGGTCGATACGTACGCCGAAGCCAGCGGCGCCGGTGGCGGACCGGCCGCGCTGGCGCAGGGTCTGTCGCCACTCGATGGAATCCTGGTTCCGACGTTCGGCGCGTACGACCTGGCGGTCACGCTGCTGTTTCCCTTCGTGGCCATCCGCCTGATTTCAGCCGACAAAGCCAGCGGGGCCTGGAAGCTGCTCGAGCAGGCGCCGCCGGGCCTGCCCGCGATACTCGCGGCCAAAGGGATGGCGTTGCTGGCGGGCTGGCTGCTGGCCTGGGCGCCGGGGATGCTGGCGCTGGTTTTGTGGAAAGCTTATGGCGGCGCGCTCTACGCCCCGGAGTTGCTCAACCTGCTGCTGGGGCACCTGCTGCGCGTGATTCTGGCCAGTGGGATCGCGGTGGCCGCGGCGGCCATCGCGACCAGCGCAGCCAGCGCGGCCATTGCGACGCTGGGCTTCACGGTGGGCACGTGGGCGCTCGATTTCGTCGGCGAGAACCGCGGCGGCTGGCTGCAGAAGCTGGCTTCCTACACGCCCACTTCCGCACTGCGCGTGTTCGAACAGGGACAATTCCGCCTGAGCACCGTGGTGGTCGAGGCTGCGCTGGGCCTGGGCGGGTTCGCACTGGCCGCCGTCTGGCTTCCCTTGGGGCGCAAGCCCCTGGCGCGGGTGGGCGGTTCGGTGGCGACGGCCGCGGCGCTCGGGCTGGTGGTGTGGGCCGGCGCACAGTTGCGTCCGGCCTGGGACCTGAGCGAGAACCGCCGCAATTCCTTTTCGGAAGCCGAAGAGGCGGCGCTCAAGAAGATTCGCGAGCCGCTCCGCGTCACCGTTTTTCTGGCGCCGGAGGACCCGCGGCTCATCGACCTGGACCGCGGCATCCTCAGCAAGCTCGAGCGCATCTTGCCCGCCGTCGACGTCCAGAACGCTTCGCACAGCCAGACCGGCCTTTTCGAAGGGAGCGGCGACCACTACGGCGAAGTCTGGTACGAAATGGGCGGGCGCCGCGCGATGAGCCGTTCCACCACCGAACCCATCGTGCTCGGCGTGATCTTTGGCCTGGCGCGCGTGGAGCCGCCAGCGCAAACCGGCGAGAGCGAATATCCCGGCCATCCGCTGGCCGCGCGGCCCACCGGCGCCGCCTGGACCTACTATCTACTATTGCCGATGGTAGTAGTAGCCGCCGGTTGGTTACACTTCAAGAATAGGAGTTGACGATGAAGAGACTGCTTTTCGCGGCCACCATTCTGCTGGCGGCGGCGCTGGCTATTGCGCAGACGGCCAAGAGCGTTCGCGTGGACGTGACCGGGGACAAGGCCGGCGCCGAGCCGGTTCATTTCCTGGGAGTGGTGGGGCACTGGACGGTGGTCGAGGACGGCGGCAAGAACGTGCTGATGGAAGACGGGCGCGTCTGGAAAAAGAATGAGCCCTCGGGCGGGCTGGCCGACAAGGCGCGCGCCATCTACGGTTCACGCCACGAAGAGTTCATCGACAACGTCAAGGCCTTCGCCTACTTCCCCTACGCCGTGGCGCAGGGCGTCGACGATTTTCAGAATGGCGAGATCGCCATGCGGTTCCAGATGATCGATGGCTCGCTCGACCGCTGCGCCGGCATCCTGTTCAACCTCAAACCGAACGGCGATTACCTGACGGTGCGTTTCAACGGCATGGAGGACAACCTGGTGTTGTGGACCTTCAACAAAGGCGTCCGCCGCTTCGTGAAACGCGGCCCCGAGGACCGGCCGCTGAAGTTGAAGGAGTGGTACACCATGAAGGTCGCGGTCCACGGCACCAAGCTCGAAGGGTATCTGAACGGCGAGAAGTTGCTCGATTATGCGCTTTCCGAGCCGGTCTCCGGCAAAGTGGGCGTGTGGTCGAAGACCGACAGCGTAATTTATTACGACGACTTCACAGTGACGGCGTCGCAGCAGTAAGTGTGGAGCGGTCCTCTGGCCCGCAACACCGGCTTTCCAGACGGCGCCGGCAAGCATGCCGGCGTTGCAGGCTGGAAAGCCTGCTCTACGGTGCCAAAGCGGGCGTGTGATCGAAGACCGACAACGTCAGCCCGCCGCGGACCCGATGACGAGATCGAGGCCGGCGGCGCCGGCGAACGCCCGGAAATCCCGCTCCCGCGTCAGGAGAGGAATCCCGCGATCGATACAGCTTTGGGCGATCAGCGCATCGCCGAGGCGCGCCTTGCGGCGCTTTGCCAACACCTGGGCTCGTAACCCGCCTGCCCGTTGCCAATAGCCAGGCTCGACTTCGATGATCGGCAGATCTGAGAGAGTCTGTGAAACCTCTGAAGGAAGCTTCGGGTCACTCAACATTTCGGTGAGCACAACGGGCACCATCAGCACCTGCCGGTCCCGGAGCGCCCTGTCTAGCAACTCCACGTCCTCGCCGCCATCTCCTTCGAGGAATGCGATCCAGGTGCTGGTGTCGACCGCGATCATCGGTCGGCCTTCAGCTTTGCCGACGTCAGGGTGAAGCGGACTTTGCCGCGGAGCCGGCGCAGCCGCGCGTAGCTCTGCGATGCCGCAACTAGCTGCAGGCCGGTACGAACGGTCTGGGTGATGCCACTACCAGTGGCTCGTTGCGCCTTTTCGAGAAGCTCCGGCGGCACCTCGATGGTGATCTTGCGCGCATTCTCCATGACGCTTCAGTATACCATACCTGATACCAGCATCGAATATGGCCTTGGGGCGCCGACAAGAATGTCGGCGTCGCAGGCTGGAAGCCTGCTCCACGGGGCCAACCTGCTAGAATCGTTATCCACGCTATGAGCGCAGACCGGAAAGGCCTATTCATAGGGGATGACGGCAGGAACCTGATGTTCACCTTCATGCTGGTCAGCTCTCTATTTCTCCTCTGGGGATTCTGCAACGGGATGATCGACGTGATGGACAAGCACTTCCAGGAGGAGTTGAGCCTGAGCAAAGCGCAATCGGCCTGGGTGCAGTTCGCGCACTATCTCGGCTACTGCCTGATGGCGATGCCGGCGGGGTGGCTGGCGGTCAAGCTGGGCTACAAGGGCGGCATCATCGCGGGCTTGCTGATTGTGGCGGCGGGTGGATTCTGGTTCATCCCGGCCACCCATATCAACGCGCTGGTGCGCGAAGGCGGCGTATCGCCCCATACGGCGTTCGTGGCGTATCTGGCCGGGGTCTGTCTGATCGCCACGGGGCTGACGTTCCTCGAAACCATCGCCAACCCTTATACGACGGTGCTGGGCGACCAGCGGTACGCGGCCACGCGCATCAACCTGGCGCAATCCTGCAATGGCATCGGCTGGATTTGCGGCCCGATCGTCGGCAGCATCTATTTTTACTCCAAGGACGCGCTGGGCCATAGCACCGGCAGCCAGACGCTCTACATTCCCTACATGGGCGTGGCCTTCGTGGTGATTGTGCTGGCGGCGATTTTCTTTTTCGCCAACGTGCCCGACATCAAGACCGAAGACGACTATCACCTGGACGATGCCGCGCCGGGTGTTTCCCACTCCATCTGGTCGCACCCGCATTTTGCGATGGCGGTGGCGGCGCAGTTCTTCTATGTGGCGGCGCAGGCCGGCATCTTCAGTTTCTTCATCAATTACATGACTTCGGAGGTTCCGCCGATTCCGGCGTCGTGGAGCTCGGCCCTGACGGGCTTCGCGGCGCATGCCGGCTTCCTGCAGGATTGGCTGCGGGGCTGGTTTGAGACGAACAAAGCCGGCGTGCTGGCCATCAGCAACAAGGGCGCCGCGAACCTGGCGTCGGTGGGTTTCGTGTGCTTCCTGGTGGGCCGTTTTTCGGGCGCGGGCCTGCTGCGGAAGTTCGCCGCTCACAAAATCCTGGGGCTGTACGCGGTGCTGAATGTCGCTATCACGCTGCTGGTCTTCCTCAAGCTGGGATGGCTCTCGGTGGTGTGCGTGTTCCTCAGCTACTTTTTCATGTCGATCATGTTCCCCACCATCTTCGCGCTGGGCATTTTCGGGCTGGGGGCGCGCGCCAAGAAGGCGTCGGCGTTTATCGTGATGGCGATTATGGGCGGCGCCATCCTGCCCAAGGTGATGGGTTACGTGGCCGACCGGTTCGATATGTCGCGCGGCTTCATCGTGCCGATGTTGTGCTTCGCCTTCGTGGCCTTCTATGGCTACAACTGGCCCAAGTACGCCAAGGCCGATTCCCTTCAGGGAGCCGGAATTTCACCGGGCCATTAAGCCGCTGTCACCGCTTTGTAGCGGGCGCTTTTGTATACTGGGGAGCGCATTCCAACGATATGAAAAAACTTCTTCTGTTCCTGGCGGGCGCCGTGGCGCTGGCGGCCGCTCCGGCTCTGGTGGGCGGTCCGTTCGTGGTGAACGTGACGCGCAATACGGCGACGGTGGTATGGATCGTCAAGAGCGACGAACTCACGCTGCATCCGCCAGGCGGCGCGGCGGCGCGCCCGTATCCATCGTTCCGCGTGGAAAAGACCACACTGACCGGGCTCCAGCCCAATACCCGCTACGATTACGACATCCCCGGACAGGACGGCGTCAAAGGCTGGTTCAAGACGGCGCCCACGGCGACGCAGCCCTATCATTTCCTGGTCTACGGCGACACGCGGACGCGCCACGACGTTCACCAGAAGGTGGTCGAGCAGATTCTCAAGAACGGCATCCCGGACTTCGCGCTGCAATCCGGCGACATGGTGGAAAACGGCTTCGACAATGCGCTGTGGCCCATTTTCTTCGGTATCGAGCGGGACCTGCTGCGCCAGACCGTGTTCTTCCCCGCCCTGGGCAACCACGAGCGCGAGAGTCGCAGTTTTTTCGACTTCTTTCAGTTGACCAGCTCGTATTATTCCTTTAACTGGGGCAACGCGCACTTCTCCGTGCTCAACAGCGACATGGCCAGCTTCGCCCCGACCGAGGCCGGGCGCGACGCTTTCTGGGCGGAAGAAACGCGCTGGCTGGAAAACGATCTGCAGGCCAATCAGAACGCCGAATTCCGCTTCATCGACGCGCACCATCCGCCGTTCACCGCGGTGGCGCGCCGGCAGAATGACAACCCTCACATGACCGCGCTGGCGCCGATGCTCGAAAAGTATCATGTGACGGCGGCCTTCTTCGGCCATGACCACAACTACCAGCACTATCTGAAGAACGGCATTCATTACATCACTTCGGGTGGCGGCGGCGCACCGCTCTACGATGTCAACGAGCCACCGCCCGGCATTACGCAAAAAGTGGTCAGCGTGGAAAATTTCGTGACCGTCGCGGTGGATGGGAAGACCATCCACATTCAGGCCTTCGACATCACGGGGCAGAAAATCGACGAAGTGGAAATCAAGCACTGAGGCGGCAAGGGCTGCGCCCTTGAAATCCCTTAAGGATTTGGGAGTCAGGAGCCAGGAGTCAGAAGTCAGAAGACGGTGCTTCGGGGCGCCCCGTACTGACGGCAGCGAGATTCTCAATCTGGCGATTCTGCGGGACTTTGTCACACGTGTAAATAGTCCCAAATTGCCCTTGACATAGGGCGAATAAAAGGCGAATATCTTCGGTGGAGGAAGAGCATGAAAATTAGCGACGCTTTATTACCCGAGTTTGACCAGGAAATGGCCAATACCCGGAAAACCCTGGAACGCGTGCCGGAAGACAAGTTCGACTGGCGGCCGCATCCCAAATCGTTCACTATGATTGCGCTGGCGACCCACATCGGTAACATGGTGGGCTGGACCCCGGATGTGATTGCGAAGGACTCCTTCGACATTGCACCCCCCGGCGCACCACCCCACAAGGAAGAGCCGGCCGGCTCGAAGAAGGAATTGTTGGCGGCCTTCGACAAGGGCGTCGCCGCGGCGCGGGCGGCCATCGCCGGTTCGAGCGATGAGCACTTCATGGCGAACTGGGCGTTTCTCCAAGGCGGCAAGACCATGTTCACCATGCCGCGGATCGTATGCATGCGCTCGTTCATTATGAACCACACCATCCACCACCGGGCGCAGCTCGGGGTGTACCTGCGGCTGAACGACATCCCGGTGCCGGCGATCTATGGGCCGTCGGCCGATGAACAGAGCTTCTGACGCACAGGCAGTGGAGTGGAGGCGGGTGGCAGCCGCCCATGGTATTTTGACTGCATGACATGGCTCGCATGGTCGCTGCTTTCCGCCTTCTTCGCCGCGCTCACCGCAATCCTGGCAAAGGTCGGCGTCGCAGGGGTCGATTCCAACCTGGCTACGGCCGTCAGAACATCGGTGGTTGTAGTTTTCACGTGGCTATTGGCGTACAGTACCCGCACGCCCATGTGGTTCCGCGGCTTTACGAGCAAGACATGGCTCTTCCTGGTGCTTTCCGGAATTGCGACGGGCCTTTCGTGGCTGTGCTACTTTCACGCTTTGCAGATCGGCCCGGCATCGCGTGTCGCGCCCGTCGACAAGCTCAGCGTCGTGCTGGTGATTCTGCTCAGCGCATTCTTCCTGGGTGAACGAATCACTTGGGCGAAGGGAGTAGGCGGACTCCTGATCGTCGCCGGCGCCATTACGATCGCGATGGAATGAGAAGGGCGCGCCGGCTGGGATGGCGGCGCGAGGCCCGGACAGGGGGGCGTGTGATAGGATACGGGCCATATGAAATACCGCGCGCTTGGTCTCACACTTTTCATTTCGATCGGGTTCCTGGCGGCGCTATCGCAGGCCGATGGGCCGCGGTCGCTGGGATTGGCCGACGTGCTGGCCTGGAAACGCATCCAGTCGCCGGCGGTTTCCAATGACGGGGAGTGGTTCGCATATCGCGTCCTGCCCGCGGAGGGCAATGCGGAGGTAGTGATTCGCAACCTGAAAACCGGGAAGGAACAGCGGTTTCCGGCGGGGGACGCCGTGGCGGCGGCGGGGCCGACAGCCGCAGCTATTTCCGACGATTCGCGATGGGTGGCTTTCAACGTGTCGCCCACCACGAAAGAAGCCAAGACCATGAAGAAGGGCAAGAAGCCGATACCCACCAAAGTGGTGCTGGTGGAACTGGCGACGGGGAAGAAGACGGAGTTCGAGAAGATCCGGCGCTTCGCGTTTTCAGGAGAAGCATCGACGGTGCTGGCGCTGCTGCGCAGCGGCGCCGATGCGGCGCCGGGCGCACCCCCGGCGCCTCCGGCGGGCGGTGGCGGCGCGGGAGCAGCGGGAGCGGCGGGAGCGGCGGCGGACCGGCCTACAGGGACGGACCTGATACTGCACGATCTGGCCAGCGGCGATGAGCTGAGCCTGGGCAACGTTGCGGAGTTCGCCTTCGACAAAAAAGGCAACCGGCTCGCCTGGCTGGTGGATGCCACGGACAAAGTAGGCAACGGCGTACAACTGCGCGACATGGGCACGGGGGCGGTGCACGTGCTGGACAGCGCCAAGGCATCCTACAAGAGCGTGACGTGGACGGAAAAGGGCGACGGGCTGGCGGCGCTGCGCGGCGTCGAGGACAAGGGTTTCGAAGAGAAGCTCTACAGCCTGGTGGCGTTCCAGGATTTCGGGCCGCCGGGCGGGCCGAAGAAGATCGTGTACGATCCCAAGACGGACAAGAGTTTCCCCTCGGGAATGTCGATCAGCTCGAATCGCCCCCCGCAGTGGCGCGAAGATTTTTCGGCGGTGACATTCGGCATCCAGGCGGTGAAGGTCAAGAAAAAAGCAGCGGAGGAGGGCGACGCCGAAAAGAAAGCGGCGGAGAGCGATGCTGAAAAGAAGGATACGCCGCCCGCGCCCACGGCGGCCGATGAAGACAAGCCCGACCTGGTGATCTGGCACTGGAAGGATTCGCGGCTGCAATCCATGCAGCAGGTGCAGGAAACCGCGGACAAGAATTTCAGCTATTTGTGCGCCTACCGGCCGCAAGAGCAGAAGTTCGTGCGGCTGGCGGACGACGATCTGAAACAGGTCACGCTGGGTCTCGAATCCAGAAACGCCGTGGGTGTGGATGTCCGCGATTACGAACTGGAATCCAACCTCGACGGCAAGCGGTATCAGGACGTGTACATTGTGGACCCCGCGACGGGCGCGCGAAAACTGGCGCTTAAGAAGACCGAGCACTATCTGGGCGCGTCGCCGGACGGGACGAAGCTGCTTCACTATAATGACGGCGTCTTCTATGCCTACGACGTGGGCACGGGCAAGTCGACCGATCTGACATCGAAGATACCATCGACGTTCTGGAACACCGAAAGCGACGTCAACGTGGTGAAGCCGCCGACGCCCACGCTGGGATGGTCGAAGGACAGCAGCATGGTGCTGATCAGCGACGGCTGGGACATCTGGAAGGCGCCGGCGGGCGTGGCCGCAGGGCCGGGCACGGCGGTGAACCTGACGGGGAACGGGAAGAAGGACAAGATCCGGTACCGCACGCGTTTCCGTCTGGATCCGGAGGAGCGCGCGGGCATCGACCTCGGGGCGCCGATGTACGTGACCGCCTACGGCGAATTCACCAAGAAGAACGGGATCGCGCTGATCGAACCGGGCAAGGCGGGCGCGCGCATGTTGCAGTGGGGCGATGCCACATACGGCCAGCTCATCAAGGCGAAGAACGCCGATACCTATTTATATACGCACGGCAGCACGCGCGAATATCCCGACTACTACGCCGCCAACAACCTGCTGGAGAACGGGCAAAAACTGACGGACGCTAATCCGCAGCAGAAGGACTTTCTGTGGACCTCGGGCGTGAAAATCATCGACTACACTTCGACGCGCGGCGAGAAGTTGCAAGCGGCGCTCTTCTTGCCCGCCAACTATGAGCCTGGCAAGCGGTATCCGATGGTGGTGGAGATATACGAGAAGGAATCGCAGGGGGCCAATAACTATCCGCAGCCAGGTTACAACGGCTTCAGCGTGGCCTATTATACGAGCAATGGATATGCCGCGCTGGAGCCGGACATCGTGTACAAGGTGAACGACCCGGGCGTGTCGGCGGTGGCGTGCGTGGTGCCGGCGGTGAAGGCCGCGGTGGCCGCGGGTATCGCGGACGAAAAACGGGTGGGTATCCACGGCCATTCGTGGGGCGGATATCAGACGGCGTTCCTGGTGTCGCAGACCGACACCTTCCGCGCCGCGGTGGCGGGCGCGCCGCTCACCGACATGATCAGCATGTACAGCCTGATCTACAAAAATAGCGGCGGAACCAACCAGGCGATTTTCGAAAGCAGCCAGGGGCGATTCTACGGAGGCTACTGGGACAACCTGGAAGCTTACCAGCGCAATTCGCCGGTGTATTTCGCCAAGAATGTACACACGCCGCTGATGATCCTGCACAACGATAAAGACGGCGCGGTCGATCAAACGCAGGGGATCGAATACTTCAACACGCTGCGGCGGCTGGACAAGCCGGTGATCCTGCTGGAGTACAAGGGCGAGAATCATGGCTTGGCCAAGCCACAAAACATGAAGGATTACACCGTGCGAATGAAGGAGTGGTTTGACCATTACCTGATGGACAAGCCGGCGCCGAAGTGGATGGAAGAGGGCATCCCGCTGTTGAAGATGAAAGACCACCTGGAAGAGCGGACGACGGAGATGAACAAGCCGGCGACGACGGCTCCCGCGAGCGGCACGTCCGGGGGTGGGAAGTAGAAAGGCGGGTCCAGGGTAGCGGCGCGGACCACGGCCGGCCTCTCGGTGGATGGCGGAACAAAAGAGTCAATCGTTTCGGAATCAGGCGCTTGCCAACCTATGAATGAGCTAGAGCCATTGCTTGAGCGATGGGCGAATTTCTACCTCATCGTGTCAACGGCAGCCGCGACCTTGATCGGTCTGATGTTTGTCGTAATCACGCTCGCCTCTGAGCGAGGGGTGGAAAAGGCGGAAGCCACCGCTAAGATTCGCGTGTACCTTACGACCACGGTTGTCTATTTCGCTTCCGTACTGGGTGTTGCCGCGCTTCTGACCTTCCCGAACCATACGCGGCTCACGGCCACTCTTTGCATTTGCCTCGTGGGTGTCGCCGGCTTGGTTTACTCGGGGTCCAGAATTGGCGGCGATAAGGAGAATTACTACGAATGGCATGACCTGATCCATCACGCGGTCTTTCCATTTGCGGCATACGGACTCCTTGTATTGGGCGGGGTCCTCTTACTCCACGACGCCCAACGCGGCCTCACCTTTGCGGCTGTCGGTATGCTGTGGCTGCTTATGATTGCTATTCGCAACTCGTGGTCCATCGCCGTCGGGGTCGTCTCCACCCGTCCTCGCCGACGTTAGCACCGGAGATTCGATATAGCTGTAAGTTATTGAAAATAAATGGTAACAATGGTGAGCCGGGCGGGACTCGAACCCGCGACCCTGTGCTTAAAAGGCACATGCTCTACCACCTGAGCTACCGGCCCTGCTTGTGGTGTGGAGAAATGCTTTTTCCAGTTTATCAAACCGCCGGCCGCTATACAGTTTTTCTCTGGCGCGGCCGATCTTGTGGCTGATGAAACATGAAAGGCGCTCCGAAGAACGAATCCGCTCGAAAGGGCAAGTCACCGTGATGGCCGGCGGCCAGGATTATCTCGCGGCCGAAGTCTACGACATCAGCCAGTCCGGGATCAGCCTGCTGGTGGAACGCGCCCTCGATCCGGGAACCAGGGTCCAGATCGATACCGGCCATCTCGCCGCCGAAGGGGTGGTGGTGCATTGCAACGTCCAGGGCAACCAGCACAATATCGGAATCGCGTTTGACCCGCCGACGGCCGCGTAGACTAGCGCTTTGACCAGGCGATGTTGTTCTTTTCCGAGAAACCACTCCCTTACGGTGGAGCGACAAGTCGTGGCTCGCGTCGGGGCTGTAAGCGCGATTGAGCGACAGCGGAAAGGCACTTAACCACCCGGTCAGAACACTAGCTCCTCGACCGCATGGACATATTCTTCACATGTCGGGCACCTGCATGAGTGGTGGGGCAGACGCCCGCGTCCGCGGCCGGCCCATGGCCGGCTTGTCAATGGTGGCAAGCCTGATTCTTCGAGAGAAGAGCGGGACGAGGGCGTCCCGCGCAGACCAGGGGGTCTGCCCCACAATTATGTCAATCGCGGCCCTCAGTTCCTGACAGTCGCGGCTCTGCGCCGATCAGTTAGGAACGGCGCGAAGCCTCTGAATCCGGCGGCTGCCGGCCTGGCGGGGGCTCGCAAGGTATCATTGTTAAAGAGCACTCCCGCCCATGCCGTCAAAACCGGAACCGGATTTAGGAATCAATAGCTGGCTTGAGGCCGAACTGTATGAGCAATACCTGCACGACCGTTCGGCGGTAGACGAAAGCTGGAAACACCTGTTCGAGGAGGCGGATGGCTCGCCGGGCGCGACAGCAGCCGCCGCCACCGCGCCGGCCGCGGCATCGCCGCATGCCATCCTGCCGCATTCGTTCCAGCCTCTGCGCGGCGCCGCGGGACGCGTCGCGGAGAACATGACCGCAAGTCTCGCGATCCCGCTCGCCACCTCGCAGCGAACCATTGCGGTGAAAGTGATGGATGAGAACCGGCGCATCATCAACCAGCACCGGGTGCTGCTGGCCAGCGGCAAGGTCTCCTATACGCACCTGATCGGTTGGGCGGTGGTGAAAGCGCTCGAAACGCAGCCGGCGCTGAATCACGCCTTCATCGAAAAAGATGGACAGCCCTACCGCGTGGTGCAGCCGCAGATCAACCTGGGGATCGCCATCGATGTCGCGGGCAAGGATGGAGGCCGGAACCTCCTGGTTCCCAGCATCAAGGACGCCGGCGCGCTCAATTTTGAGGAGTATCTCGCGGCATTCGACGACCTGGTGGCGCGCGCCCGCAAGAGCAAACTCACGCCGGCCGATTTTCAGGGCAACACCATCTCGCTGACAAATCCGGGAACGGTGGGGACGGTATCGTCCAACCCGCGGCTGATGCCCGGGCAGGGGGCCATCATCGCCGCCGGCGCCATCGACTACCCCGCCGAATACCACGGGGCGGCTCCGGAGACCAGGGCGACTCTCGGAATCAGCAAGGTGATGACGCTCACCTGCACGTACGACCACCGCATCATTCAGGGCGCCGAATCGGGAGCGTTTCTGGGCCGCGTGCAGGCGCTGCTGGACGGCGCGGACGGCTTCTACGAGGAGGTCTTCGACCACCTGCGCATGCCGCACCGGCCGGTGCATTGGGAGACCGACCGGCGGCCGATGCTGGGCGGGATCACCGGCGAGCGCACTGACGAGATCGCCAAAGAAGCGGCCATCCTGCAAATGATCAACGCGTACCGCGTGCGCGGCCACTTGATCGCCGACCTGGACCCGCTGGGCGCCGAGCCGAGCTATCATCCGGAGCTCGACCCGGAGACCTACGGGCTTACCATCTGGGACCTGGACCGCGAATTCCTGACCGGCAACCTGGGACACGGCAACGGGGAAGCCAGCCCCAAACCGATGGCCACGCTGCGCGAGATTCTGGAGACGCTGCGCAAGACGTACTGCGGGAAAATCGGCTGCGAGTACATGAATATCCAGGTGCCCGAGCAGAAGCGCTGGCTGCAACAGCGCATGGAGCCGGAGGCCAACCAGTGGCCGCTTTCGCGGGAGACGCGGGTGCGGATTATGCGCAGCCTGGTCGCGGCGGAGGAGTTTGAACACTTCCTCAACGCGCGCTTTGTGGGACAGAAGCGCTTCGCGCTGGAGGGGGGCGAAGCCGCCATGGCCATTCTGGAAGAGATTCTGGAGCGGGCGGCCGCCAACAATGTGGCTGAGATCGTGATGGGCATGGCCCATCGCGGCCGCCTCAATGTTCTGGCCAACGTGATCGGCAAAGACGTCAAGCAGATCTTCTCGGAGTTCGAAGGCGAGCTCGATCCTTCGAGCACGCAGGGCTCCGGCGACGTGAAATATCATCTGGGCGCGACGGGCGTGCGGACCACCGATTCGGGCCACAGCATCGCGATATCGCTCTCGCCCAATCCGAGCCACCTGGAAGCGGTGGACCCGGTGGTGGAAGGCCTGGTGCGGCCGAAGCAGGACCGCCTGGGCGATATCAAACGCGAGCGCGTGATTCCCGTGCTGGTGCACGGCGACGCGGCCTTCGCCGGACAGGGCGTGGTGGCGGAGACGCTCAACCTTTCGCAGCTCGAAGGATATTCTACGGGCGGCACCATCCACCTGGTCATCAACAACCAGATCGGTTTCACCACGCTGCCCGACGAATCGCGCTCGACGCCCTATTCCACGGATGTGGCGCGCGGGGTGCAGGCGCCCATCTTCCACGTGAACGGCGACAGCCCGCAAGCCGCCATCCGCACGGTGCAGATCGCTTTCGATTACCGCCAGCAATTCAAGAAGGACGTGGTGATCGATATGTACTGCTACCGCCGCCACGGCCACAACGAAGCGGACGATCCCAGCTACACGCAGCCGATTCTCTACCGCAAGATCAAGGAACATCCTTCGGTGACCAAGCAGTATGCGGAGCGGCTGGTGCGGGAGGGCGTGTTGACGGCCGAAGAAATCGCGGCCATGCGGCGCGCGGTATCGGAACGCCTGTCGGAGGCCTACGACGCGGTGCAGCAGAAGTCCGAGAAGTACCAGTTGCCGGAGCTGAGCGCGATTTCGCGCGACAACGTCCCGAGCTTCTGCCCGCGGACCGCGGTGAACCAGGCGGTGATCGAGCGCGTGGTGCGCGGCATCACGAGTTTCCCCGAAAGCTTCCACCTGCACCCCAAGCTGCGCGGCTTCGTCGAGCGGCGGCGGGATGCGATTTCCAAGGGCGCCAAGATCGACTGGGCCTTTGGCGAAGCTCTGGCCTTCGGCACGCTGGTGCTGGAAGGCACGGCGGTGCGGCTCAGCGGGCAGGATTCCACCCGCGGCACGTTCAGCCAGCGGCACCTGGCGTTTTTCGACTACGAAACGAGCAAACGCTACGTTCCGATGCAGCATATTTCGCCCGACCAGGCGCGCTTCGATCCGGTGGACAGTTCGCTCAGCGAATACGCGGTGCTGGGCTTCGAGTTCGGCTACAGCGTGGCGGACCCGCTGACGCTGGTGATCTGGGAGGCGCAATTCGGCGACTTCGCCAACGGCGCGCAGATCATGATCGACCAGTTCATCTCCTGCTCCGAACAGAAATGGGGACAGCCCAGCGGCCTGGCGTTGCTGCTGCCGCACGGGTTCGAGGGGCAGGGGCCGGAGCATTCGAGCGCGCGCATCGAGCGCTATCTCACCTTGTGCGCCGAAAACAATGTGCAGGCCGTCAACTGCACCACGCCGGCGCAATACTTTCACCTGCTGCGGCGCCAGATGTACGGCGGCGCCGACCGGCGCGGCGTGCGCAAGCCGCTGGTGATCTTCACGCCCAAGAGCCTGCTGAGAAACCCGCGAGCCGTTTCCGCTCTGGAGGATTTCACGGCCGGCGGTTTCCAGGAGGTTCTGGCCGACGAGGCTGCCGATCGAGCGGCCGTCACGCGCGTGATCTTCTGCTCCGGCAAGGTCTATTACGATTTGCTGGCGGGGCGTGAAGAACGCAAGGCCGGGCATGTGACGCTGGTGCGCGTCGAGCAGCTCTATCCCTTTGACGGCGTCCGCACGGCGGAGATTCTGGCGCAATATGCGCCCACCGCGGAAGTGGTTTGGGCGCAGGAAGAGCCGCGCAACATGGGCCCGTGGCGCTTCCTGGAGGAGCGCATCCAGCCGCTTCTCGAGCCCTCCGGACGGCGGCTTCGCTACATAGGACGGCCGGAGAGCGCCAGCCCTGCGACCGGATCGGGCAAGCGCCACCAGCAGGAGCAGGCGGCGATTGTGGCCGCGGCTACCGGGCCGCGAGACTAAGGGAGCTGCGTCGTTTCTCCATCCCGCCGCGTCACGATGTTAATCTGAATTTCGGACAAGGACATCCATGGTTCGAGGTGGAATTTGACTATACGAGAAGAGATTGAAGCCACCGCCCGCACTTCACCGTCCGGCATCGTCGTGGATTGGGGATTGGGTAACCCTGCGCGACAACCTCCGCTGAACGCCCGGAGAGTGCGGGCAAAAGTTGCCGATGTCTACGGCGGGAATTTTTACGCGCCCGGAAGAGGCGTGCCGGAAACTCTCGAGGCAGTAGCGAAGTTTTCCGCGGATGTGGATGGCGTACAGTTGGATCCGCGGAAGAACATTTTCATCTCGGAGCTGGGAACCTGCTGGTTTCTGGAGCTGCTGCTCAAAGCGCTTCTGCTCGATCCGGCGCGCAGACCGATCCATGTTTATCTGCCGGTTCCGTACTATGCCCGCCATGTCGAGGCCACCAAACTGCCTTGTGTCGAGACGCACTTCATCTGTTACGGCCAGCGCCGCTACGTCGATTGCCTGATCGATGAGCTGGAACATGCTCAAGGCGGCGTGGCCGTCATCAGCTCGTTCGACAATCCGACTACCACATTGATTACCGAAGATGAAATGCGCCGCCTGTTTGAAGCCACCGAGCGGCGCAACGTCATCCTGTTCGCCGACGATGCCTATCGTCATGTCTATCGACGCAACCCGGTCCCCAGCATTTTGAAGGCGGTGCCGCGGGCCATGCAGGGCAAGGTGGTGGCGACATTATCGTGGTCCAAAGCGCTGCAATGGCCTGGTTTGAAGGGTGGCGCCTTGTTGGGGAATGAGGAGATTGTCCAACAGGTGTTTCGAGCCAAGTCGCGCATCAGCGAAGGCGGGGATCCTGCCACCCAGGCGGCCATGGCGGCGGCTGTATTGGACTACCCGTTCTTTGAGGATACGCGGGAAGAATACCGGCGTCTGGAAGCCATGATTGTCGATGGCCTGCAAGACGCCGGATGGGATGATGCCGCCCGAAACGACGGCACCCTCTTCCTGCGGCTCCCGGTTCCCAGCCGGTTGCGGGAGCAGGGTCTATCCGCGCAACAAGCCTCCATGGAGCTCGCCAGGCTCGGCATCGTAACCTATCCCTTCGAGATGTTCGGCGGGCAGAACGCAATTCGTCTGTGCATGAAGGGGACGGACGAAGAAATCGCTCTGGCAATCCGGAGAATCAAAGGGCTCCTCAAGGGCTGAACCACCTAGACGGCACGGGGCGGACGCCCTTGAACTTCAAGGCCATGTCGCCATTCGACATCTTGGTGACCGAGGTGCGCATGCCGGGAATGAGCGGTATCGAACTTGCAGCCGCGCGGCGGAGTTCATCGGCGCCGCAATCCGAGAATGCCGACGAAAAAGCTGCCCAGCACCGTTTGAAAACCGAGCGTGCACAACGCACTCCCGGGGATTAGCCAGCGCATCGTGCTGTTGTAGTTGAGCCGGCCGAAGGCGGCTTCCTTCCACTGGAACACGGACACGATCAGCAGCGCGACGCCGGCCATAAGCGTGATTAGCCCCGCCACAAGGGCTTTCTCCAGATTTACTAGCCCTAAGAAACGGCGGACTCTGGGATCTTCCGGCAACAACCCCTCGCTAACGGCAAGAGTCTTGGTGAACAGCGCAAACTGCAGCGATTGATAGCCGGACAAGATGAACAAACTAGAGAACAGCAAGGTCTGCATTTCGAACGTGATTCCACCCAAGGACACACCAGGCAGCGCCAGTCCGTAGCCGATCAAGCCCAGCAAAATCAGTACCCCGCCGGGAATCAGGAATGTGTGGCGCGGACTATAAATCAAGAAAAACCACAGGGTTCGCCAGCCGTCGCGAAAGGTTCTCAGGTGAGGCGGGTGCGACACGCGGCCGTCGGGATGAAAAGTGATCGGGACTTCGGTGATGTGGGCTTTGTAGAGACACGCCTTGATGATCATCTCGGTGGCAAACTCCATCCCGGTACAGCGCAAGTTCAGTCGCAGGTACAGCTTCTTGGTGAACCCGCGCATGCCACAATAAATATCATGTACCTCCCGCGTCTTAAACCAACTGCGCGCTAGCATGGTCAACAGTGGATTGCCCAACCACCTATGGAGGAACGGCATGGCGCCGGATACGATGCGCCCTCCTCCTCGCGGTAAGCGACAACCCTGGACCAACTCAAACCCCTCACGAAATCGTGCCACAAACTTGGGGAGCTCGGAGAAATCATAGCTATCGTCCGCGTCCCCGATGGTAATGAATTGTCCTTGGGCGGCTTCAATCCCCGCCATTAGAGCATTGCCGTAGCCACGCTCGGCGACCTTGACGACGCGCGCGCCCATCCGCTCGGCGATCGCCTGTGACCCATCATGGCTGCCATTGTCGGCCACAATGATTTCTCCAGTGATCTGATGTTCCCGCAGTGCGCGCTGGGTTTTCACGATACACTTTTCCAACGTGTCTGCCTCATCGAGACAGGGCATAACGACCGAAACCTCAATGGAAGTGTCGTGTGTCATTTACCGCTACTGAATACATGACCGAGATCGGTCAATCCTGTCTGAAAATGCCGAAGTCGATAAATGGGCAACCCAGTCTCCCCGCCGATGACCGATCCACGACCAGATCCATTCCAGTCCAATTGCCGCATACACCATGAGCACGGGTAGATTACTATCCCGGTAACGCGCGGCGCCGAAAAAAATCACGGTAGTGATCAACGCGGCCAACATTACGCCATGAAGCACGATCCATGGTGTGGTCCAGTAGAGTCCGGAACGGCAGCATCGTACCGCAGCTAGCAAGTACAGAACGAGGAACGGTGTATAACCAATCAATTGCAGAGCCTTGTACCGCTTGTTGTCGGAAGCGATATCCGGGATCCACATGCGCACTATCTTAAACACCCAGAGCCTCGGCATCGCGGCCAGATGCTCTCGCACCCATTGTTTGCCCAGCGTCCAGTTCATCTGCTCTTGTTCGATTTCGTCATCAAGAGCCACAGTACGTTCTCTTCCGGGCAACTGGTCCAGAGTCCAATAACCCAGATACCTTGGCTCGTTCAAAACTCTCGAGTTGTTCCCGCCATAGAAAGTGGAGCCGCCAACCGTCGAAATGACCACCAGCCTCCCATGGTGAATCCGCCAATTGCGCACAGCCCATGGGGCGATCGTGACCAAGAAAGCGGCCGTAAAAACAACCGGCGCCGCCGGCCGCCACTTGCGGCTGGCCCATTGCGAGGCGGCCAGAATGGCCATCATAATCGGGAGAAATAACAATGCGTTGCCGCGCGTCAGCGCAGAAAATCCGAGCACCACACCGCTGACAACCAAAAGCCAAATCCGTTCGCTTTTCAGGTAACGCACAATGAGCCAGACCCCGAGCGCAAGCAGCGGCACAAAAACGTTTTCACACCAAAAGGCGCTTGCCTGATAGACATTGGGGATGTACACAGCGGCCAGCACGCCGGTGGCTCGCGCCCAGGTTTCCGAAAACAGCTCACGCGCCAGCAGGTAAGACAACACACAACTTCCCGCGCCGAGCAAGCAGAAACTCAGATACGCAGCAAGAGGGTTAATCCCGGCCACGACGTATACCGCCGCCAAGAAAAAAGGAAACCCGGGGGCGCGCCACGAAGAAGGATGACCCAATGACAACACATAGCCCTCGCCTTGGACAAGATGACGCGCTAACTGGTCGTACTCGACGGAGTCGGCGCCTAATTGGCGCGTTGGACCAGTGTGGATGTCGCGCAGGACCAGCACGGCGCCAAGCCGGAGGACGAAGGCAATAAGCACCAATGCGCACAGGTACATCGCCCGTGATGACGGCGTGATGATCATGGGGCCTTTTGGATGCATTTATGATTCGAAATCGCCCCTGACGGTGACTCCCCGATCCAGCGCAGATGTTGCAGGGCGATATCCGACGCGGACTTCACCCCTTGCCAACTGGTGAGGCCGCGCAGGAAAGTGAGAATCGGGCCAGGGCGCAGGGCCCACTCACGAAACGCGCGCTTCTGCCAATACTCCAAGCGTTCGGCACCCAAGTTCGGATAATTCAGGACCGTCGAGTCATCCATGTCCACTTCTTCCCAGCGTGTACCGGGCTTGAACCAGCCGTTTTTGACAACCTCGAAGAAGAACGGCGTGCCCGGGTATGGGGCGGCGATATGAAACAGAGCGATGTCCAGCGGCAATTTCTTCGAGAAGGCAATCGTCTCTCGGATCGTTTGCTCGGTTTCCCCGGGCAGGCCGATAATGAAGTAACCCCAGTTCTTGATCCCGGCCTGACGGGCGAATGTGAGTGCCCGCTCGGCTTTGGCTGGATCGGCGCCCTTGTGCGCTTTGCGCAGAATTTCGGCATTACCGGACTCGATCCCCCACGCGATCATCCAGCAGCCCGCGCGCCCCATCAGCCGCAACATCTCCTCATCCACGTAATCGACGCGACTGTTGCAGGTCCACTTGATCTTCAGATCCTCCGCAATCATCAGCTCACACAGATCGACCACCTGCTGGCGCGAGAGAGTGAACAGGTCGGCGTACATGTGTACGTAATCGATCCCAAGCTTTTTCAGCACCCACAGCTCTTGGACAATGTTCGCCGGCGAGCGCAGCCGCAGGGACCATTGATAGCTGACATGCTTGATGCAATAGGTGCAGCCGGCCGTGCAACCGCGGGAAGTGACGATGAAGGTGTACGCGGTTTTCATCATCGGCGCCCGGTATTTCTGCAGGGGCAACAGGTGATGCAACGGCAGCGGAAGGTCATCGAGGACTGGTATGAAAGGGCGGTCGGCGTTCGACAGGATAGAACCTGCTTTGCGCCACGCCAGCCCCTTTACGTGCGCCAGGTCGCCGTGTGTGTCTTTGACAAATCCGGTCGGCACCTCTGAACCAGCCTCGGTCAGCAGCCTCCTGATGCTTGGCTGCGAAGGCTCGCGACCTTCGCAGGCGTCGATAGTTTCCCGGAGCGTCAACTCGGGCTCGCCGCGCAGGACGAAGTCGAGACACGGGAACGGGGCCATGGTCTCGCGCCAGAGGGGTGTCACGTGGGTTCCCATCGCAAATGTCTTTGCGCCGAGGGATTTGGCGAGGAATACACCATACATGTCGTTCTGCAGGGTCGGCGCGGTGACCTGGGTGAGATAGTACTTGGGCGCCGCGGCGCGAAGCCGCTTTTCAAACTGGGGCCAAGTCAGACGCTCCGCAATCGCGTCGATGATGCCCACCGTGTAATCGGGCGCCAGGACCGCCGCTATCTGGGCGAGCGACACCTGCGGCCAAATCATGTTCTCGCGTGATTTGCGGCCGACGCGGTGTTGACTGCGAATCCATATGCCGCCATCGGGTGCGGGTGGATTCACCAGGAGCACGTCGACGGCCGCCGGCGGCCGCTCGCTCAGGACGAGATGTTCGCGTACCGCTGGGCCGGCATCCGGGAACTGCGGGGGGCGAACCATTTCCCGCGTCCGGGTGCCCAGGTTGATTAGTTTGCTAATCTCCACCCCTCAACTCCTGTCTTCGGTCGCGTAATATACTCGGAGATCATCCCGGACGATTTCCGCGCCGGTGATCTCCTTAAGAACTTTCGCGGGTACGCCGCCGACGACGGTGTGCGGCGGAACATCCTCGGTGACCACCGCGCCTGCTGCGACCACCGCGCCGTTGCCAACTGTTACACCATCAAGGACGATTGCGCCACTGCCGATCCAGACATCATCCTCGATGGTGATGCCTCGCGCAGTGATCCCCTGGGTGACGAAGGGGCAGGCGGGATCGTTGAACACGTGATTGACCGCGATAAGCTGGCAGTGGGGCGAGGTGTAAACGCGGTTGCCAATCGTCACTCCTCCCTGGCCGCGGATGACCGTATATTCGCCGATGAGGCTCTCGCGCCCAATCGAAATCCCCGCGCTGGGGAGCTGTCGGAAGTTGTAGACATGCAGAATCGAACCGTACATGACGCAAGTCCCGTCACCGATGGTGACACCGTTAGGGCAGGCGTGGACATACACGTGCTGATCGAGATAGACGCGGCGCCCTAGTCGGATAAGGCTGGCAAACCGAAGCCGCACACCGTTCTCTATGGCCACGGGACCGTCTACTCGAAGGATCAGACGGTACAGGATTCCGCGAACGCCAATCCCAATAACCGTGGGGATCCAACCGGCCAGCCCCATCACGAGCTGCTCAAGAAAATATCGAGGAATGCTGGTCGCCTGGCGATCCAGATAAAGACGCAATGATGGCGGCTTCGCTGGCGGGGCGAGATCCTGGCCGCGGTTCTCAGTACCGTTGACAGCAGCGGAAGTGCGCAAGCAGTTCAACGCCGTCCTATCAAAACCGAGACAATTGTCGCACTGGGCCAATCAAACGAAGTGACGTGAGCAGCGCGGCGAGGCTCTACCTCCGCCAAGGCTCCGAAGAATGTTCCGCAGAATCGAGGCCGCATGGCGTAGCAAACGAAATGCCCTGCCGCATGCCGTCGCCGCATATGTGCCCGATCTCGTATGCTCTTCGTTATTTCCAAATAGCAGAGAACTTCAGCTTGAGATTCTGGGCATGAAATAATCCGAAAAATGATACCATACAAAGCTCCGGGGAGCAAGGCGGAGTACAGGCCGAGTACAGTCCCGTCAAGGCAAAGTAGAAATGTCGCCTCTTGCCTTGGCCTGCGAGATGCGCATGCTAATCTGTGGCTGTCGGTGAAGCGAAGACGGGTCGGCAGCTCCCCACATCCGTCACGGCACTCTGTCCTTGGATCGCGATTTCGCAGCGTCCAGACTGGTCCGAAAACTCCTATTCGAATTGTGGTGATAGAGTTGTGAGTAGGCTTTACCTGAGCGCGCCGTGCTATTGCCGCAGTGAACGCCCCTCACAAGCGGCTGGCTCAGTGGTTCCAGGGCGAACATTCATGCGGACGAGAGGAACTGCAACATTCGCGCATGAGACGCGCAAGTCGTGCCGGATGGCTCCTCGCTGTCTGAGAGCATCAGACTCTGAATAGCCATGGGAACGAATAACCATAACAGCAGGCGTGTGTTGGTCACCGGCGGCGCCGGATATATCGGCAGCCATACCGCCAAGGAACTGGCGCGGGCCGGCTTTGAGCCGATTGTCTTTGACAACTTCAGCCAAGGTCACCGCTGGGCCGTGAAGCGGGGTCCCGTGGTCGAAGCGGACCTGGGGGACATCGCGGCCATCTCGCGCGCAGTGGTTGACTATCGGATTGAAGCGGTCATTCATTTCGCTGCCAATGCCTACGTGGGCGAGTCCATGGAACATCCGCGAAAGTATATGCGGGACAATATCGTGAATACTCTGAATCTGCTAACCGCGCTGCTGGACTCCGGGGTCAAACGCATCATTTTTTCATCCAGTTGCACCACCTACGGCGTACCCGAGTCGCTGCCTATCGCGGAGCACCATCCGCAGCGCCCCGTCAACCCATATGGTGAATCGAAACTATTCATCGAGCGAACCTTGCATTGGTACGGCAGCGCCTACGGGCTGCAGTGGATGGTGTTGCGCTACTTCAATGCCGCGGGCGCCGATCCGGAGGGCGAACTTGGCGAGCATCACGACCCCGAGACCCATCTCATTCCGCTCGTTCTACAAACCGCGCTCGGCCAGCGCAGGGAACTTCAGGTCTACGGTGTCGATTACGGCACCTCGGATGGCACGGCGGTTCGCGATTACATCCATGTCACCGACCTGGCCAAAGCGCATTCGCGCTCCCTGGAACATCTGCTCGCCGGAGGCGAAAGCACCGCCTTGAATCTGGGCACCGGCCACGGCCATTCGGTTCGCGAAGTCATTCGTTGCGCGGAAAAGGTTGCCGCGAAAGTCATTCCGGTTCGCGAATGCCCCCGCCGTGCCGGCGACCCTCCGGTGTTGGTGGCGGATGCCCGTAAAGCTGCTTCGGTACTGAACTGGTGTCCACTGCACTCCGATATCGAAACCATAGTCCGGACTGCCTGGGATTGGCATCGCAAACATTAGCGTAGCCCCCGTTCCTTGATCCCGGCGGGCTGGCGGCAGGGCTGCCACTCCACCAGTTCAGTGAAGATTGGCGTTCGCCGCTGTACACTATGTCTATGGCAGCGCCCCCCAAAAGCATCGATGCCGTTCCACAGCCGCTGACGTCGCTCAGTGAAGAAGAAAAATTTTTCCAGGCCACCGTGCGCAAGTTTGCGCGCGACGAGATCCGGCCGTATGTGCGGGAAATGGACGAAGCCGCGCACTTCCGCCCGGACATCATCAAACAGTTTTTTGAGATGGGCCTCATGGGGATCGAAATCCCCGAGGAATACGGCGGACAAGGCGGCAGCTTTTTTCAGGCGATTCTGGCGGTGGAGGAACTGTCGGCGGTGGATCCCTCGGCCGGCGTAATCGTGGACGTGCAGAACACCATCTGCAACAACGCGCTGCTGAAGTGGGCGACGGCGCAACAGAAGAAGAAGTACCTGCCGCGCCTGGCGGAGAACATGGTGGCGTCGTACGCGCTGTCGGAGGCCGGATCGGGCTCGGATGCGTTCGCCATGGCCACCACGGCGGCCGATCATGGCGACCACTTCCTGTTGAACGGGCGCAAATTGTGGATCACCAACGCCGCCGAGGCCGGCTTCTTCCTGCTGTTTGCAAATGCCAATCCGGCCGCCGGATACAAGGGCGTGACGGCCTTCCTCATCGAGCGCGACTTCCCCGGATTCCAGGTGGGGAAAAAGGAAGACAAGCTGGGGCTGCGCGCATCATCGACTTGCGAGCTGCTGATGGACAACTGCCGCGTGCCGCGCGAAAACGTGATGGGCGAAGTGGGACAGGGCTACAAAGTCGCCATCGAGACGCTGAACGAAGGACGGATTGCGATTGGCGCGCAGATGATCGGTCTGGCGCGCGGCGCGCTGGAACACGCAGTGGCATACGCCAAAGAGCGCAAGCAGTTCGGCAAGGCCATCGGGGAATTTCAGGGCGTGCAGTTCGAGCTGGCGAAGATGGCGATTGAAGTGGAAGCGGCGCGGCTGCTGGTGTACAACGCCGCGCGGCTGCGGGACGCCGGGATGCCGTTCCTCACCGAGGCGGCCATGGCCAAGTATTACAGCTCGGAGATCGCGGAGAAGGCAGCGTCGAAATCCATCGAAGTGCACGGCGGCGTGGGAGTGACGAAAGATTATCCGGTGGAGAAGCTGTACCGGGACGCCAAGATCGGGCGAATTTACGAAGGCACCAGCAACATGCAGTTGCTGACCATAGCGAAGAAACTGTTAGGCAAGTGACTCCGTATCACTGGTGAGGGGCAAAATGCGTACGTTGATTATGGGCGCTGCGATGGCGGCGATTTGTGCCGGGATGCAGCCGGCGGCAAACCAGGACCAGGTGGACCCGCAGCAGATTATCCAGAAGTTTGCCGCCAAGGAAGCCGAATTCCGGGAAGCGCGCAACAACTACACCTACCGGCAGACGGTCAAGATGGAAGAGCTCGACATGGGCGGAAATCCCTCCGGCGGGAAGTGGGAAGAGGTCGATGACATCATCTTCACCCCGGAAGGCAAGCGCATCGAGAAGGGGATCTATATGCCGGTGGTCTCGCTTCAGCACATCCTCCTGGATCCGGAGGACGTGAAAGACTTGCGCGACGTGCAGCCCTTTGTTCTGACCACCGGCGATATTCCGAAGTACCAAATCGATTACCTGGGGCGCGAGAAGGTCGACGAGATCGGCTGCTATACCTTTTCCGTGAAGCCCAAGAAGATGGTTAAAGGTGAGCGATACTTTGAAGGCGAGATCTGGGTGGACGACCGCGATTTCCAGATCGTCAAGACGAACGGCAAAGGCGTGGGACTGATCGGCAAAGAGCACCAGTTTCCGAAGTTCGAGACGTACCGCGAGCAGGTCGATGGAAAGTACTGGTTTCCGACCTACACGCACGCCGACGATACGCTGCACTTCAAAGATATGGACCAGCGGATCCGCATGACGGTGAAGTACCAGGATTACAAGCGGTACGAGGGCAAATCGACGATCCGGTTCGGAGGCGTGGTGGACGACAAGAAGGGCACCACGCCGCCGCCGGCCAAGAAGCAGTAGCAGCCGCGGGCGCCAAAGACTGTGGGGCGGACCAGGGGGTCCGCCCCACCGAAGCCGACGTGATACGATCCAGGGATGCCTGCGAAGATTGCGCCTCAGAACAACGGTCCGATTCGGATTGAAGGGGAATTCGAAATCGTGGACCCCAGCGGAGCCTCATTCGGCCTGGCCGGAAGAACGGCGATTTCCTTGTGCCGTTGCGGCCACTCGGCCAACAAGCCGTTTTGCGACGGCGCTCACCACCGGGAAGGCTTCGTGGATACGGTAGTGGCGCGCGAACTGCCACCGCCCAAGCCCAGGGTTTAGGCGGATTGCCGCGCACCGGCGGCTGGATAGGGCGAAACTAGGCCGTACGGCCGGTGAGCCCGAAATGTCGCGCGCCTGCCAGAACGTGACGATCGCTGGTCCAGATTTCGCGCTCGCCCAAGTCCATGGCGGTGGTCAGATGCAGCGCATCGCCTGTTCGCAAATGGACGGTCGCGGGAAGTGTCGCCAGCAGAGAGGTGGTCCTTCGCAAGAGACGTTCCGTGACGGGAACAAAGGTCCAGATCCTCCCGTCCACGTGTTGCAGAAAAGCGTTGAGCATCGTGCGATATTGCGAGGCGTCGAGCGATCCCTCGCGCAGATGGCGGTGAAACGCACAAGCGACCTCTCCCAGGGCCCACATCGAAGAGACCAGTGCCGGGGCGCCCGCGAATGCGGCCCGAACCTGTGGCGAGTCCGGCTCGTTCAAGTAGAATTTGGCGATATAAGCCGAATCCACGTACATCAGCGGTCGCGGTCTTCCGAAATAAATCGGGTGCTGTCTCCGGGAACTTGAGGGAACTCATTCCAGAAGCGGCTCATGTCGGGCATTCTCACTTTCTTGGGCTTCTTTGTGACGGGGCGCAGTTCGGCAACCGGCTGGCCACGCCGCTCAATGACAATCACCTCGCCATTCTCGGCGTCGCGGAGCAACTCCGAAGTGCGGATGCGAAGATCCCGAACCGAAGCCTTCCTCATATGCTACATTGTAGCACTTCGCGGGATCTTGGCTCCATTGGAGGCGCCGCGGCGTCGCAGGGCCCGCTCGACCAACCGATCAGCGCCGCCATCGCGGCTAGTCGCTGATTTCGATCTTGGGACCGGTCTCTTTGGCGGCTTCGTCGCAGCGCGCGGCGGCGTTGCGGGCCAGCTCCAGGAAGGGCTCGCCTTCGCCCTTGCGGAGCACGATGGGGCTGCCGGTATCGCCGCCGATGCGCACCTGCGGGTCGAGCGGCAACTCCCCGAGGAAGTTCACCTGCATCGCGGCAGCCGTGCGGCGGCCTCCGCCGTGGCTGAAGACGTCGATGCGTTCGTGGCAGTGCGGGCAAATGAGGAAGCTCATGTTTTCGACAATCCCGAGAATCGGCACGCGCACCTGGTGAAACATGTGCACGGCCTTGCGGGCGTCCTCTAGCGAAACGTCGGAGGGAGTCGTCACCACAATCGCGCCGGTGATGGGAGCGCTCTGGATGAGCGAGAGCTGCACGTCGCCGGTGCCGGGCGGGAGGTCGATGACGAGGTAATCGAGTTCGCCCCAATCGACACCGCGCAAAAACTGTTGCACGACGCTGTGGAGCATGGGGCCACGCCAGACAAGCGGCTTGTCGCCGGGGTTCAGAAAGCCCATCGACATGAGCTTGACGCCGAACTGTTCGAGCGGCTGGATGCGGTCTCCGCTGGCCGTGGGAGTGCGATTGACGCCCATCATGAGGGGCACATTGGGGCCGTAGACGTCGGCATCCATCAGGCCGGCGCGAAACCCAAGCGCGCCCAGGCCGACGGCCAGGTTGACGGCCACGGTGGTCTTGCCGACGCCGCCTTTGCCGCTGCCGACGGCGATCAGATTACGGACACCAGGGATGGGCATCTTGGGCGGTTGGCCCGGTTGATTGGGGGTCATTACTCCTATCGTAACAGGGAGGCCAGCGCGCATATACTGGTGAGAACCCCTATGAAGAGCGCTTTTCTGATTTTTCTTGCCAGCGCCGCGTTCGCGCAGAGCTTCACGGTGCAGCCGAGTGGAAGCACTGCTTCGCTGCGCGGCGTGTGGGCGGTGAATGAGAAGACGGCGTGGGCCAGCGGGACTCGCGGCACATACCTGAAGACCATCGATGGTGGCGCCACCTGGACGGCGGCGACGGTGCCCGGCGCCGAAACGCTGGACTTCCGCGATGTGCAGGGCGTGGACGAGAACACCGCGTACCTGTTGAGCATCGGCAGCGGGGAGACGTCGCGGGTTTACAAGACCACGGATGGCGGCGCCCACTGGACGCTTTCCCTGCAGAATCCCGATGCGAAGGGCTTCTTCGACGAAATGGCGTTCTGGGACGCGACGCACGGAATCCTGGTGGGCGACCAGGTGGACGGGCAGTTGGTGGTGATGTCCACCGAAGACGGCGGCAAGACATGGCAGCGCCAGAAGATGCCGCCGGCGCTTGCAGGCGAGGGCGCATTCGCCGCCAGCGGGACCGGCATCACTGTGCTGGGCCCGAGCGAAGTGTGGATCGGCACGGGCGGAAAGGGCGCGGCGCGCGTCTACCATTCCAAGGACGCCGGCCGGTCCTGGACCGTGGCGGCGACGCCGATGCGGGCCGATTCCGCCGCCGCCGGCATCTTCTCGCTGGCGTTCTCCGACGCCATGCACGGCGTCGCGGTGGGCGGCGATTATGGTAAGGCGAACGACGAGACCGGCAACATAGCTGTCACCGCCGACGGCGCCGCAACCTGGACCAGGCCGGACGGCACGGCCCCCAAGGGCTTTCGTTCGGCAGTGGCCTACCTGGCGGACCGCAAGCTGTGGATCGCGGCAGGCCCCTCCGGCGCGGATATTTCGACCGATGGCGGGCGAAACTGGAAGCAGTTCGACACCGGCAATTACAACGCAATTAGTTTTGTTTCGAGCCAGGCGGGTTGGGCGGTGGGAGCGCGCGGGCGGATCGCGGCGTTCCGCTGGGAGTAGGACCGCAAGTTGTGATATACTCGGGTATAGATCAGAGAAGAGGCCGGAATGCCGCGCACCGCAAAACTGTTTCGCAATGGCAGGAGCATGGCGGTACGCCTGCCGATGGATTTTCGGTTTGAGGGAACCGAGGTCTTCATCCGGCGGGACTCATCGACTGGAGACGTCATCCTATCTCGCCGGCCGGAATCCTGGACGAGTTTTTTCGCACTCGCGGATGAAGCCGGCGTGCCGGAGGATTTCATGTCAGACCGGGCGGATCGAAAACCGCAAGATCGTGACATCTTCTGATGCAGTGCCGGTACTTGCTGGACACCAACATCGCCAGCTATATCATCAAGGGCAACTTCCCGGCTGTCCGGCGGCGTCTGGTCCGTCACCCCATGGCGGAGATTGCGATATCCAGCGTCACCGAGGGCGAGTTGTGCTATGGAGTGGCGCGGAGACCGGGAGCCACCGGGTTGCGTACAGTGGTCGATGAGTTTCTGCGGGCGGTAACGATCCTCCCTTGGGATTCGGATGCGGCGCGGCAATACGGACAAATCCGAGCCACGCTGGAACGGAAAGGCCAGCCCATGGGAAACCTAGACATGATGATCGGCGCACATGCGCTGGCATCTGGACTGATCCTGGTGACGAACGACCGGGCGTTTGGGAGAGTCCATGGGCTGAAAATGCAGGACTGGACAAGGCTCTAACGGCAGGCTCCGTCCGGAGGTTATCCCCACCGAACCATGGTGCAAGCGCTGGCACCGTCCAAATCGAAGTAAACTTTCCTTTACATTACAGGGTTTGGATGTTACGCTAAGTGTCTCATAATGCGTACAGTTGACTTGATCCAGCGCAAGCGCGACGGGAAAGAACTCGCTCCAGAAGAGATCGAGTTTCTGGTGGTAGGGTACACCAATGGCGACATTCCCGACTACCAGATGTCGGCCTTCCTGATGGCCGTTTTCTTTTCGGGGATGTCGGACCGGGAAGTAAGCCGGCTGACGGAATGCATGCTGCGTTCCGGCGACACAGTCGATCTGTCTGCCATTCCGGGCGTCAAGGTGGATAAGCATTCCACCGGAGGCGTCGGCGATAAGACCAGCTTCATTGTGGCGCCGCTGGCGGCCGCCGCTGGCGTGGTGGTGCCGATGATGTCGGGCCGCGCGCTGGGCCACACCGGGGGCACGCTCGACAAGCTCGAGTCGATTCCCGGATTCCGCACCAACCTGACGGCCGAGGAATTCCAGAAACAACTGGCGGAGCTGGGGCTGTGCTTCATCGGTCAGAGCGAAGAACTGGTGCCGGCGGACCGCAAGCTGTACGCGCTGCGCGACGTGACGGCGACGGTGGAATCGATTCCGCTGATTTCGTCCTCGATCATGTCGAAGAAGCTGGCCGAAGGCGTGGATGCGCTGGTGCTCGACGTGAAAGTGGGCAGCGGCGCATTCATGAAGAAGCAGGTGGACGCGCGGCACCTGGCGGCCATGATGGTGGGGATTGGCCGCCGCATGGACAAGAAGGTGGTGGCGCTGATCACGGACATGAACCAGCCGCTGGGTTATGCCATCGGTAACGCGCTGGAGATCATGGAAGCTTCGCAGACGCTGCAGAACGCGGGCCCGGCCGATCTTACCAAGCTCTCGCTGGAGCTGGCGGCGCGTATGATTTTCCTGGGCAAGAAGGCGGCTACCCTCGAGGAAGCGCGCCGCGTCGCCGAACAGCACCTGGTGGACGGCTCCGCTTACCGGAAGTTGAAGCAAGTGGTGGCGGCGCAGGGCGGCAATCCGCAGGCGCTCGACAAATTCGAGCTGCTGCCCAACGCCACCGGCATGCGCGAGATCGCCTCGCCGCGCGCCGGCTACGTCAGCTCCATCAACGCCGAAGATATCGGCGTGGCCTCCAACATGATCGGCGCCGGCCGTGACAAGAAAGAAGACGCCATCGATCCGGCGGTGGGGATCATCCTGGAAGTCAAGACGGGCGAAAAAGTGGATGCGGGCTCAGTGCTTTGCCGCTTGTACTACACCAAGGAAGACCGCGTGGACGAAGCGGCCGAAATGGTGGAAGACGCTTTCCGCATTTCCGCGCAGAAACCCGATGAGCGGGAACTGATTCTGGAAGTAGTCGGGTAATGGGCCGTTTCACGGGCTTCCTGGGCCTGGCGGTAATTCTGGCCTTCGCATGGCTGTGCTCTTCTCATAAGCGCGATATCAAGCTCAGCATCATTGCATGGGGCCTCGGGCTGCAATTTGCCTTCGCGCTGCTGGTGCTGAAGACGGATTTCGGCAAAATCTTTCAAGCCATCGGCGCCGGCGTGAACAACATGCTGGGCTACGTGAAAGCCGGCACGGAGTTCCTATTCGGGCCGCTGGGAGATCCGAGCGGGCCCTACGGCGTAATTTTCGCGTTCCAGGTTCTGCCCATCATTATTTTCATCGCCTCGTTCTTCGCCATCCTGTATTACCTGGGCGTGATGCAGCTCGTGGTGCGCGGCATGGCGATCGTCATGCAGAAGGTGATGGGCGTGAGCGGGGCCGAATCGCTCAACGTGGCGGCCAGCATCTTCATGGGCCAGACGGAAGCGCCGCTGACTATCAAGCCGTTCCTGGCGGGGCTGACCGAATCCGAGCTGTTCACCGTCATGACCAGCGGGATGGCGCACGTTTCCGGCTCGGTGATGGCCGCATACGTGTTGGTGGCACACGTGTCGATCACGCACCTGCTGACGGCGGTAATCATGACGGCGCCGGCCACCATCATGCTGTCGAAGATCTTCATCCCCGAGACGGAGAAACCGGCCACCGCGGGCAGAGTGGAAATCAAAGTGGAAAAGACGGCCGTCAATGTGATCGACGCGGCGGCGCAGGGCGCTGGCGACGGGTTGCACCTGGCGTTGAACGTCGGCGCCATGCTGATCGCGTTTCTGTCGCTGATCGCGATGTTCAACGGAATTCTCGGCTGGATTCATACTCTTCCGCTGATGGGCTGGCTGCCGGGCTCGCTGGAACAGATCTTCGGGATCGTCTTCGCGCCGGTGGCCTGGATCATGGGCGTACCGTGGAAGGACGCGTCCATCATCGGCAATCTATTGGGCACGCGCCTGGTGACCAACGAATTCGTGGCGTTCGTGGAACTGGGAAAGCCGGCGGTGAGGGCGATGCTCGATCCGCGGTCGTTCGTCATCGCCACGTACGCTCTGTGCGGGTTCGCCAATTTGAGTTCCATCGCCATCCAGATCGGCGGGATTGGATCGCTGGCGCCGAGCCGCAAGCCGGACCTGGCGCGCCTCGGGATCCGCGCGGTGATGGCCGGCAGCATGGCCAATTTCATGTCGGCGTGCATCGCGGGAATGTTATTGTGATCGAAGAAGCCAAGCGATTGATCGAAAGCCGCACGGCTTTGCGGCCGGCCGTCGGCGTGGTGCTGGGCAGCGGACTGGGCGCTTTTGCCGGCGAACTCGGCGAGCGGACCGACATTCCCTACGCGGAGATTCCGGGCTGGCCGGGCTCGACCGCGGTGGGGCACGCGGGCAAGCTGGTGATCGGCAAGCTGGGCGATCTGGCGGTAGCGGTGATGGCCGGCCGCGCCCACCTCTACGAAGGCTATACGCCCGCGCAGGTGACCTTCGGTGTGCGGGTGTTGGGACGGCTGGGCGTGCGGTCGATGGTCTTCACCAACGCCGCGGGCGGCATCGACCTGACGCTGGAGCAAGGCGGGCTGGTGCTGATCTCCGACCATATCAACCTGCAGGGCGTGAACCCGCTGACGGGGCCGAACGACGATTCCCTGGGGCCGCGCTTCCCGGACATGTCCGAGGCCTACTCGCGAGCGTATCGCGACGCCGCCAGGCAAGTGGCCGCGGAGTTGTGCGTTCCCATTTCCGAAGGCGTGTACGCGGCGATGCTCGGGCCGAGTTATGAGACGCCCGCGGAGATCCGCTATCTGCGCACCATCGGCGCCGACCTGGTCGGAATGTCCACGGCGCTCGAAGTCATCGTCGCCAACCACATGGGAATCAAAGTGCTGGGCATTTCCTGCGTGACCAACATGGCAGCCGGCATTCTGCCGCAGAAAATTAATCACGAGGAAGTGCTCGAAACCGGCGCCCAGGTGCGCGACACGCTGGTGCGCTTCCTGAAGACGCTGCTACCGAGATTAGAAGCTTGAAGAGAAGAAGCTTGAAAAGAGGAATTCACTGCCGAGACGCGGAGACGCCGAGAAGAATGAAGTTAAGACTCTGCGTCTCCGCGTCTCTGCGGTAAATTATTGTTTTCTGTCTGTATGCCCGACTCGCTCATCGACGCCGCCCTGGCCGCTCGCGCCCATGCCTTCGCGCCGTATTCCAAGTTTCAAGTGGGCGCGGCCATCGAGGACAGCGACGGCCGCATTCATACCGGCTGCAACGTCGAGAATGCCACCTACGGCCTCACCCTCTGCGCCGAGCGTGTAGCCGTATTTAAGGCCATCTCCGAGGGCGCGCGCAAGTTCCGGCGCGTGGCGGTGGCGGCCGATACCGATGTGCTGACGCCGCCCTGCGGCGCGTGCCGGCAGATTCTGTGGGAATTCTGCGGCGATGTAGACATCATCCTGGTGAACCTGCGTGGCAAGACCGAAACCTACCGTTTGAAAGAACTTTTCCCGAAGCCCTTCGATGAATCGTATTTGTAGCTTTTTCTTTTTTATCGCCACGCTCGCCGCCGCGCCGGCGGATTGGATCTGGAGCGCCCGGTGGGTTATCACCGAGGACGCGCAACACCGCGTGATCGAAAATGGCGCAGTGGCCGTTACGGGCGGCCGCATCGTGGCAGTGGGCACGCGGGCCGAGATCGACGCCAAGTTCCAGGCGCAGCACCGCCTGGACCGTCCCCAAGCGATTCTGGCTCCGGGCCTGATCAACACCCACACGCACGCGGCCATGTCGCTGTTCCGCGGCATCGCCGACGATAAGAAGCTGCAGGATTGGCTCGAAAACTATATCTTCCCGGCGGAAGCCAAAAACGTCACGCCCGATTTCGTGCGCTGGGGCACGCGGCTGGGATGCCTCGAAATGTTGCTCGGCGGCACCACCACGTTCACCGACATGTACTATTTCGAGGACGTGGTGGCGGAAGTGGCCCAAGAGGCCGGAATGCGCGGTGTGCTGGGCGAGACCATCATCCAGTTTCCGGTGGCCGATGCCAAGACCCCGGCCGACGCGCTGGCCTTCTCCGAAAAATACCTGACACGCTACCGCAACGATCCGTTGGTGGTGGCGGCCGTGGCGCCGCACGCCATCTACACCAATTCGGATGAGACCTTGAAGGCTGCGCGCGCGCTGGCCAACAAATTCAACGCGCCGCTGTTAATCCACCTCGCCGAAACCCGGACGGAACTCGACGACTCGCTGCGGCAGCGCCATATGTCGCCCGTCAAGGCGCTCGATTCGCTCGGCGTGCTGACCGGCCGCACGGTGGCGGCGCACTGCGTGTGGGTCGACGAAGCCGACATGGCGATCCTGAAGGCGCGCGGCGTGGGTGTGGCGCATTGCCCGTCAAGCAACATGAAACTGGGCAGCGGGGTTGCGCCGGTAGCGCGCATGCTGGAGCTCGGCCTGACGGTGGGTCTGGGCCCGGATGGCCCTGCCGGCAGCAATAACGATCTGAACATGTTCGAAGAGATGGACCTGGCCGCCAAACTGCAAAAGGTGATGACGCTCGATCCGGAGACGCTGCCGGCCTCGACGGCGCTGGAGATGGCCACCATTCGCGGCGCGCGCGTACTTGGCATGGAGAAAGAGATCGGCTCGCTCGAAGCCGGCAAGCGCGCCGACATGATCGTGGTGCGGCTGGACCGGCCCAATGCCGTGCCGATGTACGATGCCGTTTCACAGATGGTATATGCGCTGAAGGCGGACGACGTCCGCGACGTGATGGTCAACGGCAAGCCGGTGGTGAGCGATGGCCGGATACTGACCTTGAACCAGGAGCAGATTCTACAGAAGGCCGAAGAGTATAGGGCGAAGGTGAGCGCGTCGTTGAAGTGAGTCCCTGGGGAGCGGGCTCTGGCAGCATCCCAAGAAGTGCGTTACTGCCTACTTACAAGCAACGCACTCTTGGACGCTACCTCGGTTGTCGGCTCCATGAACTTTTCTTTGCCTATGCATTGCATATACAATCAAAGAGACGATGTTTGAATGGGACCGGGATAACCTCCGCAAGATTCGAGCGCACCGGATCAAACGGGAGGAGGCCGAGCAGGCGCTCCTCAACGATCCGATTCCCATCTATGAGCAGAGCGTTGAGGGGGAGCTTCGCTTCGTGTATTACGGCGAAACCGACGCGGGCCGGCTACTCGCCGTGATCGTAACGGATCGGCGCGACACCTTGCGGGTGGTAACAGCCTATCCCCTCGACGCCAGCCAGAAGCGCGACTATTTGCGGAAGCGGGTGCAGGGAGGGTGAAGTGAAATGAACAAGAAAACTCTTGAAATGCCAAAATTCAAAAACGAGAGCGATGAGGCGGATTGGTGGGCCAGTCCGGCTGGGCGCACCTATGTAAAGCGCAAGTCCGCCGAGGCCCAATCGAAGGGAATCAGGGTTGCGGGATCACGTCTGGTTGCCGAACTGAACAAGAAGAGCAGCGTACAGATCGCGATTCGTTTACCGGAAGCCGATCTCGCGCAGGCTCGCAAGCTGGCGGAGCGCAAAGGCCTGGGCTATCAGACCCTGCTCAAGATGCTCGTGCATGAGGGCTTGGTACGCGAAGGCCGCCGCGGCTGAAGCGTCTTCATAACGGGAGCCCGCGTTCAGCCGCCACCCGGAACCCATAGTCCGCATACCGGAACTCCGGTGGAATGCTGCTCCTCGCGGCGCAGCGCGAGAACTTGATGTGATGGCGCCAGGCGCCGCCGCGCGAGCTGCGGCGCTTGCCGTGCTCCGGGCCTTGCGGATTGTCTTCCGGCGAAACGGCGTAGTACAGCGGGTCGTACCAATCCGAGCACCATTCGTGCACGTTCTCGCACATGTCAAACAGGCCATAGGCGTTGGGTTCGGTTTGCCCGATAGGCTCCGGACCCTCCTGCCATCGACCCGGCGGATAGACGCGCGGTTGGTTGCCCCAGGGATAGACTTGCCCCTCGACGCCCCCGCGCGCGGCGAATTCCCATTCGGCTTCGCTGGGCAGGCGGACACGCATGGCCCATTGCTCCGACAGCCAGTGGCAGAACGCCACGGCGTCGAACCAGTTCACGTGCGTCGCCGGCGCGGTCAGGTGAGCGTAGGGCTGCTTTTCACGCGACGTGGCTTTGCGAAACGCCTCCCAATCGGCATTGGTCACCTGATAACGGCACAGACGAAACGGCGAGACGACGACCCGGTGGACCGGGCGCTCTTCATCTCTTCCGTCTTCCTGGCCCATGAGGAACGGGCCGCCGGGAATGGGAACCAGATCGTTTGGGCTCATCTTCCAAAATCGAAAACTGCAGCTTGCGCTCGTTCGCGTCCACGCGGTCGAGGAGCACGCGCACGCGATCGCCGATGGAAAACTCGCGGCGCGTGCGCTTGCCCACGATCTTGCGAACGTTCTCCTGATAAGTGTACTGGTCGCCGGGCAGCGTGTCGATAGGGACCAGGCCTTCGATAAACAGGTCTGCCAGTTCCACGAAGAGGCCGTATTTAGCGGTGCTGATGACGAGCGCATCGAAGTCCTCGCCCACGCGCTCGCTCATGAAGCGGACCTTCTTCCACTCCACCAGCTCGCGTTCGGCGTCGGCGGCGCGCCGCTCGGATTGCGAGCACTCTTCGGCGATCGCCGGCAGATCCTCAATTGCGGCGCCGCGCAGCAGGCGGTGAACCACCAGGTCGGGGTAGCGCCGGATGGGCGAAGTGAAGTGCGTATAGGTAGCTGCGGCCAGCGCAAAGTGGCCCACGTTTTCCACGCTGTAGCGAGCCTGCTTGAGCGAACGCAGCATCAGGTAGCTCAAGATGCGCTCCTCCGGCTTGCCTTCAATCTTGGCCACCAGCCGCTGATAATTCCGCGAAGAAATATTGACCTCGCCCGCGGGCAGCGCCATTTCGCGGCGCTTCTTAGAGCCGTCGCGGCCCTTGTCGGTATAGGCGAACTTCTTCACGTGAATTGCGCCGACGCCCAGCGAATAGCCGAAGTGCGCGGCGACTTCCTCGAAATCCATGACGCGTTTGGGATCTGGTTTCTCGTGGATGCGGTAGATGGAGACAGGCACGGAGCTTTCCAGGTGCGACGCCACGGCCTCATTGGCTGCGAGCATGAACTCCTCGATCAATTTGTGCGCGATGTTGCGCGGTGCGCGCGTGACGCCGGTCATGGCGCCCCATTCGTCGAATTCGATGAGCGGCTCCGGCAGATCGAAATCGATGGAGCCGCGGCGCACGCGCTTGCGGTTGAGCACCAGGGCCAGCTCCTGCATCAGCTCGAAGCGCTCGACCAGCGGCCGGTAGCGCTGGCGCATGGCGGCGTCGCCTTCGAGCAGCAGGTGGACATTGGTGTAAGTCATGCGCTCCACGCTGCGGATGACGCCCGGCGTGATTTCCTGGGCGACAATTTCGCCCTGGTGGTCGATCTCCAGCAGCGCCGAAAGCACCAGCCGGTCCTGGTGAGGCACCAGCGAGCAGAGGTTGGTGGAAAGCTGGAAAGGCAGCATGGGTACGGCGCGGTCCGGAAAGTAAACGCTGGTGCCGCGCAAGCGGGCTTCGGCATCGATGGGGCTGCCCGGTTTCACATAGTGGCTGACGTCGGCGATATGCACCTGGAGCGCATAGTTGCCGTTGGGAAGGCGATCCACCCACACGGCGTCGTCGAAATCGCGGGCGGTTTCGCCGTCGATGGTGACAATGTCGAGAGAGCGGAAATCGCGGCGGTCCTCCAGGTCGGCGGGCGAGATGGCGCCGGGCATCCGCTCGGCCTGTTCGATCACCTCGGGAGGAAACTGGTGCGGCAGGTGGTGCTTGCGGATGACGATTTCGACGTCGATTCCAAAATCGCCGGGATGGCCCAGAATTTCGATAACGCGGCCGGTCGAGGCATCGTAGTCCAGCAACTCGACGTTGACGATCATGCCGTCGAGAGCTTCGACCGAATCGACGCGCGGCGCTTCGACGCCGATGCGGTCGACCAGCGGACCGGCAGGAGGAAATTCCATGCCTTCGGGAATGTCGATCCACCGGTGGATGCGGTCGTCCTGCGGCACCACGTACTGCCCGCGGCGGCCGATCTTGAACTGGCCGACCACCGTGGGGTGCGCGCGCTTGAGGATCTTGACGATTTCGCCATCGGCGCGGCCATCGGGCTCGATGCGGGCGATGCGCACCACCACGCGATCGCCATGCATGGCCTTCGAGGCGGAGTCCGGCGGGATGAAAATGTCTCCGGCGATTCCCTCAATCGGCCGCTCGCAAACCACGAATCCGTAACCATCCCGGTGCATTCTCAGGCGGCCGACGGCGTATTCCCGGCTATGCGCCGTAACGGCAAAATAGCCGGTTCGCGGCTCCAGCAGGTCGCCACGGGCTGCCAAACGGGCCAGGGCCGCCTCCAGTTCCTCGCGTTTCGCGCCTTTCGCCGCCAATTCCCGAACGAGTTGCTTGAAGTTGGCGCGCGCGTGAGGCAGGCTGGAGATGTGGTCGAGAAGCGCGCGATCCGTCATGCCTCGATTTTACCTGCAACGCCCGGCGGCGTCGCGCCGTCATGTAATTGAACTAGAGCGGAGGTGTGTGTATGAAGGCCCTTACGCTGCTGTTGGTGCCCGCTGCGCTGCTGGCGGGTCCCGCTCGTTACGCCCGGCTGGGCGAATTCCAAGGTACGGTCGAGGTTCAACTGACGGCAGCCGATCCCTGGATGCCGGCCGAACGCAACCTCCCGCTGGCTGAATCGGCGTGGGTGCGCACGGGCCCGGGCGCGCGCGTCGAGATCGAACTGGACGACGGCAGCGCCTGGCGGCTGGGACCGGAATCGCTGGGCGAAATCTCCGATTACACCCAACTTTCCACCGGGCAGCGCGTCACGCTGCTCTCGCTCGATCACGGCACGGCCTACTTCAGCGGCGAGCCCTTGGGGAATGACGTCCTCATGCTGGTGGCGCCCGGCGCGCAAGCCACGCTGGGACAGGGCGCACGCGTTCGCGTGACGGCGCAGGCCGACTGGAGCCAATTTTCCGTGCTCGAAGGCATGGTCCGCTTTTCTTCGCCTACCGCGGAAATGGGCTTGCGCGAGGGCCAGAGCGCGCGCGTCGAGCCCGCCAACGTGCAGCATTTTTATCTCTATCCCCAGGTGGCGGCGCTGCCTTTGGACCAGTGGAGCGAAGATCGCGACAAGGCGGAGACCGCGCCGGTTTCGGCTGCCTTCGTGACGTGGCGCTCTGGCTTGGCCGACCTCGATACGGCCGGCGAGTGGATCCAGACCGAGGACCTCGGCATGGTGTGGAAGCCCAAAGTAGTGGAAGGTTGGGCGCCCTATCAAAAGGGCCGGTGGCGCTATTGCGAGGCATTGGGCTACGCCTGGGTGAGCGACGACTCCTGGGGGTGGGCGCCCTACCACGGCGGCCGTTGGGCGCATCGGGACAATGTCGGATGGGTATGGCAGCCGGCGGTCAGCACGGTGTTCAAGCCCGGCGAAGTTTACTGGCTGCGCGGAACGAACATGGCCGGTTGGGGACCGCTGGCTCCCGGGGAACTGTGGACCTCCGCCACTCCGGGCGCGACCCCGCCGCGGTATTTCGCCGCCGGAATCACCAGTTTCGCGGCATTCCAGCAGGATGTGCGGGTAATCGATCCCGCGGGTTTCGCCGCCCCGTCGCCGGAGCAACTCCAGGCTACGGTCTATGCTCGCGCGCTTCCCTCCCCCGGTTTCATCGCCACGCGTCTGGATGCCACTCGACCCACCCTGAAAGTGGGCCGCACGCGCATCGATCCAATTGTGCCGGGGGTCACGTTGACCGACGCGCCGCCTCCCGACGCCGCCATGACCAGCCCGCCCGACGATTCGCAACCCCCTGGTAACGTCGCGGCCGACGCGCCGCCCACCCTGCCGCCGCCGCCCGATGGCGTCTACCCGGTGCCGGTGGTGTCCCTCCCGGTGGTGGAAGTGCCGGTAATAGTGAGCGCGCCGGATCATCCTTCGTACTCTCGCACCACGCCAATCGGAACCGTCAGCAGCCAGCAGACCAAACAGACCCAGACTAAGGGAACGAGCACAAGCACTCAGGCCAGCCCGACGATGCGAAATTCCGGTTCTCCACCGGTGCACGAGCACGCGCCAACCGGCTCGCAGAATCCGCCGCCGTCATCCACTCCTCACGATCCTCCGGGAGTTCAAGTCCCGAAGATCGATCTGCCCAAGACTACGGACAAGAAAAGCAGCCTGATGACTCCGGACGAACGGGATATCTACCAACGGGTGCTCGCCGATTTCAATGTGCTGGTTCCCAACCTGGCAAAGAGCGTCCAGGATCTGGACGCGTGGGCGCGGGATTATCCGAATTCAGACCTTGCCAACGAACGCCAATATTATTACGTCCAGGCATACAACCGGTTGGGGCGGCCGGATAAAGTTCTGGAGGCGGCAACTCGCCCGGTGGCGGCCGGAGCCCGGGAGGCGTACCGCAATCCGGAGCAGATCCTGCAACTGCTGCTGGTGACCACGGCCAGCCTGCAGAGGCTGGGCGAGCCCAGTCCGCAACAGTTGGCCACCGGCCAGACGGCGGCCCGCCAACTGCTGGACTATCTGCCGGAGTATTTCGCGCCGCAACACAAACCGGAGAGCGTCAACGATGGCTCCTGGCAACTGGCACGGACGCAAATCGAGGGCCTGGGAAAACTGGCGCTGGCGCGGCAGGCTACGCCGCTGCACGCCGGAAAATAAATCCGCTCGACCAGTTTCGCGTGCTCCATTCCGGTGAGTTTTTTCGTCCGCCCGGCACTACCCGATTGACAATCGCGTGCAACGGGTTATCATTTGATTACCCCCCCGATTGAAAGCCTGAAGGAATCGTGAGCCCAACCTTGAACCCCGCTATTTTGGAAACAGACTTCCCCGGCGTCGAGCGCCACGGGCGCGGCAAAGTCCGCGACGTTTATCGCATCGACGGGCGGCTGCTGATTGTCGCCACCGATCGTATTTCGGCCTTCGACTACATCCTGCCAACCGGCATCCCGGACAAGGGCAAGGTGCTGACGCAGCTTTCCATCTTCTGGTTCGATTTCCTGCGCGAGCTCACGCCCACGCATTTTCTGACCGCTCGGGTGGAGGATTACCCGGAACCGCTCCCGCGCTTCCGGGACCAGTTGGAAGGCCGCTCCATGCTGGTGAAGCGCGCCAACATGATCGAGATCGAGTGCGTCGCGCGCGGCTATCTTTCGGGCTCGGGGTGGAAGGAGTACCGCGACAAAGGCACGGTTTGCGGCATCCGGCTGCCGGCCGGCCTCAAGGAAAGCGACCGGCTGCCGGAGCCCCTTTTCACGCCGGCCACCAAAGCGCAATCGGGCCACGATGAGAATGTTTCCTTCGAGCGCGTTTGCGAATTGGTGGGAGAAAGCCTCGCCGCCCGTCTGCGCGATCTCACGCTGAACATCTATGCGCACGCGGCGCGCTACGCCGAAGCCCGCGGCATCATCATCGCCGACACCAAGTTCGAATTCGGCTTTGTGGGCGACGAACTGGTTTTGGGCGACGAAGTGCTCACGCCCGATTCCTCGCGCTTCTGGCCGGCGGACACGTACAAGCCCGGCGGGCCGCAGTTCTCCTTCGACAAGCAGTTCGTGCGGGACTACCTGGAATCGATTCGCTGGAACAAACAGCCGCCGGCTCCCGCGTTGCCGGAAGAAGTGGCCGCCCACACAGGCGAAAAATACCGCCAGGCCTACCGGGTGCTCACCGGCCGCAGCCTATGAACTGGCTGGACGCAGTGCTGGTGATCATTGTGGCGGCTTCGGTAGCGGCCAGTCTCCGCAAGGGGCTCTCGCGCGAAGTCATTGGCCTGGCGAGCGTGGTGCTGGGCGTGGTGCTGGGTTGCTGGTTCTACGGCACTGCGGCGGCCTATCTCATGCGCTACCTCAGCTCTCGCGCATTGGCCAACTTCGCCGGGTTCCTGGTCGTCTTTTGCGGCGTAGTCGTCGCGGGCGCCATCCTGAGCGCGATCGTCGGAAAGTTTTTGAAGGTAACCGGGCTCTCATTCTTCGATAACCTGCTGGGCGCGGCCTTCGGCACGGTGCGCGGCGTGTTCATCGCGGCCGCCGTGATCCTGGCGGTGCTGGCGTTTGCGCCGGGCGAACCGCCGCCGCAGGCCGTTGTGAATTCGCGCCTGGCCCCGTACGCGGCAACCACCGCGCGGATCTTCGTGGCGATGGCGCCGCGGGAATTGAAAGACGGCTTCCACAGAACCTATGCGGAAGTCCTGGAAGCCTGGAAGCACGCGCTCGAGAAAAGCACTCATAAGCCTCCTGGAACAGATAAGGGAAAAGATGAAAAACGAATTTGATGCACTGGTGGAACGCCTCTTGGGCGGCAATATCCTGCTGGAAGAAGCCGTCGGGATCCTGGAGCGAAGGATGATTCAAGGCGCGCTCGAACGCACCGGCGGCAAACAGACCGCCGCCAGCAAACTGCTCGGCATCCACCGCAACACGCTGCAGCGGAAAATCGTCTTGTATGAGTTGGGCACCGGCCGCCCGCGCGCACGCCGCAAGCCGGCCGCCCGCGCGGGCCGCATCCAGAAACGGAAAACCAGCGCCGCGTGAGCATCCAGCTTGTGATCTTCGACCTCGACGGCACCTTGATCGATTCCCGCCGGGACCTGGCCAATGCCGTCAACGCGACGCGCGCTCACATGGGGCTGGGACCGCTCGACGACCAGCGGGTCTACTCTTACGTGGGCCACGGCGCCCCGGAACTGATCCGGCGCTCCCTGGGAAATGCCGCGGGCGATGCCGAAATCTCAAGCGGGCTTAAATTCTTTATGGGCTATTACCGCGCCCACGTCCTGGACTGCACTACGCTCTTCCCCGGCGTTCAGGAATCGCTCGAACGCCTCGATCGCGCCGGCAAGCGCATGGCGGTGCTGACCAACAAGCCGGAAGATATGAGCCGGGCCATCGTCGAGGGCCTGGGTACCGCCGGCTATTTCTTCCGCGTCTACGGCGGCGATAGCTTCGAGACCAGGAAACCCGATCCGCTGGGAGTCGCGACGCTGGTGAAGGAAGCCGGCTCGACGCGCGCCACCACCGTGATGGTGGGCGACAGTTCGGTCGACGTTGTGACTGCGCGCAACGCGGGCATCGCCTGCTGCGCAGTGACCTATGGATTCCAGCCCGAGACGCTCGCCCGACCGGCGCCAGACCTGCTGGCGGACCATATGGAACAGGTGGTGGAGTGGATCTTGAGCCGGCCTTGAGCGGGGGGTGCAAGCAGAGCCGCGACCGTCAGGGAGCGGTTGCCACCCACGTCTAATTAATAGCAGGCATCGGCGATCGGGTAAGTCACGGACTGTCACCCCAATTCGGACGCTCCCTTACGGTCGCGGCTCTGCTTGAAGTAATGCTTCCCGCTATACTTGGTCCAGACGCACCCGATGACGCGGCTGACGCGGCGGTTTCTCTACATTCTGGTGGCAATCGGGACAACGCTCCTGATCGGAACGCTGGGGTTCTCGATCATCGGCGGCTATCGCCCGTTCGACGCCTTCTACCTCACCCTGACCACTATGACCACGGTGGGTTACGGAGATTCCTTCTCCCGCGCCCTGCGGATCTTCAACACATTTCTCATCATCATCGGGGTGACCACCATCTTCATCGCAATGGGCGCGATGACCCAGACCATTATCGAGCTCGAATTCGGCGATGCCATCGGCAAGCGACGGAATAAACGCATGATCGACAAGCTTAAAGATCACTTCATCATCTGCGGCTACGGGCGGGTGGGACGCGGCGCGGCCGCGGAACTGCAGCAAGCGGGCGTGCCCTTCGTCGTAGTGGATATCGAACCGGAGCGCGTGGAACCGGCCATGCTGTTGGGAATGCTGGCGGTGGCGGCCGATTCCACCCGCGATGAGACCCTGCGCCAGGTGGGCGTCGACCGCGCTCGCGGCCTGGTGGCGGCGCTGTCCACGGACGCCGACAACCTCTTCGTCCTGCTCTCCGCCAAGGGCCTCAACCCCAAAATCTATGTGGCGACGCGCGCCGCCGAAGAAGGCGCCGAGGAAAAAATGCGGCGGGCCGGCGCCGACTCGGTCTTCGCCCCGTATGCCATCACCGGCCATCGGCTGGCGCAATCCCTGCTCCGCCCGCACGTGGTGCAGTTTCTGGATTTCACCACCAACGGCATTGGGCCAGACATCAGCATCGAACAGGTGCGCGTCTCGGAATCGAGCGAAGTGGTCTCGAAGACCATTCGCGAAATGCAATTGCGCCGCAACGTGGGAGTGATCGTGATGGCCATCCGCCGTGCCGACGGCCGCATGCTTTTCAACCCGCCCGCCGACAGCGCCGTGGAAGCGGGCGACTTCCTGATCGTGATGGGACGGCAGGACGACCTCACCACGCTCGAAACATTGCTGGCCGACCCGCGCGGAGCGCGCCGGTAGCCCGATCCCAAGCTATAATAGGCTTCGGCCGGCATCCGGCTGTTCATATGGCAAGCCGTTTTCGAAATTTCCTGGAATCCATCGTATACGCGGGCATGAAGCCCGGGAAGCCCAAGACGGAGTCCAAACGCATGCGTTTGCTGGGCCCGCTGCGCCGACCGGTGGAGCGTTTGCTCTCCGGCGGCGGCCCGCAGGACCCGCTCTACCTCAGCAACCGCACCTTCGGCCAAAAGCTTGTCGGTTGGGTGAAAGTTGGCGTGCCGCTCCTGGTAGTGGTGGTGGCTGTGGTGTTCGCATTTCTGATGCACCGGCGCCAGGACAAACCTCCGGAATCGCTGTCGCCCGCGGAAATCGCGGCGAAGATGTTGCCCGAACTGAACAGGCCGATTCACGTGGACATTAATACCGACATCGAGGTACTGGAGGTGTATATCGATCACGCTGACGGAGACCGGCTGGTGGGAAGGGTTCGCAACACCACCGACCACGAGATTCACTCCGGCGAAGTGGATTTCTTCCTGACCGCGGTCAACGGAACTCAGGTAGGCGCCGCCAGCGTAAAAGTGAACAAGCTGGCCGCGGGCCAGACTTTCCCCTTCGCGCAGCCGATCCCGCAAAAAGCCGCTGCCTTCGCACTGGTGCGCGAAGTGCATACGCGGTAAGTAGGAAGGCGAAGCCCTTCCCTACGCTTTCGGCGGAGCGAAAAACTCCACCGGCTCGAATGCCACGATGCGCCATTTCTTCCCCGTCTTCCGCAGGCTGCACTTGACGCTCTCCTGGCGGTGGACGGAACCGGCGCCGGCTTCGCGGCGGTCGATGCGGAGAATCCAATCGAGTTCCAAAGCGCGGCTGGCATCGTCGCCCAGGTTGCTGGTGACTTCAATGGAACACTCGATCTCGGCCGCGCTCACCAACGCCGTGACGGCGTCGCTGAGTTTTTGGTAACCGGGCATCGCCGGATCGAAAGCCTCCAGGAAAACTTCCGGCTTGCCCGCGCTCAGGCCGCTGGCGGCATTGGTGATAACGTCCTCCACCTCGTGCTGGGAATCGGCGCGGAGCAGGGCGGCCAGCGGAAGCAGAAATAACAGGCGGCGGGTCATGGTCACGTCCGGTAGCTCGCGTTAATGCGGATGTAGTCTTCGGTGAAGTCGCAGGTCCAGAACCGCGCCGCGCCTTTTCGCTTGCCGCGAATGGCCAGCCGGATCTCGCAATCCGGTGAGCCAAGCTTGCTCTTGAGCGCTTCCTCGGAAAACGGCGCCGCCAGGCCGCCGCGGCACACCACCACGTTCTGCAGCGAAATATCGGTGCGGGCGGGATCGAACTCCACGCCGGCATTTCCGGCGGCGGAGAGGATGCGGCCCCAATTCGGATCGGACCCGGCAATGGCGGTTTTCACCAGGGGCGAATTGGCAATCGAGCGGGCCAGGCGCGTGGCGGCATCGTCGGAGGAGGCCCCCGTCACCAGGATGGTGATCAGTTTGCGCGCGCCTTCGCCATCGCGCGCAATGGCTCGCGCCAGGGATTCCATCACCTCGGCCACGGCTTCTGCCACGCGTGGAAGCTCCTTCCTGTCCGGGCGCGCGCCGGAAGCGCCGTTAGCCATCAGGATGAGGGTATCGTTGGTGGAAGTATCGCCATCCACCGACAGCCGGTTGTAGCTGCGCTTCACGCTGCGCTTGAGCATGGCTCGCAGTTCGACGGCCGAAAGAATGGCATCGGTCATGACGAACCCCAGCGTGGTAGCCATTTGCGGTTGGATCATCCCGGAGCCTTTGGTCATGCCGGCCACGCGCACCACGCCGCGGCGCAAGGCGGTTTCCGCGAAGGCCATCTTGGGGACAAGGTCGGTAGTCATGATGGCACGGGCGGCGGCCTCGAACCGGCCGGGATGAAGGCGGGCGGCGAGGTCCGGCAGGGCGCGGATAATTTTCTCCGGTTCGAGCTCGACTCCGATCACGCCGGTGGAAGCCGGCAGCACCTGGCTGACCGGGAGCCGCAAGACCCGCGCCGCCGCCTTGCAGGTGGCCAGGGCCACCGCGCGGCCCGTGCGCGTCGCGCAATTGGCGTTGCCTGCATTTACCAGAATGGCGCCCGCCAACCCGTGCGAGAGCCGCAAATGTCGCCGGCAAAGCTCGACCGGCGCGGCCCGCACGCGGTTCTCGGTGAAGACCGCGGCGGCGGCGGCGGGAAGGCCGCTCACGATCAGGGCGAGATCGTCCTGTTCCACCTGGCGTATGCCGGCATAAGTGGCGGAATAGAGATAGCCAAGCGGCAGATCCAACCCGTTACCCTCCCAAAACCTCATTGTCGGCCAATCGCTGGCCATTCGCGAAATCGGCGGCCGGCAGCCGCTTCCGCCCTTCCATCTGCACCTCGAGCAGCTCAAGCGAACCGCTGCCGCAAGCCACCGCTAGCCGATTCGCCATCCTGTGAGTCGTCCCCGGGCCGGACGGCGGAATTTCAGGCCCCAGGCGTGACTTCCAGACATGCAAGGGCTGCCCGCGGAATGTGGTGTACGCGCCTGGCCAAGGTTGCAAACCCCGCACCTGGTTGTGGATCGCCGCGGCGTCGCGCGTCCAATCGATCAGCCCGTCTGACTTCTTGAGCAGCGGCGCCCAGGTGGCCTGCGCCGCATCCTGCTTTTCGGGGACGATCGTCCCGGCCGAAAGCCCTGCCAGCGTCTCCACCAACAGGCGAGCTCCCATCACGGCCAGCCGCCCGCCCAGTTCGATCGAGTTCTCCTCGGCTCCGATTTCGGTTTCGGCCTTGAGCAGCATGTCGCCGGTGTCGAGTCCGGCGTCGATCCGCATGGTGGTGACGCCGGTGCGCGTCTCGCCATTGAGGATCGCCCATTGGATGGGGCCGGCGCCGCGGTAGCGCGGCAACAGCGATGCGTGAACGTTGACGATGCCCAGCGGAACCAGATCGATGACCGCTTGCGGAATGATCTGGCCGTAGCCCACCACCACCATGCAATCGGCGCCCAGCCCGCGCAGCCGCTCGACGGCTTCCGGCCGCCGCACACGCTCCGGCTGGAAAACCGGCAGGCCCAGGCGGAGCGCGGCTTGCTTCACGGGCGATGGGGCGAATGTCTGGCCGCGGCCGCGCGGCCGGTCGGGTTGCGTCACCACCGTGAGAACTTCATGGCCGGCTTCCACCACTCGCTCGAGCGTAGGGACCGCGAAGGCCGGCGTTCCGAGAAAAATCAGGCGCATCCGCCTTACTCCCATTCGCCCGCGCGCTGCTTCTTCTTGATCTTTCGCTTGATGAGGTCGCGTTTGAGCGCGCTGACGTGGGTGATGTAAAGACGCCCATGCAGGTGCTCGGTCTCGTGGAGCAAAGCGCGCGCCAGCAGGTCTTCGCCGGTGACCTCGAACGTTTCACCCTTGGCGTTTTGGGCGCGCGCCGTGACCACTCTCCCGCGCCGTACCTGCTCGCGGAAGCCGGGGATGGAGAGGCAGCCCTCTTCGCCCACCTGTTTGCCCTCGACGCGCACGATGTTGGGATTGATGAGCACCAGTTTGTCGGCGGGATTCTCGCCATTGGAGACGTCGATGATGGCGATTTTCCTGGCGATGCCGATCTGCGGCGCGGCCAGCCCCACGCCTTTGGCGGCGTACATGGATTCGAACATATCCTCCAGGAACTTGTGCAGCTCCGGAGTGTCGAACTCGGTCACCGTTTCGGCTTCGCGTTCGAGGACCGGGTCGCCGTATTTCACAATGGGATAGATCATAGGGCAGTCAGAAGTTTTTCACTTGTTCCAGGTAAGCGTCGTGGTTGCGTCGTGTCTCGTCAAGCGAATCGCCGCCGAATTTTTCGAGAAATGCCTGGGCCAGAACCAGGGCCACCATGGCCTCGCCGATGACCCCGGCCGCGGGAACCACCGCGACATCCGAGCGCTCGTAAGCCGCCAGCGCCGGCTCGCGCGTTCCGAGATCCACCGATTCGAGCGGCCGCCGCAGCGTCGAGATCGGCTTCAGCAGCCCTCGCACCAGCAGGTCCTGGCCGTTGGTGATGCCGCCTTCCAGGCCGCCGGCGCGATTGGCGCCACGCGTGAATCGCCGGCTCTCGCGATCGTAGTGGATGGTGTCCTGAACCTTGGAGCCGAAGCTGGCCGCGCCCTGCGCCGCGAATCCGATTTCCACTCCTTTGACGGCCTGCATGGAAACAATCGCCTGGGCCAGACGGCCGTCCAGTCGCGAATCCCAAGCGATATGCGAGCCGAGCCCCGGCGGTACGCCGTGCGCCACCACTTCAAAGACGCCGCCCACGGTGTCGCCGGTCCGATAGGCTTCGTCGACCACTTCTTTCATGCGCGCTTCCACCTCGGAATCGACGCAGCCCAGCAGCACTTGTTCCTTGCGGCTGAGCGCCACGATTTCCTCCCACTCGACCGGGCGCTCCAACCGCACGCCCCCAACGGCGATGACATGGCTCAGCACCTGGATGCCGAATTCCCCCAGCAGCGCCTTGGCCAGCGCGCCCACGGCCACCCGCGCGGCGGTCTCCCGGGCGCTGGCGCGCTCCAGAATATACCGGGCGTCGTGAAAATTGTACTTGATCGCGCCCGCCAGGTCGGCATGACCCGGCCGCGGCCGCGTGACCGGCTTGCGTTTGTCTTCGCCGCCGTCGGTATCTTCCACCGGAAGAGCTGCCGTCCAGTTCTGCCAGTCGGCATTGCGGATGAGAATGGCTACCGGCGATCCGATAGTATGCGAATGGCGCACACCGGCGACGATTTCCGCCCGGTCCGTTTCGATCTTCATGCGGCCGCCGCGGCCATATCCCTGCTGGCGCCGCCACAGCTCCCGGTTGACGGCATCGAGCGAAACCGGCACACCGGCCGGCAGACCCGTGAGCATCGCTACCAGGCACTCGCCATGCGACTCTCCGGCGGTTTCAAAATGCAACATAGGGCGGGAATTGCTATCGTAGCAGACTGGAACAATTGCTTGCGTTTGTTCGTATTAGGATGGTGAACGGAGATCTGGCATGCTGAAGTTTCTGCTCTGGCTGATTCTGCTGTTCTTCTGCTGGCCGCTGGCCCTGTTGGCGCTGGTCCTCTACCCCATCGTATGGCTGATCCTGCTCCCGTTCCGCCTGGTGGGGATCGCCGTGGAAGGTGTCCTCGAACTGGTCTGGGGGCTGCTCACCCTGCCAGCCCGAGTCCTGCGCAGCATCTGAATCGCGCGGCTGGATGAATCGAACTGCACCTGGGATGAGCCATCGGGATGGCACGACCAGTTAAAAAAAGCGCCGGGGGTTGGGCGCCGGCGCTAGCTCGATTGGTCCGCTATGGGGACTCGCAAGAGAAATCTAAGTGGGCAGCCGCAGTTCCACCGGGGCCGGAATGCCCGGCTGCTGGAAGGCTCGCGAACCCTGTGTGCGGAATTCGTAGCGCTCGATCGCCACAGCCGCGCCCCGTTCGTTGCTGCGCACCACGCAGCCGTAAATCATCAGCTTCATCGCGCAGGAATCGTTCAACAGAACCGGCCAGTTCATCGACAGTTCCACGGGCATACCGCTAGTCAGCATGTTTTCGGTGGTGAACCACACGCCGCCGCTCGATATATTCAGGGTCTTGCCGGTGCCCGTCTCCGCAATGCGCTGACCATAGAGCATTTTGTAGCGGACCTCCTGCTCGATCACGAAACGCTGTTTGGAGCGGCGTTCGCGTTCAATCAATCTGGTTGGGGACTTATCCTCTGTTTGGATCTCGGTCACGGATACCGCCTTCTTTGGCAGCTTACCGTGGGCAGACCGCGGGCTCAATATGTCTTTGGTTATTTGGGGGGCGTTAACGGGGTTTCGGCCGCGAGCCGGCCGTGGCACTGCAAAACACTGATAATGAATAAATTACACGAACTGGACCCAGCCAATCCAAAACCGCATATGCCAACCGAAAAAAAGTGCCGCGGAATAAAAATAATTCTAGACATTAAGGTCCTAAACTGCTAATCTTAAAACAACACAGACAGCATCCTGGCGGCGAGTCCCCTCCCGCCGCCAACCCCTCTGAGTGCAGGCCCCGAGCTACCCCGCTCGGGGCCTTTTCAATTAGTCCAGCCCCCCCGCGGCGCCGAAACCGCCAAAAACCGGCCATCCCGCGAGTTAACTGCTTTAGTTTCAACAAGCAAAAATATTGTGGCAAAATGACAAAAAGTAGTGGACAAGCAGATCCTAAACTGATAATCTTTAATCAACACAGACAGCATCCTGGCGGTGAGTCCCCTCCCACCGCCACTCTCTGAGTGCAGGCCCCGGGATACCCAGCTCGGGGCCATTACTTTTTTGTCTCCGCTCTTACGCCGTTTCAGCGCCGGCTTATCTCCGCTTCCTCAGCGTTCTCAGGCATTGACTTAGCTTCTGCTCTCCTCCGCGTCTCCGCGTTGAATAAGCAGTTTCCTGCTTGGTTCGGGCTTCGTCAGGCTAGGGAACGGTCTTCGCGGCTAGAACAGCCGGTCCTGTTTCTTCAGGTTCCCGAAGTTCCCAATATTGGCGATCGAAAAGGAGAAGTATTCCAGAGTTTCGTCGCGGATCCCCACGTTGTACCGCCGGTACTGCACGCTCAGGCCGCAGCAATCCGTGTTGTAGGTCACCTGCGTGGTGGTGTAGAGCAGCACCTGCTGGCGATAATCGTAAATGAAGTCCACGGCCGCGTTCCACCCACGGTGATTGGTATCGCCATATCCCACCCGCCCGCGGAACTGGTTGGCATAGGGAGTCAGCAGCGGGCTGTTATGCACTTCGTTGTTGCCGCCCGAGATCACGTACTTCTTCCAACGGTAGTCCACTGACATGGTGCTGTTGACGATGGCGCGCACGCGCGGGTCGTAATCCGTCTGCCACTGGATATTGAGGCCGCTGATCGGGCTGGCGCGAATCGTGGAGACCACCGGCGACGTGCTGCGCGGCCCCACCAGAAAGGCGTAGCCGGTTAAATCCGCGGTGCTCTGGAATACGTTGCGCTGGCCGGAGACCAGGGCGCCGCCGAAGGTCGTATCGAAATACCGCTTCTGCGCTATTTCCCAGGTAAGAACTTCCCGCACCGTATTGCCCTTCTTGGCATAGAAGCGGTTGGCCAACGCAATCTCCACCTCGTTGGTGTTCGATAAAAGGTCGTTTTCATCGAAGCGGATGAAGCGGTTGAAATCGCTGCCGATCCCCGTGACGTATTTGTAGGTAGCGCGTGGCTCGATCACGTGCTTCAGCTTGTCTCCCAGAAACGATTTCCCGTTGTACACCCGCTCGAGCGTCGGAAAAACCAGGTCCAGCGAAAAATCGCGCGCGCTGCGCACCACGTTGGTGCCCACTGCCCGATAGTTACCGAGATATGGCTCCTGTGATTCCGAATAGAACGCCTCGTCGATGCCCAGGCTGGGCACCAGGTGGAAATCCCCCAGGTGAAACGCCGTGGTCACGTGCGGCGCCAGGCGGGTGCGGTTCGTCAAGGCGCTGGTTTGGAAGCGGGAGATCAGATTATTATTGGCGTCGAAAAACGGCTCGGAACGAAACAGCAGACCCGTCGAAGACTCGAAGGAAAACCACAGCGGCAGCCCGTCGACGGTGACAAGCTCGTGGTCGCGGCTGCTCAACTGCACTTCCGGCAGCTTGCGGATGGTTACCGCATCGGTAAGGTAGCTCACCTGGTTGGTTTCCGGATTGGTAACGGCGATGTCGGTCGTCTGAAAATTCTGGATGCGCGACGCCACGATATCCGCCGTGAACGTGGACCAGTTTTTGTCGACGAATCCCGTCGAGTGAATTTCCGAGCCGATGGCTTCGTTGAACGACTGCGTCCAGTCCTGCTGGAATCGAAATGACGAAATGTAGTCGAGGTTGCCGCGCGCGGTCCAGCCGTCCCCCAGATCGGAATGGCCCACCATGAGCAGGCTGAAGCCACTGTAGGTGGGCGCTCCGGGCGTCGTCGAGTGATCCTGCGCCCCGAAGAAAATCATGTCGAAATCCGTGCCGTCTCTGGGTTTCCCGCGGAATTCGACATGGTGCGTCAGTGAGCCGGAGGTGAAGGCGTCCGCCCGGTACGTCAAATCGTAGCTGCGATTGATGGCCCAGAAGTATCCCGCCGCCAGCGTGAAGCCCCGCACCGAGCTGTGTCCCGGCTCGGGAAGCAGCAAGCCGCTCTTTCGCGGCTCACGCTCCAGCGGACGATAGAACCAGGGAAAATAGAACAAGGGGATTCCGCGCAGCCGGAATGTGCTGCCGCGCGCGATCGCGCGCACGTGCGGAATAATGTCGAACTTCGGGCCGGTCAATCGCCACCACGGATTCGGCATGGTGCAGTCGGTGACCCATCCGTTATATAGGATGTATTTCGCCCCCAGGCGCTCCGCCCATTCGCCCTCGAAGTGGAACGGCTGGTTGGGCGCCGTCAGGATTCCCGGCTTGGTGATGATGCGCGGCTGCGTTTCGCCCACTACGTTGACAAACTTGCCGTGTTCGTTTCCCCGCTCCGTGTGGTACCACAACTCGTCACACCAGATCTTCTCTTTCTTCTCGAAGCTATGGTAATAAACGCCGCCCTTGGCGTGCATCTCCTGGGCATCCTCGTCAAATTCGATGTACTCCGCGCTGAACAACATCCGGTAATCTTCCACCACCGCCGGATGGCCGTGCAGCTTGTGAATTCTGCCCTGGTCGTCCCAAGTACAGTCCGGACTCAATGCGCACTCCAGGTGCATATTCCAATAACCCTCCGGAATCGGAGGGCTGCTCGGCTTGATCTCCTTCCTGCCATCGGGCCGCTGGATCTCGTCCACTGCCAAAGCAGGCGGTTTAGTACCAGGCGGCTCCTGGGCGGCAGCTCCCCCAGCTAAAACCAGCGCTCCCAATGCTGTAACCAGAAAAATATAGGTAATACATGAAGAATTGTCTTGAGAAACTGGTACCGATGTGCTAATAACAATGAGAGAGCTGATTCGGAAGGGCTTCAAAGGCCAAAGTTAGCATACTTCCATGACTTGTAGCTATTGCGGTTCGCGGAACAGCGACACAGAACATCGGTGCCGGCGGTGCGGGCGCCGTCCGGGTGACACGCTGAATGGTGAATTTACGCTGCACCGCACCACCGGCGCACTGGCCACGAAAGCGCGGCCCGCGGCGGCCGCGGTCGCGGTTGCTGCCGTTCGCCCAGCGCCGCCCATGCCGCAGGACATGGCGCGCGCCATTCAAGGCTCGCTTTTCCCCGAACGCCCCTCCGCCAACGTCATCCCCATCAAATCTCTCGCGGCGCCGCCCGTGGTCCGGCCGGTGACCACCCCGAAACCGGCTCCGCATCCCCGGCCCGCAACCGCCGCTGCCCTGGCCAAACCGGCGCCGCGCCGCGCCGCGCGAATACCAAACGGACAAGGCAAGCTCGATTTTCTTCCCTCCGCTCCACCCAAACCGCGCACTCTCAGCACCACTGTGGAAGCGGTCATTTATTGCGAGGCCCCGGTGGCGAGCACGGCGCATCGCGCCGTGGCGGCAGCCATCGATTGGACCATGGTCCTGATTGCCTACGGCCTGTTCCTGCTTACCTTCCATCTGTGCGGAGGGGAATTCGCCATCACCCGGAGCACCCTGCCCGTCTTTGGCGCGGCGTTCCTGCTGGTGGGCTTTACCTACGGAATCTACTGGACGGTCGTTGGCACGGAGACCGCCGGCATGCGCTGGACGCAATTGCGCCTGATCACCTTCGACGGCTTCCCGCCGGAAGGCCGCCACCGCATCCTGCGTTTTGCCGGCGCCTGCCTGAGCCGCTGCACCGGCCTGGGCCTTCTCTGGTCGCTGGCCGATGAAGAGAGCCTCGCCTGGCAGGACCACATTTCCCGCACCTTCCCCACCCCCTACGAGATGGAATCGCGCATCTTCCAGCGGCGGTAGAATCAGTTTGTGCAAATCCGGTTCGATCCGTGACGTGGGGCAGGATGGTATCCTGCGCACCGATTGTCAATCGGTAGTTATAGCCGAGATGCGCTCTGTTTAAGGCTCGGCAGTTGCCGCTTCCGCGAAGGCCGTTTCCGGCCAATTGTGGGCTGCGGGAGCAACCTGAGCTTTGTACGAGTGGCCGACAATCCGCCCAGAGCCACCGGTAAACGCTACGCCGTCAGGAAGGAGCTAGCTGTCCGCAGGCCAATCTCATCATCGGGTGTGACACAGACAAGTGGACCGGGGCACGCAAGCGGAATGCTGTAGTGGTGGCCCGTGCTCCCAACCTTACGGCGTACTATAATGAGACCGAATTTGCCACGGTCTGAGTGGTTCACCGCACCATCGAGCATGAAACCAGTTCTTTGCTTCTTCCTCCTTGGGCTTGCCTTCCGCTGTAGCGGACAAGACCCACAACCAAGGCCGCAGAACGCCACTACCGCCGTTCTGCGCGCGTTCGATAGCCATGAAATCGTCATGTTCGGCGAGGCTCACGGATGCAAACAAGAATATGAATGGCTGCGTGATCTTGTTCGTACGCCTGAGTTTGCGGATCGCGTGGATGATATTGTGGTGGAGTTTGGAAACTCACTTTATCAACAGTCCGTGGACCGTTATATCGCCGGTGAGGACGTGCCTTTCGCAGACGTGCAGCGGGCTTGGCGCAATGTGATCGGCGCGATTGGCGCGCCATCCCCGGTATACGAATCATTCTACAAATCCGTGCGTGAAGCCAACCTGAAGTACCGGGGCAAGCACCAAATGCGCATCGTGCTCGGGGACCCGCCCGGTGACTGGGACAAAATCAAGAATCATGAAGAGTTGAAGCCGTTTGCACTCGATCGTGATACGAACTACGCGCGCAAGGTCAAAGAAGAAGTTCTCGCTAAAGGGCGGCGCGCGCTGCTAATCATGGGCGCATTGCACTTCCAGCGCATAGTCGGTAGTGGGAAGCCGGGGCTGCCTCCCATCGAGCAAGAGATCCGGGACGCTGGAGCCAGCACCTATCTCATCATTTTTGACACCAAGATCTACGACGATCCGCAGAAGCGTTTCGCGGCGTGGCCCCTGCCGGCAATCGTGGGTCTTAGAGGCAATTGGGTTGGCGATATGCCCGTCTTCGGCGACGGGTTCTCTGGCAAATCGCCAACACTGGGCGAGGCCGCGGACGCGTTGCTGTGTGTCGCCCACTCGCGGCAGGAGTTGACCGTGCTTTCTGTCCCGCGGGCCGAACTCGAAGGCACCGCGTACGCAAAAGAACTGGACCGGCGCATAATGATCATCAACGGGCGGCACTTGGTCCTCCCAGAGAAGGCCGAAGAGCCTCTTGAACCTCGATAGCGCCCTTTTTCATGTCGCGCCGCGATTCAAAATGACTGGAGTTCGCCAGCTTATTTGGCGCGTAGCCGTCTCGTGGAAGTGCCTGGACACCGACGCCGAGCGGCGATTACCCGCAGCTAGTCGCGCAGCGTTTACCGACGTTTTTCGGCCCGCTCGCGAGTGCTCTGGCCGTATTACGCGCGACTCGGAAACAGCTCCAGCGGCACGAAACGGGAGTTGTCACCACGTTCCGAAAAGACCCCACTACCAAGAGTTTAATCTGTCTGCGGCGGCGGGCCTTCGGCCTGGCGGGGGTTAGAAGCCTGACGAATCTCCGAACGTGGGAAGCGGCCGAGAGCGGCCGGCCGCGGTGCCGTAAGATCACGGCTCGCCAGTGATAGCATGGAAGCAAATGAAGGGAGCGTTACTGTGTTCGCTGGCTCTTCTGGCTCGCCCGGCCTTCCCTTGCGGCTGCCAGGTCACCGTGCCGGTCTGCAATGAGGTGGCTTACAGCAGCGCCATTTTCATCGGCACCGTCGAATCTATTTCGCCTACCTTCCTGGAAGACTGGAGCCTTTCGCGCCGCCCGTCGCTCCAACAGCTCAACCAGGCGAATGAGCGTTACCTCTCCGACCACTCCCCGCAGAACCTGGCCACACTGAAGGACGTCTTTCGTAAGACCTTCCCCGACCTTCCGGAGGAGCAGCGCGGCCGCCTCGATAAGGCCGACTCGCAAAAATCCCTGGTCGATCTCTTTTCCAACGTGCTCGGCCACGGCAAACGCGTCCGATTCCGCGTCAGCACCGTCTTTCGCAACGGCGGCGACGATGACGACGACCAGAAGGCCAAGGACAAAGAAAAGGACGCGGCCAAGGACGCCAAGGCCAAGGACGACGATGATGACGCCAAAGACCAGGTCTTCGACGTCTGGACGCCCTTCGGCGATTGCGGTTTCGATTTCCAGACCGGCGAGACGTACCTGGTTTACGCCGACAGCGACGAAGACACCAACATTATGGAAACCGACAGTTGCACGCGCACGCGCCGCCTGTCGGACGCCGGAGGCGACCTTGCCTACCTCTATTTTTATAAGGAGCGCAAGGCGGCATCGGGACGTCTGGAAGGCTTCACCACCTTCGATACGCTTTATCAAGTCAAGCAGCGCGATGCCGATAAGATCGACTCGCCCGTCCCGGGCATCACGGTGGAGTTGAAGTCCGCGAGCGGGATGCGCTACACGCACTCCGACCCCTCCGGAAAGTTTCTATTCGACGGCCTGGAAGCCGGCGACTATCAACTCTCCGGCTACGCCCCCGGATTCCCCGGCAGTGTCAAGCTGCTCTCCGGCCCCAAGGGCTTCCACATCGACGCCCGCGGCTGCTCCAACCAGGTGCTGCTGATTCCGAAAGGACCGTAGCAGGTGGGACAGACGATCGCCTTTTGTCGTCTGTCAACCAGCCGCGGCGTGGCCCCGTGGAGCAGGCTTTCCAGCCTGCAACGCCGACATTCCTGTCGGGGCCCGGAGTCTGAACTGGTAGCGCCGGCGGTCTTGCCGCCGGTGTCTTGTGCGCGCTTGACCATCCGCACTCTTCGGGACACGGGTTCGCCACACACCCTTGACAATCTTTCCCTAGATCGCTACCCTAGTTAACTAGGGTATATTGATGAAACGGGCCGATCATTTGCAGGGCGCCTTGGAGTTGTTGCTTCTGAAGACCCTGGAGCGCGGGCCCAACCACGGCTTTGGAATCGCGCTTCATGTGGAGACCGTCACCGACGGGCTGCTGCGCGTCGAGGAAGGTTCCCTTTATCCCGCCCTCCATCGCCTGGAACGGGAAAAGCTGATCGCAGGCGCATGGCGCATCACCGGGAGCGGCCGTAAGGCCCGCTTCTATTCGCTGACTGCGCGCGGAACCAAGCGGCTCGAGGAGGCCGAGTCCGACTGGAACGCTCTCTCCAAGGGCGTCAAGCGGCTATTGAGGTTCGCATGAAAACTCTCTTGCAGTGGCTCCAGCGGCGCCGCGCGCGCGAGACCGAATGGCGCGATGAAATCGAGAGCCACCTGGCCTTGCGCGCGGACTGGCACCGCGCCGGCGGTCTCCCGGCGGAAGAGGCCGAGCGCGCCGCCCGCCGCCGCTTCGGCGGCAAACTCACGGCGCTCGAGGCCGTCCGCGCCGTGCATATCAGCCCGTGGGTCGAAGCCCTTCTGCAGGATGTGCGGCTGGCGCTTCGCGGATTCCGGCGCTCACCCGCCGTCGCCCTGGTCTCGATCGCCACCATGGCCATCGGCATCGGCGCGTCCACCGCGGTCTTCAGCGTGGTCGATCCCCTGCTCTTTCGCCGCCTGCCCTATCCGCACGACAGCCAGCTCGTTTCCTTGGGCTATCTCGGGCCGGTCGATGACAACGAGTTCAACGTGGTCAGCAGCTATCTGGACTGGCGCCGGCAGCAGACGGCGTTTCAGGCTATCACTTCCATGCGGCCGGCTTCCGCCTGCGATCTCATGGCGGGAGACACGCCACGCCGGCTCTCCTGCTACTACGTGGAGGCCAACTTCCTCCGCACATTCGGCAGCGTCCCCGCCGCCGGCCGCGATTTCACCGCTGAAGACGACGAGCCGCACGCCCCCACCGTGGCCCTGATTTCCTACGCCCTCTGGCAGAGCGCCTACGGCGGCAACGCCAGGATCCTGGGCCAGACCATCGTGCTGGATGAAGAGCGCGTGCGCGTGGTCGGCGTGCTGCCCGGCGATTTCCAGATGCCGCAACTTGGCGACGCCGATATTTTGATTCCGGAGCGCCTGAACACCGCGCTGCCGCGCGACGCCAACTCCAGTTCTTTCCTGCGCACCTTCGCGCGGCTCCGCGACGGCGTCACCATCGCACAGGCCCGCGACAGCCTCTGGCCGCTGTTTCAAGACGGCCTGGCGAAAGATGTGCCGCCGCAATTGCGCTCCGAAGTCCGCCTGGTGGTTCGTTCCCTGCGCGACCGTCAGATCCACGACGTGAAGGCGGCGTCCTGGATGTTGTTCGGATCGGTGCTGGCGCTGCTGCTGGTGGCCTGCGCCAACGTAGCCAACCTGCTGTTGGCGCGCGCCGCGGCGCGGCGCCGCGAACTGGCCATGCGCGCCGCCATCGGCGCCGGCCGGGGCCGGCTAATCCGCCAGACGCTGACCGAAAGCCTGGTGCTGGGCTTCGGCGGAGGCGTCGCCGGCTGCGCTACCGCATGGCTGCTGCTGAAAATGTTCGTGCGGCTGGCGCCGAACGGTTTGCTGCGGCTCAATCAGGCGCGGATCGACGTACGCGTGCTGCTGTTCACCCTGGCGGCATCCTTGGCGGCCGCAACTCTGTTCGGCATGGCGCCCGCCCTGGAACGGCCGCGCGCCGAGTTTCTCGCCGGATGGCACACCGCGGGCCCGGCCCGCACTCTGTTCCGCAAAGTGCTCATCTCCGCTCAAATCGCCATCTCGCTCGTGCTGCTGACCGGCGCATCGCTGCTGCTGCGCAGCCTGTGGAAGCTGGAAAACCAGGCGCTGGGCTACCAACCCGCCCGCGTGGTGACCGCTTCCTTCACGCTGCGGGAGCGGCGCTTCGGCACGGCCCAGGCGCGGGCCGCTTTTTTCGCCGAACTGGAACGCCGCCTGAGCAACCTTCCCGGCGTGACCTCGTTCGCGCTCTCCGATTCCATTCCGCCGCGCGGCTCCATGGGCCGGCCCTATTCCAACATCCTGATCGCCGGACATCCGCCGGTCGCCGAGAACGGCGGTATGGTGGAGTTCCGTTGGGTCACTCCGCGGTACTTCGAGACGATGGGGATCGCCATTCTGGCCGGCCGCGACTTCACCAACGAAGACCGCGCATTGGCCGATTCGCCGGTGATCCTCAGCTCGACGCTCGCCCGCCGTATGTTCGGCGACGAGAGCCCCATCGGTCAACGCATCTGCCTGGAAGCCGACGATCATTGGCAGCAAATTGTCGGAGTGGCCGCCGACGTCAAGAACAACGGCCTCACCGCACCCGCCGATCCCGAGTATTACCGCCTGCGGATCAATGCGTCGACGCAATTCTCGCGTGACGGCGTGGCCCTGTTTCGCACGTCCGCTTTTTCCGCCGCTTCCGCCGCGTCTCTGACTCAATTCATCCGCCGCGAGTTTGCCGCACTCGACTCCTCGCTGCCCGTGACCATCGAGACCATGGAAACCCGTGTCGACCGGTTCCGCGATCGTCCACGCTTTCTCGCTTTCCTCGTCACGTTGTTCGCCGCCCTGGGCCTTGTTCTGGCAGCCGTCGGACTCTATGGCGTTCTCTCGTTTCTGGTAGCGCAGCAGACCCGCCAGATCGGCGTCCGCATGGCTTTGGGCGCGCGTCCGCGGGATATTGCCCTGCAGGTGCAGAAGCACGCCGGGGTTTGGACGGTTGCCGGCATGGCCGCGGGTCTGGGCGGCTCGCTCGTGCTCACAACTGTCGTGCGCGGCCTGCTGTTCGAGATTTCGCCCGCCGACCCGCTGTCGTTCGCGGTCGCCGTGGCAGTGCTCGTCGCGGTCGCGGCATTGGCGGCGTGGCTGCCATCGTATCGCGCCGCGCGCGTAGACCCGGTGATCGCTCTACGGCACGACTAGTCCTTTGACCGCTAGATCGGAGCCGCGAACGTAAGAGAGCGGTTGCCGGACGACGAAACGAATTCTATCGGTCACAGTACTAGGCTCTATTCCCTACCCTTGCCGGATAAATTGGCATAACATGAAGCCATGAGGAAGTCAGGGTTCTTAACTCTTATATGCGCGATTACGGTCACGTTGGCCGCTTTCGCCACCGCGGTTTGCGCACAGACAAAACAGATTCAGGTTGAAAACGCCAAGCCCGCGAATACCTTTAAGGGGGATGACCTGTTCCGCCAGTTCTGCGCCGTTTGCCACGGCCCCGATGGCAAAGGCAACGGCCCCGCCGCGAGTGCCCTGAAGGTCAGAGCCACGGATCTCACTCAGTTGAGCCGGCAGAATAACGGCAAGTTCCCCACCCTGCATGTGAAAAACATCCTGACCGGCGTGGACGCCGTGGCCGCTCATGGCAACATCGAAATGCCCACCTGGGGTGACACCTTCAAGTCTATCAGCGCCAGCGAATCCTTTGGCGCAATGCGCATTGACGCTCTGCTGCAATACCTCCAGAAGATTCAGCGGTAGCTGGTGGGGCGGACGCCCCCGTCCGCACGCGACCCCCTGGTCGCGCTCTCGCGCCGACATGGCCGCGGCTGATTTAGCGCCCGCCATCGGCCCGCCGGTGGACGTGATAAGCTCTGCCTTATGATTCGTCCCTTGGTGGTTTTCTTGCTCTCCGCGGCCTGCTGGGCTCAGCCCCAGAACCAGCCGCTATTCCCCAACCGGGAAGGCGACTGGATCGCCCACGATTTCGATTTCAAGTCCGGCGAAAAAATGGCCGAGCTGCGCCTGCACTACACCACCCTGGGGGCTCCCACGCGCGACGACGCCGGCCACGTAAATAACGCCGTCATCGTCATGCACGGCACCGGCGGCAGCGGCCATCCCTTCGCCACCAACCCGGGCTTCGCCGGCGAGCTTTTTGGCAAAGGCCAGCCGCTCGACATCGAAAAATATTTCATCGTCCTTCCCGACGCCATCGGCCACGGCAAATCCAGCAAACCGAGCGACGGCCTGCACGCCAAATTCCCGCACTATACCTACGACGACATGGTCCGCGCCGATTACCTGCTGCTCCATGACGGCCTCAACGTCGACCACCTGCGCCTCGTCATGGGCACTTCGATGGGATGCATGCATAGTTGGGTGTGGGGCGAAATGTACCCCGATTTCATGGATGCCCTCATGCCCCTGGCTTGCGCCCCGGTCGAGATCGCCGGCCGCAACCGCATGTTCCGCGCCATGATCATCCAGGCCATCCGCGGCGATCCCGATTGGAACAACGGCGAGTACACCAAGCCGCCCATCAACGGCCTCGTCGCCGCCGAGTACGCCATGTGGATGATGACCTCCAGCCCCTTGCAGTTGCAGAAGCAGAACCCCACCCACCAGCAGGCCGATGCCGCCGTCGCCCGTCTCCGCCAGTCGGCCGCCCGCGTCGACGCCAACGACATGCTCTACGCCTACGAATCCTCCACCGATTACAATCCCGCGCCCAACCTCGGCAAGATCAAGGCGCCGCTATTCGCCGTCAATTCCGAGGACGATGAAGTCAACCCACCCGAGCTTCGCATCCTGGAGCGCGAGATTCAGAAGGTTCCGCGCGGCCGCTTCATCCTCATCCCCACCAGCGACGAAACCCGCGGCCACGGCACCCACACTCGCGCAGTCGTCTGGAAAAACTACCTGGTCGAGCTTTTGCAGCTATCCGAGCCCCACGCCGCCCTGATGGCTCCCCGCGACGATTACTGGAAGCGGAATGCGCCGCCCCTCTTTCAAGTTAAAATTTCAACCACGCAGGGCGATTTCACCATCGAGGCTCATCGCGATTGGGCGCCCCGCGGCGTCGACCGCTTCTATAACCTGGTCCGCGCCGGTTTCTACGACGACTCCCGCTTCTATCGCGTTATCCGCGGCGACTTCGCCCAATTCGGCATCCCCGGCGATCCCACCATCGCTTCCGTCTGGCGCAATCAAAGCTTCCCGGACGACCCCGTCACCCAGAGCAACACGCGCGGCTTCGTCGCCTACGCTATGACTGGCCCCGATGCCCGCACCACCCAGCTCTACATCGTCATGGGCGACCGCTCGCGGCAGGACCAAGACGGCTTCGCTCCCATCGGCAAGGTGATCGCGGGCATGGACGTCGTGGATCAGATCTATTCCGGCTACGGCGAAACTGCCGGCGGCGGGATGCGCGGCGGCAAACAGGCTCCGTTGTTTGAAGGCGGCAACGCCTACCTTGATTCCAGGTTCCCCAAGCTCGACAAGCTGCTGCGCGCCGCCGTCACGCCTTAGGGCCGTAGCTCTTCGCGCATCGCCGCTATAGTGGAATCAACGCTATCGACCACATGGAAAAAGTCCCGCCTCGCAATTAGGGTCGATAGTCACCCATCCCGATTCCAGTCCGCGGTTGATCACATACTTGGGCTGCACATTGTGAAACTCAAAAACCACGACGTCGCGATCTTCTAAACTGCTTAGCGTTCCCAGCTCCACCTGGCGCGCCAGGCTTCCCGGGCGGGCCGTGAAAGTCCGCAGCGCGAAATTCGGTCTGGCCCTCAACGGCACGGAAACACCTCCGAGCTCGATGGTTTCCAGCTTGAGGCCGAGCGACACTGACGAAATGCCGGCGAAGTACTGGCGGATTCGCACCAGCCGGGCGGTGATTCCGGCGCCGGCCGGCGCCAGCACCTGGTTGGAAGCACCGCGGATGGCGGTCGCGAGTTTGGCCTGGATCAGATCGCCGGCGGCTGCCGTGGTGGGGTTGATGTCCTGGGTCGTGCTCACAGTGAATCGAAGGCCCGCGGGCAGCACGGGCGTCGACGGCGCTGCACGCGGCGCGGCGGCCGCGCCCTCCACATCCGGCGGCGGATTAAATGTAACGGTGGATTCACCGAGAAATTCGTGGCAGTTCGAAAAGACCGTGCGGTTTTTCGATCTTGTCCCATTCATGTCGCGAACCTCAGTACCAGCCACGGTCGGGAGCAGGAAATCGCCGCCCTCCAGATGCACCCGCCCGTAATCCATCGTCGTGGTGGCCTGGCACGAGCCGGTTTCCGGGGCAAGCCCGCTCGTGCGGACAACCATGCGCACCAGATCGGTGGTCGTGGGGTCGACGAAGATCTCGCCTTCATAGGCGGTGTTCACTCTGGCATTGGGGCCGACGAAGAGGTAGTGGCTTTTCTCGAGGAGCACCCGAAATCCGAATTCGCTCAACGCGCGGCCATCCTCGGTCGTCTCGCCGTTGTAGGAAAAGTTCGCATCCTCGCTGCGAAAGACGGCCGTCAGGAACGACGCGAAGATCCCGTTTGAGATCGAGCCCTCCCGAACCAGGTCGAACAGGCTGCGGTCGTCAAACCGCTTTGCCCCCGCCCAGGCATAAATTTCGCCGGCGCCGGTCACTCCCACATCGAACCGTAAACGGTCCGAGGTGGTAACGCGCAGATCCTTTTGGGCGGGGCCGTCATCGCACTGGGACACTTGCTTGCCGGGTGCCGGCTCATACTGCAGCCGGTCGATGGTTTGCGTACACATGTACTTGGGCAAACGATCGATGGAATCCCTTACCCGGCCACGGACCTTCAGGAGCAAATCCCTGGGGTCCTGCTGCGCCTGGAGCGAGAATGCCAACCCGCAAACCAACAGCAGCCCGGTCCGCATACTCCGAGCATACTCCCGTTGCCTAACGCGAGCGGACGCCTTCCTCGGGACACCTTCAGAACGGCTCGGGATGCACCGTGACATCGGCATTCGGCGCGATGCCATGGATGACTTCCTCGATGGTTTCGGTCAGCACGTGAGCTTGCGCCAGGCTTTGCGCACCATCGACCAGAATGTGCAGGTCGATAAACAGGATGGGTCCGGAATACCGCATGCGGACGTTATGGCAATTGCGGACTCCCTCCACGCCTTCCACGGCGGCGATGATGCGCTGCTCCATGCCTTCGGGCGCTCTGTCGATGAGGGCGTCCAGAGTGCGGCGGCCCAACCGCACGCTCACCCACACCACCAGCGCGGAAACGCACAGCGCGGCAATCGCGTCGGCATCGCGGAGAAACAACAGCCGCGGCCACCGGTCGCCCGCCTTCACCGCGGCCAGACCCACCACGACCACGGCCGAACTCCACACATCGGTTGTGAAGTGCAGCGCATCGGCTTCCAGCGCCTGGCTGTGGTATTTCCTGGCGGCGCGCGAAAGAACGCGTGAGCGGGAGACATCCACCACGATGGAGGTCAGCATGACCGCAAACGACCAGACCGTGACCTCGATTTCCGCATGATGCGTGACGAGCCGGTGGACGGCTTCCCACGCGATCCACGCGCACGTCAGCAGCAGCAACAGGGTTTCGGCGAGTGCCGAGAGGTTTTCTATTTTCCCGTGCCCATAGAGGTGCTCGCGATCGGCGGGGCGTCCGGAAAGACGGACGGCCACGAAGGTCAAGCCGGCCGCCACCAGATCCAAACCGGAATGCGCGGCCTCGGCCAGGATACCGAGGCTGCCCGTGGCCACGCCGATTACGATCTTGAATGCCGTCAGCCCGACGGCGGCGAGCAACGAGCCCAGAGCGGCCGCTTGTTTCTCGCGAACAAATTCCGTCACCCGAGTTTCAGACTACCATTGCCAGAGCCCGTCCCACCAGTTCGCGCGCCTCGTCTTGAATTCGCTTCAGGTGTTCGGCGCCCGTGGCGCAGGACTTGGTCCGGCCAGCGGAGAGATTGGCATCTTGATCCACCGTACCGCAATTTGCTGCGAGTTCATTATGAGGTACCATGATTTTTACGGGAGGACTCACTCTGTGAAGACAACGATTTTATTCGGCATCGCCATGTTGTGCCCTTTGGCTGCGTTGACCGCCCAGGAAATTAAGCCGTTCGACGCCAAGCCGGGACTGTGGGAGAGCACCACTACCATTGAGATCTCCGGAATGCCGCCCATGCCGGCTATGCCGCAACTCACTCCGGACCAGTTGGCTAAGATCCCGGAGGCCCAGCGCAAGCAGGTGGAAGCCATGATGGCCGCCCGCGGCGGAGGCGGCTCCCCGCGTATCACCACGGCCAAATCATGCGTCACCAAAGAATCGCTTGCCAAGGCCATGGCGTTCGCCAATGACAACAACCAGGCCAACTGCACACGGAAAATCGTAAGTTCCTCGTCCAGCAAGCTGGAGCTTCACATGGAGTGCCAGCCGGACAAGACCAATATGACGATGGTTGGCGACATGACCGTCGAGCGCATGGACGCCGAGCATGTCAAAGGCATCGGGACCTTCAAGAACACTGGAACCAGCCCCGCAACCGGCAACGCCCCCCGGACCATGGAATCGAAGATCATGTTCAGCACCAGGTGGCTGTCCGCGGACTGCGGCGACGTGAAACCGCCCGGCGAGAAGTAGGCGCCGAGTGCGTCACCGCTTGCTTACGGCCGCAGCTCCGATCAGAGCCGCGGCCGTGAGGCAGCGATCCTCGCGGAATACGGGAATGCATCGATGAAACGCGGTGCTTACCCGAGCTGGATGGCTTTCAAATCGATCTTGGCCGGGTCGGATTCTCCCAGGCCCGCCTTTCCGGCGTTGTCGATATGCTCGGGCTGGCGGTCGGGCGAGGTCCAGATTTCGTCGGTCTTCGGATCTTTCACCGGAAGGAGGCCTTTCTTCTTGCGCTGGGCGTCGATGACGTTCAGACCGGTGCGGTCCAAAGCCACCGGGTCGGTCGAGAAATAGACCGTCTTGTGCTCCCAGACATACTCGTCGTGCATGATGCCTGGTCCGCCGTGGAACAGTCCCTTGGTGCCGTCGAGAATGTTGAGAACGGTCTTTTGCCGGATCACCGGCATGGAGACAACTGCCGGCGTGAACTCGGCGATGCGCAACTGGTTCGGCTGGTGCGAGCGGTTCACGTTGTTCACCAGGCCGTGCGAGAGGTTCTTGAGCGCGAGCGTCACCCCGGCGGCGTTGTGGCTCTTCAGCACCGGCACGTTGATGAGTTTGGTGATGTCGCGCGTAAGAAAGGTCGCTGCGAACGATCGAATGGCGGCCGGGTCCTTGAGATCCTGCCCGGGCAATACAAAAGGCAGCTCGACAAAGTGGTCGGGGTCGTAGCCATCGATGCCAAGCTGATAGTCGGAGTACGCTGGTGCGGCCCAGGCCAGGCGCGCGCCGGGCGGAAGCCATCGGCCCAGGGCGGCATTGACTGCAATCTCATGGTATCGTTCATAGACCACGATATCGGCGACCTTGACGCCCGCCGACACCACGCCATCGATGATGGCGTTCAGCATTTCCGGGCTGGAGCAGACGAAGGGCTGGCCCACCGGATTCATCTTGATGCCCACCACGTCGCCGGGTGAAAAGAAGCGGCGCCAGGCATCCAGCGGCTCGGGCGCGCCGGTAAGCTCGCACATCCCGCGGGAAACCATCGCGCGAATCGGCTGCGCCTGGAACGCCTGGTTGCGGATGCATTTGGAATGCCCGATAGCCACCACTTTGCCGCGATACGGGCCCGGAATGCCGGGCGCGGGCGTTCCCGCGTCGGCGGACAGCACGGCCGCGCCCGCCAGCGCACCGGCTACTGCCTGCAGATATTCCCGACGGCTGAGCGACATGCCTTCGAGTTTACCGCACGCTAGGGCTCGGCTCGCAGGACGGCGCTGGAACCTGGACCGGCGGCATGTGGTCAAGCGCCCCTTCGGCAGGCAACGGAACGGTTCTGATGTGATAGTGATCGGACTCGGGCAGTCCGCGGACGCCCAGCGCCCCGGCAAGCTGCGCCGGGCGGCGTGATGCTCTCACATCTTGACTTGGCAATGGTGACGTAAAGCGGCGGCTGTAGGTAGAAAGGGGGGAAACACGAAGGAAGTGGAGCGGGCCTGGACCCGCCCCACCGTTTTTATTCTGACTTCTGACTTCTGACTCCTACCTTCCATATCCCGGAGGGATATCAAGGGCGAAGCCCTTGCTTCGCTAGAAGCTGAACTTCGCGGTTACGACGATCACGCGGCCGGTAACGATAGCGCCCTGGCCCGAACCGTAGGGACTGGTGGGCGGTGCGAGAGTGCCGGAGGTGGTGCCGAGCGAACCCGAAGTGATGGATGCGGTCGGGTTCGAGAAGTTCGGATGGTTTAGAACATTGAAGAACTGGCCACCGATTTCTAACGCAGCGCGCTCCTTGATGAAGAACTTCTTGCTGAGCTGCGTGTCGATGTCGAAGTAGCCGGGGCCGCGGAAGACGCCCGGTCCGGTTTCACCGAAATCCGTCTGGACCGGTGTCGCCACGCCCGAGGTGGAATTGTAGGTCATGAACTGGCTGGTCTTAAAGCACGGCGTATCGGTGGTGCCGTGAACCGCGGTGCAGACCGGGTTGATGTTGGGGTCGATGACGGTGGCCATGGGGGCCGTGCCGGTTCCACCGCCGGAGTTGATCTGCGCGGCGATCTTGCTGTCGGACGACGAGAAGGGCCGTCCGGTGTAGGCATAGAGCTTCAAGCCGAAATTCCAGCCGCCCAGCACCTGGCTGAGAATGCCGTTCGAGAATTTGTGCGGCTCGGTCCAGACCAGGTCGCTCACAATGGCATGACGCACGTCGATACTCTCGTTGCCATAGCCAAAATGCAGGTTGTACGGGTTGTAGACCGTGGCGTCGCCCAATCCGTGCGACCACGTCCAGCCAAACTGGCCCTGGAAGCCCCACTTCATGGCGTGGCGGAGTTGCACCGTCATGGAGTCGTAGTTGGAGTAGCCCGCGGTCAGCACCTGGGTGAGGGTCAGGAACCGGGGATCCGGCGCGGCCGTCGGCAGCGGAGTCGCGCCCCCGAAGTTGGTGCCGTAATACTTGTTCAATCCGTTACTGGCCAGCAGCAGGAAGGAGTTGGCCCAGGTATTGGACATGGACTGATCGTACCCGTGATTGCCGGTGTAGGTGACGGCCAGGACATCGTGCGAGTCCAGCGAGCGCTCCAGTTCGGCGCTCCACTCGGTGGTCTTCGGCGCCACGAAACTGTTCGGCGGCGAATAGTAGCTGGGCGCGCTGAAGGGGATGGTGCCCAGCGCCGCCTTGATTGAAGCAAGAGTGCCACCCCCCGCGAACTGAGAGGTGAAGACTTTGTAGGCCGTGACGCCAGCGTAAGCCGAACTGGCGGTATCGGTGGGAGGGCCGGCTTCGCCGAATGTGACACTTGGGGTGAACACGCTGGGGGCGTTGCGGAACACGCTGGATGCCACGCTGCCCGAAAACAGAGTCGCAAAGGAGCCGACGCCGCCGCGAAGCACGGTCTTGGAATCGATGTTCCACGCGAAACCAAAGCGCGGTTCGGGGATGATGGACTCCAGGCTCTGGTAAAGGTTATGCAAGCCCGTGGTGATGGTCTGATTGTAGGGGACGGTGGCGCCACCCACGTAGCCGGTTGTTCCGAACTGGGTGTTCATGCGGGCGAAGCAGTTATCCAGGCAGGATGGGTCGCCGTCGTGCTCGAAGCGGAAACCCAGCGTCAGCGTAACATTGCGCCGAATCTTCCATTCATCTTGCACGTAAGCGCCCAGCGAGCTCATGCGGAGGTGGACCTGCAACAAATTGGGGTAGCTCTGGCTGAAGGAAGAGCCCGCGCCGGTGGAGTTGATCTGTCCAGTCGCAAAGTCCGTCAGATCGTTGAAGGTATAAATTCCGGCATACGCTCTTTCGGAGTTCGTGAGATCGGTGACCTTGTTGAACCGGTAATTGAAGCCGACCTTAAGGCTGTGCTTGCCGTGGATCCAGGTGAGGTCATCCACCAACTGAGCCTGGCCCACGTAGCGACCCTGAGGCATGTTGGTGGCGATGCCTAGCTGCGAGCAGCAGCCATCGTTCGGGCTCCAGGTTTCCGGCATGAGCGAGACGGCCTTTTGGAGGTCCAAGTAGCCAAAAGCCGCCGAGTACCAGGAGCCGGAGCCGATAAAGTTATTCACCAGGGTAGGCGAAATGGCATAAGTATACGTCAACTGGCCCGCATCGGAGGGTTGGGTGCTGGTTTCATTGTAGACTGGGTTGATGAGGCTCGGGCCGGTAGCCTGCACGCCCCAATCGTAGTTGTAGCGCGCGCTGATTTTCTGCTTATCGGTGATGTTGTAGTCACCGCGAATGGTAATCAGGCTCTCTTTGTTTATTTCGCTGGCGTTTTCGGCGAAGGCATAGGTGCATGGCGCCGTGGTGCCGAAGACGCCGCCGCCGGGAGCGGCAATGCCGGCGTTCCAGAAGCTATAGGTGCCGCAACCCAAGTGGTTGTTGCCGTCTTGTAGAGGACCGTTGCCGTTGGTCGTGGGGATGGCGTTCTTGGCGCCGGATGCGCCGGACCACAGCGCAAACGCATCATTATAGAGAGCCGTGGTGGCCGCCGGGATGTGCGCCAGGGTATAGGTTTGAAGCTGCGGAGAAGGAATGTGCACCACCCCGGAAGTCGGCAGGGCGTACTGCAAGCTCTCATAATTGAAGAAGAAGAACAGCTTGTTCTTCTTGATGGGACCGCCGAAGGAGCCGCCGAAGTTATGCGAGTCGGAGCGCGGTTGCTGCAGGCCCGCCTGGTTGTTGAAGAAGTCGTTGGCGTTGAACTCCTTGTCGTTGTAATTGTGGAACAGGTTGCCGTGGAACGTGTTGCTGCCGGTCTTTCCGATGTAGTTGACCTGCGCTCCGCTCATGCGCCCGAAGTCGGAGCTGTAGGCGTTGAGCACCACGGCGGCCTCGGCGACCTCATTGGCCCCCAGGAGGTTGTTGCTGGCGCCCGAGTTGTTGATATTCAGATACGGGTCCATATCGTCGGCGCCGTTGAGGGTGAACAGGGCGGTAGCTCCGGGGATTCCGTTGACGTTGAAGTTGCCGGATGCGCCGCCGCCTGGCAGCACTAGGATGCCCGGAACCGTGAAGGCCATGGTGGTGAGATCGCCGCCCATGGTCGGCAGATTGACGACCTGCGAGGTGTTGAAGCCACTCGCCAGGTTGGCGTTTTCGGTCTGCAGGATGGCTGCCTGGGCCTCAACCTCAACCACTTCCTGCGTGCCTTGCACTTGCAGCGTGAGGTTGATGGAGGTTGCCTGTCCAGGAATGAGAGTGAATTTTTCTGTTTTGGATTTCAGGCCGGTGGATTCGCCTGTCACGAAGTAATCACCCGGCTGCATCAGCGAGAAGCGATACTGCCCGCTCCCATTGGCGGTCTCCGTATGGGTTTCGTTGGTATCGGCGAATTTGGCGGTTACCTTGGCGTTGGGCACTACGGCCCCGCTGGCGTCGGTGACGACGCCCACGATATCGCCGGTGGTCATTGTTTGGCTGTGCGCGGCAGGCACACCCAGCAGCAGAAGCATTACAGCCAGGCCGGCCAATGCCAGCCAGGAACGCCTCAAGCGCGTTGATCCCTTCATGTTAAAAAGCCTCCTTGGGCTCGAAACTAACCTAGTGCTCAATATGACTGTCACAAACCGAAGCAAGAAGGCATCAGCGCCAAAAAACGACGGCTCCGAATGATTCCTGCTAACCCCTTTGCTACCGCTCCGCCAAACCCCGAATCCGGACGGCAACCTGCAAGAACCCGGAATCGCTCCGGGTCTCTGCAAGGATTTTGCTTTACAGCCTGTGGGAACATTCTACAATGGCCCGCCGCCGTAATCAAGTAAAATATCCTAAACTCTTGAATTCTCATCTCGATATTCTCAACACTTCGATCTCCAAATCCGCCTTTCAGGGCCTTCCGACGCCAGGGTCTTCCGTACCGATATCCTTAGCGAATTGAGTGAGGTAACCGCTGCGCAGCGAGCTCGAAGGAAAGCCCCCAAGCCACGATGTCAATTCAGGAACTTGACGCTTTCCCGACGAGCCTGTAACATGGCGGCGGTCTTGGGATTAGCGGCTCTCGCCAGGCAGGCAGCGGGGCTGCCACTCAAGCGAGTGAAGCGAACAGCATCCTGCCTTATCCCCGCTCCACCAGGTTCAGCAGCTTCTCCTGCACCGCCTCGCCCGTCGGCGCATCCGCGGTAATCACCAGGATTGTATCGTCGCCGGCTATCGTGCCGAGCACCTCCGGCCAGCCCTCGTTGTCGAGCGCCACCGCCACCGAATTGGCATGGCCCGGCGACGTCTTGAGCACCACCAGGTTCTGCGCGCGCAGCACGTCATTCAGGAACTCCGTCGCCAGCAGCCCAAAGGCCGGCCCGGTTTCTTCCGGCGCCATCTCCTGGTAGCCATCGCGCGTCTTCACCAGCCGCAGATCGCGGATGTCCCGCGACAGCGTCACCTGGGTGGCCGCAATGTCCTGCGCCTTCAGCTCTTGCGCCAGCTCTTCTTGAGTGGAGATCCGCTTGCTCCGGATCAGCTTCAGAATCTGCCCTTGACGATAAGCCTTGGTCATAAAATTAATTGCCCCAGTATCTGTTTGGCGCGCGCGAGCGCCTGTGCCACGGACACGGGTCCGGTTCCTCCGGGAATCTCGCGAGTGCCAATTCCCTTCTCCGCATTCAGCAGCTCCGCGAACTCGCCCGTGAACTCCGGCGCGAAGCGGCGCATCTCTTCCGCCGTCCAATCCCCTGGCTTCTTGCCCGTGCGCATGCTATCCAAAACGAAGCGGCCCACAATCTGGTGCGCCTGGTGAAACGGCGTTCCGGCACGTGCCAGCGCTTCGGCCAGGTCCGTGGCCACCACCCAGCTTTCCGCCGCGGCCGCGGCCGGCCTGGCCGGGTTGAGGCGGGTCGATTCAATCACCGCCGACATCATGAGGAGCGATCCGTTCAACTGGTCGGCGGCGTCGAACAGCGGAACCTTGTCCTCCTGCATATCGCGATTGTATGTCATCGGCAGGCCCTTCATGGTCACCAGCAGCGAGGTCAGGCAGCCGATCACGCGCCCGCTCTTGCCGCGAATCAGCTCGAGCGAATCGGGGTTCTTCTTCTGCGGCATCAGGCTCGACCCGCTGGTCACGCTATCGCCCAATTCCAGCCACCCGAACTCTTCGCTCGAATAGAGGATCCAATCCTCGGCCAGGCGGCTCAGGTGGATCATCGTGACGCTCGACGCGTAGAGGAAGTCCAGGGCGAAATCGCGGTCGCCGGCAACATCCATGCTGTTGCGCGTGATACCTTCAAACCCGAGGTCCTGCGCCATTCGCTCGCGGTCGAACGGAAATCCGCTCCCCGCCAGCGCGCCCGAGCCCAGCGGCAGCAGGTTGGTGCGCCTTTTGGCTTCGGCAAACCGTTCCCAATCGCGCAGGAACATTTCGAAGTAAGCCAGCAGGTAATGCGGCCACAACACCGCCTGGGCGCGGCGCATGTGGGTGTACCCGGGAACGATGGCCGTGGAATTGGCCTGAGCGTGATCGAGCAGCCTGCCCATCACCGCGCACAACGAGGCCTGCATGTCGGCGCACTCTTCGCGCAGCCACAGCCGCATATCGAGCGAGACCTGCTCGTTGCGGCTGCGCCCCGTGTGGATCTTGTCGGCTACCGCGCCGGCCTTTTCCTTGAGCTTGCGAATCACCAGCGTGTGGACGTCTTCATCCGTGGCGCCTTCGTAGAACCCCGGCAACGCCGCCTCGGCGCGAATCTCGTCGAACGCCGTGACGATCTGCCCGCGCTCCTCGGCCGTCAGGATGCCGACCCGCTCCAGCGCCCGCGCAAATGCCTGCGAGCCGCGGATATCGGCATCGATCAGCCGCCGGTCGAAATCGAGCGATCCCGAGAATCGCTCAAACACTTCCGACGCTCCCGCTTCAAACCTGCCGCCCCAGAGTTTCATTTCTTTTTAGAGGTCTTCCTGGAGGCGAGCGCCCGCACTTTGATCGGCAGACCGACCAGGTTGATGAAGCCCAGCGCATCCTTCTGGTCGTACGCCGCGCCCATGGTGAAGCTGGCGATATCCAGCGAATAGAGCGAATTCGGGGATTTCCGGCTGAGCGGCGTCAGGTTGCCTTTGTAGAGTTGCAGCCTGATTTCGCCCGTCGAGCGATCGCTGACTTTCTCGAAGAAGGCGTCCAGCGCTTCCCGCAGCGGCGTAAACCAGAGCCCGTTGTAAACCAGCTCGGCGTATTCGAGCGCCCTCTGCTGCTTGTAGTGCAGCGTGGTCCTGTCGAGCGTCAGCGCCTCCAGCTCGCGGATCGCGAACATGATCAGCTCGCCGCCCGGCGTCTCGTAACAGCCGCGCGACTTCATGCCGACGAAGCGGTTCTCCACCAGGTCGATGCGGCCGATGCCGTGCTCCGCGCCGATCTTATTGAGCGCTTCGAGCAGCTCGAAAGCCTTCATCTTCTTGCCGTCGACGGAAACCGGCACGCCCTTTTCGAACCCGATGGCGACTTCGCCGGGCTTGTCCGGCGCTTGCGCCGGGCTCCTGGTGAGCATCCAGATTTCATCCGGCGCCGCGTTGGCCGGATCTTCGAGCGCCCCGCCTTCGTGCGAGATGTGCCAGATGTTGCGATCCCGGCTGTAGATCTTGGTAGTGGTAGCCGAGATCGGGATGTGGCGCTCGCGCGCGTACTCGATGGCATCCTCGCGCGAGACGATCTTCCATTCCCTCCACGGAGCAATCACTTGCAGCTCCGGCGCCAGGGCTTTGTAAGTCAGCTCGAAGCGCACCTGGTCGTTGCCCTTGCCGGTGCAGCCGTGCGCCACCGCGTCGCAGCCGGTGGCCAGCGCCACTTCCACCTGCTTCTTGGCCAGCAGCGGCCGCGCGATGGAAGTGCCCAGCAGGTACTTGTGTTCGTACACCCCGCCGGAGCGCACCAGCTTCCACAAGTATTGCGAGACGAACTCCTCCCGCAGGTCTTCGATATAGACTTCGGAAGCGCCGGTCTGGCGGGCCTTTTTTTCAAGACCCGAGAGTTCGTCGCCGCCTTGCCCGATGTCGCCACAGACGGCCACGACTTCGCAGCCGTAGTTTTCCTTAAGCCACGGAATGATGACAGAAGTATCCAACCCGCCCGAATAGGCGAGCGCAACTTTCTTTGGTTTATGCATAATCTTTGTGAATGCCTGCTACAACCGCTCCCTTTGGTCGCGGCTCGCAAGATTACGTTAGCATCATCAGCAGCAGCGCCTTCTGCGCGTGCAGCCGGTTTTCCGCCTGCTGAAACACCGCGCTCCTCGCCGATTCCATCACCGAATCGGTGACTTCCTCGCCGCGTTTGGCCGGCAGGCAATGCAGAAAAATGGCGTCGGGCCGCGCCTGCGCGAACAGTTCGTCATTCACCTGATAGAGATGGAAGGCCATTCTGCGCTCCACCGCTTCTTGTTCCTGCCCCATGCTGGCCCAGACATCGGTATAGACGGCGTGCGCGCGATCGAGCGCCTCGGCCGCATCATGTGTAATGGTGATCGACGCCTTCGAAACCGCCGCAAGGCCTTCGGCCTGCGCCACGATATCGGGATCAGGCAAATATCCGGTCGGGCAACCCAGCGCGAAATCCATTCCCAGCCGCACCGCCGTCAGCATCAGCGACTGCGCCACGTTATTCCCATCGCCGATGAAGGCCAGCTTCAACCCTTCGAGCCGCCCGAAGCGTTCGCGGATGGTGAGCACGTCGGCCAGCGCCTGGCAGGGATGGAACGCATCCGAGAGCGCATTGATCACCGGCACGGAGGACCACTGCGCCAGCGCCTCCACGGTGCTCTGTGCGAAGACGCGCGCCACGATTCCGTTGACCCACCGGTCGAGGTTCCGCGCCACGTCCTTGAGCGGCTCCCGAACCCCGATGGGCCCTTCGCAAAACACCGACGCGCCGCCCATTTGCGAGATGGCCAGCTCGAACGTCAGCTTGGTCCTCAGCGACGGCTTTTCGAAGAGCATCCCGATGGATTTGCCGCCCATCGCATTTGCATAATTCCCGGGCGCCCTCTTGACTTCATCGGCCAGATCGAGCAGATAACCCAGCTCATCATTGGTGAGATCGAGGTCACAAAGCAGGTCGGGGGTGGCGGCCTTGAGGATATTGTCAGGTTGGAAGGTCCCGGCCACGGCATTCACCTCGGCTGAATTTTTATTCATTAAATTGAATAATTACACAATCTGAGAAGGGAGTCAAGCTCGGGTTGGCTCTGCATGGCGAGGCCGCACCGGGCGCTGGGGCCGAAGAAGCTGAAATTGGCTTCGTTCCGCCAATTGGCTTCCTTCGGCCAAATAGCGGGCCGCCCAGCGGGCGGGTGGGCAGGATGGCGGAATTGGGTTCGTTCGGCGAAGACGGCCAGGGGCGATGAATCGCTGCAAAGTACTGGTTTTGCAGGGATACCAAGCAGTCGGCGAGGATGGAATTGGGTTCGTTTGGGAAAGTGGTGCGACAACTGGCTGGAGCCGAAGAAGCTGAAATTGGGTTCGTTCCGCAAAATCGGGCCCTGGCCGGAGGGCGAGTGGCGGGGCTGCATTTGCTGGCAATGAGGCCACAGGTCGATTTAGCGGCTCGAGGTCGAGGGAACGGGTTAGAGGATTCGATTGCATAAATGACTCACCTTGAGTCTTTGAGGGCGGGCAGCTCTGACTCACCTTGCTGCGGCGAACGCTTCAGAGACTCTTGTTTCGCGAGAGCTTCTGCCTGACTTCAGAGTAACAGACGCGTGGAACAAGGAATTCCTGGTAAATAATTGAATTTGAAGGGGAAAAAGATTGAAATGTGGCATGGCGGCCAACCCAGCGGGCCGCCGCTTCCAGGCTGGCGCATCGTTGGCAAGAAAAAGGGGACGACGCACCCGAAACGCATTGCACCCTCGCGACGACTCGGTACTGCCGAAGTACCACTAGTACCTTTACGACTTATCGCTTTCAAGGCATCATGGCATCAAGTGAAACAGCCAAAGGGATATGCCGCAGATCAAAACAGGTTTCGCAGATCCGGCGGGGCCGCTTGCCGTCTATCGCGGTGCTTGATTCTGGCCACGAGGTGAGTTCATGAATGTCAATATCGAGACGCCGCCCGGCCAGTTTGGCAAAGTGAGCAGCCGAACCGTCGAAACGCAGGATCGCATGGCTCAGCCGATCACCGAAGTCATGGGCGACCAGATCGTCGCTCGGGTAGAGCACACCATGGAGCCGCTCAGCCGGCGCATTGCCGATCTGGAGAGGACCTTGCGGGATCTCTCCAACCGTTCCGCCGCCCTGCAGGAGGACCTGGTGGCCGATCTAAGCAGTATCGAGCAGAGCCTCGCGAAGCACGCAGCCGCCATCGATTCGGCCCACACCGCCATAGCGCAGACCGACACCCTGGTGGAACGAGTGGTCGAAGCCCTCGAGCTGTCGTAGTCGGGCGTTGTAGTGCGCCGGGATTTTCTCTCTCCTAAGCAGTCGTTTTTCTCAAATTGAGTTTGCACCGGCTGGAGACGATCGTGGATCAATGCCGGCCTGTAGCCTCCAGGTGACCGACCACGCGAGCAGAACGCGTCAAATAGGTTCTACAAGGCCGTTTCGGGCGACTGAAGAGTTAATGCCGGCAAGTGGCCGCGAGGTGGATCCTCCCAACAAGCGCTCGAACCATCCTCTCCCAGCAAACGGACTGAGCCTGGTGAAATCCAACTCAAGAACTAACGGTGAAACACTTTCCCTGTGGGGACTGGTTTTGGAGGCATCCTGCATCCAAGGCGGGTTGTAGGGAACCTGCTCTTGCCTGGCTTCGGACCACCGGCATATGAGAAGGCCTGCCTCTGTTCGCCATGAGCTCCCTATTGCGCGCAGACCCGCCTCCCTTGGGTTCGCAACAACCCCAAGATCAGATTACGCCGAATCGCGTACGTTGTCTATGACTCCATCCTGGGTTGCCTGGGGAAATGGGCCCATCCACATATTGTGCCGCATCAGCAGCGCCCGGTATCCTGCCATACAATATTCCCTTGGAACAGTCTCCCGCCACACCCTCGTCACGGCCCTGGCTCTTAGGCACGGGCCTGTTTGTGGCTGTCATCGCCGCGATCAAACTC
>Ga0209039_10000057_pt1 | contig 89879 bp, 77 predicted proteins | sample BogFormECP12_OM1_FD_188238 | JGI IMG/M metagenome (GOLD analysis project Ga0209039, IMG submission 188238) | Bog forest soil microbial communities from Calvert Island, British Columbia, Canada - ECP12_OM1 (SPAdes) (version 2) | ecosystem: Environmental > Aquatic > Freshwater > Wetlands > Bog ... | reverse complement strand
CCGCTTCGAGGAGCGCAAGGCCATCGGCTACAAATCCTGGAAGCTGACCGACGAGGACTGGCGCAACCGCCAGAAGTGGAGCGCCTACGAGGAAGCCGTCGAAGAGATGCTGGTGAAGACCAGCACCCGGACCGCCCCCTGGAGCCTGATAGAAGGAAACGACAAGTATTGGGCGCGCACCAAGGTGCTGTCGAAGCTGGTGGAAATCCTCTCCAAGGAACTCAACTACCAACCCGCGAACCCGCTGAAAGGCGCGGGGCGTAAGAAGGCAGCCAAGCGATGACGACTTTTGCCTCCGTATTCGCCGCCCTGAAACCCGTGCTCGCGGAATATGCCAACCGCCTGGCGGTCAAGGCGGACACACCGGTCGAGTACACCCTGGTCACGAAATCCGCATCGCCTTTCCCGCAGCACAAAGGGCAGCCGATGTTCTTCGGCTCGGTGCGACTGGGCAAGGCGTACGTGAGCTTTCACCTGATGCCGCTCTACATGTGCCCGGCGCTCGAGACCCGCATCACGCCGGCCTTGAAGAAGCGAATGCAAGGCAAGACGTGCTTCAACTTCAAGGACGAACCGGAACCGGAGCTGATCGCCGCGCTGACGCGGCTGACCGAGGCGGCGTTCAAACAGTGGAGCGAAAAGAAGTGGGCGTGAGAGTCTGGCGGGCAACTCCGGCGCGGGAAGACGTATGATTGAGGATATGGAACAGGTCCGCATGACCGACGCCGAGGTGGCGAACAACTTCGCCGCCGTGCTGGAGAAGCTCAAGCACGGGGCCGAGGTTGTGGTGGAGCAGGGTTACCGGCCGGTAGCCGTGATCAGTCCGGTGAAAGGCCCTGGGCGTCCCATCGACGAATGTATCGCGCTGGCGAAGGCGAACAGCTCGGGAGCGAAGCTGGATGAGGAGTATGCCGCGGATCTGGAGGAGATCATCGCTAGCCGCCAGCCGCTCGACACGTCGGTATGGGACTAATCCTGGACTCCAGCGCGGTCATCGCCGGAGAGCGAAAGGGACAGTCCGTGGCCGACCTGTTGGCGGCAATTCGAGCCAGTTTGGGACCGGAGGCGATTGCGCTGTCGACGGTGAGCGTGATCGAACTGGAACACGGCATCTGGCGCGCCAAGAACGCGGCGCAAGCCGCGAACAGGCAGAAATTCTTCGACGACCTGTTCGCCGCCATTCCCACGTATCCCCTGACGTTCAGCATCGCTCGTCGTGCGGCCAGGATCGATGGCGAGTCCAGGCGAAGGGGCGTGGCGATTCCGTTCCAGGACCTGGTGGTCGGGGTAACGGCGCTGGAGTTCGATTACGCGGTGGCAACGGCGAATGTGCGCCACTTCCAGATGATTCCGGGTCTGGTGGTGAGGCAGTTCTGAAAGACGAACCCAGTCGCCTTACCCCATTTTCGTCGCTACGGCTTTCGCTTGCAGGAAGAGCAATAAGTAATCGGGGCCGCCGGCTTTGGAATCCGTGCCGGACATGTTGAAGCCGCCGAAAGGGTGGGCGCCCACCATCGCGCCGGTGCACTTCCGGTTGAAATACAGATTGCCGACGTGGAAGCGCTCCTTCGCTTGGCGGAGGTGCTCGGCGTCGTTCGAGAAAACCGCGCCCGTGAGACCGTATTGCGAATCGTTGGCCAGGGCCAGCGCGTGCTCGAAATCACGCGCTTTGGTGATGGCCAGGACGGGACCGAAAATCTCTTCCTGAAAGATGCGGGCGTCCGGCTCGACATCCGCGATGATGGTGGGTGGGATGAAATAGCCGCCCGGCCCAGAGGGTGCCCCGGGTTTTCCCCCGGCCATCAGACGGCCTTCCCGCTTGCCGGTCTCGATGTATTCGAGGATGGTCCGGCGCGCGGTTTCACTAATCACCGGGCCCATGTAGTTGCCGAAATCCTCGGAGGGGCCGACCTTGATGTCCCTCGCCTTGGCGGCCAGTTTCGCGAGAAATCCATCGTAGACCTGGGCGTCGACAATGGCGCGCGAGCAGGCGGAACATTTCTGTCCCTGGTAACCGAAGGCGGAAGCCAGGACGCCGTCCACGGCTCGGTCGAGGTCGGCAACGGCGTCCACAACGATGGCGTCTTTGCCGCCCATCTCGGCGATCACGCGCTTGATCCAGATCTGGCCGGGACGATGGCGGGCGGCCAGCTCGTTGATGCGCAAGCCCACGTCTCGCGAGCCGGTGAAGGCGATAAAGCGCGTTTTGGAATGCTCCACCAGCGTGTCGCCGACCATCCCTCCGCTGCCGGTCAGCAGCGTGAACGACGCCTCGGGGAATCCGGCTTCCAGCAGAACCTCGGCGAACTTGGCGGCGATGGTGGGGGTCTCGCTCGACGGCTTCACGATGGTCGTGTTGCCGGCCACCAGTGAGGCTACCGTCATGCCCGCCAGAATTGCGAGCGGGAAGTTCCAGGGCGGAATCACCACACCCACACCCAGCGGTATGTAGATCATCTCGTCCCGCTCGCCGGGAAGCTGGTGGACCGGTTGCGGACCGGCCAGGCGCAGCATTTCGCGGGCGTAGTACTCGCAGAAATCGATGGCTTCGGAAACGTCGGCTTCGGCTTCGGGCCAGGTCTTGCCGGCCTCCAGCACCAGCCAGGCGTCGAACTCCATCTTGCGGGCGCGCAGGATGCGGGCGGCCTCCAGCAGCAGGCGGACGCGCTCGGCGGCGGGGGTGCGGCTCCATTGCGGAAAGTACGCGTGCGCGGTTTCCACGGCGTGGCTGGCCAGCTCGGGCGTGGCCTTGTGGTGGATGCCCACGGCTTCGCGCGGGTTGGACGGGTTCACGGAGACCAGCGGGTCTCCGGTAGCGACCCAATCGCCCGCGATGCGCAGCAGATATTCGCGGCCGAATTCGGAGCGCACCTGGCGAAGGGCCCCTTCCGCGGCCTGGCGAACGGCGGCCTCGGTGAAATCGGCGCAGGGCTCGTTGCGGAACTCGGGGAGCGATGCGAGTGCCATAAGCTCCACCGGCGCTACGCCATCAGCCTTTGACCAGCTTGCGGCCGCGGTCGAACAGATCGGCGGCGTCTTCCACCAACTTGCGTCCGCGATCGAACATTTCCTTGCTGGCTTCCACGACGTCCTTGCCGGTCTCGCTGACGGCGTCTCTGCCTTGCTGCGTCTTTTCAGAAATAAAATGACGGGTATCCTTACCGCTCTTGGGCGCGTATAGGACGGCCACCGTGGCGCCGACGACGACGCCGGTCAAAAACCAAGCGAACCTGCTAGTGCCTTCCGTCTCATCCTGACATTTTCCAGACATTCTGCTGCCTCCGTGGGAACGGCCTAGTCCTAATCACATTCTGCGATATCCTTGAGTCATGGCGCAAGACCCCGAACGGAACGAGGAAGAACGAGATCAGGATCAATTGCTGACGTCCCACGCTCTGGACATGGTGGCACTGTGGGATTCATCAACCGTCGATTCGGAGGTGGAAGCGGACATGATCCGCGGCGTGCTGGATACCAACGGGATCCCTACGCTGGTGGTAGGCGCCTCGCAATACCCCAACCTCGGCTTTGAGGTGCAGGTGCCGCGCGGCAAGGTCATGGAAGCCCGGCGCCTGATCGAAGAGGCCAAGGCGGCTGGGCCGGAAGCGGCGGCGGCGGGGGAGTTGGCGTCGGAAGAAGAGAAGTAGGGGGGCGCCGGCCAGCGGCGCGGTAAGCTGTATGACCTTCAAGAGGGGCGTGTGGCCAGCGGCGTTCGCCTTGGCTTTGATGGGCGCGGTGTATGCCCAGCGGCCCTTCCGCGTCTACCCCAGCATGGAGCCTTACGACAACATTCCGCTCCCGCCGGACTGGCAGGAAAAGGCCGAATGGGTGTTCGCCCGGCTCATGTATCCGCAGCACCCGGAGGCGCGATTTGGGCGCTTCCTGCGCTTTGGCCGGTTCGGAGGGAGACTCGACTGGCGCGAGGGGTTCACCAGTTGGACGCAGGATTATCCTCGGGCGGACCGGCATTTTGCGGCTGCCGTGCGGCGCTTGACCCGGGTTCATGCGCGCTCGGTGGAGCAACCCGTGAACCCGGACGACGTGGACGATTTCAATAACTGGCCGTGGATGAATGCGGGTGAGATGGGCGATTGGAAGCTGACCCCCGCCCAGGCGCAAACCCTGCGCGAGTACCTGCTGCGCGGCGGATTCCTGATGCTGGACGATTTCTGGGGAACCGAGGAATGGGACCGGTTCTATGAGAGCATGCGGCTGGTTTTCCCGGACCGGCCGATCGTGGAAATGGAAAGCCGCGATCCGATTTTCCACGTGGTCTACGATCTGGACGACCGCTACCAGGTTCCCGGCCAGTGGGCTTTAGCGCGCGGCACGACGTACCGCAACGACGGCTCCGTGGCGCACTGGCGAGGCATCTACGACGACCACGGCCGGGTGATGGTGGCCATGTCCTTCAATTCGGACATCGGCGATTCCTGGGAGTGGGCGGACGATCCGCGCTACCCGGAGAGATACTCCGCGCTGGGGATTCGCATCGGCGTGAACTACGTGGTGTACGCCATGACGCACTGAGGGAAAAAGGGGACAGACGCATTTTTCAAGTTCATAAAATGCGTCTGTCCCCCTTTCCCCCCTTTTCCCTTTTCAGAAGAGGTACTTCACGGCGAATTGAATCAGACGGGGGGCGACGGCGCTCTGTGTGATTACGCCGAAGGTTGCCGTGCCCAGAGTGGTGCCGGGGTTCGAGAATTGCGGGTGGTTCAGAGCGTTGTAGAACTCCAGGCGGAACGCCAGCATGGCGTCCTCGCGAAGGCCGCCCACCTTGGTGGTCTTGCCGAGCGAAAAATCGGTGTTGAATTGGCCCGGCCCCTGCATGATGCTCTGCCCCGCCGTGCCGTATCCCGTAGAACCGTCGGACCCAACGGCGGCTGCAGCGCACATCGCCGCGGTGTCGATCCACTGGTCCAGCCGGGAGCCAACGCTTCCGGGAGTCGCCAGGCTGGCGTAAGACGCGCCGGGACAGAGTGTGACGGTGGAAGTTCCCGCATGGCCGTAAACGCCCCCTCCATTGGGATCGGTGAGCGTCATTGGCAGTCCGCTTTGGATGATGACGATGCCGGCCAGCGTCCAGCCGAAAGGCAACTGGTAGTCGAAGTTAATAGTGGAGCGGTGGGTGCGATCGAATGCCGCGCGCGCCCAATCCAGAGACAAATTGCCGGGGTCGTTGTAAATGGTGGTATTACTCGCCGCTCTGGAAAAGGTGTAAGTGGCTTGAAAGGCGAGGGCGCGCGACGCCTGCTTCCTGAGAGTCGCCTGCAGGCTATGGTAAGTGGATGAGCCCGTGAACTCATTGTCAGTCAGTGCAGTGGGAGTTTCCCCGAGTATGGGCACTCGAAGGTTTGCATTCTCCGCCGTGTTGGTTGTGATGCCGTTGACCGGATTGGCGGGGCTGGCCAGGAGCGGCTGATTCAAGCCGCGCGCGATCAACAGGTTCTTGCCCTCCGAGCCGACATAGCCGATGTCGAGAGAGAGAGTCTGAGATAAGTGGAACTGGGCGCTCAAGTTCCATTGATACATGCGGGGTACGATGTACTCCGGGCCGGCCACCCGGTCGGATAGCTGCGAAGTGGGTGTGCGCGGAACAAAACCGAGCGTGGTGACAGGGAAGGGCGCTTGGAGGCTGGAAAGATTGTTACTTGAATCCGCGTTGGTGAACCCCTGGGCAAAGGGTGGCGCGGTGAACAGAGGCGCTCCGGCGGCGTTGGCGCTGTAGGTGGGCGGCTGGTAGAACCAGCCGTAACCGCCGCGCACCGCAACACGACCTGGCGGCTGCCAGGCAAAACCAGCGCGCGGAGCGAACGTATCCAGCGGAGTGCTGTTCTGGTAGAAGCTGTTGGTCGATCGAACCAGGACGCCGGCGGGGGGAGCGCCCAACGGTTGACCTGTGTAAGGGTTGACGAGGTTGGCGTTGTAGTTGGCGGCCACGGTATTCCCGACGAGCGTGCCGGAAGAGGGCGGAACCGGCACTTGTTGCAGAAGAGACGGCCAGGCGTTGCCGATGGCGCCGGTAGTGTCGAGAGCCGGCCCCACATACTCCCAGCGAAGGCCCAGGTTGACGGTCAAACGCGAACCGGCCTTGAAATCGTCCTGAATGAAACCGGCGCCGTAGTAACTGCGGTAATGATACTGAAGCTCGCCCAGCGGGCCCACTCCTTCATTCGCCTGAATGCTCTGGATGTTACTGCGGCCGAACGGGCTGAGATTATCGGCAGCGCTTAATCCCAGCAGTAGGTCGCTGAAGGTCTGAAAGAAGAGCTTGCCGCGCGAGTTACCCAGGTCGTCGCGCCAGTTGTACTGAGTCATGAAGAAGGCCCCGGCACGGGTCTTATGCCTTCCGCGAACCCACGAAAGGTTGTCGGTCAACGAGTAGTATTTGTTCTGGTTGGCAAAGTCGTTCCCGAAGTTGCCGAAGAGACGGAAGCTGCCCAGCGGCCCCAGGACGGTGGTTTCGGGGAACTCATCGAAGAACCGGTCGGCGGGCGTCATCCCCAACGAGGTCGCCGAGGGCGTGCCCATGCCGTGAGCGTCCTGCGTGGAGCGCGTGAAACTCATTCTGGCCTCGCTCGCGAAGTTCTTGGAGATCGCGGAAGTCAGACTCAGACTGGCGACATCGTCATGAGCCTGGAGCGCCTGGGCGGCGCCCTGGCCGGGAAGAATCGGCGCGCCTGGGTAGCCCTGGGGGGAACCGAATGTGCGGTACTGGTCGATCGAAGTCAGGTAGACCCGGCTGGAAAGCGTATTCCTGGGTGTGACCAGGTAGTCGCCGTTCACCAGATAGTGGTCCTCCGAATAAGTGGAGGGAAGGCTATAGGAAGAGAAGCCCAGGCCGGCGTTGCCGCCGGTGGTGAGAATGGTCTGCGGCACGGGGATGAGGTACCCGCCGTCGGGCGTCTTCAGTTGAAGGAGGCGCAGGGCAACGGGATTGATGGGCGCGGTGGTGGCTGTGCTTTGGTTGTGGCAGTCGAGCTGCTTCCCTCCGGCAAAGGTCAAGTACCGCGGGTCGGGCTGGCCGTTGGCCAACAAGTGGTTGGCGGGACAGAACTGGGCCGCAAGGGTGGCCGCCGATCGATCCGAAGTCAGCGGCGGCAGGATGGGATTGGAGGTGGAGGTGGTGTCGACGCCGTTGACTTGGCGCGTTCCCTGGTAAGAGCCAAAAAAGAAGAGCTTCCGTCTCTCAATGGGACCGCCCATGGTGGCGCCGAACTGATTTTGTTTCAGATTCGGTTTCGGCTGCCCGGTGGAACCCCGGAAAAAGGAGTTGGCGTTGAAGACGTCGTTGCGCACGAACTCCCAGGCGTCGCCATGGAAATCGTTCTCGCCGCTCTTGGTGATCAGGGCGGTATTGGGGACCTGGGCGCCATATACGGCGTCGTATTGCGAGGTCTGAATCTTCAGCTCCGCGATGGTGTCGGGATTGGGAACCGCACTGGGAGCATACGCGCCATCGAGCGTGTACGCGCCGGCGGTGGTGTTGCCGTTCACATTGACGTTCCTGGTGCCGCGGCCGAGCGTTCCGGCGTTGTTGACGTCGGCGGCGGAGCCCGAGGACATGGAGAGCAACTGGGTGAGGTTGCGGGTGGTCAACGGGACGGCGGTGATGGTTTTGGCGTTGACCACCGTGCCGGTGGAGGAGGAGGCGGCGCCGATGCGGCACTGGCAGTTCACCGGCTCGGACGCCTCGCCCCGCTCCAAGACGGCGTCCAGCACGGGGACCTCCGAGACGCTCACCACCAACGGTGCCATGCGCGCGGTTTTGAAACCAGGGGAAGCGAATTGAACTACGTAGTCGCCGGGCGGAAGCAGCGAGAAGGTATAGCCGCCATTCGAGCTGGTGGAGGTGCTCTCGGTCCAATTGGTGGCCGGATTCGTCAGCGCGACGGTGGCGTTGGGCACGCCGGAGCCGGCTTGATTGGTGACGGTTCCGGTGAGTCCCCCGGTGGTAGCCGACTGGCATCGGGCGGCGGGAGGCCCCCAGAAGGCGGCGGCGGAGAGAAGAACCACGATCGGAAACCCTGGGGGTGCTTTCAAACTGTATTGTAGCGCTGGCGGCGGAACGCCCGAGGCGGATCTCGTCGCCGGTGGGGTTGTGCGAAACTGGAAAACACCGGCGACAAGATCGCCGGCGCTACGAAAGGAGCATCCATGCGCAACATCGTACTTGTTCTGGCACTGGCTGGGGTGGCGGCACTCCTCGCGCAGTCCTCGTCGCCTTACCGCGTCACACAGACCTACACGCTGGGCGGAGAGGGCCGGTGGGACTACGTGGTGCCCGATCCACCCAATCACCGCGTATTTATCGCGCGGGAGAATCGCGTGATGGTGGTCGACGAAGACCACGGGACGCTGCTGGGCGAAGTCACCGGCATTCAGGGCGCGCACGGAACGGCGGTGGCGCAGTCTTCGGGCCATGGATTCGCAACCCAGGGTAACGACCAGTCCGTGGCAATGTTCGATCTGAAGACCTACAAGACGCTGGGCCGCATCCCCGCCGCGGAGGACGCCGACGCCATCGTCTACGACAGCGTATCGAACCGCGTGTTCACCTTTAATGGCGACGCGCATTCTTCGACCGTGATCGACCCGGCGGGGAAACTGATCACCAACATTCCGCTCGGCGGCAAGCCGGAATACGGCGCGTCGGCCGGAGACGGCAAGGTGTACGGGAATCTCACGGACATCAGCGAGGTGGTTGAGATCGACGCCAAGACGGCCACCGTGACGCGGCGCTGGCCCACGGCCCCGTGCAAGCAGCCGGTCTCCATGGCCTTGGACACGGCCCACCATCGGCTGTTCAGCGGATGCCGCAGCGGCGTGATGGCGATCTCCGACTACCAGGCCGGGAAGTTGGTGGCCACGGTGCCCATCGGGACGGGCGTCGATGGCGCGGGGTACGACGCGGCCTCAGGCGATGCGTTTGCTTCGAATGCCGACGGCACGCTCACCGTGATTCACCAGGACTCGCCGGACCAATACCACGTCGCCCAGACCGTCACGACGCCGCAGGGATCGCGCAATATGGGGCTCGACCCAACCAATCACCGCGTGTACCTAGTCTCGGCGAAGTTTGGAGAAGCGCCGGCGGGCGGCAGAGGCAGAGCGCCGGTGCTGCCCGGAACATTCAGCTTGATGGTGATCGAGCGCGTTCCAGCGGCGCGCTGAAAGCTGGCCCTACCAACGGCGTCCGTAACCCCAGCCGCGGCCGAAACCGATGCCCACGCCGAAGCCGTAATACGGACCCCAGTAGGGATAGGGGTAATAGGGATAGTAGCCGGGACCATAATAAGGAACCGGCCGCCGCATGGGCGCGGTGAGCGCCTGAGCGGGGCGCTGGTAATCGTTCGGATCCACGTAGCGGAAGGCCTGCGGCGCGCGCACGGTGTTGATGATCACCGGGGTCTCGATGCGGAACGTCAGCGCGGTTTCCGGATAGATGATGGTGGGGTGATTGTGAGTCAGCAGGACGCCGATGATTCCGGCGGCGGCTCCGGCGCCCGCGCCAATCGCCGCTCCACGGCCCCAGTCGGCGACCGCTCCGACGGTAGCGCCCATGGCAGTCGTGGTGGCCACCGTACCCACTTCCTGGCCGCCCGGCGTGGTGGGACCGCGGCGCGCCACCAATTGCGAGCGCACGGGGGCCTGCGAGCCATCCACCAGGTTCAGGCCGGTCAACTCAAGCCCCAGCCGCGAATCGTGGCCGGCTTTGGATTTCAACGCTTCGGCCACGCGGCCCATGACCGTCTGCCCGCGCTGCGCCACTACCACGCCATCCACCACCACGGGTTGCATCAAGGTGGCCGAGAAGACGTCGCCCGGCTGGTTCTTGTTGGATGACAGCAGTTGGTCGACGCGCACGGTCATGAATGTGCCGGGCTTGATGGTCAATTGCGGGGGCAGCCCGTAACGCGGCGGATCGCTGGGCGAATTCGGAGCCGGCTTGGTTGCCTGCGGATCGGAGCGGTCCACCGGTTGCGTGGGATCTTGCGACTCCGCGGCCGGCGACTGTTGGGCGGCCGGGGCGGGCGGCGGATCGCCGAAGCGGCGCCATCCGGTTTGCGCGAACGTCATGCCAGCGGTGGCCAGCAGGGCCAAAGTCAACGAGTAAATTCGTGTCATAGGGGTACCTCGCATCATTCCAACTTCCTTATATGCACCTGGTTCGCCAAACCAAAACAGCCCGTAAGCGATTGAAAAATAGGGGCAGCATAAACGCCGTCGCTGGCCGGATTCCACCGTGGATGGTGCATTTCGGCCAGTAGCGGCGGCCCTACCGCGCCCGTTTTCGTGCCAGAATGGGAGTTTCACTTGCGGAAACGCCGCAAGCTCGCTAAAATCAACGCGTTCGCACATATTCCTGGAGGAAGCATGGCAGTTGAGCAGAAGGTGAAGCAGATTATTGTCGAGCAACTAGGCGTGGATGAGAGCCAGGTGGATAACAACGCGTCGTTCGTTGACGACCTGGGCGCCGATTCGCTGGACATCGTGGAGTTGGTCATGGCATTCGAAGAGGCCTTCGAACTGGAGATCCCCGACGAAGACGCCGAGAAGATTACCACTGTCAAGGACGCCATCGAGTACATCGAGAACAAGACTGCCAAGAAGCCGTAGCCGTTTTTCTCACCAGGGAGACTCGTTTTGTCGCGAAGAGTGGTAGTGACCGGCGTTGGACTGCTGACGCCGCTCGGGTTGGGGACCGAAGCGACCTGGGAGGCGATCCGCGCGGGGAAATCCGGAGTCGGGCGCATCACCCAGTTCGACGCGTCGGCTTTCTCTTGCCAGATTGCCGGAGAAGTGAAGGGCTTCGACCCCGCCGCCTACATCGAAAAAAAAGAAATCAAGAAGATGGGGCGCTTCATTCAGTTTGCCATCCCGGCGGCGGAGTGGGCCCTGAAGAGTTCCGGATTGCAGATCGCGCCGGAGAACGCCGAACGCGTGGGCGTGTACATCGGCAGCGGGATCGGCGGGTTCGAGGTGATCGAGCGCGAGCACCGGACCCTGCTGGAATACGGGCCGAGGCGCCTGTCTCCGTTTTTCATTCCGGCCACTATCGTCAACCTGGCATCCGGGCAGGTGTCCATGCGCTGCGGCGCCCAGGGGCCGAATTCGGCGACGGCCACGGCCTGCACCACCAGCGCGCATTCGATCGGCGATTCGTTCCGCATGATCGCGCGCGGGGATGCCGATGCCATGATCTGCGGCGGAACGGAAGCCTGCATCACGCCCTTGGGGATCGGGGGCTTCGCGGCGATGCGCGCGCTTTCCACCAGGAACGACGAGCCGGAGCGGGCCTCGCGCCCCTGGGACCGCGAGCGCGACGGGTTCGTGGTGGGAGAAGGCGCGGGAATCCTGGTGCTGGAGGATCTGGAGGGCGCTCGGCAGCGCGGCGCACCCATCCTGGCCGAGATTGTGGGTTACGCAATGAGCGGCGATGCGTACCACGTCACGGCGCCGCCGGACGACGGCGGTGGGGCTTTTCGCGTGATGCGAAACTCGCTGCGCGACGCCGGAATCGGGCCGAGCCAGGTGGATTACATCAACGCCCACGGCACCTCCACCGACGTAGGGGACCGCGTCGAGACGGTGGCCATCAAGCGCGCCTTTGGCGAACACGCCCGCAAGCTGGCGGTGAGTTCCACCAAGTCCATGACCGGCCACCTGCTGGGCGGCGCCGGAGGCATCGAAGCCGGCATCACGGTGATGGCCATCCGCGACCAGGTGGCGCCGCCGACCATCAACTACGAGAACCCGGATCCGCTGTGCGATCTGGATTACGTGCCCAACCAGGCGCGGCCCATGAAGATCGAGTACGCCCTTTCCAACAGCTTCGGGTTCGGGGGCACCAACGGGTGCCTGATTTTCAAGAGGTACACTCCGTGAGCCCCATTCCGAGCCGGGCCCAAAGGGCACCCCGTTAGGGAGCGGTTCTTGGGGTTGTTCGTTTGTCGTCCATCATGAAGATCGTGGTTGCCATCAAGCAGGTTCCGGCGCGCGAATCGCCGTGGCGCATCGCGGCCTCGGGAAAGTGGATCGAAGAAGCCGACCTCTCCTACGAAATCAATGAGTCGGATGCCTATGCTCTGGAAGCGGGGCTGCAACTGAAGGAGGCGCACGGCGGGGAAGTGGTGGCGTTGTGCGCGGGTCCGGCGCGCGTAGAGCAGACCATCCGGGAAGCGCTGGCCAAGGGCGCGGACCGAGCCATCCACATCGTCGAGGAAGACCCCGCGGGGCTTGATCCGCTGGCCACCGCGCGGCGGTTGGCGGCGGCGCTCCACGGCGAGGCCCCGGATCTGGTGATCACGGGCCTCGAATCCGACGATCTGGGGTACGGCCAGACGGGCGCCATCCTGGCGGAACTGCTGGGCTTGCCTCACGCCACCATCGTCATGCACGTGGAGAAGGTGGATGGCGGTATCCGCGTGAAGCGCGAGCTCGAGAACGGCTGGTTCCAGCACGTCGAAATGCCATTGCCGGCCCTGATTGCCGTGCAGTCCGGCATCGGCAGGCTGCGCTACGCCACGCTGATGGGGATCAAGAGGGCCAAGACCAAGCCTGTGCGGCGCGTAACGGCGGCCGAATTGGGTGTTGAGGGCCCAGAGGGCGCCCCGGCAGCCAGTGTGACCGTCGACCGGCTGTACCTTCATCAGCGCACCAAGCACGCGCAACTGTTGGAAGGCAATCCGCAGGAGGCGGCGGCCCAACTGGTGGAAAAGCTGCGATTCGAGGCGCGCGTTCTATGAGCATCCTGGCGGTGATGGAGCAGCGGGGGGGCATCTGGAACCGCGTATCCTTCGAGACCCTTGCCGCGGCCCGCCAGTTCGCGAGGGAGTTGAACACGACCGCCAGCGCGGCGGTGTTGGGGCACTCCATCGGCCCCCTCGCCGGGGAGTTGGCGTCGCGGAATCTCGAGAAAGTCTACGCGGTGGAGCACGCGCTGCTCAAGGACTACACGCCGGATGGTTACACCCTCGCGCTGCGGCAACTGGTGGAGCTGGCGAAGCCGTCCATCGTGCTTTTCCCCGCCACCTACCAGGCCGGCGAATTCCTGCCCAAACTGGCGGCCCAGTTGGGCAAGGTAGCGGTGGGCGGCGCCATCTCGCACCGCGTGGACCACGGGCAGTTGGTTCTGACGCGGCAGCTTTTTCAGGGCAAGGTCAACGTGGATACGCGCTTTGCCGGAGACGCGCCGCACTTCGCCTCTTTGCAGGCCGGCGCATACCGCGCGGATCAGCCCGGCCCAGAGGGCACCCCAGAGGACGCCCCTCACCTGGCGGCGATGGAAAACTTCGCGCCGCGCATTTCCGCTGGGGACATCCGCACCAGGCCGCTCGAGCTTTTCCGCGAATCGCGGCAGTCGGCGGACCTGGGCGCGGCCGACGTGATCGTGGGCGTGGGCCGCGGCATCAAGGACGCCGCCAACATTCCGCTGATTCAGAAGCTGGCGGAGGCGCTGGGGGCGGAAATCGGGGCGTCGCGCCCCATTTGCGACGCCGGCTGGCTCCCCAACGAGCGGCAGGTGGGCAGTTCGGGGCAGACCGTCGCGCCCAAGCTGTACGTTGCCATTGGGATTTCCGGCGCCATCCAGCACCTGGCCGGCATGAAGGCGTCGCGGACCATCGTTGCCATCAACAAGGACCCCGACGCCCCTATCTTCGAGGTGGCGGATTACGGAATTGTGGGCGATCTCTTTCAGGTGGTCCCGGCGCTCGTCGAGGCCCTTCACTCTTTGTAAGGGTTCGTAAAATTACGCCCGCGTTTGACTTTTCCAGGCTACGCCAGCTATACTTTACGATTCCGCGCCGTTCGACCCCCCTCCAAGGTAGGAAACTTTTGACGATGGATGTACGTCTTATGCATCTGGTCGACTGCGATCGGTATCTGTAAAGAACATGAAAACGATTAACAAGAACGGACAGAAGCCCAATCTCGCCAAGTACCGCAAGGTGCTGGAGGCGAAGGCCGAAGAAGTCCGTCGCAGTATGTCGGCCCAGAAAGCGGCCCAGGTGGTGGCGCGTCTGGATGTCCCCTCCGATGAGGGCGACCTCAGCCAGCAGCACCACGAGGAATGGATCTTCCTGAACCGCAACACCATCGACATGAAGCTGTTGCGCGAGGTTTCCGACGCACTGCACCGCATCGATCACGACCACTACGGAATCTGCATGGAATGCGAGGAGCCGATTTCCGTCAAGCGGCTGGAGGCGGTGCCGTGGGCCCGCTATTGCGTGACCTGCCAGGAGCGGATCGCCGCCCGCATCGCCGACGGCGAAGTGATCGACGAGTACCAGCAAGCCGATCGCTGACTCAATACCTCATCAATCTCACGCGGTAGATGGCGCCCTGCGCGGGCAGGCTTACACTGGGCGGATCGTAAGATCCTTGGTAGGTCCTCCCGCGGGCGGTTGGCTTCCACGCGCCGTTCTCGTAGACGCCTTGCTCCACCTGGAGAAACTGCGCCGCCGTGTAGTCCGATCCCGCCACGGGCTGAAAGTCGACAGCCGAGTCGAAGCCGAGAATCAGGAACTCGTCCGGCCCCAGCTCGCCTACCAGGACGCGACCCGACGGCACGGTCGGCGCGGCCGCTCCGGGAGGCACTACCGGGCTCTGCGGCCGGAAGCGCACCAGAAGATGGTAGCGGTCGAAAATCAGGTTCTTCCCGCGAACGACTTCTTCCTCGATGGCGGCCTTGAGCTTTCCCTTTTGTTGCAGATCGATAATGGCGGGCATGGCGGCGTCCACCAGCCGGTAGTCCGCCCCCAGGTCGACGAACTGCTCGCCCAGCTCCGGCCCGTTGCCGCCATCGAAGCCGTAGGCGCCGAAGCCGATGGTGTTGTAGTTCGCCAGTGAGTAGAAGAAGACGCGCGCACCGGTCATGGTTCTCCCCGCCTCGGGGCTCCAGTAGGGATTGTCCGGCCGGGCATAGCGCGAAACGATCATCCGGAAGTTCTCCGACGACTGCTTGGAAGTGTCCGGAGAAAGAATGTCGATATCGGGCGCCGCCGCCTTCCACAAATCGAGCATGTGCGAGACCGGCCCGCCACTGGGGTAGCTCTCGCCGGGGCGGTCGAACAGAGTGTACTGATCGCCGGTGTCGTGGCCGCCGGTCCAACAGTTCACGTAAGTCAGCAGCGGGTAGACCTGCTTGCCGGCGCGCGCCACCTCGTTGATGTAGGTGGAAAGATAGTAGGCGCTGAACGCCTCGGCCGCGTCCAGCCCGAAAACCTCTTTCCACGATCCCTGCTTCTTGTGGATCGCGGCCGCCAGCTTCTCCGGAACCGGGCCGGCGAAGAGCGCGTTGGACTCCTTCGAGTAATCGCGCACGCTCCCGAGCAGGCCCGATTCGTTCTCCACCTGCATCATGATGACGGTGCGGTCGGCTTCGTCCATTTCCTTGAGGTGGCGCATCACGGCCACGTAGGCCTTGCGGTCGGCGTCCAGCGTGTTTTTCGAATGCGGCGAGAGCACGCGGATGGGCTTGCCGCCCGAGTCGACGACCCTGGGGAAACGCGCGGTGTCGGACTTGACCCAGTTCGGCGCCCAGTCCATGGCCCCGTTCTTCCAGGTTCCGAACCAAAGCATGACCACTCGCACGCCCTGGGACCGCGCCCGGCGAAGGATCTGGTCGAAGTCGCCGAATTCGAAGCGGCCTTCCTGCGGCTCGATCTCATTCCAGTACACGGGATACTCGATGGTGTTCGCGTGCATGGCCTTCAACTTGGGCCACGCGCGTTCCATCAGGTCCGGAAACGCGTTGGGGTTGTTCACCTGGGCGCCCAGGACGAGGAATGGCTGGCCATCGACCAGGAAAGTGTACCGGTCCCCGGTTTTGACCAATTGCGGAACGGGTTTTCCCTGCGCCAGGGCCAGGGAAACCACGCCCGTCAGGATCAAAGACAGGCGCAGGATTCTGTGCGACATAGTGGACCTCCAGTTTTAGGAAACGGGCTTCGGCACTGCACGATGCATTATTCGCGGCTACTAGACCGATGCCGCCACGTCTTTTTATGCATTAACTTTTCAGTTTTTGGACTTCATTCAAGTTTGCCATTTTTTCGTTGACTTCGCTCCGTTCCCATGTTACGTTTTCTCAGATTCGCTTGGATCGTGGGGACGGGGTCTCGCTGGGTTCACAGTGAAGACACCCGCTCACTTTGTCAACTTGAATGAGGAGGTGTTTGGATGCGAGTTTTGGCTGTCGTAGCTTGCTGTTTGATCGCTTCAGTTGCCGCGCTTGCCCAAAGCGACCGCGGCAATATCACGGGTACGGTGACGGACCCGGCTAGTGCTGTTGTCCCCAATGCCAGTCTTGTCGCCACCAATTTGGAAAGCGGGTCCCAGTCTAAGACCGTCACCTCGGCGACCGGGAATTACACTCTGGCCGGACTTCCTCCCGGCAATTATGAAATTACCGTCGAGGTGCCCGGGTTCAAGAAGTTCACCCAAACCGGTCTCGTGGTCCAGGTGGCACAGACCGCGCGCGTCGACATCGTGCTGCAAGTCGGAAGCGCCACGGATTCCATCACCATCACGGCCGAGGCGTCCATATTGAAGACCGAAGATGCCGAGGTGAGCCACACCATGAGCGGACAGTTGATCGGCAGTCTGCCCATCAATTTCAGCGTCTTGAGCGGCGGCTACGTCCGCAGCCCGTTCGCTTTCATCACCAACGAGCCGGGCGCCAACGACACGGGTCAGAATACCATCCGCGTCAACGGCTTGCCCAACGGCACGCAACTCATGTTTGTGGATGGGCAGGAAGCCACCAATTCCAACGGCAACGCCCGTATCGACGAGCTGCAGCCATCCGTCGAAGCCATTGAAGCGGCGGCTGTGCAGACCAGCAACTTCGCGGCGGAGTACGGCCAGATCACTGGCGGCTTGTTCAACTTCAACGCCAAGTCCGGCACCAACGAGTATCACGGCAGCGGGTTCGATTACCTTGCCAATGACGCGCTGAACGCAGGCGTCCCCTTTACCAGTACCCCCGGCGGACACCTTGTCCGGCCCCCCGTGCGCAAGAACGATTTTGGCTTCAGCATCGGCGGCCCAGCCTCTATTCCGAAAGTCTACAACGCCAAGAATAAGACCTTCTTCTTCTTCGCCTGGGAATTCTACAAGGAGCATCGGTACACCTCCGGCGTCTCGCAGACCTTGCCCACAACCGCCATGCGCACCGGCGACTTCAGCCAGATCTTGACCGGAAAGAACGTGGGCAGCGACGTCACCGGGACGGCCATCCTGGAGAATGTGATCTACGATCCTAACACCGCGCGCTCGGTCAACGGCAACGTCGTTACCAGTCCATTTCCGGGCAATATCATCCCCCAGAACCGGATCAGCCCGGTATCGGCCAAGATTAATGCCTTTATTCCGCCCGTGTCCAACTCGGGGTTGGTCAACAACTGGCAGCAGACCTACCCGGCCCCCAAGTTCATGTGGGTCCCCACCTTGAAATTGGACCAGCTTTTCGGCAGGCAGAAGCTTTCTTTCTACTACTCGGAATTCCGCACCGATCAGTACGTCAATCCCGACGGCCTGCCCAGCCCCATCTCCCAACTGCGCATTCTCTACGAACGCAACCGTACCATGCGTTTGAACGACGACTATTCGGTTAGCCCGAGTCTGCTGATACACATGGGCTTCGGATATATCATGTACCGCAACCCGGACGTCGCCATAACGTCCGTGCTGGCCTACGACGCGCCCGGACAACTGGGACTGCAGGGCGGCATTCCCACCAATTTCACGGGAACCATGGCTACCGGTTTTCCGCGCCTCAACGCCCTCCTCACCGGGTCCTACGGCATGGCCTTGAACATGGGCCCGTCAAATGCCAATAAGTACGCGCTCGACAAACCCACAGCGGTACTCACCGCGAGTTATGTGAAAGGGAGCCACACCTTCAAGATTGGCGCCAATTGGCGCATCGATGCCTACCGGGACCGCAATATCAGGGGATCCTATGGCATCTATACTTTCAGCAACGCCGAAACTGCCATACCCTACGAGCAGACCGGCAGCATCGGAGGCGTCAACCTCGGAAACGGGTATGCCAGTTTCCTGCTGGGCCTGGCCGACAGCGCCCAAGTGCAGACCCCGCAAGACCCTCAGTACCGGAAGATGTCGTGGTCGCTGTTTATCCAGGACGATTGGAAAATCACCCGCAAGCTGACCCTCAACTACGGCTTGCGATGGGACATGCAGGGCGCGCCCAACGAGATCCATCAGCGCGTCGCCGAGTTCTCCGCCACCACGCCCAACCCCTCGGTCGGAGGCCTCATGGGGGCCACCATCTATGAGGGCAGCGGTCCCGGACGCTGCAATTGCGACTTTGTAGGCAAGTACCCCTACGCGGTCGGGCCACGCCTCGGGCTGGCCTACCAACTGGACTCAAAGACGGTCATACGCGCCGGCTGGGGCGTCACCTACGGCACCACTTCGTCTTTCAGTTACATCAGTAACACGGCGATTCTCGGCGGAGCTTCTATCGGCTATAACTCGATTTCCTTTGTGTCTCCGGGTTTCGCGACGCCCGCCGCGACTTTCGCGCAAGGGCTGCCGTACACACAGGCGCAACTGTATCCGACTACCTTGAGCGCCGGGATCGTGCCTTTTACGGGCCAACTGAATAGCCCCCCGTACTGGTGGGATCCGAACGGCAGCCGGCCTCCGCGCCTCAACCAGTGGAACATCGGGCTCCAGCGGGAACTCACCAAGGACCTGGTAATCGACGCTGCCTGGGTGGGCAACCGTGGCATCTGGCTTCAGGCCAATAACCTGGTCGATATAAATGGACTGACGCAGCAGAAGCTGGCCGCCGTCGGCCTGAACCTCAACGACGCTAATTCCCGGTCGCTGTTGACTTCCACGTTCGCCTCCGGCAAGCCCCAGGCGGCCGGGTTCGCGCTGCCTTATGCCACCTTCCCACAAACCTCCACTCTGGCCCAGGCGCTGCGCCCGTTCCCGCAGTTCTCCAACATTTCCGCCCTCTGGGCGCCCCGCGGCAAGAATTGGTACGACTCGCTGCAAGCCAAAGCCACACAACGCCTGCGGCGCGGTCTCTACATGCAGGCGGCATTCACGTGGCAGAAGGAATTGACCGACGCCGAGGGCACCTCGGTCAACGATGTCTACAACCTGCCGGTGAATAAGATCATCTCAGGAAGTTCCATCCCGCATGAGCTCGTGATAGCCTTCAACTACACGCTGCCCGGTATTAACGGCACGAACCACATCCTGCAATCGGCCCTCAAGGATTGGACTCTGAGCGGCTCCTTCCGATACCAGAGCGGGTTCCCGATTCAGTCTCCTTATGCCACCAATAACCTGGGCGCGGACCTGCCGCGATTGGTCGGCTCCAACATCACCTACGCCAACCCCACCGGCCAGCCGTTCTTCACGAACGATCCCAATTGCCACTGCTTCGACCCCAACAAGACCTTTATCCTCAACCCGGCCGCGTGGAGCCAACCCGCCGCCGGCCAGTGGGGCGCCGGAGCGCCGTACTACAACAACTACCGCTGGCAAAGGCAGCCCAGCGAGTCTCTCAGCCTCGGCAGAATCTTTAAGATCAAGGAGCGGGTTACCCTGCATCTGCGGGCCGAGTTCTTCAACATCTTCAATCGCAACTTCCTTTCCGCGCCCACCAACACGAACTCCGCTGCCACGCAGACCGTTAACTCCGCCGGCCAGACGGTTTCGGGCTTCGGATGGATCAACACCTCCGTCACCAACATTCAGACTGGAGGAGCGATCCCGACGACGCGCAACGGCCAGATCGTGGCGCGCATCACTTTTTAGCGGAAGAACGTAGCACGAGATCGGCCCGCAAGGCACAACAGTACATGGCGCACGCCGTGTACTGTTGTGTCATTTTTTTGTTGACTTCGTCCCGTTCCCATGTTACTTTTTCTCAGATTCGCTTGGACCCGTGGGTGACGGGCAGGGGGTTTCGCTGGGTCCGGAGTGAATACTCTCTTGGTTCATGAGGAGGTCTTCGGATGCGTTTTCTGGCTGTAGCAGCATGCTGTTTAGTCGCCTCAGTGGCCGCATTCGCTCAGGGCGAGCGCGGCACAATCACCGGCACTGTTTCCGATCCGGCGGGAGCCGTCGTGCCCGCCGCCGCCATCAGCGCCAGGAACACCGGAACCGGCGAGTTGTACAACACCGTCGCCACCGGCACCGGAAACTATACGCTGCCTTCTCTGCCGCCCGGTCTGTATGACGTGACCGTGTCGGCAGCGGGATTCAGCAAATCCGTTCAGCAAGCGTTGCGGGTCGACGTGGCGGTCACCATTCGTGTGGATGTCGTCCTCCAGGTCGGCTCATCCACCGAGTCCATCACCGTCACTGGCGGCGCTGAAATGCTGCGCACGGAAAGCGCGGAGCAAAGCCAGACCATCAGCGGGATTACGATCAATAGCCTGCCCATCAACTTCAGCGTCATCGCCGGCGGCTATCTCCGCAGTCCGTTCGCTTTCATGAATCTGACGCCCGGCGCGCTTCAGTCCGGCCAGAATACCATGATCGTCAACGGCATCACCAATAACGTCACCATGCGCGTGGATGGTCAGGACTCCACCAACGTCAACAGCAACTCTCGCATCGACGAACTGCAGCCGTCCGTGGAGGCGGTGCAGGAGTTCACCCTCCAGTCCAGTAACTTCTCCGCGGAATACGGCCAAGTGGGCGCCGGAATTTTCAACTTCGCCATCAGGAGCGGAACCAACGAGTATCACGGCAGCGCCTACGAAAATTATTCGAACGCGGATTTCAACGCCGGCCAACCCTGGAGCAACGACGGCATGAACCATAAAGTGGTGCCGTACGACACGAAAAGCGATTACGGCTTCAGCCTGGGCGGCCCGGTCCGCATTCCCCACGTCTACAACGGCAAGAACCGCACCTTCTTCTTCGCCAATGTGGAACTCTATTACAGCAAGGCGAACGCCGGCGGTACCTTTACGACAGTCCCCACCGCCGCCATGCGCACCGGCGACTTCTCCGCCATGCTCACCGGCAAGCAACTCCTCAGCGGCGGCAAGGGAGCAGTCGATCCGCTCGGCAACAACATCATGGAGAACGCCATCTACGATCCCGGCACCACCTCTACCGTCAACGGCTTCGTCGTGCGCACTCCCTTCCCCAACAACACGATTCCGCTGGCGCGAATGGATGCCACCGCTCTGGCCATCCAGAAGCTCATCCCGGCGCCCCAAAACAGTCTTTTGATCAATAACTGGCAGCAGGTCTATCCCAACAACAAGACCATGGACGACCCCGGCATCAAGGTAGACCACAGCCTCAACGACAAAATGAAGCTGTCGTTCTACTTCAGCCGCTTCAGCACCAACCAGTACGTCAATCCGGACGGTCTGCCGATTCCTCTCACCCACCTGCGCATTCTGTACGAGCGCAACGACACCTACCGCACCAACTTCGACTACATCATCACCCCCGCTTTGGCGCTGCACGCCGGCATTGGCTTTATCCGCTATCGCAACCCCGACGTGATGCTCGATGGCGTGAAGAATTTCGACTCCCCAGGCCAGCTTGGACTGAAGGGCTCCGACCTCGCGGGCGGTTTGGGCTTCCCCGCCTTCACCACGATGCTCGGCAACCAGGGCGGCATGGCGCTCAACATGGGACCCTCCAACGGCAACCTGTACTTCGAAGACAAGCCGACCGCCATCGCCAGTCTCTCCTGGGTGCACGGAAATCACACCTATAAGACCGGTATCGACTGGCGCCGGGACGATTGGACCAACCGCCAGTATCAACAGGCCATCGGAAGCTACGTTTTCGGCGCCGCACAGACCCAGTTGCCGTCCGTCAACGTCAACCCGGTCACCAACGGCAGCACGGGGTACGCCTACGCCAGCTTCCTGCTTGGCCAACCGACCAGCGCGACCATCGCCCCTCCCTACGACCCCCAATATCGGCGGCCGTCTTATTCGCTTTTCATCCAGGACACGTGGAAGATCACCCGTAAATTGACTCTGGACTACGGCCTTCGTTGGGACCTCACGTTGCCGACGAGAGAAATTCACGACCGCTGGTCGGAGTTCGCGCCGACGGTCCCCAATCCGGCCGCCGGCGGCCTGTTGGGCGCCACCATTTACGAGGGGACCGGTCCGGGCCGTTGCAACTGCAGGTTCGTCAACGTCTACCCCTTCGCCATCGGGCCGCGCCTCGGCGTTGCCTATCAGCTCACCCCCAAGACGGTGGTGCGCGCCGGATGGGGTCTCACGTACACACCCCTCGCCTCGTTCGGTTATCTCGGCGGCGGCAGTTCGCTCGGCACCGGCTGGAATACCCTCAGCTACGCCGGGAACAACGTCTGGGAGTCCGCCCTACAGTTGAGCCAAGGCATGCAGTACACGCAAGCTCAACTGCTCACGGCGTCGTTCGATCCGGGAATTCGCCCCCAGGCCGGCCAGGTCAACAATCCTCCGAATTTGATCGATCCGAACGCCGGGCGTCCAGGCCGCATCATGCAGTGGAACATCTCGCTGCAGCGCGAAGTATTCCCCAACCTGCTGGTGGAAGCCGCTTACGTCGGCAGCCGCGCCGTATGGCTGAACTACGCCACGCTGACCGCCTATAACAACATCACGCCGGCGATGCTGGCCAAGGACGGTCTGGACATCAACAGTGCCACGGACCGCGCTCTGCTGCGCAGCACCATCACCAGCGCGGCGGTTGTGGCGCGCGGCTTCAAACTGCCGTATCCCGGCTTCCCGACGGGCCAGACGCTGGACCAGGCGCTGCGCCCATTCCCGCAGTTCGGCGCCCTCGCTCCATCCTATGCCCCGCTGGGCAACCTATGGTACGACGCGCTCCAGGCCAAGATCACCAAGCGCACCTCCCACGGCCTGACCCTGACCTCTTCGTTCACCTTCCAGGGGCAGGAGGATACCATGCAAGGCGTCAACGACGTGTTCAACCGGCCGAACCAGAAGAACATTTCCTCCACTTCCCAACCCTTCATGTTCGTCACCGCGTACAGCTACGAACTGCCGAAAATCGGTTCCAACAAGCTGGTCCGCAACCTCGTCGGCGGCTGGACCCTTGGCGGCGTGCTGCGCTACTCGAGCGGCACCCCTATCGCCGTTCCGCCCTCGAACAACAACCTCGCCAACCTGCTGCAACAAAGCACCCGCATGAACCGCGTGCCCGGCCAACCGCTGTTGCTGGTTCCCAATCTCAACTGCAGTTGCTTCGATCCCGGCGCGACTTTCGTTCTGAACCCGAAGGCCTGGTCCGATCCGACTGACGGGCAGTGGGGTTTTGGCCCCGCCTTCTACAAGGACTACCGCAACCGCAGGGCGCCCGACGAAGAGATGAGCCTTGGCCGGTTATTCCGCTTCCGCGAGAGATACACGTTGTCGGTTCGCGTGGAGTTCTTCAACGTGTTCAACCGGCTGGTCTATCCGGCCCTGACCGGCAACAACCCGGCGGCCACCGCGACTGTGGGCGCCAACGGCCTCACCACCGCCGGCTTCGGTTATTACAACGTCGCGGCAGCGGCCAACGTGCAGACCGGTGGCATCATCCCCACCTCGCGCAACGGCCAGTTAGTGGCGCGCTTCCAGTTTTAGGCTAGCGCTCGATCGGCGGTGCAAGCGATTTCGCCTGCACCGCCGCATTCGCTCGCGGCATCACTTTTGTAGCGGTGCGAAACCGTGCTCGTCCACCTGTAGCGGCAGGGGATCGTGGTCCGGGTAAACGAAAGACCCGTCCGTGTTTTCCTTCTGTTGAACCAGCAGTTTGAAGGAGTGCAGAATCCGGAAATAGACAGCCCAACTCCTGAATTCATTTTCCTTGGCAGGCGTGAGTTGCCGGTTGGGCGGCAGGGCATTCAGCAAGATGGGCGTCGCGGATTCGAGCGCCCGCTGGCATCCGTAGTAGACCGGCTTTAGTCCCGCAAGCTGGCCTTCTTGCGCCAGAAAACTGAAATTCACCTCCGCGGTGATGTCGTTGCGGGTGGGCTGCCGATATGGATCCGGTTTCTCAATCGAACTCCCCGGGCCCGGGGCAGGCGTACCCCCTCCGCGACCTGAATCGGGTTACAATAATTCTGCCGTTTGTTACACCTGTTTTACTTTCCCGAAAGGGTTTGGGGGATTGGCATGGAAAAACCGGCGCAGAACATTCAAGACAGTTTTTTGAACAACGCCCGCAAGGATAAAATTGTTCTCACGATCTACCTGATGAGCGGCGTCAAGCTCTCCGGCCGGATCAAGAGTTTCGATAAGTACTCCCTGGTGCTGGAGACCAACAATCAGGAGCAACTGATTTTCAAACATGCCATTTCGACGGTGGTCACGCAGAAGACCGCCCACTCCTACGCCGGCGGCGCGGCGGTGACCGGGCAAAACGCTTCGAGCGGAATTCCGCCGGGGGCGCCGGTCCACGCGGACTCTTCGGAGGCTTAGAACACGCCACTGCGCAACCCCGTTCGAGAGCGGGCGATTCTGGTCGGGCTGGAGTGGAAGACGCGCGGCGGGGCGCCCCCTGGGCCCGGCCGCAACCAAGCCGTTGCTCCGGAAGAATCCCTCGAGGAATTGGCAGAACTGGCCGCCAGCGCGGGAGCCCAGATTGCCGAAAGAGTGTTTCAATCGCGCCCGGCTCCGGACGCCGCCACCCTGGTCGGCCGTGGCAAAGTGGAAGAGATCGCGGCGGCCGTGAGACGCACCCGCTCCGATGTCGTGATCTTCGACCACGATCTTTCTCCCACCCAGCAGCGCAACCTCGAAAAGGCCATAGACGCCAAGGTCATCGACCGCACCCAGCTCATACTGGACATTTTTGCGTCACGCGCGCGGACGCGCGAAGGCCGCCTCCAGGTAGAGCTGGCGCAGTTGAATTACCTGCTGCCGCGTCTCTCCGGCCACGGCGTGGAGATGTCCCGTCTGGGCGGCGGCATTGGGACGCGCGGACCCGGCGAAACCCAGCTCGAAACCGACCGCCGCCGCATCGCCCGACGCATCAAGAAAATCGCGGACGCGCTGGAGGGAGTGCGGGCCGGCCGCGCGCTGCACCGCCAGAGACGCTCCGCCGTTCCGCTGGCCACCCTGGCGCTGGCGGGTTACACCAACGCCGGCAAATCGACTCTCTTCAACCGGCTCACCCAGGCCGGCGTGGCGGTGGATGCGCGCATGTTCGCCACCCTCGACCCCACCGTGCGGCCGCTGACGCTGCCCTCGCGCCGGCGTGTGCTGGTGAGCGATACCGTGGGCTTCATCCGTAACCTGCCCACCACCCTGGTGAAGGCATTTCGCGCCACTCTGGAGGAGGTGACAGAAGCGGCGCTGGTGCTGCACGTGGTGGATGCCTCGTCGCCCTCCGCCGCCGAGCACACCGCGCATGTCCTCGAAGTGCTGGCGGAAATCGGGGCGGCCCAGATTCCGCGCCTGCTCATCATGAACAAGATGGACCGGCTGCCGGGCGAGGCTCGCCGCGCCCACTCAAATACCCGCGGAGTGCCCATTTCCGCGCTCACCGGCGACGGCATCGACCAACTGCTGGCGGCCATCGACGAGGCCCTCCCTCTCGATCCCATTGTGCGCGCCACTTTTCGTCTTTCCGCCGGAGACGGAGCCTCCATGGCTTTGCTCCACGAGTTCGGGCAGGTGCTCCGGACGCGCTACGACGGCGAGTATTGCGAACTGGAGACCGAGATTCCGGAATCTTTGCAACGGCGCCTCGAGGGCCGCGAGCCAGTGTCCACAGCCGCTGTGGAAAAGATTGTGGGAAATAACGGGGTAAGAACTCCTAAAGGGCCGTGATATAGGCACTTAGATGGACTTGAACCATGTCGCAGCAGGTGACCGTAAATATTTGTTTCAAAACGGGTTAGCCGCTAAAACCACAATCGCGGGTGGATGTTGCGAAACGGTGATGGAGAGATTCCGGAAAAACCGCGTTTTCCACAAATTCAATCGGGCAAATCCCGTGATTCTCGTCTGTGGGAACCTGTCTGCTAAACTTGAATAACGAGATGGCGGTGTAGCTCAGATGGTTAGAGCGACGGTCTCATAATCCGTAGGTCGGGAGTTCGAGTCTCCCCGCCGCCACCAGCATTTACTCCGCTCGCAGCGCCGCGGTGGGATCCATGCGGACGATGCGGCCGGTGGCGGTCCAGACCGCCAGTGCAGCGGTCGCGGCCAGCGCGGCGGCGGCCAGGGCGCAGGTCCAGGGGCCGGTGGCGTCGGCGTGCGCCATCAGGTGTTGCAGGTATCGCCCCAGGGCGGCGGCGCCGGCCACTCCCGCCAGTGCACCGCATGCGACCGGCAGCATGCTCTGCCGCAATAACATCCCGCGCAATCCGCGCGGCGACGCTCCCACGGCGATGCGTACGCCGATTTCGTGGGTCCTCTGGGTGATGGAGTAAGATGCTACGCCGTAGGTTCCTACGAGGGCCAGCAGCAGCGCAAAGACGCCCAGGAACAGGACGGCGGAGGTATATAAGCGCGGCCGGGCCAAGTTCTCGCTCAGGCGCTGATCGAGCGTTTTGACGTCGTATACCGGGACCTGCGTATCGACCGCCTGCACCGCGTCGCGGCACAGGGCCAGGTAGCGCTCGGCATTGCCGCGCACCTTGGAGGTGAACGTCGCCCACGGACGCGGCTGCTGGTCCATGTCGCGATATACGTCCGGTCCGATGCCATGTCCCGGTCCGGCTTGCCTGACGGTGCGGACAATGCCCACCACGGTGTAGGCCTTTCCACGATATCCCGATATCTTCCGACCCACCAAATTGGCGCCGCCCAGCGCGCGGGCGAAGTCTTCGTTGACGATGACCAACTGCTCGGAGATCTGCTGGTCCGCGGCAGTGAATTCGCGGCCGGCCACCAGGGCGGACCCGATACTGCGGAAGAAGTCGGGGCCGGCTTCCCTGACGCCGGCGACTACGTGGCGGTCACTAAGCTCGAACCTGGCGCTCTCAGAGAGGCCGACGATCAGCGGCAGCAAGCTGGTGGCGCCAGCCGATTCCACCCCCGGTATCGCGCGTAGACGTTCCAGGGCATCGCCGTAGTACTGCCGCCAGGCGGCCTGCCCTTCGTGGCTGGTGCCGATCAACGAAACGTTGAGCGTCACCACGTGGCCGGTATGGTATCCCAAGTCGATACCGAGCAGCTTCAGAAAACTGTGGCCCATCGTCACCGAGCCGGCCACCAGGACGACGGCTTGCGCGGCCTGTATAGCAACCAGCACCGAGCGCATTCGGCCGGCCACGGCGCCGTGGACGCCGGGCTGGCTGTGCACTACATCGCCCGCCGGCAGCATACGGCCCATGAGCGAGGCGGGCAAGACGCCGAACAGCAGTCCGGTAAGAAGCGCCGTGCCGGCGGCGAACGCCAGCACGCGCCAATCGAGAATGGAGTACTGCTGGCTGGATAGGGTTGCCGGTTGCGCCAGGGAGGCAAGCCGCGCAGCCCAGTTCGCCACGCCGAGCCCGGCCGCCGTCGCCGTCAGCGTCAGCAGACAGCACTCCGTGGTCAACTGCTGGACCAGTCGCGCGCGGCTGGCGCCGAGGGCGGTGCGCACCATCAATTCCTGGCGCCGCTCGGCGAGGCGCGAGAGCAGCAACTGGGCCACGTTGGCGCAGGCGATCAGCAGCACCAGCACCACCGCGCCCAGCAACACCAGCGAGGCCTGCCGCACGGTGCCGGCCAGGCTGTCGCGAAGGGGGATCAGCCTGGCGCGGTAGAGATCCGGCCCCTTCAGACTTTCCGGATGCAGGCGGCGCATTTCGGCGTCGTACATCCGGCCGGCCAGCGCCAGGGTCAGATGCTCCCTCACCCGCCCGATGACGTTCCCGGGGAAGGCGACGAATTTGGGCAGCCGCTTCTTGTGAAAGATGGTGGGCGTCCACACCGCCGTCCGTTCCGGATAGTCGAAGGCCGGCTCAGCCACTCCGATGACCGTGACCGGCGCGCGGTTCAGCCGAATTGTGGACCCGAGAACGCGCGGGTCTCCGCCGAAGCACTCCTGCCAGAGGCCATAGCCGATGACCGCCACGGCGTCCTTGGCTTCCAGGTCCTCATCCGCGGCGAATGCGCGTCCGAACCGCACCTCGGTGCCCAGCATGGAGAAGAAGTTGGCGGAGGTCTCGGCCACGTTGACCCGGCGGGAGCCGGCGGCGTCTAGGCTCAGATTCATCTCTGTGTTGCCGGGAGCGGCGGCATACGCCGCTGCGTCTTCGAGGTACGGGTTGCCGCTGCGCCAGCCGTAGAAGGCCGCGCGGCCGTTATCTTCATCTACCGATACGCCCTGGACTTCCACCAGGCGCGCGGGATCGCGAAACGGCAAGCCGCGAAACAGCACGGCGTTCAGCACGCTGAAGACGCCGGTGGTGGCGCCAATAGCGAGGGCCAGCGCGCTCAGTGCCAGGGTGGTGGCCAAGGCGCGGCGGCGATAGACGCGCGCCGCGTAGCGTACGTCCTGGCGGAGTTCGCGAAGCATTTCGGCGGGGAGGGTGACGGCCCAATCGGTGAGAGTGCGCAGCCAGAAGAGCGCCCGCTGGCCGGCGCCTTGGGCCTCGCGGTACTCATCCGAAAACTGGCGCTCCAGCGGCGCCGCAAACTCTTCCCGAAACCGCGCCGGGTAGAGCTTCAACATGAGACGGTAGGAGCGATTGGGGTCGGCCACGGATCGCCTCACGCCAGTTCGGGAATTCCCAGGCTGTTTTCCGCCAGCCGGACGAGTTGTTGCAGGCGCACCGCTTCGGCCTGCGCCACCCGGCGCCCCAGCGCGGTGATGCGGTAATAGCGCCGGCGTTCGTCGTCCAGGTGGAGGTCGGGCCGCTCGTCGGATTCCTCGATCAGCCCTTGATCCAGCATGCGGCTGATAGAGCCATACAAGGCGCCGGAACCGAGGTTCAACTTACCGTTGGTGCGGCGCAGAATTTCCCGTTTCAGAGCGTAGCCGTGGCGCTCGCCGTCGCTGAGAGCCAGCAGCATGTGGAAGACGGCAAGGGGCAATGGAAGGAGGGTTTGTACCGAGGTTTTCTCCGTCTTTGTCATACTAGGTCACAATACGTCATAGTATGGCCGGAAGTCAAGCGAACACAACTCCTGTTACGCTCGGTGGAGTACCAGGGCTGCCATGAAGAATGACCGCAAACGGCGCATCACGGCTCCCGCCACAGCCCCGCCGGGAGCCTTTCAGTTCCGGCGCCATCTGCCGATCCTGTTGGGCCTGTGGGTCGCCGCCCTGCTGGCCTACTCCAATTCGTTTCAGGCCGGGCTCACCTTCGACAACGCGATCGCCATCCAGCAGGACGCGCGCATACAAGCCCCGACTTCCGCCAACGTCCGGCAGATCTTCGCGGAAGAATACTGGTATCCCAGCATGACCACGGGACTCTACCGGCCTCTCACGACGCTCTCTTATCTCTTCAACTACGCGGTGCTGGGCAACGGCGCCAACCCGGCCGGTTATCACTGGGTGAATTTCGCTCTGCTGGCCGTCGACATCGCCCTGGTCTACTTCCTGGGATTGCTGCTGCTGAAAGAGGCATCGTGGGCCGGAGTGCTGGCTGCTTTGTGGGCACTGCACCCCCTGCTCACCGAATCGGTTACCAACATCGTGGGCCGGGCCGACGAACTGGCTGCGCTGGGCGTGTTCGCGGGGCTCCTGTGCCACATCCGCGGCAGCCAGGCCGTGGGACTTAGGAAACTGGCCTGGCTTGCCGGACTGGCCGTTTCGGCGGCCATCGCGGTGTTCTCCAAGGAAAGCGGCGTGGTGGTCGCCGCCGCCATGCTGTGCTACGACGCCGCTTTCGACAGGTTCAAACCGTTAAGACCGCGCCTTGCCGGCTACGCCGCGGTGACAGCGCCGTTCGCCATCTTCTTTTTCCTCCGCGGCCGGATGCTCGACAACATGCCGGTGCCGGTGATCCCGTTCGTCGACAATCCGCTGGCCGGCGCGCCGCCCGTCGCCGGCGCCCTGACCGCTATCAAAGTGATCGGCAAATACCTGTGGCTCTTTGTCTGGCCGATCCGTCTCTCTTGCGACTACTCCTACAACCAGATTCCCCTGTTCCGCGGCTCCGTCGCTTGGGAAGACGTCGCCGCGCTCCTCTCGCTGGCGGTGTGCCTGGCCGCCGTCTTCCCCGGCATACGCGCTTGGCGCCGTGGGCAAAAGCTGCCGTGCTTTGCCATCGCTTTCTTCTTCGCCACCCTGGCGCCCACGGCCAATCTGCTGATTCCGGTCGGCAGCATCATGGCCGAACGCTGGATGTGCCTGCCGTCGCTGGCGCTGGATTTGGGCGTGGTCATGGGCCTCGAAGCCCTCCAGCGGCGTCTGCCGGGCGTGTTGGGCAGGACCGTGATGGCGGCGGCCGGCGTCCTGTGCCTGGCGTGGGGTGGGCGAACCTATCTTCGCAACTTCGACTGGCGCGACGAGCAGACTCTTTTGCGGAGCACCATCGCGGCCGCGCCCGATTCCTTCCGGGCATACGCCATGCTGGCCAACCTGCTGGCCACCGGTTCCCAGCCGCCGCTGGACCGCGCCATCCAGGCAGCCGAGCGCTCGACTCACATCCTCGACCGGTTGGGCGACGAAGAGAACCTTGCCCTTCCGTTCGCGGTCGAAGGGATGTGCGATCGCCTCAAAGGCGAAAGCCTCTCCGACGCCGCGCAGAGCCGGATCTGGTATCGCAAAGCGCTGGACGCCTTACTGCGCGCGCGGCGCATCGATCTCGCACAGCGCGATCGGTTCAACCGCGTGAACCTGGCGCATGGCAAGGGCCCATTCCAAATCGGCCTGGGTCGGCTGTACCTCGAGCTGGGGAGCGTTCAGCGGCTCCTGGGTCAAAGCCAGCAGGCCCTGGAGTCGTTGGCCTACGGGCGAATGCTCTCACCGCTGCCGGAGTTCTCGGAAGAGAAATCGCGGGTTTTTCGCGGCCTGGGCGATTCGAACCAGGCGGTTGTCGCCTTGCTGGAAGGCATGATGATCGATCCGAACTCGCAGCGCCTGGCTGCCCAAATCGTGCAACTGTACCAATCCACCGCGCCGCTCACGTGTGCCGTCGAAAAGAAAGGCGACAACTTCGCCTTCAACGAGCAGTGTCCCTTGGTGCACAACCACATCTGCGAGGCGGCACACAATGTCGCCGCGGCCTATCGCGATTCCGGCGGGATGGACCAGGCCAAGGCCACGGCGCGAACCGCCATTGACGGTCTCGGCTGCCCCGCCAATTTGTTTCCATAGCACGTGCGTGTGATGCTAAAATGGATCACGTGAGGAAGGCGACGGTTCGTGATCTCCGATATCATTTCCCGGAAATCGAAAACCTGCTTCAAGAAGGCGAGGAGGTTCAGATCACCAAGCGCAAGCGTGTCATCGCGCGGTTGGTGCCGGAACGGCCGGCCGCGCCTGCTGCATTGCCCGACTTCATGGCCATGCTGAAGGAGATCTACGGCAACAAGAAGTTGAAAGTCACAGGGGCCGATCTCATTCGAGCCGATCGGGACAGGTAGTGATCTCCTACCTGGATTCGAGCCTTCTGACTTCACTGTATGCGCCAGATGCGCATTCGGCTGCGGCGCGCGAGTACATGCTGCAAGCAACCGGACCTTTCCTGCTGACTCCGTTTGGCGAGGCGGAATTGACGAATGCCATCGAACTGCGAGTCTTCCGGCGCGAGATCACGGCCGCCCAGGCGCAGGCCGCGCTGGAGAGACTAGCGACTCATATCGCCACCGGCGTTTTCCAGGCGACGCCCATGCCCGCGGCAACGTACGATGTGGCCCGGCAATTGTCGCGCAGGCACACTGCGACGCTGGGCACCCGCACGCTGGACATCCTGCACGTGGCTGCCGCCCTTGTATTGCGCGCGGATTCCTTCTACACCTTCGACCGGGTCCAGGCCCAACTGGCCCGCGCCGCCGGTCTGGCCACCCCGGTCCGCATCCGGTAGCCCCGCTGAATCGTCAACCGGCTGTGCGCGCGCTCTACGCCAGATGGTGCCGGTCCAGCGCCTGGCGGACGAACGCCTTGATCACAGCCTGGCGGCTCAGGTTCAACTCGGCTGTTGCCTGGGCGAGTTTCTTGAGACACTGGATTAGCTCGCTTTCCGAAGTGCGTCTTCAACGGCCTCGGGATGGTGCGCGATCACGGTCAGGAGCACGCGCGCCGGGCCATCCGGTTGCGTGCGGCCCTGTTCCCAATTCCGGATGGTCGCGGGTGTGAATCCGAAGCGCGCCGCAAACTTGGATTGGCTCAGGCCGGTCTTCTGGCGAACGGCCCGGACGTCGATCGGAGTCGGGCGATTGACCTGCACGTAGGTAACATGGATGCCCGCAACGTGCTCGCCTCTGGCGTAGGCGAGGGCTTGGTTGAGGCTTGCCAGAAGGGCGCGGCCAGCGGCTGTGCTCTTCGGCGCTCGCCTCTTGGCTTTGGGTTCGGATTCCTTTGGCATGGCGGCTATTTCCTCCTGTTGTGTTCGGCAATGATCGCGGCGACCGTCTTGCGTGCCGCCTTCTTCTCGGCGGCGGATAGGTTTGCTTTCCGGTTCTTGGCGTAGATGTCAAGCGCGTACAGAGGGATCGATTCGTTGTGGTAGTAGTAGATCACTCGCGCGCCGCCGGACTTGCCTCTTCCGGGAAGCGCCCATCTGAGTTTTCGCACCCCGCCCGTCCCGGAAACGATTACGCCTGCTTCCGGATTGCTGGCAAGGTAGATAATCAACGCGGTGCGTTCCGGTTCGCCGATCCCGAGGCGGGCAGCGCTCGCCAGAAAGGCTTCTGTTTCCACGACCGCCATCGGGCTTTCCATCGTCGCCATTTCTGTGACGATCATACGCTATCCGCATATACGAATCAAGCGTATGACCGCGGGAAAGCCGCCCGCCCTGCTATTGCACGCGGATTCCTTCTACACCTTCGACCGCGCCCAGGCCCAACTGGCCCGCGCCGCCGGCCTGGCGACCCCGGTCCGCATACGATTCGAGTTGCTGTTGGGAGATGCGTTGACTCATGCCAGCTTCTTGTGGACCCAGCGCCACTTCTTGTGAGCGATGTCCATGCAGTTGTCGAACGCATGGTCCGTGCGGAGGAAGCTGAGGTTGCCCTCTGCCGCCTTGTCACGGTAGTCCGGATGTTCCATGAGGGCAGAGAGAAGCAGTCGAACGCGCGCCGTCGCCAGATAGCTTAGGACCTCGGTGTAATCGACCGGGATCGCCATCGAGGTGCCGAACTGATCCAAGAGGTCTTCCAGACTTGGGTGGTTCAGCAGGCCTTGACAGATCAGGGCCCAGAGCAGGTAGCGAGAGCGGTGGATGAACGCGTATTTGTTCTGGTCCTTTTGCTCGATTTCGCTCGCCAGTTTGCGGAGCCGGAATTGCACTTTGTAGCAGAGCAGGATCTCGCGCGAATCGGCACGCAGTCGCGACCCGCGAAAGACCTGGTCATAAACGCGGTCGTCTTCGAACACCCGCCGTATCTCGGACAGTCGGCTGATGTTCCCGTCAGTAAGGAGGAACGTCTGCGTCAACTTCAACATCTGAATCGCCTTCGATTCCTCGCGAATGCCGTAATCGGCCAGATCCTCCGCACTGAGTTGGTCGAAAGCGTTCTCCTGACGCTCATAGTAGATTTGCAGGTCCGAGCGCAGCAAGTAGAGGTTCTTGCGGCGCTCGTCGAAGTAGAATCCGTCCACCCCGTAATCGTGGCCGCCAAAAGCGACGTGGTTGATGGCCCTTTCGCGAGGGAGGTTGTGCTCCTGCTCGAGGTAGAGGAGACCAAAGTAATCTTCACGCACTCCTCCACATACGGACCTGAGATCGGAAAAGGCCTGGTCGATACATCTGTCGTTAATCATTTCAGTCGCCTCGCAGGAGTCTTTGCTACAAAAATTCCTTCCCGTTTTAGAATTTCGATAAGTTTGTTTTCGGCCGCAAATGCGTCGCGAGCGCTCTCGCTCAACCGTTCCATCGCCACTTCGACCGTGAGTACTTCGCGCTCCTCCCGGCCCAGCGCGTAGGGTTCGAGATATCGTCGCTGATGTGGCCGCTCGCCATTCCGGATGCCGATATCCAGTATGTGCTGAAAACGGAGCGTCGGCAAGACCCCGTATGGCCAGTCTCTAGGCCGCCCCCGGTCACCTTCAATCCTGCGGGCTGTCGTCTGCCGCCCGATGTCCCCATCTGCATGTTAGGGAAGGCCATGTTGTACGTCGGTCAGCGAAATCTCAAAATGCCGTGCGACCGTGCGCGCATGAGAGCACGTGGAATACCAACCCCAACCATGTGTGAAAAGACACATACTTTCAAAGCACCGCCAGACAATTGGCTTCGTTTCGCCGCCTCCCTACCGGGCTTCCGCTTCGATCGCCTCCAGTTCCTTTCCGGCTTCCGACCACCGCCCTTGTGCGGCCAACTCCCGGTACTTTCGCAGATGCTCGCGAATGCGCCCGAGCCGCGCATCGGCGGGCGTGGCGGGAGTTGCACCACCAGCGGCGGGCGCCGGAGTCGGCGTGGAACCCGTCCCGGCCTGCTGGATCAACTGCTGCGCTCCGGTCGAGAGCTGCGCCAGCGCCTCGTCGTAGGTGTCGGTATAAATCAGCCGGTTGCCCACTGCCAGCACCACTTTCTTCAACTGCGGCATGCGGGCTTCAGTGGCCTGGATGTAGATGGGGTCCACGTACAGGAACGTATCGCCCACGGGAAGTACCAGGATCTGGCCGCGCAGCACCTGCGATCCCTGCTGGTTCCACAGCGTGAGGTCTTTGGAAATGGTCTGGTCCTGATTGATGCGCGCGCCGACCTGCATGGGACCGAAGATGAGTTCCTGCTTCGACAGTAGCAGCACCACTACGTCGCCCAGGTTGGGGCCATCGCAGCGCGCCACCATCAGGCCGATCAGGTTGTCCTTGTTGCGGGGGGTGAAGGGCACCAGCAGCAGAAACTCGGGCTTGTCCTGGCCAGGCAGGGAGGCCATCACATAGGTTGGGGTCACCGGCTCGACGCCATTGGCCTGGCCGTTGGTGTGGCGGGCCAAGTCCCACAAGTCCTCCTTGTTATAGAACGACTGCGGATCCAGCATGTGGTAGGTGCGGTAGATCTCGGCCTGCACGCGAAACAGGGTTTCGGGATAGCGCGCGTGGGCCCGCAGATCCGCCGGCATGGCCGACGCCGGCCGGAACAGGTCGGGGAACAGGTTCCGGTAGGCGTTGATGATGGGGTCGTCGGGCGCGAAGATGTACATGTGCGTTTCGCCGTCGTAGGCGTCGACGGTGGCCTTCACGGCGTTGCGTATGTAGTTGACGCTGCCCATATCGGGCACATCCACCGGGCGCGAGTAAGGATGCGCGTCGGAGGTGGTGTAGCCGTCGATCATCCACACCAGGCGCCCGTCGGCGGCGATCACCAGGTACGGGTCCGTATCCCACTGGAGGAACCCGGCCAGCTCCTGCACGCGCTCGCGCACCCGGCGGTGGATCATCATGCGGCTGTTGGGCGTGAGATAGTCGGTCAGCAGAATGTTGGGCTCGCCCTGGCTGATGGCGGCGGCGGCGCGCATGGGGAACGAGGAGATGGGGAAGCCGCCCTTGCCTTCGTAGCGCGAGGTCACGTTCTTCTCGCCCGAGGGATAGTTGAATTCCGCCTGCGCCGTGTCCACGAAGACCGGCTCATGCGACACTTCGCCGTAGTAAATCTCGGGCCGCGTCAGCTTCAGGCTGGTGGTTTTGACTTCGGGCGGGGCGTTATCGATCAGCAGCACGGGCAGGCCGTCGGGCGTAATCTGGCTGACTCCTGCCAGCACCAGGCCATAGCCGTGGGTGTAAATGAAAGCCGGGTTGATCCAGTTGGCGCGCGCCGCCGGAAGCTGGCTGAGGTCCAGCTCGCGCGGCGCCAGCAGCACCTGGCGGTACTGGCCGTCGATGGTGTAGCGGTCCACGTCGCTGTCGTGGAAAACGTAGTACGGGCGCAGCGCTTGGATCTGCGTAACCGTGTCGTGGAAGGCGTGCCAGTCCCAAAGCCGCACGTTGTCCAGCGTGGGCTTATGATGCGCCACGTCGATGGGGGCCTCCGGCTGGGCCTTGAATTCCACCTCGCGGACGCGCTGTTCCAGGCCGTAGGCGCTGCGCGTGGCGTGGATATGGGTCTGGATGTAGGGGCGCTGGAGCGAGATTTCGTTGGGGCGCACGTAGAGCGCGGAAACCGCCGGCGGCACGAGGAAGGCCACTACCAGCGCCAGGGCCATGGAGGCAGCCAAAATCCAGCGGCCCATGGAAACCAGCACGGCGGCCGCCAGGCAGGCCGCTATCAACAGCCATTGCAGGGGCAGGCCGAAGTTCAGGTCCACGTAATCCACGCCCACCAGGAACGTGCCGTGCTCGTTGTAGAGCATCTCATAGCGTCCCAGGAAGAAACGCACGGCCACGGCCAGCAGCAGCACCACCGTGGCGCCGCGCAGGAAGCGCGATTCCAAACCGCCTTCCAAGCGCAGAAAAGTGAAATCCAGCTCGCGGGCATCCTGCAACTCCCCGAACTTGTGCCGCACTTGCCAGCCGCGCGCCGCCAGCCAGTAGATCACGATGCAGACGATGGCCAGCGCCAGCGCGTAGGTGCGCAGCAGTTGGTAGAAAGGCAGGTCGAACAGGTAAAAGGAAAGCGGCATCTGGAAGATGGAGTCGTGCCACGCTGTCGCCGCGGCGGGCAGGCCGCGCGATCCGGCGAAGCGCACAACCGTCCAGGTGTCGATCGACGAGGCGGCAATCAGGTAGCCCATCAGCAGCAGCGCCAGCGCGCTGATGCGCGCGTAGATGCGGTGCTCACCGAGGGAGGTCCCGGCGAACTTGAGGGCCCGCGCGTGGGTCACCCACAAAAACGCGAACGCCAGCAGCGTGGCGGCCGTGAGCGGCGCCACGCTGTAGTAGAGCATGCTCAGCCAGGTGCGGAACTGGCCCAACTCCTTCCACCATTCGATTTCGATGGTGTACTGCGCCACAACCCGCACGCTCAGAAGCGCCAGACCGAGGACGACGAAAAAGGCAATGAGGGTGGCTCGCGAACCGGGGCTCCGGCGCCCCCGTCCAATTTGATACGGCATGAACCAAGCGTAGCACCGGCGGCGCCCCGTGGCGTCGCTGATCCTGCTAGACTTAGATATTCTCGTCCTAGTCCGGTTTTGGGGTTCAAATTGAAGGTCCGCGTCCTAGCGATATTTATCGGTGTGTGCGTCTCCATCGTGGCCGAGCCGGCCGCGGAGGCGCCCCAGGCGATTGTCGACAACTACTGCGCCGCCTCACGCGGCCAGGAACAATCGTTCCAGGGCGCCTCGATGGACGTCGAGATCCAGGCGTCCCTCCCCAACCTGAAGAAACAGGGGCGATTGCATGCGTTGCGGCGCATCTCCGCGCTGGGCCGGATTACTTATGAAAAGCTGCGCTTCGAGGGCGACGGCACGGTGAAGAACCAAGTCATCGCGCGCTACCTCACGGCCGAAGCCGAGGCCCAAAAGGACCAGGCGCCGTCGCTGGCCGTGACCCCGGCGAACTACAAGTTCAAGTTCAAAAACCGAAGCCAACTCGAAGGGCGGGCCGTCTACATTTTTGGGGTGACCCCGCGCGAGAAACGTCAGGGCCTCTTCAAGGGCGATCTCTGGATCGACGCGGCCACCTACCTGCGCGTGCGGGAATCCGGGTACCTGGTGAAGAGTCCGTCCATCTTCCTGAAGAAAGTCGCATTCGTAAGAAAGTATGAGATTCGGGATGGAATCTCGGTGCCCCTGCAAGTGCGGAGCGAAGTCGACACCCGGTTGGCGGGCAAGGCGGATCTGACCATCGACTTCAGCAATTTCTCGATTGACAGCGCCAATCGGGGCGCCATGAGCGACGCCGATAGCCAATAGCGCGGCCGGGCGCTCGTTCGACTGGAGAGCAGATGAGAACATTGTTTCTGAATCCGCCGTCTTTTGAAGGGTTCGACGGCGGCGCCAGTTCCCGCTGGCCGGCCTCGCGCGAAATCGAGTCCTACTGGTATCCCGTCTGGCTGTGTTACCCCGCCGGCATGCTCCCCGACAGCAAAGTGGTGGACGCGCCGCCGCACAAGATCTCCATCGGGCAGACGGTCGAGATGGCCAAGGATTTCGAACTGCTCGTGCTCTACACCTCCACTCCCGGTTTCCATGTAGACACGAAAATAGCCGGGATGATGAAGGACTCGAACCCCAAGCTGAAGGTGGCGTTCGTCGGTCCGCCCGTCACCACGGAGCCGGAAAAAACGCTGCGCGGCGCCAAAGCCATCGATTTCGTGGTGCGGCGGGAGTTCGATCGCCAGATTGTGGACTACGCCAACGGCAAGCCACTGGAGGAGCTGCCCGGCGTGAGTTTCCGCAGGAACGGCTCCATCGTTAACAACCCGGAAGCGCCGGCGATCGAAGACCTGGATGCGCTCCCGTGGGTGACCAGGGTTTACAAGCGCGATCTCGACATCACGCGCTACAACGTGCCGTTCCTGCTGCACCCATTCGTTTCCATGTACACTTCGCGCGGATGCCCGGCGCTGTGCACGTTCTGCCTGTGGCCGCAGACCCACTCGGGGCACCGCTGGCGCCTGCGCTCGTCCGACGACGTGGCCCATGAAGTGCGCTATGCGCTCGATCAGTTCCCCAACATCAAAGAGGTTTTCTTCGACGACGACACCTTCAATTACCGGCGGGACCGCACCATCGAATTGGCGAAGAAGCTGAAGCCGCTGAACTTCACGTGGTCGTGCACCTCGCGCGTGACCACCGATTACGAGACCCTGAGAGCCATGAAGGAAGCCGGCTGCCGGCTGCTGATTGTGGGATACGAATCGGGCGACCCGCAGATCCTGAAGAACATCAAGAAGGGCGCCACCGTGGAGATGGCCCAGCGCTTCACGGCCAACTGCAAGAAGCTCGGCCTGCTGGTTCATGGCGACTACATTATCGGGCTGCCGGGCGAGACGCGCGAGAGCATCCGCAAGACCATCGATTTCGCCAAGCGGCTGGACACGGAAACCATCCAGGTCTCCATCGCCCATCCGTATCCGGGCACCGAGTTCTACGATTACGTCAAGAAGAACAACCTCATCACCATCGATTCCATGACCGATGAAACCGGCCACCAGCTTCCCAACGTGGTTTATCCGGGGCTCGACCGCGGAGAACTGGTGGAGTGGGTGGAGCGCTTCTACGGCGAGTATTTCTTCCGCCTGCGCGTCATCTGGCGCATCGTGAAGAAGGCCGTGTTCAACGGCGAAGAGCGCAGGCGGCTGACCAAGGAGGCCCGCGAGTACCTGGCGCTGCGGTCCAAACGGAAGAAGTTTGTGGCCCAGCACAAGGCGGCCGCGGGGCGCCCTACGGGCCCGGCGCCCGCGCCCGCGAGTACGGGCGACTGACCCGCGCATGACCCACGAACACGCGCGGCTCCGACTGAAGACCTGGCTGTTCGCGGTGGTCGTAGTGTTCAGTAATGTGTTTGGGAATTTCTTCCTGAAGCGCGGCATGCCGCCGGCGCTGGCTTCCCCGCTCCAGTACATCACCGTGCTGTTCCATCCGTGGGTGGCGCTGGGCGTCCTGCTCATGGTTGTGTGGATGCTCACGCGTATGGCGCTGCTGAGCTGGGCGGACCTCAGCTACGTGCTGCCGGTGACGGCGGTGGGATACGTGTTCGTGGCGATTGTGGGGAAAGTGCTGCTCAACGAGCAAATCACCATGCAGCGCTGGGCCGGAATCGGGCTGATCGTGGCGGGGGTGGCCCTGGTCAGCGGCGGCAGCGCTCCCCAGACCGCGCATCCCAGGCCCCAGGCGGGGACGGGCCAATGAGGTTCCTGCTGATCGGCATCATCGTGGCATCCACCACGGCGGGTGAGGTGCTGCAGGCGGCCGGCATGCGGCGGCACGGCGAGATCCGCGATTTTCGCCCCGGCGCCATCCGGCGCGCCATCGCGGTGCTGGCCCGCAACCGGTTCGTGATCGCGGCCGTGGCGGCCATGGCGGTTTCCTTCTTCGCCTACCTGGGGCTGCTGACCATTGCCGATCTGAGCTTCGCGGTCCCCGCCACGGCCGTCACCTACGTGCTCGAAACGGTGCTCGCCAAGTACGTTTTGAAAGAGCACGTGAGCTGGCTGCGCTGGGCGGGCGCATCGCTGGTAATCTGTGGTGTGGCGTTGGTGTCGTTGTGATCTGGCTGGCCATTCCGGCGCTTGCCGCGGCGGTGTACTACCTGCTCGCCCTTGTCGCGGTGGCGCGGTGGGGCAGCCGGAACGGCCCGTTCCCGGGGTCCGCGGCCGGCCCTCTCTCAGCGGACCAGCCGCTCTCTATCCTCAAGCCCGTGCACGGAAGGGATCCGCGGTTCTACGAGGCCATCGTCTCGCACGCGGCCCAGGACTATCCCGAGTTTGAACTTCTCTTCGGTGTCAGCGATCCGCGCGACCCGGCGCTCCAGGATATCGCGCGGTTGAAACGCGAGTTCCCCGGGCGGCGCATTGAGGCAGTGGTGGTGGAGACCAGCGCTCCCAACGCCAAGGTCGGAGTGCTGGTGGAGTTGGCCGGGCGCGCGCGGTATCCGCTGCTGCTGGTGAACGACAGCGACATCGTGGCGCCGCCCGGTTACTTGCGCGCAGTCGCCGCCCCGCTGGGGGATCCGAAGGTCGGCCTGGTGACTTGCCTCTATCGCGGCGCGGCGGATTCGTGGGCGTCGCGCATGGAGGCCCTGGGAATCGCGACCGAGTTCGCGCCCAGCGTGCTGGTGGCGCGCCTCCTGGGCCAGGCCGAGTTCGCGCTTGGTTCCACCATGATGTTTCGCGCGGAGACCTTGCGCCAGATGGGCGGCTTCGAAACCCTCGCCGATTACCTGGCAGACGATTACCAACTTGGGCGGCACATCAGCGGGCTGGGCTATCGCATCGAGTTCGCGCCGGTGGTGGTGGAGACCGGCTTGGGCGGGGAGTCGTGGGCGCAGACGTGGCGGCACCAGTTGCGGTGGTCGCGCACCATCCGCGTTTCGCGCCCGGCGGGCTATTTCGGATATGCGGTGACGCACGCCACCGTGTGGGCCCTGGTGGCCTTGGCCGCCGGGGACTGGTGGGCCGCGGCGCTGGCGCTGGGGTTGCGCATGGTGGCTGGGGTGGTGGTAGGCGCGGGCGTTCTCCATGACCGTCGCGTAGCCAGGGATTTCTGGCTCATGCCGCTGCGCGATCTGTTCGGATTCGCGGTCTGGCTGGCCGGACTGTTCGGCCATACGGTCCAGTGGCGGGATCGGAAGTTGCGCTTGCATCCGGACGGCAGAATCCATGCGGAAGATCGCAAACCGGAGCCAATTTATCACCATTGACGCCGTCCACCGCCAGCCGTTAGCCTGCAAATTCGCGGAGGTTATCTTGATTCTCTTACTCTTCGGCCCGCCCGGATGTGGCAAGGGCACGCAGGCCGTCTTTCTTGCCGAGCGCTTCCACATTCCGGCCATTTCCACGGGCGAAATGTTCCGCGCCGAGCGCCAGGCCGGCACGGAGTTGGGCAAACTGGCATCGTCCATCATGGCGCAGGGCGGCCTGGTGAGCGATGAGATTGTGAACGCCATCGTGGCGAGCCGCATTTCACGCCCGGATTGCGCCAACGGGTTCCTGTTGGATGGCTACCCCCGGACCGTGCCGCAGGCCGTCGAGTTTGCGGCCCTGCTCAAGCAGCGAGGGCTGCCCAACCCCATCGTGATTCACCTGGATGTGCCCGACGACTTGCTGGTGGCGCGGCTGACGGCGCGCCGCCAGTGCCCCCAGTGCAAGCGCATCTACAACCTGCTATCGCAACCGCCCAAGGTGGCCGGCCAGTGCGACGACGACGGCACCGCCCTGATGGCGCGGGAAGACGATCAAGAGGCCGTGATCCGCCAGCGGTTGCGCGCGTATCACGAGCTGACCGGCCCGATCCTCCAATGGTACGGCGCTTCCGCGGTCCATAGCGTGGATGGCGGAATGCCGCCGGAGCGGGTGGCGCGGGCAATTGAGCAGGTGGTGGTGGGGGCCGCTGGCTAAGCGCGGCGCGGGCGCCCGCACGCGATTTCGGAGAGCATCTGTTCGATATCGGCGGTTGGCGCGTTCAAGGATGCCAGGCGCGCCACAGGATCAACAGACTGCCGCAGGGCGCGGCGCACCCACTCGGCTTTCGATACACGGTTGCGCTGGGCAGCCTCGCGAAGCTGCATGTCCAGTTCTTCCGGGATGAGCACCTGGAGGCGATGGCTCACATGAGCAGGCTAACCCGCTGAACGCCCTTGCTATAATCTACCCGTGCCCCTCTCCTGGAACGAAATCCGCCACCGCGCGATCGCCTTTTCAAATGAATGGACGGGTGTCACGAGTGAACGGGCGGAAAAGCAAACCTTCTGGAATGAATTCTTCAATGTCTTCGGTATTCGCCGTCGCGTCGTGGCGAGCTTTGAAGAGCCGGTGAAGAAAATCTCCGGCGAGTACGGGTACATTGATCTATTCTGGCGCGGCGTCGTGCTCGTCGAGCACAAGAGTTTCGGCAAAGACCTCGGCAAGGCGGAGTCGCAGGCGTTCCGTTACCTCCAAGACCTCGCGCGCGAAGGACGCACCGATGAGATTCCCCGCTACGTCATCGTTTCCGACTTCGCTCGCATCGCCCTGCACGATCTCGAACCCGAAGACCAGCGCGGCTTGCCGCTCTTCGACAGCCAACGCGTGGCCACCATCGAATTTCCGCTGGCCGACTTTCACAAATGCATCCATGCCTTCGCATTTATCCCAGGGTACAAACAGCACAAGTTCGAGGAACAGGACCCGATCGACATTGAAGCGGTCGAAATCATGGGCCGCCTCCACGACGCGCTCGAGGCCGGCGGTTACTCGGGGCATCGACTGGAACGCTTCCTTGTTCGCATCCTCTTTTGCCTTTTCGGCGAAGACACGGCCATCTTCGAGCGTGAATCGTTCAAGCTCTACCTGCTGAATCGCACCGCCGAGGACGGCTCCGACCTTGGCCTGCACCTCGCGCGCCTGTTCGATGTTCTGAATACGCCGCCCGAGAAACGCCAGGAAAACCTCGACGAATCCCTTGCCGCATTCGCCTACGTCGACGGCGAACTCTTTGACGAGGATCTCGGCTTCGCCGACTTTAGCCGCGACATGCGCAACGCTCTGCTGGCCTGTACCCACTTCGACTGGTCGCGCATCTCACCCGCCATTTTCGGTTCGCTCTTTCAGGCCGTCATGGAGAAGAAGGAAAGGCGACAAATTGGCGGGCACTACACCAGCGAGCGCGACATCCTCAAGGTCATTCGATCGCTTTTCCTCGACGACCTGCGCAGGGAATTCGAGCGCGCCAAAAGCAGCAAAACCGAACTGAGACGCTTCCACCGGAAACTCGCGGGACTGCGCTTCCTCGATCCGGCGTGCGGCTGTGGCAATTTTCTCGTCGTTACCTACCGTGAGTTGCGTTTGCTGGAAATCGAAATCCTCAAGGTGATCCGCCGCGGCGATGAGCAGGAACTTAACATTCAAGGCCTCTCTGAGGTGGACGTCGACGCTTTCTACGGCATAGAGATCAGCGAGTGGCCCGCGCGCATAGCCGAGGTCGCCATGTGGCTGATGGATCACCAGATGAACAATCTCCTCTCCGACGCCTTCGGCCAGTACTTCGCGCGCCTTCCACTCAAGAAATCCCCAACCATCGTCTGCGGCAACGCACTCCGCCTCGACTGGAAGAAAATCCTTCCGCCCGCAAAATGCAGCTATGTCCTTGGCAACCCGCCGTTTGTTGGAAAACACTTGATGACCAGCGAACAAGGCCGAGACATGGAACTTATCTGGGGCAAAGCCGACGGGGCGGGCGTTCTCGATTACGTAACGGGCTGGTATCGCAAGGCAGCCGCATACATTCAGGGCACGCGCATTCAGGCCGGGTTCGTTTCCACTAACTCGATCAGCCAGGGCGAGCAAGTCGGCGCGCTTTGGAACCCGCTGTTTCGACGTTTCGGACTGAAAATCCACTTCGCTCATCGCACGTTCAAGTGGGAGAGCGAAGCGCGCGGGAAAGCACACGTTCATGTTGTCATCATCGGTTTCGGCGCATTCGACACTTCAAGCAAACGGATCTACGACTACGAACAAGACAACGTGACGATCAGCCTTGCCAGGAACATCAGCCCGTACCTCCTCGAAGGTTCCGACGTGGTTGTTGTTTCGCGCACAAGACCGGTTTCCCAAGTACCGCATTGCATCTACGGCAACAAACCGGCTGACGGCGGACATCTCATCGTCGAAGAAGAGGATCGCGCGAAATTCCTGGCTGAGAATCCGAAAGCGAAGAGATATCTCCGCCCGCTTTTGTGCGCGGAAGAGTATCTGCATTCTGTCCCTCGCTGGTGTCTGTGGTTGGTGGATGCGTCGCCTAATGACATCCGCTCGATTTCAGGCATCAAGCAGCGAGTCGAAGCTGTTCGCGACTTTCGCCTCGCCAGCAAGAAAGGGCCAACCCGCGACAACGCCAACCAGCCAGCGCTGTTTGCTGAAATTCGGCAACCAACGAGCCGTTACATCGTCATCCCGCAGCACACGTCGCAAACCCGAAAATACATTCCATTCGGCTACTTCGATCCGAAGGTCATTATTCACAACAGTTGTTCTGCAATTCCAGATGCGACGCTTTACCACTTCGGCGTTCTCTCTTCTGCGATGCACATGGCTTGGGTGCGCGTTGTCTGTGGCCGCATCAAGTCGGATTTCCGCTACTCGACGAGTCTGGTTTACAACAACTACGCATGGTCGGAATCGCCGAGCGTCAAACAGCGCGCCGCCGTGGAAGCCGCCGCCCAAACGGTGTTGGACGCGCGCAAGAACTTTCCCGACGCGACGTTGGCTGACCTTTACGACCCACTGGCGATGCCGAAAGATCTGGTCAAAGCCCATGCCCACCTCGATCGCGCCGTTGACCTCTGCTACCGCCCGCAACCCTTCGATACCGACCGCCAGCGCGTCGAACACCTTTTTGCCCTCTACGAAAAGCTCACCGCGCCTCTCATGGTGCGAACCCCTGCCCGTTCGCGGTAAAATCACGAATAACGCAGCTCTGGGATTCACAACGGCTTTTGCGAGCTTCCCATGACCACCTCCACCGACAATCGCGCCAAGGAATTCCGCGACCAGTTGTCGCGGCGCGTCCTGGTGTCGGATGGCGCCATGGGCACCATGCTTTACTCGCGCGGCGTGTTCATCAACCGCTGCTTCGACGAGCTGAATCTCTCTTCGCCCGACCTGGTCCGCCAGATCCACCTGGACTACGTCAAGGCGGGCGCTGAAATCGTCGAGACCAACACCTTCGGCGCCAATCGCACGCGGCTGGCCGGGTTCGGAGTGGCCGAAAAGCTGAAGGCCATCAACCAGGCCGGCGTGCGCCTGGCTCGCGAAGCGGCCAAGGAAGCGGCCTTCGTGGCCGGCGCCGTCGGGCCGCTGGGCGTGCGCATCGAGCCGCTCGGCCCCACGTCTTTCGCCGAGGCCCGCGCCATTTTCCGGGAACAAATCGACGCGCTTCTGGAAGCCGGCGTCGATCTGCTGATCCTCGAAACGTTCGGCAATCTCAGCGAACTTCGCGAAGCCGTCCGCGCGGCGCACGAGGCCTCCGGCGGCGAAGTGGCCATTGTCGCGCAGGCGACCATCGACGATTTCGGGCACCTGCCCGGCGGCACCGATACAGAAACCTTCACCCGCGAAATGGATTCCTGGCCGGTGGATGCGATCGGCCTCAACTGCTCCGTGGGCCCCAAGGCCACGCTCGAAACCATCGAGCGCATGATGCAGTTCTCGTCCAAGCCCATGAGCGCCATGCCCAACGCCGGGCTGCCCACGCGCGTGGAAGGCCGCAACATGTATCTCTGCTCGCCGGAATACATGGCGCAATATGCGCGGCGCCTGCTGTGGGCCGGCGTCAGGATCATCGGCGGCTGCTGCGGCACCACGCCCGATCACATCAAGCTCATCCGCTCGGAAACGCGCTCGCTCCAGCCGCTGCAAAAGAAGCTCAGCGTCACGGTGGAAGAGCCCGAGGTCAAGGCGCACGCCCTCACGCCCGTTCCCATGGCCCAGAAGTCCAAGCTGGGCGCCAAACTGGCCGAGGGGAAATTCGTCGCGTTCGTGGAAATCCTGCCGCCGCGCGGCGTGGACGCCTCCCGCGAAATCGCCGGCGCCAAGCTGTGCGCCGAACAGGGCATCGACGCCATCAACGTTCCCGACGGCCCTCGCGCCAGCGCGCGCATGAGCGCCCAGGCCGCCTGCCAGCTTATTCAGCAACACGCCGGCATCGAAGCCGTCAGCCACTTCTGCTGCCGCGACCGCAACATCCTGGGCATTCAATCGGAGCTGCTGGGCGCGCACATCTCCGGCGTGCGCAACCTCATCTGCATCACCGGCGATCCGCCGCGCATGGGCCTGTACCCGGACGCCACCGCGGTCTTCGACGTCGACGCCATCGGCCTGGTCAACATCGTCAACAACCTCAACCACGGCCTGGATATCGGAGGCAACCCGATCGGCTCGCAAACCGCCATGCTCATCGGCGTGGGCGCCAATCCGGGCGCGCTCAACATGGATGAAGAGATCCGCCGCTTCGAGTGGAAGGTGGAGGCCGGCGCGGAGTACGTGGTGACGCAGCCGGTCTTCGACCTGGATCTGCTGGAGAAATTCCTCAAGCGCATCGAGCGCGTCAAGATCCCGGTGATCTGCGGCCTGTGGCCCCTCACCAGTTTCCGCAACGCCGAATTCATGGTGAACGAACTGCGGGTGCCCGTCCCCGAGCATTTCATGGAGCGCATGCGGGGCGTGGACAACGCCGACAAAGCTCGCGAGGAAGGCGTGGCCATCGCGCGCGAAATGGTGGCGCGTGTGCGGGGCATGGTCCAGGGTGTACAATTGAGCGCACCCTTTGGCCGCTACCAAATGGCCCTGGACGTCGCCGAGGCCATCGGCCCGCGCTAAGATCGAACGAAATGGCTACCGACCTGGTCGAGATCAATCCCGAGGAACCCCAGCCGGAAGTGCTGGAGCGGGCCGCCGCCGCCGTGCGCCGCGGCAAAGTGGCCGCCATCCCCACCGATGCGCTCTACACCCTGGTGGCCGACCCCTTCAACCTCGGCGCCGTGGCCCAGGTCTTTCAGGCCAAGGGCCGGGAACCCCACCGCTCCCTTCCCATCCTGGTGGGCGACCTGATGATGGCGGAGGAACTGGCCTCCGAACTGAGCAACCGGTTCTTCATCCTGGCGCGCCGCTTCTGGCCCGGGCCGCTGACCATCATCGTTCCCGCTTCGGCCAGAGTTCCGCTCAAGCTAACCGGCAACACCGGCCGCCTGGCGCTGCGGCAATCGCGCTCCAAGGTGGCCAACCAGTTGATCGCCATGCTCAACCAGCCGCTGATCTCCACCAGCGCCAACATTTCCGGGCGCCCCACCTGCCGCAGCGGCATCGAAGTTTTCGGCATGATGGATGGCCGCGTGGACCTGGTGATCGACGGCGGCATGTGCAACGGAGCGGGCGCCACCACCATCGATATCACCGAGCCCTACTGGCGCCTGATACGGGCCGGCGCCATCGACGAGAAGGAAATCGCCGAATGCCTGAACCCATCGTGAGTCAACCATGCGAAATGTAATCATCATTGGTTCCGGGTGCGCGGGCAACACCGCCGCGATCTATGCCGCGCGCGCCAACCTCAAACCGCTGGTGGTGGCCGGCCATCATGCCGGCGGCCAGCTTTCGCTCACCACCCTGGTCGAGAACTTCCCCGGTTTTCCGGAGGGCATCAATGGACCGGAGCTGGTCAACAACATGAGGAAGCAGGCCCAGAATTTCGGCGCCGAATACGTGGACGGGGAAGTCGTCGACGCCGATTTTTCCAGCCGTCCCTTCCGCCTCAATATCGAAGGCGATTGGGTGGAGGCGCGCACGGCGATCATCGCTTCCGGCGCTTCCGCGCGCTGGCTGGGCCTGGAATCCGAGCAGGCGCTGATCGGCCATGGCGTCAGTTCCTGCGCCACCTGCGACGGATTTTTCTATCGCGACAAGCGGATCATGGTGGTGGGCGGCGGCGATTCCGCCATGGAAGAGGCCAACTTCCTGACGCGCTTCGGCCGCGAGGTCACGCTGGTCCATCGCCGCGACGAGTTTCGCGCCTCCAAGATCATGCTCGACCGCGCGCGCCACAATCCCAAAATCAAGTTCCTCCTCAACACCGTGGTGGAAGAGATCCACGACGTTGCCGGGAAAATCGTGACCGGCGTGCGCCTGCGCGACCTGAGGACCGGCAAGGTGTGGGACCAGGAAGTGGACGGCTTCTTCCTGGCCATCGGCCACATCCCCAATACCAAGGTTTTCAAAGGCCAGATCGAAACCGATGCGGAAGGCTACATCGTCTCGAAGGGCGGCGCGCGCACCAGCGTGGCCGGCGTTTTCCATGCCGGCGACGTGGAGGACCGCACGTACCGCCAGGCCATCACCGCCGCCGGCGCCGGCTGCCGCGCCGCCATGGAAGCCGAGCGTTTTTTGGAAGCGGAAGGACACTGAATCATGATTGAGCGTATCTCGCCCCCCGGCGTGCCCGCCCCGCGCGGTCCCTATTCCCCGGCCGTTCGCGCCGGCGATTTCATCTTCGTTTCCGGCCAGGTCCCCATCGACCCCGCCACGCAACAGGTGGTGTCCGGCGATATTCGCGACGAAACCCGCCAGACGCTGAGCAACATCCAGCGCATCCTGGAAGGCTGCGGCGCGGCCCTCGGCGACGTGGTGAAGTGCCAGGTATTCCTCGCCGATGGCAAAGATTTCGCCGCCATGAACGAGGTCTACGCGGAATTCTTCGGCGATGCTAAACCCACGCGCACGACGGTGGTGGCCGCCTTTGCGATCCCGGGGATCAAGGTGGAAATCGACGCGGTGGCGTACCGGCCGGTGTAAGCGCGGCTCATCCAAGTCTTCGCAGCCAGCCCGCGGCGATTTCGTGGGTCGGGTCCTTACAAGGACTTGGGGCTGGCAGCGAGCATCAAGTAAAATGGGTTGAATCACACATATGCCGCTTTCTGCCGGCGACAAACTCGGCCCTTACGAGATCCTTGCGCGGATCGGGGCCGGCGGCATGGGCGAGGTTTATCGCGCGCGCGATCCCCGCCTCGGGCGCGATGTCGCCATCAAAGTTTCGAGCGAACAGTTCACTGAGCGCTTCGAGCGCGAAGCGCGAGCGATTGCGGCGCTGAATCATCCCAACATCTGTCATCTCTATGACGTCGGCCCGAACTACCAGGTGATGGAGTTGGTCGACGGCTCGCCTGTCGCACCCCCCGATTCTTCGCGCAAACTTCTCGATCTGGCCGTGCAGATTGCCGACGGCCTGGCGGCGGCGCACGCCGCCGGGATCGTGCACCGCGATCTCAAACCGGACAATATCCTGCTGACACGCGACGGCCGGGTGAAAATCCTCGATTTCGGCCTTGCCAAGGATGTGGTGGCGACCTCGGACACTGTCACGATGACCAATCCGGGAACGGTGGTCGGAACAGTCAGTTATATGAGTCCCGAGCAGGCCCGCGGAAATTCGAAGCTCGGGCCGCAGTCGGACCAATTCGCTTTTGGGATCATTCTGTTTGAGCTGGCCACCGGCACGCGCCCCTTCCGGCGCGAAACCGCCGTGGAGACGATGGCAGCCATCGTACGGGAAGAACCTCCGCCTTTCCCCCTGGGCGTTCCGCCGCCCCTGCGCTGGGTCATCGAGCGGCTGCTCGCCAAAGAACCGGGCGAACGCTACGAGTCGACCTATGACCTGTATCGGGACCTGCGGCAGATACGCGAGCGGCTCTCCGAAACGACAGGCGTTTCCAGCGTAACGCCGGGCGTGGGACCGCGGCGCAAACGGAACGTCCTTTGGGTGGCACTCGCCGCAGTCGCCGGGTTCCTGGCGGCTGCCTTGTGGCCCGTGCCGCCCGCAGGAGCACCTAGGGTCACTCCGTTTGCTTCCGAAGCGGAGGTGGAAACCATGCCGGCATGGTCGCCCAAGGGCGACCGCATTGCGTACGTGGCCGACGTCAACGGGGTCCTGCAAGTCTTCACCAAGGCCCTGGGCCTGTCCACTCCAACGCAGATGACCCATCAGAAGGCGTTCTGCTACAGCCCGGCCTGGTCCGAAGATGGAACGCGCATCTACTTTCTGAGTGTGGGCGGGCTGTACTCGGTCTCCGTGGCCGGCGGGCAGCGGCAGTTGGTGTTGGAGGGATTTTCGAAAGCGGCCGTATCCCCGGACGGGAAATCGTTGGCGGTTTTGAGACGCGATGTCGATGGCCGAAATCAGCTTGCGCTTTCCTTGCCGCTGGGAGCGCCGCTCCGGCCGTATCGACATCCGGCGATCGCCAGTCTGACCTTGGAAGAAAACTCCTCCTCGCTCGCCTTTACCCGAGACGGCCGCTACCTGGGAGTGATTTCGGACAATCGGGGACAACCGCAGTTTTGGAGAATCCCCGTGGCGGGCGGCGCCCCTGAACGACTGGCTTATTCAGGCCAAAACTTCACTTTTTTTGCGTGGCTAGGCGACGGAAGGCGAATCGTAACGGCCTTTACAGGGGCTCAGTATGCCCCATCATTCGTGATGAACTTGCAGGCAGGCACCAGCTATCCGCTCACCACGGGGGGCGCCCGGGACGCTTACCCGGCCCTCTCGCCCGATGGGCGCACACTGGCTTACTCGACCGGCGAAGGACTATACGGCATCGTCGAAGTGCCCTTGAATGGATCGCAACCGCGTGTAGTGGTCGCTTCGTCGCGCCAGGGAGTAGCGCCAAGTTGGGCTCCGGATGGCACACATTTCGCCTACATTACCAATCGCAGCGGCGTGGCGGAGGTCTGGCTTCGCAACCGGGCCGACCGATCGGAGCGCCGGATTGCCGGGCAGAGGGATCTAGGCGTCGAGGAGAGCCAGTTATTCGACTGCGCCATCTCTCCCGACGGCAATCGCGTCGCCTTCCGGCGATGGAAGGGCGCCCAGGAGGTCTGGATCTCGCCGCTTTCCGGAGAGGCGCCGGTCCGCCTTTGGAACGATCCGGCTGGAGTCTCCCAACGCGGACCGGCCTGGTCTCCGGATGGCAACTGGATCGCGTACTATTCCGAGCCGGGTGGGAGATTCGCCATTCTAAAGATTCGAGTGGGCGCGAACACCCCACCTGAGTTTGTGACCTACGCCAGTTCTGCGGCGCCTCCGCAATGGTCGCCACTCGGCAATTGGATTGCTTTCCGGGATGGCAACAGGATGCGGATGGTTAGCCCGGATGGCAAGCAGGACCGAACCATCAGTCCACAGAGGTGGGAAACATATGGGTGGTCGAAGGATGGAGCCTCGCTGTACGGCATTGCGGCCGATTACGACCGTCATCTGATCCTCAAGGGTTTCGATATAGCCAGGGGCAGCGAACGCAAGATCGCGGATCTCGGTCCGGCGCCTCCAGGGTTCGATCTGGCCAACTATCAAGGCACCTTTTGGTATCGGGGGTTCAGCCTGCATCCGGACGGCAAGAGTTTTCTCACTTCCGTCTACCGCATGCAGGCGCACATCTGGCTGATGGAGGATTTCGATCGACCCACGCGTCTCGTGGACCTGCTCTGGAAGCGGCACTGAGCGCTGGCCCGTCCGGAATCCGGCCCGGCGAAGCCACAGGCGGTAGGCCGAGTACCACTCGGCCGCAGATTGCCAATCTGCCCCTATCTGCCCCACTACAGCTTGCAGTCGCCAATCTCTCGGTATTACACTTACTAGTAGGAGTATTACCATGCAGATCACCAGCAAGGGACAGGTCACCATCCCTCAGGAGGTCCGTAACCGGCTAGGGCTCCTGCCGCACACCAAAGTCGAGTTTGAACTGGCCGGAGACCACGCTCGCATTCGCAAAGCCCGGCGACAGCCGGGCGAGGACACGACCAGGGGACGGCTAGCCCTTGAGGCCCTCCGTGGGAGCGCCAATACGCGCATGAGCACAGACGAGATCCTTGCCCTTACTCGCAGCGAGCCTCGCCGGGCGAAGCGGCGGCGGGCGTGACACCGGCCACAGCCAACTTGCCGGGGCGCTTGAAGGCCTGCCGCGGCGTGCTTGTGGACAGCAACGTCCTGCTTGACGTCGCCACCAACGATCCAAATTGGGGCGAGTGGTCCGCGCGCGCCCTCGCGGAGGTCGCCGAGCACGCGAGCCTGATGATCGATCCGATCATATATGCCGAAGTGTCGACGGCATATAGCACCATAGAGGCGCTCGACGCCGCCATTCCGGCCGCCCTGTATCGACGGGAAGCGCTCCCCTGGGAGGCGGGATTCCTGGCGGGAAAGTGCTTTGTGCGATACCGGCGGCGCGGAGGTCCGCGGCAATCGCCCCTGCCCGATTTTTACATCGGCGCGCACGCGGCCATCGGCCGGCTCGCGTTGCTCACGCGCCATGCCACCTGGTATCGAAGCTATTTCCCGGGCGTCGAGATCATCGCTCCGCCTGCCCCAACCGTGGCCTACCGGCCGAAGTAAGCGCGCCCAGCAGCCGCTCGTCCACCTTGCTCTTGACGGTGCGGCGGTCCAGTCCCAGTTGCCGGGCGGTTTCCTCGTAGCTCCCGGTGCGGCTGTAGGCAATCGTGACGTAGCGGCGCAGCAACTCTTCCGCCGAGAGCCGGCCTGCACGGGCGTCCCGCGCGAACTCCTCCACAGGATCTTCCGCCGCCGTGCGGGACGGCCGGTAATTGCGCCGGATCAGCACGTTCTTTACGCATTGTTCCAGCTCGCGGTAGTTGCCCGGCCAGGCGTATCCAGTTCCCAGGTTGCCGTCGATCCACTCCATGACCTCGCGTTCCAGGTCGTCGGCCTCCGGCCCCGCCACGCGCCGGGCCATGTAGCACACCAACTCCCGTAGCACCCCCTCCGAATCGGCCAGTTGCTCGGCCAGCGAAGGCGTCGTCACCTGGTCGGAGCACAGGCGGTAGTACAGGTCTTCCCGGAACCGTCCCGCCGCGATGGCCGCGGCCAGGTCCCGATTGGTCGCGGTAATCAGCTTTCCCTGGAATTGCCGGCCCGCCGTGTCTCCCACCGGATAGAACGTGCGCGTTTCGATGACGCGCAGCAGCTTCACCTGAATCGCCGGGTCCAGGTCGCCGAGTTCATCCAGAAAGACCGATCCCAGCTCGGGGCAGGACTCGAGCCAGCCCGTGCGGTCGGCCACGGCCCCGGTGAAGGCGCCGCGCCGGTGGCCAAACAACTCGGACTCCACCAGGGTGGGCGAGAGCGCCGAAATGTTGATGGGGAAAAACACCCCCGCGCTAGGGTGCCCCGCGGGCTCCGCGAATGCCAGGCGCTGGTCGTCGAAGGGCACGTACCGGGATTGCGCGATGGCCCGCGCCACCAGTTCCTTGCCGGTGCCCGATGGCCCGGTGATGAGGGTGGCGAACTCGCCCATACGGGCGTACAGCGTGCGCCGGTAGCGGCGCATGTCATGTGTAAAGATCGATTGCCAGATGGATGCCCGCAGGCGCGCCGCCGGCATGGAGCTGCCGATGACGTCGCGGAACACCTGCTCGAACGCGCGCTGGATCTGCCGGTAGCAGGCGAACGTGTGGCGCGGATCGTGGCCGGTGGGGAAGCGCACGCCGTCGATGTGGAAGAAGTGCCGCCAGTCGCCGAGAAAGCTGTTGTAGAAACGCCAGCGGGTGGAATCGGTTTTGGCCGCGGCCGGTCCGAACCCCGCCTCGAAGAAATTGCGGTAGTAGCGCTGATAGAGCAGCAACAGCACGGCATCCTCGTAGAGCGCCAGATCCTGCGCGCGCGCTTCCGCGCCCTCGCGCAGCCGCGCGCGCAGTTGTTCGGCGACGCGCTCCAGGCGCTCCACGATGCGCCATGCGTTGACCCGCGGCCGTTCCGGATCGTCCACCTGCTGGCTCCAGACCGGCTCGCCTTCCATGAAATCGCCGCCCAGCGCCGCGCGCTCGAACTCGATCCGCTCCGGCAGAAAGGGATTCGAGTATCCAAGTTGCGACACCGCCTGGAGGAACGGTCGTTCCCCGCGCGAAATCAGGGCCATGGACATTCAATGTACAATATGTGGCACAGAATGTACAGAACAAATGAGGGCCTTGCGTCCGGAACATTGATTCGCCGATACTTACGAACGGCACCGGCCGTGCCCTCTAACAGGCCATGAGTCACAGCGGATTCAAAGATCTTCTGAAGAGCGGCGGCTTCCAGGCCTTTCTCTGGACGCAGTTTCTGGGCGCGTTCAATGACAACGTCTACCAGACCATCGTGGCGCTGGGTGCACTGCAGGTGAAGGGCGGCGTCTACGTGCCGCTGATCCCCGCGGTTTTCAATCTGCCGTTCTTCCTGTTCTCCGGCTACTCCGGGCACTTGTCGGACCTGGTCAGCAAGCGCCGCGTCTTGATCTGGGTCAAGATCTTCGAAATTTTCGTCATGGGTGTGGGACTGGCGGCGTTTCTTTCGGGCCGGTTCGAAGGGATGGTGCTGGTGGTGTTCCTGATGGGGCTGCACTCCACGATTTTCAGCCCCGCCAAGTACGGCATCGTGCCCGAAATGCTGCCCGACCGGGATCTCTCGCGGGGCAACGCGCTGCTGGAGATGAGCACCTTCGTGGCAATCGTGCTGGGCATCGTCAGCGGCACCTTCCTTTACGTGGCCTGGAAGGATGCGGCCTGGCGCATGGGCCTGGTGACGCTGGCCGTGGCCGTGGCGGGGTTTTGCACCAGCCTGCGCATCACGCGAGTGCCGCCTTCCGGCGCCACCCAACCGTTCCGCTTCAACCCCTTTTCGGAAATCGTCTCCAGCACAAGGCACCTGCTGAAAGAGCGGCCCTTGTGGCTCACGGTCCTGGGCGTCTCTTACTTCTGGTGCGTCGCCGTGCTGCTGAGAACGGACCTCGAGTATTTCGGTTCCGAAGTGCTCCACACCGGCGATCGCGGCATCGGAGTGCTGTGGGCCTTCCTGGCAATCGGCATCGGGGCGGGCAACATGCTGGCCGGCCGCTTGTCCGGCGACAAGGTGGAACTCGGGCTGGTGCCCCTGGGATCGGCCCTCATGGGCGTTTTCGGCATCGGCCTGTACCTGGCTCGGGGCTCGTTTGCGCTCTCGGCGGCCGCGGTCGGGTTGCTAGCCGCGGCCAGCGGTCTGTTTGTGGTTCCGCTTTACGCATACATCCAACAGCGCAGCGGACGGCGCGAGAAGGGCCGCGTCGTCGCGACCAACAACTTCTACCAGACCTTGGGCATGCTGCTGGCTTCGGCCGCGGTGGCGGTATTCCATGGCCGCCTGCATGTCACGGCCGACCACATCCTGCTGGCCTTCGGCATTCTGACGCTGCTGGTGACCGTGTACATCCTCACCAAGGTGCCGGACTTCTTCGTTCGCTTTGTCCTCTGGCTGGCCACTCACACGGTCTTCCGTATTCACATTGTGGGTCAGGAAAACGTCCCGTTCCGCGGTGCGGCGCTACTGGTGGCCAATCACACGTCGCACGCGGACGGTTTCCTGATCGGCGCCTGCGTGCAGCGCTTCATTCGTTTCATGATCTGGAAACCGTACTACGAAATGCGGGTGCTTGGCTGGTTTCTCCGCATGGCGAAGGCCATTCCCGTGGGAAACGGCCCCCGCGGCATGGTCGAATCCATTCGCGCCGCGCGTCGGGAATTGACCGAAGGCCATATCGTTTGCATCTTCGCCGAAGGCGCCATCAGCCGCACCGGCAATATGCTGCCGTTCAAGCGCGGCATGGAAAAGATTGTCAAGGGCCTGGATGTGCCCATCATTCCGGTCCACCTCGACCGTCTTTGGGGCAGCATCTTCAGCTTCGAGCGGGGCAAGTTTTTCTGGAAATGGCCGAAGCGCGTCCCTTACCCGGTGACCATCTCGTTCGGCGCGCCTATGCCGGCCGGTTCGGCGGCGCACGAGGTCCGCCAGGCCATCCAGGAACTCTCGAGCCATGCCACCGCGCACCGCAAGAGTGGCCGGGACCTTCTGGGCCGGCGCGTGATCCGCACTGCCCGCCGCAACTGGAGCCGTTTCGCGATGGCCGATTCAACCGGCCGCGAGATCGCCTATGGCCGCATGCTGGCTGCCAGCCTGGTAGTGGCCGGCTGGGTGCGGCGCGAGTGCGCCGGCGAAGAAATGATCGCCGTGCTGTTGCCGCCGACGGTAGCGGGCGCGCTGGTCAACATCGGCGTAACCCTCGCCGGCCGCGCCCCGGTGAACCTGAATTTCACCGCCGGTCGCGAAGCCATGGCCTCGGCCGTGGAACAGTGCCGCATCCGTACCGTCGTCACGTCGCGGGCTTTTCTGGCTAAAGCGAAAATGGAGCCACTGGACGGCACGGTGTTCGTCGAGGAAATCTTCGCCCGCGCCGGCAAGTGGCGGCAATTCCGCGCGCTGGCGGCCGCGCGCTTCGCGCCCTCCGGTCTCCTCTGCCGCGGCAAACACACGCCCGATTCCCTGGCTGCCGTCATCTTCTCCAGCGGCAGCACCGGCGTTCCCAAGGGCGTGATGCTCTCGCACTACAACGTGCTCTCCAATATCGAAGCCATAGCCCAGCTTTTCTGGATCGGCCCCGATGACCGCATCGTCTCCGGGCTGCCTCTCTTTCACTCGTTCGGGTTCACCGTGGCCATCTGGTTCCCGCTGATCGCGGGTTGCGGCGTGGTCTACCACACCAATCCCGCCGATGCCAAAGCCATTGGCGAACTGGCTGCGAAATACAAGGGGACGCTGCTGCTCTCTACCCCGACCTTCTGCTCCATGTATACCCACAAGTGCTCCAGGGAAGAGTTTGCGAGCCTTCGCTTCGTCCTGGTGGGCGCCGAAAAACTGCGTGAGCCGGTGGCTGCCGCGTTTCGCGAAAAGTTCGGCCTCGATCTGCTGGAAGGCTACGGATGCACCGAGATGTCCCCCGTCGTGGCGGTCAACGCTCCTAACTTCGACGCCGGCAAGGACTCGCAAACCGGCAACAAGCCCGGCACCGTTGGCCATCCGCTGCCGGGCGTCGCGGCGAAGATTGTGGACCCGGCGACCTTTGAGCCGCTCGCACCCAACAACGCCGGCCTGCTGATGGTGAAAGGTTCCAACCGGATGATCGGCTACCTGGACCGGCCGCGGGAGACCGCCGAGTCCTGCCTTAACGGCTGGTACATTACCGGCGACATCGCCGTGATCGACGACGAGGGTTTCATCCGCATCGTCGACCGGTTCTCGCGTTTCAGCAAGATCGCTGGCGAAATGGTGCCGCATGTCAAAATCGAAGAGGCCATCGCCGCCGCGATCGGCGGATCGCCCTGCGCCGTCGCCGCCGTGGCCGACGAATTGCGCGGCGAACGCCTGGTGGGGCTATACGTCCGTCCCGAGGTCACCCCCGCACAACTGTGGCAGCGGCTCTCGGAGACCGGTCTGCCGCGCCTCTGGCTGCCCAAACGCGAAAACCTTTACCCGGTGGAGGCGCTTCCTTTTCTCGGCAGCGGCAAACTGAACTTGCGCGAGGTAAAGACCCGGGCGGAGCAACTGGCCGGAGTGACTCGGTAACCCTTGGAGGTCGTCATGGAAAGCTTTCTCATCGTATGCCTGCTCGTAGTTCTGGTGATCCGCTGGGTCTACCTGCGCAATCGCCTTTACGAGATCGAGTCGCGGATCGGCACTCTCGAACGCCTGTCCGTGCCCCCCGCGGCGCAGCCTGCTCTGCCGCCGCAGCCTGCTCTGCCGCCGCAATTTGCCCCGCCGCCGCAACCTGTCCCGCCGCCGCAACCTGTCCCGCCGCCGCAACCTGTCCCGCCGCCGCAACCTGCCCCGCCGCCGCGGCCCCAGCCGCTACCGCCCGTAGCTCAGCCAGAACACACCGTCCTGAGGCCTGCCCCGGCTCCCGCTCCGGTGCTGACTGCCCCCGCGCCACAGCGTTCCAGCGAGGAGTGGGAAGCCCTGGTCGGCGGGAACTGGCTCAACAAGCTGGGAGTGTTCGTACTGGTGATCGGAATCGCATTGGCCCTGGGATACTCGTTCGCCCACATGGGTCCTGCTGGCCGGGTGAGCGTCGGCCTGGCGCTCAGCCTGGCCATGCTGGGAACGGGAGCCGCGGTGGAACGGCGCGAGCGCTACCGCACCTTTGCGCGCGGCCTGCTGGGCGGCGGCTGGGCGGGGCTCTATTTCACGGTGTACGCCATGCAGGCGCTGGATGCAGCGAGGGTCATCTACAACCCCTGGGCAGGCGCCATCCTGCTGCTGGCAGTGGCGGTTGGAATGATCGTGCATGCGCTGCACTACCGCTCACAGACCGTCGCGGGTCTGGCGTATTTCATCGCGTTCGTCACGCTGGGCATTACCGAGGTCACGCCGCTGTCGGTGATCGCGCTGGCGCCTCTGGCGGTGTCTCTGCTCTACGTCGCGCACCGCTTCTCATGGCGGACGATGGCGCTGTTGGGGCTGGTGGCCACCTACCTCACGTGCGCCTCGCGCGGAGACACGGGCGCGCCTTTGTGGCAAACTCAGGCCATCTTCTGCGTCTACTGGCTGGCCTTCGAGAGCTTCGATATTCTGCGCGCGGATCCCTGGCTGCTGCCACTGAATGCGCTCGGCTTCCTGTCGTTGTCTCTGACGAAATGGTCGGTGGCCGCGCCGCACGACATGTGGCAGTTTCTGGCCGCGGTGGCGGCCGCGTACCTGGCGAGCGCCGTTCTGCGCGCGCGCCTGCACCCCGACGCGAAACCGCTGGCCGGCGGCTGGCAGGGTCCGGTTACCCTGGCCGCCGCTCTGGTTGCCGGCGCCCTTTTCCGGAAGCTGGAACACCAGTGGCTCCTGGTTGGCCTATTGACGGAAGCCGAGCTGTTCTTCCTCGCGGGCCTGAAGTTCCGCAGGAAATACCTGCGCCAGTTGGCCGCGGCCCTGTTCGCCATCGAGTTGCTGCACCTGTGGCTTCTGGAACTGTTCGAGGTGCCCAGGCAACAGTGGATTCCCGCCGCCGCGGTGAGCGCGGTGGTGTTCTACCTGAACCGGGCGCTGTGCGCCGCGGATGTAGGCTACGGCTATGCCGCGGCCGGCCTGATGGCGCTGCTGGCCGGCTACGAAGCGCCCGAGCGGTATCGCGGCGCCGCGTGGCTCGCGCTGGCGGCCGCGCCGTTCTTCGTGGGATGGTGGCGCCGCTTGATGGATTTCCGCATCCAGGGGTATTTGCTCGCCAGCCTCGGCATATTCGGAACAGCGCTTTACCAAATCTACATCTCCGCGGGACTCGCGCAGCCGTTCCCCCATCCGTGGGTTTCGCTGGCGGTGGCCGGAATGATCGGCTACGCCGCCGTGCTGTGCGTCTTGTGGTCCGAGCCAGATCGATTTCTTGAGACCGAGCGCAAAGCCCTGCGGTTGGCCGCTTCGCTGACCGTCACGCTGGCGATGGCCGCCATAGCATGGCGGGTGGTGCCCGGCGAGTACCTGGGACTGGGATGGATGGCCCTGGCCCTGGCGCTCCTCGAACTGGGGCTGCGCGGGCTCCCGGCCGAGTTCTGCCGCCAGGCATATGTGGTGGCGGCAGGCGGTGCGGCGCGCGTGCTGTACTTCAACATGCTGCCGATTCACAATGACGGGCCGCTCATGCCGCGGCTGATTCCCGCCGGCGCGGCACTGGTGGCCTACGCGATCGCCGCGCGAGCCCGGAAGGAAGAGGAAGGCGTAGTGCGCGACCTGGCTTCCTTCGCCGGGACCGTTTTTCTATGCGCCGCGCTGTGGGAGGTGCTACGGCCGGCGGCGGTGGCGCCGGCATGGGCGCTGCTGGCTCTGGCGCTGCTGTGCGCCGGCTTGCGCTGGAATCTCTTTTGGCTCCGCTGGCAGAGTTATGCGCTCGCGGTGCTGGCCTTCGCACGATGCTGGGCCGCCAACTTCGCGGGCGCCGCCGACCCGGTGCTGGCCGGCGCCGCGGTCATCGCGTGTTTCTATGGAGCGCAGCTTCTGACCGCGCGCGGGGGGCGGCCGCGCCTCTACTACTCCCTGCTCGCCACCACGCTGCTGGCCGCGCTTCTCTACTACCGGGTTTCGGGCAGTCTGCGAACGGTGGCGTGGGGCATGGAAGGGGTCGCGCTGCTGGCCTCCGGCTTTCCGTTGCGCGACCGGGTACTGCGGCTTTCGGGCCTCACGCTGCTGCTCGCGTGCATCCTGAAGCTGTTCGTGTGGGACCTGCGACACCTGGAGACGCTGCCGCGAATTCTCTCGTTCCTCGTGCTGGGCCTGTTGCTGGTCGCCGTTTCGTGGATCTACACGCGGTTTCGGGAGCGGGTGCAGAGGTACTTATGAGGCTACCCCAACCCCGGCACGCCGCCCAGCGTCCTCGCGAACTTCACCGCGCGCACGATAGCCCTGGCCAGGCTTTCCCCCGCCGCCACGCCTAGCATGTTGATATCGGCCTCGCGATCGCCCATCGAGAGCGCAAAGGCGGTATCGCCATCGGCCATGGTATTCACGGGGTAGATGGTGCGGGCCATGCCCAGGCTGGCGAATTGCGCGAGCTTGTTGGCCTGCACTTTGGTCAGCCGGGCATTGGTGGCCAACACCGCCAGCGTGGTATGACTGCCGTGCAGGCTGCCCAACTCGCCCCGTAGCATCTGGTCCACCGTGCCGGCGAACTCCCGGCTGTCGGGGGCCTTGCGCGCGCCGGCGATGATCTTCCCCGAATCCGGGTCGCGCACGTCGCCGAAGGCGTTCACTGCCACCAGGCTCGCGACCAGCACGCCGCCGGGCAGCGTCACGGTGTATGACCCGACCCCCGACTTCATCGCCCGCTTCATGCCGAAGAGCTTGCCCACGGTTGCCCCGGTGCCCGCGCCGACGCATCCTTCCTTTACCGCGTCGGTCGAGGCCGCCGCGGCGGCAGCTTCGCCCATCGCCAGGCTGGGGTGAACATTCGGCTTGCCGATTTCCAGGTCGAACAAAATTGCCGCCGGCACAATCGGAACACGCTGGCTGCCGAAAAGGTAGCCCACCCCGCGCTGCGCCAGGTAGCGGCGCACACCCGCGGCCGCTTCGAGCCCAAACGCGCTGCCGCCCGCCAGCACAATGGCGTGCACCTCGGAGCCCACGTGGAAGGGGCTGAGCGTGTCGATCTCCTGCGTGCCGCTGGCAGAGCCGCGTATGTCCACTCCGCCCACCGCGCCCCGTTCGCACAGGATGGCGGTGCAGCCGGTGACCGCATCGTAGTCGGAAATGTGCCCGACCCGAATGCCTGGAATATCGGTAAGTCCTTTCATCGCTTGGTTTACTCCTTGTATGGTAGCATCGGAGTTCGGGGACCTACCTACTTGCTGGATCTGCTGAAAGAGCCTGTTCTTGCTGCTCAGGAATTCTTTTTGCTCGCCGGCAGGGCCATCAAGAACGTCTTTCGCAGCCCCCATTACACCGACGATATCGCTCTCCAGATGGATATCATCGGAGTCGGGAGTCTCCCCATCGCGGTGCTCACCGGGTTCTTCAGCGGCGCGGTGATGGCGCTGCAGATGTCGCGCGCGCTGTCGGATTACGGGCAGGTCGGCAAGACCGGCACGCTGGTTTCGCTCACCCTGGTGCGCGAGTTGGGACCGGTGCTGACGGCCCTGATGGTGGCCGGCCGCAACTCTTCCGGCATGGCCAGCGAGCTGGGATCGATGAAGGTCACCGAGCAGATCGACGCCATGCGCGCGCTGGGCACCGATCCCATCCAGAAGCTGGTAACGCCGCGGCTCATTGCCACCTGCACCATGCTGCCGCTGCTGACCATCATCGCGGACTTCGTGGGGATCTTCGGCGGCTGGGTGATTGCCTACCTCTTCCTGCATATCGACTCGCGGCAGTATTGGAGCACGGCCTGGCGCTCGCTGGAGTGGAATGACGTGGCCCAGGGGCTGCTGAAGCCTTTCGTCTTCGCCTTCGCCATCGCGCTCATCGGCTGCTTTTACGGACTCCGCACCACCGGCGGCACCCAGGGCGTGGGCCGCGCCACCACCCAGGCCATGGTGACCGCTTCGATCCTGATCTTCATCTTGACGTTGATCATCGCCAAGATCTTCGTCAGCCAGGCGGGAGGCTGATGCCCGCCGATAACCATCAGGCCGTCCTCCGCTTCGACCGCGTCACCGTCTCGTTCAACGATGTGGAGGCGCTCTCCAACGTCTCTTTCGCGGCGTACGAAGGCGAATCGCGCGTCATCCTGGGCGCCGCCGGCAGCGGCAAGACGGTGCTCCTCAAAACCGCCCTGGGACTGGTGAAGCCCGACTCCGGCGAGGTCTACGCATTCGGAGAGAACCTGACCACGCTCAATGAGCGGCAGTTGTTCGATATTCGCAGCAAAATAGGCATGTTGTTTCAGGAGGGCGCGCTCTTCGATTCCCTGAACATCCAGGAAAACGTGGCCTATCCGCTGCTCAACCAGAAGTCCATCCAGTGCGCTCCCGAACGGGTGCTTCCGCGCGTCGAAGAGGCCCTGGAGTTCGTCGAGTTGGGCGGCACGCTGGAGAAATTTCCCAGCGAACTTTCGGGCGGCATGAGAAGGCGCGCCGCCATCGCGCGCGCCGTGGTGACGGAACCCCCGCTGGTGCTCTACGACTCGCCCACGGCCGGGCTCGACCCCATCACCGCCCACACCATCATCGCCCTGCTCATCAAGGAGCGCGACGTGAAACAGACTACCACCCTGCTGGTGACGCAGCGCTATCAGGATGGGAATCTGATCGCGAATTTCCGCTACAATTCGAAACAAGGGTGTATCGAGCCGGCCCGGGGGCGCCCGCTGGGCCCGGCGGGGCGCGCCATGCGGACCACGTTCATGGTGCTTCGGGACGGCCGGTTGATCTTTGAAGGCAGCCAGGATGAGTTGGAAGAGGCGAGAGATCCTTACATCTCGAAGTTTGTGAAGCAGCGAGTATAGACCATGCCGGATCGCAGCGCCAAAGTACGATGGTCGCAGTTGAAGGTCGGAGTGGTAGGGCTGACCGCGTTCCTGATTCTGTCGTTGCTGATTTTCCTGCTCACCAGTTCCAAGAACCCGTTCCTGCGCACCGCCACGCTGCACGTTTTCCTGGACGACGCTTCCGGCATAACCGACAGCACGCCGGTGCGGCTCAACGGCATCACCATCGGCTCGGTGGACAAAGTGACGCTCAGCAATTCTCCCGATCTCAAACGCGCCGTCGAATTCGAACTGCAGGTGCAGGAGGGCTACCTGCCGGAAATCTCGGTGGATTCGGTGGCCGGAATCACCGCCTCCAACCTGCTGGGCGACAAGTTCATCAACATTACCAAGGGCCGCGACAAGCGTCACGTTGAGGACGGCGGCGAAATCAAGAGCTTCCAGGCGCAGGATATTCCCGAATTGATGGCGCAAAGCGCCAGCCTGCTGGCAACGCTGCAAACCATCGTGGGCCGGCTGGATGCGCTGATTGCCGGCGTCGAACAGGGCAAGGGCAACATCGGAAAGCTGCTCAAGGACGATGCGTTGTACGACCGCCTGAACGGCATCGGCGCCGAGATGCAACAACTGCTGGTCGACGTGCGCAAGGGCCACGGCACCATCAGCAAACTGCTCTATGACGACGCGCTGTACGAGGAATTGCGCTCGCCCATCAAACGCGCGGATGCGATTCTGGCCGATTTGCAGGCCGGGCAGGGAAGCGCCGGCAAGCTCCTCAAAGACCCCGCGCTGTTCGACGAAGCGAAGCAATCGCTGGACGAAATCCGGCAATTGCTGGCGGACGTCAACGCCGGCAAGGGCACCGTGGGCAAGCTCATGAAGGACGACCAACTGCACCAGCATCTCGACGAGTTGGTCGCCAAGTTCAACGCCACCATCGACAAGATCAACGCCGGCCAGGGGACCCTCGGGCAATTCGTGGTGAACCCGCAGCTCTACGAATCGCTCAACAGCGCGACGAGCGAGTTCCAGTCGCTGGCCAAGGAAATGCGGGCCAACCCCAAGAAGTTTCTGATCATTCGACTGACCCTATTTTGAGCTCCCGAAAACAACTGGTAGTCAACGCCGACGATTTCGGCTTCACGCCGGACGTGAACCAGGGCATCGTGGAAGCGCACCGCGGCGGCATTCTCACCGCCACCACCTTGATGGCCAACGGCGCGGCGTTCGAGGGTGCACTGCGCCTGGCGCGCGAAACTCCTTCGCTCGACATCGGCTGCCACCTGGTGCTGATTAGCGGACGTTCGCTCGTCACCGGTCAACCGCTGCCGCTCACCGTGCCGCAATTGGTCGCGGCCATGGCTCTCCGCCAGATCCGCGTGTACGACGAACTGCGCGCGCAGGTGCGGCGCATTGTGGACGCGGGCCTCCGCCCGACGCACCTGGACACGCACAAGCACACGCACCTGGCGCCGCCGGTGCTGGAAGCGGTAGCGCGCCTGGGTGAGGAGTTCGATATTCCCTGGGTGCGGCGCCCCTTCGATTTCCCGCTGGGCCTATTGCGCGGCAGGTTCCACCGCGTGCTGCAGCGCCACGGCTGCCGCGCCACGGACCACTTCGAGGGCTTCCGGCTGACCGGCCGTCTGCGCACCGCCGATCTGGTGGCGGTACTCGGCGCCCTTCCCGGCGGCAGCACGGAATTGATGTGCCACCCCGGCCATTGCGGCGAGGCGTTACGCCACGCCCGCACCCGCTTGAAGGAGAGCCGCGAGCACGAGTTGGCCGCGCTGGTCGCCCCCGAAGTGCGCCAGGCGCTCGAGCGGAACGGCATCGGGCTGGTGAACTACGCGGGACTAACTGTGCGCCGGTAGACCGGGCGCGCCCTAGTCGCGCGCAACTTGCCACAGAGGTGCGAAGTGTTGTACATCTGTTGGTTCGTCTGTGATTGGAGGGCCTCTTGTCAGGTTTTGGAAAAGCGCTTAATCCCGCTGTGAGCCGGCGGGCCGTATTCCGCGGGCTGGCCGGGTTTCTGGCCGGTTCGCCCCTGCTCCACAGCCAGCAAGATCCGTTCCGCGATCATAGCCGTGTTCCGGCGCTGCGCGAGATGCTCAACGCCTTCGATTTCGAACCGGTGGCATACGCCAAGGTCACGCGGCAGGCCTACGACTACATGGCGTGGGGCGTTGACGGGGAGTTCACGATGCGGCGCAACCGGGAGGCGTTCGACTGGGTCGAACTGGTTCCGCGCAGGCTCGCCGGCGCGGGCCCGGTCGAGGCCGCGTCGGACTTTCTCGGAATGAAGCTGCCGTTTCCGATCCTCATTTCGCCCACAGCCCGCCACGTATTGTTCAACCCCGACGCCGAGGCGGCCACGCACGCAGGCGCCACGGCCGCATCCAACACACCGCTCATCGTGAGCAATGTCTCCAGCTTTCCCGTGGAGAAAATCGCGGCGGCGGCCACCGGCCCCTGGTGGTTCCAACTCTACCCGCAGCAGGGTTCCGATTACAACCGCCAGACCCTGGATAAGGCTCAAGCGGCAGGCTGCCGGGCGATTGTGGTCACGGTGGACCAGCAGGCTTCGGTCTACGAGCGCCAGACGCACGACCAGAACCTCACCACGCCCACGGGCCCCGTGCTGGCGCCGACTACCATCGGGCCGCCGCGGCAGCGGGGCAACCCGTACCGCGTCCCGGACGGCAGGCTGTGGTACGAATGGACGCTGCTCGACGAACTCCGCCGGCTGGCGAAGGTTCCGCTGGTGGTCAAAGGCATCGTTACGGGGGAAGATGCGCGCCTGTGCCTGGAACACGGAGTGGATGCCATCTTCGTATCGAACCATGGCGGCCGGTCGCTGGACTACGGCCCTTCGACGCTCGAAGTGCTGCCGGAGATCGCCGAGGCCGTCCAGGGCCGCATCCCGATTCTGTTCGACGGCGGCATACGCCGCGGCAGCGACATTCTGAAAGCTCTGGCGCTGGGCGCCCGCGCCGTCTCCCTGGGCCGCGTGCCGCTCTGGGGCCTGGGCGCGTACGGCGCGCAGGGCGTGCAGAAGGTTCTCGAAATCCTGCAAGCCGAACTGGTTCAGGCCATGGCGGCGACCGGCCGGCCGACGCTGGCTTCCATCGACAAATCCCTGGTCAGAACGGAGTTTCTATGAGCACGCCGCCGACATTGATGGGAGAACCGCCGGGCCGCATCGCTCCAGCCGGCAGCCTGGCCAACACGTTCGAGTTCGAGGCCATGGCGCAGCGCAGCCTGAGCGCCGCCGCCTTCGCCGAAATCGCGGGCAGCGATCGGAGCGCTCTGGAGCGCATCACTTTCCGGCCGCGCATGATGGTCAGTACCACGCATCTGGACCTGACCACCGAGCTTTTCGGCCAGAGCCTGTTCGCGCCGATCCTGGTGGGGCCGACCTCCGAGCAGAAGCGGTTTCATCCGGAGGGCGAGCTGGCCAGCGTGCGCGGCGCTACCGCGGCCAAGACCGCGATGGTGGTTTCCAGCCGCTCCAGCTATCCGATCAAGGAGATCGCCGCGCAGCCGGCGGCCACGCTGTGGTATCAGGTCTATCCCGAGGCGGACGCGGACGCCGAGCGGCGCCGTATCGACGAGGCCATCGCTCTGGGCTGCAAGGCGCTGTGCATCACCATCGGCGGCGCGGACTGGAGCGCCATCGACCGATTGCGGCAGGGCCTACGCGTGCCGGTGGTGCTGAAGGGCGTCATGAGCCCGGAAGAGGCCCGCGCGGCGATCGGCAAGGGCATCGACGGCATTGTGGTTTCCAACTATGGCGGCCAGGCTGTGGGCGGAATGGCGGCGCCCATCGAGGTGCTGCCCGCCATCGCCGAGGCGGTTGCCGGCAAAGCGCCGATCCTCATCGACGGCAGCTTCCGCCGCGGCTCGGACATCCTGAAGGCGCTGGCACTGGGGGCGCGCGCGGTGATGCTAGGCCGTCCGCCACTTTGGGCGCTGGCGGCCTACGGCTCGGCCGGCGTGCAGGCCATGCTCGAGATGCTGCAGACCGAATTGGCCCGCGATATGGCCATGTGCGGCAAGCCGAACCTGAAGGCGCTGGACCCCAGCGTGGTGAAGATCCACGCTCGCGGACCCTCGCGGCCCTGAGTCCGAGACCGCCCGCGCCGGCACAGCCATCTGGATTCCGATGCCGCGTGTTTGCTAAAATAGAGTTTCGTTGGGACGTCGTCTAACGGTAAGACTGCGGCCTCTGGAGCCGCGTATCGGGGTTCGAATCCCTGCGTCCCAGCCAAGCCTTCCGCATCGAGCCCGGCGCCGGGTCCCACTTGTGCGAACCTGATGGTGTGGGCGAGCACCGTCGCAAACTGTCCGATCCCCTGCGGTTCCTTCTGCGCGCGCTGGTGTTTCTGGCGCTCATGCTGGCGCTGTGGTGGCTGGTCCTCCTCAATCCACTGCTCGCCGGCTTGCGCTTGTCCGCCGAGTTGACGCTGCGGCTTCTGCCCGGCGGCGGCTCGACCTCGCACGTCACCATCGGCCCGGACCGGAATTGGACGTTCCAGGTGCCCGCACCCGCGGCCGTGGTGAACCAGGAGAAAACGCAGCAGTTGTTGGGGGCCGCGGCTGGGGGTTCGGGGCGCATCAAGGTCCGCTCACTGAAGGTGGAAGGCGCAGCCAAGTACCCGATCCTGTTTACCGTTTCGCTTCCGCTCTATTGGGCGATCCTGCTGGCCGCGCCGGGACGCCGGCGGCTGTGGTTGCGGCTGGCATCCGGGACGGCGGTGTTGGCGACTCTCGCGCTTCTCTCCATCGCGGTTTACGCCATCCGGCTCGTGGGCGGATACTTTCAATTGACCACCGAGGGCCTTTCCGGATTCCTCATGGATTCCGCTATGTACCTTGCCGTGGGTGTGGCGCCGTATTTGGGTCCGGTGCTGGTGGCGCTATCGCTCGATGGGGAACTTCGCGATCTGATCCTGGCGGGCGGAGTTGCGCCGGCTGAGGCGCAGGCGGTAGCGGCGGTACCGGCGGCTCCACGGCGCCGCAACCGGCGCTGAAGGCATGGTATTCTGGCGGATCGATGGCACGTAAACGCAGCTCCAGCGATACTCGGGCCGTGCAGGCGGTGGAGACCGGCGCGCCGCCGCGGAAGAACCCGATGCTCCGTTTCCTGGTGCGGTTCCCGCTCTTCCTGTCGGTGGGGTTTTGCGGTTTGCTGATTCCGTCGCTGCATCCGGTGGTGGCGGCCTTCACTCGCGGCCTGGTGGAGATCTCAGCGACGGTCATCCGTCTTTTCGGAGGCAACGCGACCGCCCAACAGGTGGTGCTGCGGAACCCTTCCAACGGCTTCGCCATGGAGGTGCTGGACGGCTGCAACGGAGACGATGTGGTGGTCCTGTTGTGGGCGGCCATTCTGTCTTACCCGGCGCCGTGGCGGCAGAAGGGCAAGGGCCTGCTGGCGGGCACCGCGATTATCTACGCGATCAACTTTCTGCGCATCATCAGCCTTTTCTACCTGGGCCAATACGACAGGCAGTGGTTCGAGTTCGCGCACTTGTATGTGTGGGAGAGCGTGTTTGTGCTCCTCACGCTGAGCATTTTCTGGATGTGGGTGCGGCGGATGACGGCGCCGCGGGCCGTTTGACGGCACCCGGCGTTTACCGCTGGGGCGCAGACGTCCGCTGCGATCTTCGGCGCAGTTCGAGCCCCGCGGCGCCGGCCAACAGTCCGGCCAGCAGGAGCATGCCCCACTGGGAGAGCGTGGGTACCGCGGCCGGGGTCGTGGGCGTGCTCCCCGGCGTGTACAGAATGGCGAAGTCGTTGTAGGTGACCGTCGCCGAGCCGCTGCCTACCGCGACGTTCTGCGTCCACGAAGTCAGTGGGGTTGAGGAAGTGGAAGCGACCGCGGTTGCCGGGCCGCCGCCGTTATTAATGGTGACTGCCAGCGACGCGGTTCCCGGCTTGCCGTTGAACGAGCTACCCTGGACGCTTCTGATCTGCACCGAGCAATCGTCGCTGACAGCGATCGCGCTGCCGCTGTAACTGAGGTTCCCCAATTGGAGGGCGAAGAGCGGGTCCCCCGCGGCACAATTCTGCAGAGTCTGGAGGAAAGCCGGCGTAATCACGCTGACGGCTAAGGAAGGATCTGCGTTCCGCTGGAGCTGCACCAGCGCTTGGTATACGTTGAGGTTCCCATAGCCGGCGGCCACCAAATTCGCGATCAGGTGGCCGGGAGCCTCGTCGCTGAGGACGAAGGTCTGGCTCGGCCCCTGCGGCGCGTAGAGGATGCCGAACACGTTGTGCGTCGAATCCAACGCGTAGGCCGGGCTCAAAGAGATGGCCGCGACGTTTGTGCTGCCGCCCGAAATGATCGCGGCGAACGTGGTGGCCCCGGTGAGTCCGTTGAATCCGCTGCCCTGTAGGCTGGTGGTCTGCACGGTGCAGTCCGCGTTGATCAGCACCCCGTGGCCGGCGTAGCTACTCAAATTGTTCGTGAATATCGGACTGTTTATCGGGCAGCTCGCCAGTGTGTGGATGAAGGCTGGCGTGAGCACGCCGGCGACGACGAGGCTGGGAACGGTGTTCTGCTGGATCTGCACCAGAGCCAGGTAGAGGTTTAGGTTCGAGTAGCCGGCAGCGATCAGAGCGTCGACCAGCTTGCCCGGGCCTTCGCCGAGAATAGGCCGCTGGTCTGCGCCCGGGCCGGAAGCGCGGCCAGGACGAGGACAATTGCGATCAGGGATAGATAACGAGCGCGATGTTTCATGATTCCGAGTCCACGACTCCCAATCATTCTACACCCAGCAGTCGTCCTTTGGCAAACCAAATTGCCTTGTCGATCGACTTGAGAATTCTAAACCGAAGATTTAGAATTCTCATATACGCTTTATCTCAAGAGCCATCCAGCCGGCGGTGCTGGAGGCGGGCAGCAGCTTCCCCGCCGTGTTGGTGACCGGCCCGCGCCGGGCCGGAAAGACTACCTTGCTGCGCGGGCTTTTCCCGCGCGCCACCTATGTGCTCCTGGAGGATCCCGATATACAAGCCCGCGCGCGTTCCGACCCCAGGGCTTTGCTGGACGAACTCCGGCTCCCCGCGCTATTCGACGAGATCCAGAATGTGCCGGAATTGCTCCCCTACATCCGAACCCGTATCGATCGAGACCCTCGCAAAACGGGGCAATGGCTGTTCACGGGATCCCAGGAGGCGCCTCTGATGCAGGGCGTCACCGAGTCCATGGCCGGGCGCGCCGCCATCCTGCAGTTGCTGCCGTTCAGTCTGGCCGAGACGGACGGTGTCAGTCTCCTTCACGGCGGCTACCCGGAGGTGCTGGCGCGGCCCGCTGGACGCCGGTTGTGGTTCAGCTCCTACATTCAAACCTACCTGGAACGGGACGTCCGCGCCATTACCAATGTCCGCGATCTAGCCACATTCCGCCGCTTCCTTGCTCTCGTGGCCAGCCGCCACGGGCGGATCCTGAACAAGACCGATCTGGCCGCTCCGCTCGGCGTCTCCGTTCCGACTGTCGGCGATTGGCTTCACGTTCTGGAAATCACCGGCCAGGTCATCCTGGTCCCGCCCTACTTCGAGAACTTCGGCAAGCGCCTGATCAAGTCGCCCAAGGTGTACCTGGGGGACTCGGGATTGGCGTGCTACCTCCTGGGGATCGCGACTCAAGCCGAACTGGACCGGTCGCCGTTCCTCGGCGCCTTGTTCGAAGGGTACGTGGCCGCGGAGATCCTGAAAAGCCAGGTCAACCAGGGCCGGCGGAAGGAACTTTACCACTTTCGCGATCAGCAGGGTCTGGAGGTCGACTTCCTGTTTCCCAGCGGCCATGGTGGCCTGTGGATGGTGGAGTGCAAAGCATCCAAAACGGTGCATCCGTCCATGGCCGGGCCGCTGGCGTCTTTGCGGCGCGCCATGGGCGACCGGGCGCCAGTCCGGTCGAGCGTGGTCCATCGCGAGTCACCAACGGCCCCGCTCACTCGGGCGCTGGCGCCGGCGGTCGAAGCGCTCGATGTGCAGGCTTTTGTGGACGACCTGAACCGCGGTTCCGACGATTGCCGAAAGCGCGAGTGCGCCGGCCGCGCCACCAAGCCACCTGTTAAGATTGATAACTTCAGGGGGAGGCAAGGCCCTGTCGTACCGCGATAAGAAAGTCCTGATTACCGGGGGGCTTGGCTTCATTGGCAGCAACCTCGCGATCCGCCTGGTCGAAGCCGGAGCGCAAGTCGCCATCGTGGATTCCTCCGTCCCGGGCTGCGGCGCCAATCTCTACAACATCGAGCCGGTCCGCCAGCGGGTCCAGTTGTTTCCTCACCCCATCTGCGAGCCGGAATGGTTCTCCGACCGGCTCGGCGCGAGTGACGTAATCTTCAATCTGGCCGGCGAGATCAGCCACGTGCACAGCATGGACTTCCCGGAGCGGGACATGCAGATCAACGCGGTGGCGCAATTGCAATTCCTGGAGGCGTGCGGGCGCCTGGCGCGGGGAGTGCGCATCGTCTATGCCAGCACGCGCCAGGTCTACGGCGTGCCGAAGTATCTGCCGGTCGATGAGTCCCATCCCATTCAACCCATCGATTTCAATGGGGTGCACAAGTACGCCGCCACTGCCTACCATCTGCTATACAGCACCCTGGGCGAGGTGGATGCCGTGGCCCTCCATCTCACCAACGTGTACGGTCCCCGCATGGCGGTGAATGTTCCCTGCCAGGGTTTTCTCAGCACCTTCTTGCGCCGTTTGCTGACAGGCGGCACGCTGGAGGTTTACGGAGACGGGCGGCAATTGCGCGATCCGATATACGTCGACGACGCGGTGGAGGCGTTCCTGCTGGCCGGAGATATTCCGCGCCTGCCCTCGCGAGTTTACAATGTGGGCGGTCCGGAGTCCCTGACGTTACTGGAAATTGCGGAACTGGCGGGCCGCGCGGCGGGGGGCGCGGACGTGCGAACCTGCGCATTCCCGGAGGGGCGCAAGGCTATCGACATCGGAAGCTACTACACCGACTACCGCCGCATCCGCGGCGAGCTGGGCTGGGCGCCGAAGGTCGGGTTCACCGACGGCATCTCCCGCACCCTCGCGTACTACGGCGAGAAGCTGCCCTACTATCTGGACCCGGCTCTTGCGCGGCCATCGTGCACCATGCCCGAGCACAACGGGCTGCGGCGGCGATTGAAATTCGCCAACGTCTAGGCCATTTTCCGGCCAGCCCTCCATCGGGCGATTTCCGCTACGCCCCGGATGGCGGCATCGATATGCTCTTCCGTATTGAAGGGACCGATAGAGAACCGCACGGCCCCGTGGAGCTTGACCGTTCCGAGTTGGCCGTGCGCCAGCGGGGCGCAATGCAGACCCGTGCGCGTGGCGATGTTGTGGTCCACGTCGAGCATGGTTCCCAGATCCGCGGCGTCAAACCCGTCGAGGTTCATGCTGATGGTGGGCAGGTGATTCGCCAGGCTCTCGCAGCAATACAAGCGCACGCTGGGGATCGCGCGCAAGCCATCCACCAGTTGGGCCGCAAGTTTCATCTCGACGGCGTGGATGTTTTCCAACCCGCGGCTTTCGAGCCACTCCTGCCCCGCCCAGAGTGCGGCCACGCCCACCATATTCGGCGTGCCGTATTCCAGTCTCCAGGGGTACTCTTCCGGGTGATAGGGATCACCCGACCGCACTCCCGTTCCGCCGCTGCGAAGCTGCCGGATCTCGACGTGCTTGCGAACGTAAAGGCCTCCCAGTCCCATCGACCCCATCAGGCACTTGTGGCCGGTGAAAACCAGGACATCGATGTTCATTTCCTTCATGTCGATGGGAATGGCGCCCGCGGTCTGAGCGGTGTCCACCAGAAATGTTACGCCCTTCTCCCGGCAAATGCCGCCAATTTCCTTGACTGGCTGAACGGCGCCGGTCACATTGGAGCCATGGTTCACAACCACCAGCCTGGTGTTGGGCCGGATCGCCTTGGCGATGTCGCCGGGGTCCACAAATCCGGCTCCGTCGAACGGAACGAAGGTCGCCTCGACGCCGCCATCGCGCACCAGGTGATGGATCGGCCGGATCACCGAATTGTGCTCCAGATTTGTGGTGATCACGTGGTCGCCGGGCTTGAGCAAGCCGGGAATCGCCAGGTTTAGCGCATCCGTGGCGTTGTAGCCGAAGCACAAGCGCTCGGGCGCGTCTTCATGGACGCCGAAGAACCGCGTGAGCCGTTTACGCAGGTTGTCGAGGAGCGAGCCCGCTTCCAGGGCCTGGTCATAGCCGCTTCGTCCGGGGTTCACCCCGGTGCTGCGGTAGAAGTCGATCATGAAGCGGTAAACGCTCTCCGGCTTGGGCCACGCGGTGGCGGCATTGTCCAGATAAATGAGTTGCGTATCGAGGGGCTCCAAATTTCAGGGTCCTTTTCCCCCGAACAGTATATCGTGGGGCAGGCCATCGTTTTCTGTGCCCTGCCAAGGACGACCAAAGGCGAGTGTGTCACCTCTTTCCCGCAATTGCATCTCTAAGGGTAGAGACTACGCATGACCGAGTGGCTACCCTACGCGATCTTCCTGGTGGGATACTTCGTGGTGATGAAGTGGGTCCTGCCCCGGTTTGGGGTGCCCACTTGAATGGCCAACTCCTGCGACGCCGCGGCGCGGCGTGAAAAGACCACGAAAGAACCCCCTGTCACCTGAAGCGTTTTCTTTGCATCTAGGCTTTTGAGACCGCGATTCCGGTCCCAATCCTATGCGAAAGACACTCTTCCTTTTGTGTTCCGGGTACCTATGGGCTCAAGACCCGCTCTCGCTGCGCGATGCGGTACGCCTCGCAATCCGCGAAAACAAGGCGATCGCCGCCACTGCCGCGGGCGTCGAGGCCTCCCAGTCGCGCATTACGGAGGCGCGCAGCGGGCGGCTGCCCAAGGTCAACTACTCCGAATCCTTCGCGCGCAGCGACAACCCGGTGTTCGTGTTCAGCTCCTTGCTGACCCAGCACCAATTTGGCGCGGAGGACTTCAGCATAGGCCCGCTCAACCGTCCCGACTTTCTGAATAACTTCCAATCGCAAGTCACGGTCGACCAGGTGTTGTACGATGCGGGCCAAACCCGGAACGCCGTCAAGTCCGCCCAACTGGCGAGTCAGTTGACGGGGGAGGAGCTGCGGCGCGTGGAGATGGAAGTCATCTCCGGAGTGGCTCGCGCCTATTACGGAGCGGTGCTGGCCGCGGAGAGTCTCAAAACAGCGGAGCAGGCGGTGCTCTCGGCGGAAGCCGATCTGAAACGCGCCGAGTCGGTCCACGCGGCGGGTATGTCCACCGATGTGGATGTGCTTTCCATCCACGTGCACCTGGCGGGCGTCCAGGAGCAGCGGATCACACGCGCGGCCGATCTAGATGTCGCGAAGGCCGCGCTCAACGACGCACTCGGGTTGCCGCTCGATACGCCCCATACATTGACCACCGGGCTTGCGCCCCTGGCCCAGGCCGGTTCCGCTCTCGACGGCCTGGAGCGCGCGGCTTCCACCGACCGTCCCGAAATGCGCGAGATGCGGCTGGCCAAGGATCTGGCGCAGACACAAGTTGACGCGGCGCGCGGCTCGCTGCTGCCCCAGGTAAGTTTCCGGGCCGGCTTTGAAGCCGACCGCCAGCGGTTCGTCACGCGCGGAGGCGCCAATTGGATGGCCTCCGTTTCCCTGCGATGGAACCTGTTCAACGGTTTCGCCGACCAGGCGCGCATCGCCGGGAACACGCAACTGTTGCGGCGCGCCGAATCCGACCAGCAGCGCACCGAATCCGCCGTGCGGCTCCAGGTGCGCCGGTCGTCCGCCGGCCTGGAGGCCGCCGCCGAGCGTATCGGCGTCGCCAAGGCCGCCGTGGCGGAGGCGGAGGAGAGCCTGCGCATCGTACAGAATCGCTACGAGGCCGGCATGGCCAACGTGACGGAACTGCTGCGCAACGAAACGGCCCTGCTGGAAAGCCGAACGCGTTTGCTGGCCGCCGTGCACGACCAGCGCGTGGCCGCCACCATGCTGGAATATGCCGCGGGGCGTCTCTCCGCGGATTCGGAGGTACTGAACTAATGAAGCCCCTGGCCGTTCTTCTTCTATCGATTTCGCTGACGTTGCTGACCTCCTGCCGGAACGAACCGCCCCGCCGCTCCGCCACCTCACCCTCGGCTCCGGTCGCGGTACGGGTGGCCACCGTCTCCACTGAAGAGTGGCCGGCAGTCTACGAGGCCACGGGAACGGTTCGGGCCCGCACCGCCGGCACAGTTTCCAGCAAGGTGATGGGCTACGTGCAACAAGTGAGCGTGCAGGTGGGAGACCGCGTTCGCGAGGGGCAAATCCTCATCACGCTAGACGCGCGCGAGCTGGAAGAAGGTGTCCGCGGCGCCGAGGCCGGCCGCGCCGAGGTCCAAAGTGCCATCCCCGAAGCCGAGAGTGCGGTGGCCGCCACCAAAGCCAATTTCGATCTGGCGCAGACCACATTCAAGCGCATCGAGGACCTGGCCACGAAGAAATCCATCTCCATCCAGGAGTTTGACGAAGCATCGGCCCGGCTCAAAGCCGCCCAAGCCAATTACGAAATGGCCCGCTCCAAACGCGCCCAGCTCGACCCCAGGCTGGCCCGAGCCGAGCAGGAGCTTCGCTCGGCCACCATCATGCGGGATTATGCCAGAATCGCCTCCCCCTTCGCGGGCATGGTGACCGCAAAATCGGTCGAGCCTGGCAACCTGGCCACGCCGGGAGCGCCCCTGCTCACCATCGAACAGAACGGCGTCTACCGCCTGGAAGCGTCGGTGGACGAGAGCAGACTGCCCTCCGCGCGAGTCGGGGCAACCGTCGAAGTGGCGCTGGAAGGGGTGGACCGCAAGTTGAACGCGCGCGTCTCCGAGGTTATCCCGGCGGTTGACGCGGCTTCCCGGTCCTCGATCGTGAAGATCGACCTGCCGGCCATTCCGCAACTTCGCTCCGGCATGTTCGGGCGCGCTTTCTTTCCCCTCGGCAGCCGCAAGGTTGTGGTGGTTCCCGCGTCGGCCATCGTCGAAAATGGTCAACTGCAATCCGTTTTTGTGGCGGAAGAGGGAACCGCTCGAACGCGGCTCGTTACCATCGGCCAGCGCACCAAAGACGCCGTGGAAGTGCTCTCCGGGTTGAACGCCGGTGAGAAAATCGTAGCCCCGATTCCAGCGGGACTTCAGGACGGCGCCCGGCTGGAGGTACGGCAATGAGCGCTCCCCGGCGCCTCGGTCCGGCGGGCCGCTTCGCCCAGGCGTGGATCTCATCCAAACTGACGCCGCTGCTGATTTCCGCTGCGCTACTGGTGGGCGCCTTCGCGGTTTGGAAGCTTCCGCGCGAGGAGGAGCCGCAGATCATCGTGCCCATGATCGACGTCATGGTGCAAATGCCCGGCGCTTCGGCGCGCGAAGTGGAGGAGCGCGTCACCAAGCCCATGGAGAAGCTGCTGTGGGAAATTCCCGGCGTGGAATACATCTACTCCACTTCGAGCCCCGGCATGTCGCTGGCCATCGTGCGCTTCTACGTTGGGCAGGACGAAGAAAAAAGCATCGTCCGCCTCAACCAGAAAATGCAGGCCAACTTCGACTTGATTCCGCCGGGCTGTTCCCAGCCCCTGGTAAAGCCGCGCTCCATCGACGACGTCCCCATCCTCGCGCTGACTTTGTCCAGCGCACGCTATGGCGATTTCGAGCTGCGCCGCATCGCCGCCCAGCTCGATGACGCCATCAAGCAGGTGCCCGACGTCTCCGCCGTGAGCCTGATCGGAGGGCAGCGCCGCGAAGTCCGAATCGTGCTCGACGAATCCAAACTGGCGGCGTACAACCTCTCGCCGCTGCAGGTGGCCGGCGCGCTGGGCATGTCGAACCACCGTCTGCCCTCCGGCCAGTTCGCGAGCGGCAACCGCGAGTACGCGCTCGAAACCGGCGAGTTCCTACGCACCGCCGAAGACGTGCGGAGCGTGGTGGTCGCGGTGGCCAACGACAAACCGGTATTCGTGCGTAACGTGGCGGAGGTCAGCGATGGCGGCGAGGAACCCACGGAGTACGTTCGCATGGCCGACGCCCGTTCGCGGCAGTTCCTTCCCGCGGTGACTCTGGCGATTTCCAAACGCAAAGGCACCAACGCCGTCATGGTCGCCGGCAACGTGCTGCGGCGAATCGAGCCGCTCAAGGGGACCGTCATTCCGGCGGACGTCAAGGTCGACATCACGCGCAACTACGGCGAGACGGCCGCGGAAAAGTCCAACGAGCTGCTCTTCCACATGCTGATCGCGGTGGTTTCGGTGAGCGTCCTGATCGCCATCACGCTGGGGTTTCGCGAATCGCTCATCGTCTTCATCGCCATCCCCGTCACGCTGGCGCTCACGCTGGCGGTCTTCTACCTCTACGGCTACACGTTGAACCGCATCACCCTGTTCGCGCTAATCTTCTCGATTGGCATTTTGGTAGATGACGCCATCGTGGTGGTGGAGAACATTGTCCGCCACTGGCGCATGCCCGCCAACCGCGAGCGGCCGTCGTTCGACGTGGCCCTCGAAGCCGTCGACGAAGTGGGCAACCCCACCATCCTCGCCACCCTGACGGTGGTCGCCGCCATCCTTCCGATGGCTTTCGTCGGTGGCCTGATGGGACCGTACATGCGGCCCATACCGATCGGCGCCAGCGCGGCCATGGTCTTCTCGCTGCTGGTTGCCTTCATGGTGACGCCGTGGGCGGCGGTCCGCATTCTGAAGCCCAGCCACGCCGCGGGGCACGGTGAGCGGGAGGACCGCCTCACGCGTTTCTACCGCCGCGTGATGGGCGCCATCCTGCACAGTCCGGCGCTGCGATGGGGATTCCTAGGTGGTGTGGTGCTGCTGCTACTCGGCTCCATGTCGCTGGTCTACTTCCAATTCGTCAAAGTCAAGATGCTGCCCTTCGACAACAAGAGCGAGTTTCAGGTGATCGTGAACATGCCCAACGGAACCACGCTCGAAGAGACCGCGCGCTCGACCGATGCGCTGGCCCGCGCCGCGCTCGAACAGCCCGAGGTGGTCAATCTGCAGACCTACGTCGGCACGGCTTCACCGTACAATTTCAATGGCCTGGTGAGGCATTACTACCTGCGCCGGGGTCCCAATATGGCCGATCTGCAGATCAATCTTCTGTCGAAGGACCGGCGGAACCTGCAGAGCCACGAGATCGCCAAGCAGATGCGGCAGCGCCTGCTCCCCGTCGCCAACCGCTACGGGGCGCGCATCCAGGTGGCCGAAGTTCCCCCAGGCCCGCCGGTGCTACAAACCCTGGTGGCCGAGGTCTACGGGCCGGCGCAAGGCGAGCGCATCGGCATCGCGCGCCGCATCCGCGATCTCTGGAAGCGCACCGATGGCGTAGTGGATGTCGACTGGTACGTGGAAGACGACCAGCCGAAGTACCGCATTTTGGTGGACCGGGAGAAGGCCGCGCTGAACGGCATTTCCGAGGACGACATCGCCCGCACTATGCAGGTGGCCTCGGCCGGATACGAGGCCGGACTGCTGCACGTGGATTCCGAAAAGGAAGATATCCCCCTCAACGTGCGCTTGGATCGCGCCAGCCGCTCCGATCTCGAACGCATCGAAGACCTGAAGGTAACTGGCCGCAACGGCAAGCTGGTGGCGCTGCGCGAATTGGTGCGGGTCGAACCGGCGGTTGTGGATACCAGCATCTATCACAAGAACCTGATGCCGGTGACCTACGTGACGGCGGACATCGCCGGCGCCATGGAAAGCCCGGTCTACGCCATCTTGAAGCTGGGGCCGGAAATGGACAAGTTCAAAGCTCCCGAGGGCTATGCCATTGAGCAGCACATGGCCGCCCTGCCCGCGGACTCCGAGCACTACTCCATGAAGTGGGATGGCGAGTGGCACATCACCTACGAAGTTTTCCGCGACCTGGGAATCGCCTTCGCCGCCGTGCTGATTCTGATCTATGCGTTGGTGGTGGGGTGGTTCCAGTCTTTTGTAACGCCGCTGGTGATCATGGCGGCCATCCCGTTCTCGCTGGTGGGCATCCTGCCGGCCCATGGGCTGATGCACGCCTTCTTCACGGCGACTTCCATGATCGGTTTCATTGCCGGAGCCGGCATCGTGGTGCGGAATTCGATCATCCTGGTGGATTTTGTCGAGCTGCGGCTGGGCGAGGGCATGCCTCTCGACGCCGCCGTCGTCGATGCCGGCGCGGTCCGCTTCCGTCCCATGATGCTGACCGCCGCGGCCGTGGTCGTGGGGTCGGCCGTGATTCTCTTCGACCCCATTTTCCAAGGACTCGCAATCGCGCTGATGGCCGGTGAAATCGCTTCCCTGGCCCTCTCGCGCATGACCGTACCGATTGTCTACTTCGTTGTGAATCGAAAGAGGAAACTTGCATGACTGTCGAACGATATCTCCGACTGATCGCCGGATTCTTCGTGATGCTCAGTGTGGCGCTGGGCTACTACCTGAACCCGGCGTGGTTTCTGTTCACCGCATTCGTGGGGCTGAACCTGTTTCAGTCGGCGTTCACGAATTGGTGCCCGATGATGACGATTCTTCGAAAGCTCGGCGTGTAAGGAATTCGTCCAGCAGCCTGCGATCACCGGCTGCGATCCGTTCGACTGCGCCGTCCCGATAGATCGCGGCCAGCGTCTGCCGGATGCGCTGGCCGTCCCAGCCCATCGCGATCATTTTCTTTCGCAATTCGCCGAAGAGGCTGACCAGTTCGGCGTACTCCGGTCCATACCGCGCCTCGAGTTCCTCCCGCAGAATCCCCGACAGCGCCGGGCATCGCCCCTCGGTGGCGACAGCTATCGTCAGGTCGCCGCGGCGGACAGTGGCGGGAACTGTGAAGGTACACAGCGCCGGACGGTCCACCACATTGACCAGCACATTCATCGCCGCCGCATCTGCGGATATGCGGGCATTGAGCCCTTCGTCATCGGTTGCGGCGATCGCCACAAACGCGCCGGCGAGGTCCCCTGTGCTGTAGGGCCTGCCATGCGCCACGATCCGTTTTTCATCGGCGAGCGCTACAATGCCATCGCAAAGTTGCGGAGCGATCACGGTGACATTGGCCTTGGCCGCCAGAAGGTCGTGCACCTTTCGGGCCGCCACCTCGCCGCCGCCGATCACCACCGCCGCTCGGCCTTCGAGGGCCAGGTTCACAAGGTAGCTCATGTCGGTACTATAGCTTGATGTTTGGTCTGACAGCTTTGGGCCTACGAATTGCGGCCTTCAGCACTTCTCGCACAAACTGCGGCATGGGCGCCTTGGCTTTTGCCGCCTGCGCCTTCAGTTGGTCGTAGTCGGCGACCTCATTACCAGCCCACGCCAGATCGAGACGCCGAATATCCTCCGTCGCAACGTGATTATAAGATTCTGGGTAAGCCCAGTAGCAGCGCTCGCAAACGGAGGGCTTCTTCACATCACGCCAGTTCGGACAGTGCTCGCACGACCAAGATTTTGCGCGATTGCAGGAACCGCAGAGCAGCATGTAGTCCTGCGAGCGTCTCTCATCGACGGCAGCGTCGCCGGCAACCTCGTACGGAACGCGATGGTCCACTTGCAGGTATCGATCCTGGTACGGCTGAAGGCACACGCGGCAGCGGCAGCCGTTTGCCTCCATCAGTCCGTGCTTGAACTCTTTCGAGGAGACCTTCCGGCCACCGAGCATCCCGCGACGGACCTTGTCCGGGTCGGCGAATCGGTACGCGGCCATGCGCCGTCCTTTCGAATCCTCCAGGAAGAAGGTGTCGAGCGGTATACCTAGCTCACGAACATCGCGCGCGCCTCGCGGCGGATGGCCGTAACCGTATTGCGTCGCCAACTCTTCGGTCGTCACGTGGCCGTGTTCGACGATGTGATCGATGACGGCCCGGGCGCGCTTGGCTGTGATGGCTTGGTACCGGCCTTGCCGGTGCGCTCAGCCAGCGCGGGAGAGAGATAAAGGGATTCGTAGGTCGTCACGTCCTTGCCCAGGAAGGTGGCCTGAGTCGATCTACCAGCATCGAGTTCAATGCGGAACAGGTCGAGATCCTCGGGCATTGGTTTGCCATAAACCTTGTCGTTCGCCCTGCCGTCATAACTGAGAATGTAGGAAACTCGCCGCTCGTTCAGCTTTCTCAGTTCTTGTGTGAAGTCCTCGAACGAGAGTCCCTTGATGTACCGGCCGTCCCTATCGCCGCAGACGCCCTGATACGGAGGGTCCATGTACACGATGTCTTCAGGCCGGGCGTCTTCAAGTACTTCGCGGTAGTCGCCAGCGACCACCTGGGTCTTGCCCTTGAGCAGCCGCGAAGCACCGGCGATCTCATCTCGAAGTGTCTCAGGGCTCATGCCGCGGCGCCGGTTGTCCGGACTCTGGTTGAAATCACCGTTGGCCTTGTAGCGGACGGCTGCTTTGACACAGCGGAGGAGCAGGTAGAGAAGGTGCGCCGGTGCGTGGATCTTGTTGAACTGGTCTCGAACGTGGTCGTAGAACTCGCGCTCGCGGCCAGCCTGAGCGTGCCAGAGCTTTCGGTATTGATCCGCGATCCCGTCCGGGTCCCCAATCATCGCCCGCCACAGGTCCATCAGCGGTGCGTTTAGGTCGGCGATGACAAACCGGGATGCCTTCTCGCGAGCGGCAGCAGCGAGCGTGACGGCGGCGGAGCCTGCAAAGGGTTCGATCAGGCGAGGCGAACCCAGAGGGAAGCACGCCAGTATCGCTGGCGTCAGCTTTCGCTTGCTCCCCTGGTACGGGACGGGATGCGGCACTCTCGTCTGATCCAACATATCGGCTTTCGCCGTTTCTTCTTTACTGTATTCTCGCAAACCAGGGGAGGACTCCGCCATGGTTCCGTCGGAGATGTCGAAATTCGCTCCCTCTCGTCGAAAACGCTTCGAAAAGGGCTGCACTGTCGAAATTCATATTCGGCATCTACGGCGCCTCGATGAGACAGAACAACGATCCAGCCGGTACAATATGGATACGGAGGGCCCTTAGCTCAGCGGTTAGAGCAGCGGACTCATAATCCGTTGGTCGAAGGTTCAAATCCTTCAGGGCCCACCAAATTCTTTCAAAGAGTTACGGGCTAGTTGACGATGCCCATCAGCGACCCGGCAGCAACCCTGACAGCAACGGGCGATGATCGTGGGAGAGTTGCTGCGCACCTGGACGGGATTCGGTTAATCGTGATGGCGATCTGCGAGAGAAGATCATCGCCAGATTCATGGCGGCTGGCGTGCCCACTTGGTAGCGTGCGCGTGATGCACCGCATCCCTTCATCGGAGTTCGCTCGGCACGCTTATGAAGGCCAAGAACTTGCCTGCAAGCTCGGTGGTGCGCTTCGCGTCCAGACCGGAAGGCGTCATCATCACATGGAGGACATCATTCCCGCTATTGAGAAATCCGCGTGCGGCAAGGTCCCGAACGATCTGATCATAGAAATCCCGCTCGCCGCGAAGTTCGGGGAAGCAGTCTTCGAGCACCGGCGCAAGCGCGGCGCCAATCACGTAATCCGTGCGGCGTCCCCGCTGGGCCGCCAAGCGAAGCGGCGCTTCGAAGAATCTCAGGATGCGGATGTGCCATGTGGTAAGCGTCTCCACGTATCCAAGGAAGACCGCCTGCAGATCTTCATCCGGGGCGCGGCCGAGAGCGACATTCAGCACGGTATTGCGTAGCGCTTCGATCTTCTCCTTCTGGTGGGTGCGCATAGCCGCGTGGGACGCCTGCAACGCTGCGGAGACAAACTCTTCTTGATCGGCCAGAGACTCAGCGCGGAAGCCTTGCACCCTCTCCTGCAACATGGCCAGCGCGTCGGCCAACGATTGAAGCCACTCGTCCCGCCTCCTCGCCAACGGAGGTGCGATGATAGCGGCGAAGAGCTCCGCAGCCGGACCTCCTGCCACAGGTAACGCGGACAACGCCGCTTTGACCGCTAGATGCGCATGGTCCCACCCGCCGGGTTGGGGGAGCGTCTTCCTGTTGTCGTCCATTTAGGCGATTACACTAGCACGCGGAAGCCGCCTAAGGGCGCATACCACACCGGGACCATCCGCCATGCAGCCGAGCAGATGTATGGGGCCTCCTCTCTGACGGATGCCCATCAATTCTGGAAGGCTCGCCTCCGTCTCGATGGGCTGCTTGCCGCCGTGCAGGTTTGTATATACAATAGTGACATACGTGAATCGCGCGGCGAACTTCGATTGGGATGAAGCCAACACCAGGCACGTTGCGCTGCACGAGGTTACGCCGGAGGAGGTCGAACAGGCGTTCGCCAACGATCCACTGGTCGTGCTTGCCGTTCAAAAGCGCAGCGGCGAGGAGAGGGTGCTGTGCGCAGGGCTGACCGATGAGGGGCGGCCGTTACAGTTCGTCTACACCATGCGCCGCGGCAGAATTCGCGTCATCACCGCGCACACGGCAAAGAGAAAAGTGAGGCAGAAATTATGAAACCGAAGAAGGGCGAGGCTAAATCCGTTCTGGTCGATGCGCCGGAGTTCCGCTCCGAAGCCGAGGAAGCGGAGTGGTGGGACCGGCATCAAGACCTGATCGCCGATCTCCTGCTGAAGCATGGCCGCCGCGGCGCTGTGCCCACGAAGAACGTCTCCGTCCGGCTGCCGGTTACGGATATTGAGCGGGCCCGAAAGCTGGCCGGGAAACGGGGAGTTGGCTACCAAACCCTGATCAAGACTCTGCTCCATGAAGCCCTGAAGAAGGAATCCAAAATCGCCTGAGGCGGCTCCCGCGCCGGCTGCACGCGACGCGCGCTAACCTAGTGTTGGCGTGAACCGGGACGGGCTGACAGCCTGTCCGGAAAGGCGGATCAATTCAATGAAGACAGCAGCATTGGCACTCTGTGGTTTGGCCGTATTATGGGCGCAGGATGGCAAACCGGCTCTGCCGCAGCCGTCCAAGCAGTACCTCAAAGTTCAGCAATACAGCGCGGAAGAAGACTCGCGTGTACTCAAGCTGTACGACGGACTGCGCGTGGCGGATATCATCGACGCCCTGGACGTCGCCGGTCTGCAAGATATCACCATGATGGATCGGAATATTCGGCCGCTGTGGCGCGACGAGCAGAAATTCACCCATCGGATTCACGGCGTGGCGCTTACGGTACGGCTTATGCCCGCCCAGGAGCGAGCGCCGCATTTCAACTCCCATGCCGAGGAGCGCCCGTGGGAAGCCGCCTGGTATCGGAATCAGTCCGAGTATGCCGCGCTCGTCAAGCCTGGCACCATTCTGGTTGTCGATAACCAGGCGCGCGATAACGGATTCTGCGGGTCCAACATGGGACTCTCTCTCTTTGGACGGGGCTTGCGCGGCTTGGTGGGCAACCAGGTCTGCCGCGACACTGACGAAATGATTCTCACCAGGATCCCCGTCTATCAGGACCCTGCATTATCGCCGCGCGGTATCAATCCGGGCCGGATGTGGGTCGAGTCCTACAATGAGCCCGTCGCGGTCGGGCACGTGTTGGTGATGCCGGGCGACATCATTGTCGCCGACAGTGATGGCGTGGCGGTAGTGCCCCGTGCGAAAGCGGATCAGGTGGCCGAAATCGCACGCTGGATCTTCGAAGACGACGAGGTAGCGCGTGGGAAGATATACGACCGTGTCCACAAGCCTCGGGACTGGACGGTCGAGGGGCACACCGAGCCGCCACCTCCCAGCAAGAAACCGTTCCAGTAGAAGTTGACGTGGCTATTTTGCCGCCCCCCGGCTGCGGGTCGTACGCCTTCCGCGCGACAATAGTTTCAGATTGGGCATCCTCCTGAATTCGGCACCCACTGGCGTGGGTACTGCCGCCCGCGCTCTGGCACAGGGCAATGGCCGCTGATCTTCTCGAAGACGCGCACGGCAACTGGGCGCCTAGCGTCAATCCGTGGATCGTGGCGGTCTCGGTCATGCTGGCCACCTTCATGGTAGTGCTGGATTCCTCAGTGGCCAACGTCGCCTTGCCGCACATCGCCGGCAACCTCTCCGCCACCACCGAGGAATCCACGTGGGTCCTCACTAGCTACCTGGTCTCCAACGCCATTGTGCTTCCGGCCAGTGGCTGGCTGGCCTCCATGATCGGCCGCAAACGGCTGCTGATGCTTTCGATCGCGATGTTCACCGTGTCTTCGCTGATTTGCGGCGCGGCGGTGAGCATGCCGATGTTGATCGTGGCGCGCGTGCTGCAAGGCGCCGGCGGCGGAGGCATGCAGCCCATCGCACAGGCCGTTCTGCTGGAAAGTTTTCCCGTGGAGAAGCGCGGCGCCGCCATGGCCGCCTACGGCATGGGCGTGGTGGTGGCGCCGATCATCGGTCCCACGCTCGGCGGCTGGATCACCGACAGCTATTCCTGGCGATGGATCTTCTACATCAACCTGCCCCTGGGCGTACTGGCGCTCTTCATGGTGAACCTGTTTGTGGAAGATCCGCCGTACATTCGGGCCAGTCTGAAGCGGCGCATCGACTATGCCGGCTTCCTGGCGATGGCGTTGTGGCTCGGTTCGCTCCAACTCATCCTCGACAAGGGACAGGAAGACGACTGGTTCGCCGCCAACTGGATCCGCGCCGCCACGGCTCTCTCACTGGTGGCCATGGCGGCTTTCATCTGGCGGGAACTTGCGGTCGCGGATCCGATCGTGAACCTGCGCGTTCTCAAGAACCGCAATTTTACGGTAGGAACGCTCATCACCGCCGTTTATGGCGTGATTCTATATGGCGTCACCGCCATGCTGCCGCTGTTCCTACAGACCCTGCTGCGATACCCGGCGCTCCAAAGCGGCTTGGCGGTGAGCCCGCGCGGGCTGGGGTCGTTCCTATCCATGTTCGTCGTGGGGCGCCTGGTGAGCCTCATCGATAACCGCCTGCTGCTCGCCTTCGGGCTCATCATTCTGGCGATTTCCGCCGCCATGCTCGGACAGATCAACCTGGAGATCGCCATGAGCAGCGTGGCGTGGCCCAACGTGATCAACGGCTTTGCGACGGGTTTTATCTTCGTGCCCTTGACCACCATGGCCATGGGCACGCTCCGCAAGCGGGAAATGGGTAACGCGACGGGCGTTTACAACCTGATGCGGAACATCGGTGGGAGCGTCGGAATCGCGGTGGTTACCACGCTGCTGGCGCGCGGTGCGCAGATGCACCAGTCCATCCTGGTGGGCCATCTGTCGGCGGCAAATCCTGCTTTTCAACAAGAGCTCGGCGCCTTACAGCAAGGCGTCACCACGCAGCAGGCCTACGGCTTGATCTACACGGAACTTATCCGCCAGTCCACGCTGCTGGCATATATGGATAACTTCCGGCTGCTGGCGGGGCTGGCGTTGGCGACCTTGCCGCTGATCCTGTTCTTCCAGCGGGTACGCAGGAAGTAGAATCCTACTCCTGCACGTAGAACACCGCACTCACTGCGGGCAACACCAGGTGGACCGTCGTCACTGGCTGCCCATTGGCTTCGCCCGCTGTGAGTTCGGCCGGCTGCGAATCGCCGGTGTGCGGGTTCCAGATCCGCAGCGCCTTCTTGCCTCGCAGCACCACTTTGGTATCCACCGGCTTGTCGGTGGAGTTCGCAAAGAAGTAAATGTCCTGCCCGTTTTTCACCTTGTGCAGATAAGTCAGGGCGCCATCGTAGTCCGGGCCTTTCTTCAACAACGGGATTGGCTCCTGGATGTTCACGTCCCGCACCGGCAGCACCTGCCCCAAGGCCCACTGCAAAACCCACGGCTCAACCTTGGGCAGGAAGTACGCTCGCCCGCCCGCCGCGTTGCGCTTGGAGAAATAGAAGGTGACCAGACGGCCGCCCATGGCGCGCTGCACGTCCGCCGTGGGAGGGTCATTTAGCGGCAGGCCGAACACGTCGGCCACCATCTTCTGGATCTCCTTGTCCTTTCCGAACTCCGCCGATTTCGTGGGCAGCTTGCTGGTGGCGATTACCACTCCGCCCTTGTCGTAAAACTCTTCGATTTTCGCCGCCGCCGCCACCGAGAGAGTATCGCCGCCGGGGACGATCAGGACGCTGTATTCCTCGCGATTCTCCTGGTTGTTAAGAATCAGCTTCTGGCCCTCCACCGTGCATCGCTCGGCCAGGACTTCGGGGTGCACGTAGGTGTAGTCCACGCGCAATCCGTGGTACAGCGCTTCGCCAATATCCTGGTAGTCGATCTCGGCGGGTGCGTCGCCGCCTTCGCGCGCGGGAGCCTCGCCGTTAATCTTCGGCTCCGGGTTCTGCGCCGGCACGGGGTGCTGCCCGCCCACATTCTTGTAGGCCGCCTGGAGCGCCGCGATGGGATAGAGCACCGCGACGTCCGCCACGTGCCGGCCATGCTGTAGCAGGTAACTCATGCGGCCCAGGAAGCGATTGAACTCCGGGATGTAAGCCGCGTTCCACACGCCCGGCCCGCCGCTGGTCACTTGCAAGTTCACGCCCATGGCGTATTGATCCATGGCCACCTTGTAGACCGTCTTCTCATTGAGCGCGCTGTACGCCGCGTAGGTCTCCGCGAACATCACCGGCTTGTCCCAGTTGAATGCCGCTGACGACGCAATCTTGTATCCCGGATTCGACCGCCCCAGGAAGTAGATGTCGTCCACCGCCGGCACGCCCTGGTACTGGAACACCTTGATAAAATCGCCATTCACGGGGACCGGATTCACAATCTCTTCCTGGTCGAAATGGCCGCCTGCCTTGATGCCGTGCGCCTCGCAGAAATCATTGATCTTCTTCACGTAGTTGGTGGCAAACAAGTATGCCCGGTACCCGAACAGAGCATTGCGCGCGGCCGCGGTGTTGGGGCCGATGTCATACCACAGGGCCGGGTAGTATTTCATGGGCGAGTAGCCGTACTTTTTCTCGAACCCCTGGTTGAAAGAGCCTGTCCACATGCGGCCGTCGACGGGATGCATGGCCGGCTCGTCCCAGAATGAGAACTTGATTTCCTTGCCGAAGAACTCGCCGATATGATCGAAGTGCTTCTGGTAGCTCAGCGAGATGAACGCGTCCATGGCGGCCGAGTCCAGATAATCGACGTAGGCCCCTTTCTGCGAGGCCGGGCGGATGGTGGCATCCAGGTAGAACGCCATCACCTTCCAGTTGCCTTTGGGGACCTGGGTGACGAGCGGCTTGCCGAGCCCGCCGCGCGAGCTGATGTCCACGAGCTCGAAGGTGTCGCGGTTCATCATAACGGCGCCGATGTACAGGTTCCCGGGAATGGTCAATTCCGCTTCCCCCGGGCCGGTCACGTTGGTTTCCGCCATCTCCAGGCTCTTGGCGATGTGCTGCGGGTACTTGGCATAGAGCTGCCCGTCCACCATCCCCGTGGGGTAGGACCATTCGTCGTACAGGATGACTTCCATGCCGTTCTTCCGAGCTTCCTCGAGGGCCGCCCGGTAGAACTTGAAGTAGTCGTCGCTCAAGTAGACCGTGCCCTCGCTGCTGGGCCTGCGGCCGGTGGCCTTCAGATAGTCCGCGGGCAGGCCGGTGGTGGGGCCACCGGTCGGCTCGACGGCAAATCCGCCGAAGTTCCGCTTCGCCATGGTATCCACGTCGGCGCGGATTTTATCCACCGACAGATTCGACAGGTTGAACTGCCCATAGCCGTACATTTCATGTCCGCGGAACTCGGCGGGAGGCTCTTTGAATACGGCGGGGTCCACGACTTTGCCCGCGGGCTGCGAGCTCTGCGAGGTAAGCAGGGAGGCCGTGCAAACGGCCAGGGCGAGCATTCGAAAACTGAGGTTCATGATCTCATTTCTCCACTCTGTGGGCGGATTGTCAATCGGCAGATTGTAATTTGCGTTTGCCCGATGTTAGTCTCGAATAGGAGGCATCATGGCATCATACTTCGGGTTCGGACGCGCCGGCATTCTCGTCTCTGTTGGCGCGGTGGTCCTTACATGCGGCTGCCATCAGGCTACGGAGCAGCCGGAAACCAACTCTCAGGCGATCGAGGCCGCTCCTCAGATCGGCGAAGTGAGTCCAATGAACGGCGCGGGCCGTTCGCAGGCGTTTCGCGTGGTTGTTTCGCACCCCGCGGGAGCGGCAGCCATTAACGACCTGCAAGTTCTCATCGACGAAAAGTTGACTGCGACCGGCAGCAGCGCCTGCTGGATCGATGTCAACCCGCTCAAGTCGGTTGCCACCCGAAAGGAAGACGGGTCGGACTGGTCGCCCTCCGTTCCCATCGGCTCCGCCGGCGCTGCCGTCAGCAGCAAGTGCCGTGTGGACGCCGGCGGGGTGAAGGTGGAATCCAAAGGCACCGAGCTGGCCGTGACTCTTCCCGTTACCTTCGCCGCCAAATTCACAGGGGCAAAGAAGGTTTGGGTGGTTGCCTCAGGGCCGCAAAAGCACAGCGGCTGGCAAGAGCGCGGCACCTGGACTGTGAATTGACTTTCGGATCTTTGCCGGAAACCTGGGAACACAATCCGGGGGCGTTTCGTATCGAAAAGTCATGCCGGCTTTTTCGAAATGGATCGCCTATAGTTCGTTGGCTGTTTTGGTAGCGCTGTATGTAGTGGGCGCTGTGAGCAACGGATCTCTGCGCCATGAAGTTCAGACGCTACCCCTGTGGTTTCCGATTGTCTGGGGATTTCGGCATCGGGAACTTGCCAAGTGGTCCGCCTTACCCTGCTTCGTTATCTGGCTTGCCATTATGATCGCCATCTGGCTGTTCCTTCTAGGGTGGGCTCGAATTCTGACGGGGCATTTCTCTCCGGTGGAGATCGCCATGACCCTGGTGGTTGGCGCGGGGTGTCTGTGCGGAATCGGCGCATGTTTTCGCTGGAAAACGACCGTACGCCCGGCGGCGGCTTATGGCGTGGCGGCCTTGTTCGCCGCTCTCCAGGTACTGGCCTTGCGGCTCAGTCTGCTTCCGTACATCAGAGTCCGCTAGCCGCGCTCACTTCTTCTTCCCTACCGGATCGCCGTAGAGAATTCCGCGGCCGAACGTGCCTACGTAGACCCGGCCGTACAGTTTGGGGTCGCCGGTGATCTGCCCGATTAGGCCAAACTGGTGCTGGTCGTCGTTGATGCGCGTCCAGGT